>JAEEGJ010010437.1_pt1 | contig 24169 bp, 19 predicted proteins | sample 8958761 | NCBI WGS metagenome assembly JAEEGJ01 (sample SAMN16246546, study PRJNA631951) | gut metagenome | biome: gut microbiome; feature: rumen; material: RS-attached | host: Bos | place: Iran: Karaj | collected 2018-10 | reverse complement strand
CGGTCGCATACTATCTCCACACCGAACATCTCCTTGATTCCTTTTCTCTGCTCATGGAAAGTGCGTAACGGTATAGGTCCATTGCTAAGTGGACAATCCTCCCACAGCATATTTATCTCTTCAATCGTCAGAGGACAACTGTTCAGCAACGTGTCGAGAAGCCAAATGTATCTGTAATATGTTTTGCTAATCATTTGTATTCAGAAGATATGGACGCAAAGTTACTAAAAATAATCCAAATAGAGGCTTTACCTGTATTAAATAAGGTGAAGAAGACGATTTTTCCTCATTTTGGCATTAAAATGCAATAAAAAAATCGTTCGCTGCAACTTTTCGCCTTTTCGATACGTCAAACAAATAAAGGTAAAAAAGAAAAAGATAAAAGAGTTATGAAAAAGTGTGTGTTTTTTGCATTGCTGTGTACGGTGCTGCTGTCGTCGTGCAAGATTGAGATCAACAACGGAACGAGGATTGAGCCGAGTGGAAACATCGTGAAGAACGAGTACAAGATGGATGCCTTCGACCAGGTGGAGGTCGACCTCATTGCCAATGTGAAGGTCGTGCAGAGCAAGGACAGCGACTACCGCGTGGTGATGTCGTGTCCTGACAACTATGTGGAGCTGATTGGCTTTGGGGTACGTGAAGACGGCGAGCTCGAAGTCCACTTCCTGCGCGACAACATCAATATTGACGCCCGGAACGTCGATATCACCATCTATGCACCTTCCCTTAGGAAACTGGAGAACCTCGGCTTGGCCAGCGTCGAGATTGACCGGCTGAAGGGCGACCGCCTGGAGGTGGAGAACTCCGGCGTGGGCGGCATCTATCTCTCGGGCTTGCAGCTTGTCGACATCGTTGCCGAGTGTAGCGGCGTAGGCGGCATGGAACTCAGCGGCGAGGCCGATCGTGCCAAACTGGAGTGCAGTGGCGTGGGGAGCATCAAGGCTGCTGACCTGAAAGCCAAGTCGGTGAAGGGCGAGGTCAGCGGCGTGGGCGGCATCAGTTGCTACGCTTCCGAGAGCATTGAGGCCGAGGTCAGCGGCGTCGGTTCGCTGAAGTACGGCGGCAAGCCTCACCACAATCACCTGCAGCGTAGCGGGGTGGGCGAAATCACTGAGTTATAGACTGTTGTGGTTGATTTATGTCAATAAAATGCGGTGTAAAGGTGAAAAAAGTGCATAGAAAATTGCATATTTATATAAAAGGTATTACCTTTGCACCGTGTTTTTCATAGTATTAGATTTAAGGTTAACAAAGGTTGGGGCTTAGCGAAGCCCCTTTTTTTATGCCCAAAAGTTTGGAGCGTAAGTTTTTTTTTCGTATTTTTGCAGCGGATTTAGGAAAAAAACTCTACTTTTATATTTAACCCTTAAACAATTAGCAATTATGAAAAAGTATTTAGCAGAAATGGTGGGCACGATGGTGCTCGTTCTGATGGGCTGCGGCGTTGCTGTGAGCCTGGGTTGCGATCCTGTCAACAACATTCCCGCTGTGGTGGGAACGGCAATGGCCTTCGGTCTGGCTGTCGTCGCTATGGCCTACACCATTGGTGGCATCTCCGGCTGCCACATCAATCCGGCCATCACCCTTGGTTGCGTCCTCACGGGCCGTATGGATGCCAAGGAGGGTTGCATGTACATGGTGTTCCAGTGCATCGGCGCTTTCATCGGTTCGGCCCTGCTGGCCCTGCTGACGGCAAATGTTCCCGGACTGGAAGGCACAGGTGCCAACGACCTGCAGGCTAACGTCACCGTGATGGGTGGTTTGCTGGCTGAGATTATCTTCACCTGCGTCTTTGTTCTCGTCGTTCTGGGCGCTACCTCGAAGACCAACGGTGCTACCAACAACTTTGCCGGCCTGGCCATCGGTCTGTCGCTCATCCTCGTCCACCTCGTCTGCATCCGCTACACCGGCACGTCAGTGAACCCCGCCCGCTCGTTGGCTCCCGCCATTTTCCAGGGTGGAACGGCTCTGACCAACCTCTGGATCTTCATCGTCGGCCCGTTCGTGGGTGGTGCCTGCGCCGCTGGCATCTGGAAGATGATACATCCTGCCAAGAAGTAAGCGGAAAACAAACCCCACAGTTTTTAAAGAGGACGTATCAAAAATGATGCGCCCTCTTTTTAGTATTGGAGTCCCGACTTTCCTAAAAGGTGCCGTTCTCCATCCGCCAAGCGATTTTCATGTTTTGTAATGATTTCTTTTGCCTATGTATGTGGTAAAGACAGGAAAGAACCTGCACTTCCTGCACTTGCCGCTTAACAGACTGCCTTCCAGCCAGTTGCAAACCCAATCTCTGCTCGGAACCTGCACTTGAACCTGCACTTGATGATGAGTGGTGGGTTATGGGCAAAAGGCGGCGGGTTACGCTCGTAAAGCGGCGGTTTATAAATGTTTCCACAGCGTGGAACATTTGTTCCAGACCGTGGGAACGGTCTTTTGGCGGCGCCAAACTGGGTGAATAGAAGCCCTATTCAGACCAAGTGCAGGTTCCGGTGCAGGTTCAAGTGCAGGTTCCGAGCAGAGATTGGGTTTGCAACTGGCTGGAAGGCAGTTTGTTAAGCGGCAAGTGCAGGAAGTGCAGGATATTTTTGGCGTTACCTAATCATAGCACTAATTTAAGGAAGCTAAATAACCATGCGTTTCATAGTGTCCTGGCCTGCCTCCACGCATTGGAAATAGCGGAGCTGGTTGCGCGTGCGCACCAGGTTGTGGTCGGCATAGCTGATCTTGTAGTAGGTGTCGCCATTCAGGTAGTCGGTCAGGAAGCGGACGGCCTGCATCATGGGGAAAAGCATCACGGCAAAGGGCAGGTGCTCGCGCTCCACGGGGGTGAGGAAGCTGCTGGTGCTCTCAAGGTAGCCCTGCGTGAATGCCTCGAAGATGTCCCAGCGGAAGCTGATGCTGTCCAACTTGGGCGAGTCCTCGGCCACGGCGTTGGCTGCCGTGCGCAGGAAGTCGCCGTAGTCGGAGAAGACGTAGGCTGGCATGACGGTGTCGAGGTCGATGACGCAGAGCACGCGGCCCTGCTGGTCGAAGAGCATGTTGTTCACCTTCGTATCGCAGTGGCAGATGCGCTTGGGCAGTTGGCCGCTGCGGTGCAGCCGCTCAGCCAGGCACATGGCGTCGGCATATTGCTCTATCAGTTCAAGCTCGGCACGAACCTGAGCCACGCGGCCCACGGCATCGCGCTTGACGGCCTGCTGCAACTGACTGACGCGCAGCTCCATGTTGTGGAAGTCGGGGATGGTCTCTCCCAGCGGCACCTGCAGGTCGGTGAGCTGCTGTTCGAAGCGTCCGAAGGCTAGCCCGCAGTCGTAGGACGACTGGGGTGTCACCTCGCTGACGGTCTTCGTGTCGGGGATGTAGACCGACATGCGCCAGTAGTTGTTGCCGTCGTAATAATATGTTTTCCCGCTGGCGGCGGGTATGAAGCGCAGCACGCGGCGGCCGGTGTCGGCCACGCCCTGTGCCTCCAGCTTTCTGCGCAGATGGGCAGTGACGGCTTCGATGTTATGCTGCAGCAGCTCCACGTCGGTGAACACGGCGTGGTTGATACGCTGCAGCACATAGTCGGGAGCCGACGGCTCTGTCGTGGCCAGATAAGTGTCGTTAATCAGTCCGTCGCCCAAAGGGGTGATGGCGTCAACGGCACCCTCGAGCCGGAACTGCCGCACAACCTTTATCAAATCCTCGTTCTTCATCTCTTAGTTCTCCTTTTTAAATGCATAGCGGAATCCTTGAATGCGGTTCCATGCGCCACGGGTGAAGTCGGGGATAGCCACGGGCACGGAGCCGTTCTCGAGCGAGATGCGCGTCAGCTCGCCCAGGCAGCACCACTCGGCCATGTCGTAGACATCCATGTCGAGCGGCAGACCGTTCTGCAGGCAGTAGACGAGGCGGTAGTCCATCAGGAAGTCCATGCCGCCATGACCGCCCACCCGGCGGGCCTTCTCTTCCAGCTCCTTGACAAAGTCGGGCAGATACCTGTTAAGCATGGCGCGGCACAGGTTGTCGGGCAGGGCAGCATGGGCATTAAGGTTCTCGTGGTCGGGCACGTCATCGCTGGTCAGCCTGTCCTGGCGGAACAGCAACTGGTTGACAGGATACTTGCTGGCATAGCCGTCGCTGCCCACCACCTGAAACATGCGGCTGTAGGGGCGCGGCGTGAGCACGTCGTGCTGAATGAGCATCGTCTTGCCGTTGACGGTGCGGATGAGCGTCGACGTCTGGTCGCCGTTCTGGAAGTCAGGACAGTCCTTGCCCGTCAGCTTCTTCACCACGCGGGGGCCGTTGACGGGCTTGGTGTCGACAGCCACGAGATAGGCCATGCGGTCGCCCCGGTGGATGTTCAGCACCTGACAGTCGGGACCGATGCCGTGGGTGGGATAGACGTCGCCGCGATGCTTGGCATTATAGTCCAGCCGCCAGTTCTGCCAGTAGGCCGTCCAGAAATCGTCGAGGTTGTGCAGGTAGGAGCCCTCCACATGGAGCACCTCGCCGAAGAGTCCCTGCTGAGCCATGTTCAGGGCGGCCAGCTCGAAGAAGTCGTAGACGCAGTTCTCGAGCATCATGCAGTGCAGACGGGTGCGCTCTGCCGTGTTGATGAGCTGCCATATCTCGTCCATGTTCATGGCGGCCGGCACCTCGATGGCCACGTGCTTGCCGTGCTCCATGGCATAGAGGGCGATGGGCACGTGGTGTACCCAGTCGGTGGCAATGTAGATGAGGTCAATGTCGTTGCGCCGGCACATCTCCTTATAGGCCTCGGTGCTGCCGCTATAGGCTGTGGCACGGGGGCGTCCGAACTTCTCGAGCAGCTTCTGGCAGTCCTCCACGCGGTCGGGCTCCACGTCGCAGAGGCCCTTCACGGCGGTGCCCTCTATCTGGGCAAAGCGCTCGACGGCGCCCGGTCCGCGCATGCCCAGTCCGACGAAGCCCACGCGCACCGTGTCGAGTGGTGCCGTGGTGAGTCCGAGCACATCCTGCTGCCCGGCGGGGCGGCTGACCTCCGGCGTCTCAATCATTTTCACTAACTGGTGCGCACAGCTGCTCAGCATCAGCAGGCACGCCATCATCAAGGGTACGAGCATCTTTCTCATAGTCATCGCATTTAGGTGTTGCGCTGCAAAGTTACGAAAAAAAAATGTTTCGTGGCCGAACGACGTAAAATAAATGTTTATTTTTGTTAGCAGATTTCGGTAAGTCGCAGATTCTTATTACTTTTGCAGGGCAAAAACGAGAATAGAGAATGAAGAAGAAGAGTTTTTTGTTGTCTGTGGCCCTGATGCTGACGGCATCGGTGGCGGCACAGACTAACCATCTTTGGACGCTGCAGCAGTGTCTCGACTACGCCATGCAGCATAACATCACGCTGCAGCGGGCCAGACTGCAACTGCAGTCGGCCAAGGAGGATGTCAGCCAGTCGAAGGCTGCCCTGCTGCCCTCGCTCAACGCCTCGACGAGCCATAACCTGGGCTACCGCCCGTGGCAGGACTCGGGCATCACGACCGTCACCAACGGTACGGTGAACACCAAGGTCGACAAGACCTCGTACAACGGCTCCTACGGCCTGAATGCCTCGTGGACGGTGTGGAACGGCAACCGCAACCGCAACCAGGTGAAGCTGAACCAGCTGGCCGAAGAGCAGGCCGAACTGGAGACGCAGGTGACGGCCAACTCCATTCAGGAGCAGATAGCGCAGTTCTATGTGCAGATACTCTACCTGACGGAGGCCGTGAAGGTGAACGAGGAGAGTCTGAAGACCAGCCAGAAGAACGAGGAGCGCGGCAAGGAGATGGTCGAGGTGGGCAAGATGTCGAAGGCCGACCTGGCCCAGCTCACGGCGCAGCGCTCTACCGACGAGTACAACATCGTGTCGGCCCAGACGCAAGTCAAGAACTACAAGCTGCAGCTGAAGCAGTTGTTGGAGATTACCGACGGCTCGGAGTTCGACATCGTCATTCCCGCCACTACCGACGAGCAGGCATTGGCCGAGGTGCCGTCGCTGATGAGCGTCTATGAGCAGGCACTGGCCACCCGTCCCGAGATACAGAGTGCCGAGATGGCCATCAAGAGCAGCGACGTGAGCCTCGACATTGCCAAGGCCGGGCGCATGCCGACGGTGAGCCTGTCGGCCAGTGCGGGCACCAGCACCAACTCGCTGGCCAACAACGGCTGGGGCAACCAGATGAAGTTCAACTTCAACAGCGGCGCGGGCGTTAACGTCAGCGTGCCCCTCTTCGACCAGCGCCAGACGAAGACCAACGTGGCGAAGGCCCGCATACAGCGCGAGAACAACCTGCTGGCCCTGCAGGACAAGCAGAAGCAGCTCTACCAGACCATCGAGAACTACTGGCTCGACGCCACGACCAACCAGCAGCGGTTCCGCGCAGCCCAGGCCACCGTCGAAAGCGAGCAGCTGAGCTACAGCCTGCTGCAGGAGAAGTTCAACGTCGGTCTGACGAACATCGTGGAACTGATGACGGGCAAGGACCGCCTGCTGCAGGCCGAGCAGAACCGCCTGCAGTCGAAGTACATGACGCTGCTGAACCTGCAGATGCTGAAGTTTTATGGTAGACCCACCCCCGGCCCCTCCCTGTAATGGAGGGGAGTAGTTACCAATGTACAGATAAATAATAATGTCAAACTAAAATACCCCCCAAGCTAATCACTCCCCTCCCTCGCAGGGAGGGGCCAGGGGGAGAGTCTTATTTATGATGAAGAACAAGAAACTGTGGATTGCCATTGGCATCGTTGCGCTGGCAGTCATTGCTTATCTCCTGCTTTCGGGCGGCAAGAAGGAGGAGAAGGTGGAGTTTGAGACCGCCAAGGTGGAGGAGGGCAACATCCAGACCACCATCACCGCCACGGGCACCATCGAGCCGGTGACCTCGGTCACCGTCGGTACACAGGTGTCGGGTATCGTGTCGAAGCTCTATGTGGACTACAACTCGGTCGTGAAGAAGGGACAGGTCATTGCCGAGCTCGACAAGACCAACCTCATCAGTGAGCTGACGGCCCAGCGTGCCAACTTGTCGTCGGCACAGAGCTCGCTGAACTACCAGCAGGCTAATTATAATAGGTATAAGACGCTCTACGACAAGGGGCTGGTCTCGGCCGACGAGTACGAGAGTGCCCTGCTGCAGTACAACCAGGCCAAGGAGCAGGTGAAGACTGCCAGCCAGAGCGTGCTGCGCGCACAGACCAACCTGGGCTACGCCACCATCACCAGTCCTATTGACGGCGTGGTGCTGTCGAAGGCCGTGGAGGAAGGCCAGACGGTGGCTGCCTCGTTCAACACGCCCGAGCTCTTCACCATTGCCCAGGACCTGACCGACATGCGCGTCATTGCCGACATCGACGAGGCTGACATCGGCGGCGTGAAGGAGGGCCAGCGCGTCTCGTTCACCGTCGACGCCTTCCCCGAAGACAAGTTCGAGGGACAGGTGACGCAGGTGCGCCAGCAGGCCACGACGGAGAGTAACGTCGTGACCTACGAGGTGGTCATCTCGGCCCGCAACAACGACCTGAAGCTGAAGCCCGGTCTGACGGCCAACGTCACCATCTTCACCCTTGAGAAGAACGGCGTGCTCGTGGCTCCCGCCAAGGCGCTGCGCTTCATGCCCAACGAGGCCCTGCTGCACGAGGGCCAGTCAATCGAGGACGTGGAGGCTCCCAAGAAGCTGTGGACGATGGAGGGTAACGTGTTCAAGGCCCACAAGGTCGAGACGGGCACCACCAACGGCGTGCTGACTGAGATTGTGAGCGGCATCAGTGCCGGCACCGAGGTGCTGGTCGACTTCACCATCACGGGTGGTGAGGAGATGCCGCAGGCTCAGCAGGCCCAGAACCCCTTCATGCCCCGTCCGCGAGGCAACAGGAACCAGCAACAGGGCAGCAACAACCAACAACAGAGAAGATAGTAGACCACTAATTGCACTAATTTCACGAATTGAGGCACATAGCAGAATTAGTTGAATTAGAGATATTCGTGGTAGAATAGAATATATGGAAAAGAAAGTAGTCATCGAACTTCAGAACGTGAAGCGCTACTTCCAGGTGGGCTCGGAGACGGTGAAGGCCCTGCGCGGTGTGTCGTTCAAGATCTACGAGGGCGAGTTCGTCACCATACAGGGCACGTCGGGAAGCGGCAAGTCGACACTGCTCAACCAGCTCGGCTGCCTCGACACCCCCACCTCGGGCGAGTACTTCCTCGACGGCATCTCGGTGCGCTCGATGTCGAAGTCGCAGCGGGCCCACCTCAGGAACCGCAAGATAGGCTTCGTGTTCCAGAACTACAACCTGCTGGCGAAGACCACCGCCGTCGAGAACGTCGAGCTGCCGCTGATGTACAACTCCGAGTACTCGGCCTCCGAGCGCAAGGCAAAGGCCATCGCTGCCCTGCAGGCCGTGGGTCTGGGCGACCGCCTGTACCATAAGTCGAACGAGATGTCGGGCGGACAGATGCAGCGCGTGGCCATCGCCCGTGCGCTGGTCAACGACCCCGCCGTGCTCCTGGCCGACGAGGCCACCGGTAACCTCGACACGCGCACATCGTTCGAGATGCTGGTGCTCTTCCAGGAGCTGTACCGCAAGGGGCACACCATCATCTTCGTAACTCACAACCCCGAGATTGCCGAGTATGCCAGTCGCAACATCAACCTGCGCGACGGCAAGATTCGCGAAGACACCATCAATACGAACATCAAGTCGGCTGCCGAGGCCCTCGCCGCCCTGCCGCTGCCGCAAGACGATTAAGGAGGCAGACCCACCCCCTACCCCTCCCTGGGAGGGAGGGGAGTGGTTAGCATGGAGAGAGATTATCGAGAGAATGAAAATGTATAACAAATAAAGAAATGGAGTCCCCTAAGTAACTACTCCCCTCCCTCACAGGGAGGGGCCGGGGGTGGGTCTTATGAATATACTGAACCTATTTAAAGTAAGCCTGAAGGCTCTGGCCAACAACAAGATGCGGTCGTTCCTGTCGATGCTGGGCATCATCATCGGCGTGGCCGCCGTCATCATCATGATGTCAATCGGACAAGGCTCGAAGGAGAGCATCCGCCAGGAACTGTCGACGATGGGTACCAACCTGCTGACCATCCGGCCCGGCGCCGACATGCGCGGCGGCGTGCGCCAGGACCCGTCGGCCATGCAGACGCTGAAGATGGCCGACTACGAGCGCATACTCCGCGAGAAGCGCTTCGTGACGAAGGTGTCGCCCGAGGTGACTTCCAGCGGCCAGGCCATCTACGGCAATAACAACACCACGTCGTCGATGTACGGCGAGTCGGTCGACTACCTCGACATCCGCCAGTGGGTCATCGACGAGGGCGAGTGCTTTACCGAGGAGGACATCAAGAAGGCCTCGAAGGTGTGCCTCATCGGTGCCACCGTCGTCAAGGAACTCTTCGACGGCCACGACCCCATCGGCAAGACTATCCGCTTCAAGAGCATCCCCATGCGCGTCATCGGCGTGCTCAAGGGCAAGGGCTACAACTCATGGGGCATGGACCAGGACAATGTCATCATCGCGCCCTATACCACGGTGATGAAGCGCATAGCCGCCCAGACGTGGTTCTCATCCATCATCTGCTCGGCCGTCACTGAGGAATTGTCGGACGCCGCCATCGAGGAGCTGACGCAGATACTGCGCGACAACCACAAGCTGAAGGACGAAGCCGTCGACGACTTCACCATCCGCTCGCAGGCCGAGATGATGGAGACGATGTCCAGCACGATGGACACCGTGACCGTTATCCTCGTCGTCGCCGCCGCCTTCTCGCTGTTGGTGGCCGGTATCGGCATCATGAACATCATGCTCGTCTCCGTCACCGAGCGCACCAAGGAGATAGGCCTGCGCATGGCCGTAGGCGCCACGGGACCCGTCATCTCGCTGCAGTTCCTCATCGAGTCGGTGCTGATATCCGTGACGGGCGGACTGATAGGCGTCCTGGTGGGCGTCGGGGCGAGCACGTTCGTCGCGTCGTTCGGCATGCCGTCGAGCGTGCCGGCGTGGTCCATCTACGTGTCGTTCCTCGTCTGCGTCTGCCTTGGCATTCTCTTCGGCTACATTCCCGCCCAGAAGGCCGCCAACATGGACCCCATCGAGGCTATTCGCCACGAATGATGATATTCACCAGGGCTTGGGCATCGTTACTGTCGACGACCCCGTCGATATTGACGTCGGCGGCGGTCTCCTGGAAGCCGGTTGTCGGCCTGCCCAGGGTGTAGTTCACAATAAATGTAACGTCGGCAATGTCGACTTTGCCATCGCCGTTGGCATCGCCCTTCTTCGGCAGTTCAGCAATATTGAAGCGGGTGTTGTCGAGATAGTTCATACGACGTGTGAACCAATCGGTGAGGTAATCCATCTCGTCGTCAAAATCCAGTGTTCGACCGGCAATGTCGCTGTCGCCGTTCCAGCGGTCATACTCGCGCTGGGCGGTACCTGCCGTCTTGAATTCGTCCAGATAAGTCCTGAACCGCGTCAGGATACTCTCCGTGGCCAGTTCGTTCTGCCGCAGGTCGCGATAGCGCTGGCGCACCCTCAGGTTGAAGCCGTTGGCATTGGTGTCGCGCAGCCGCTTGAACAGGTTGTAGTCGCCGTGCTCGTGCTGTTGAATGTATGTGGCGTAGTCCTGCTCGGGCTTCATGCCGTCCCAGTGGTAATAGTCGTCGCTCCAGCGCTGTCCGCAGGTGGCATCCATATCCCATACGCTGAAGGTAATCTTCTTGTCAACCTGTTTGTCGTAGACGCCGAAGAACATATTCTTGCCGTGGTTGTCGGTGGACAGGATGGTCTCCATGAGGATGTAGTAGTCAATCACTATTGGCAGGTCGAAATATTCGGCGATGTGGGCTTTGAAGTCGTCGTCACTGGAATGGCATACGAAGTCTACAGCATTGTACAGCACCTTCCAGTCGGTCTGGTAGCCGTAGTCCTCGAAGTCAGGGTATTTCACCTCGTATTGGTCCCACATCTCACTGTTCTGGTCTGGGTCTGAAAGATAATTCTTGGGCTGGTAGCCGCCGTCGGGCTGGGTTCCCATAAAGGTGGCGTAGGTCCAGTCCTTCGACTTCCACAGCTGGCCGTGGGTCTCTTTGTTCTCCTCGTCATATTTCTTCAGCTTCATCTGCTTGCGGTCCATGTTCTCGGTCATGCAGTAGATGCCCCGGTATTCGCCGTTGAGAATCAGTTCGACGAAATGACCGCGGGTGCCCGTCATCGCTTTCTTCTCCTCGCTGATATAATAAGGTGGCGTGGAGTAGTCGTTCCACAGGTCGGTGAGCGTGCGGTTACGGATGCGCGACATGTCCACCTGGCACGACTCCAGAATCCAGGAGTTGTCGTTGCGCAGTCCGAAGAACTTTTTCTCCAGCTTGTCGCCGTTCTCGTCCTTCAGCTTCACGTGGTAGTTGCGCTTGTGCTTGTTGTCGCCGTTGGTGATGCCTCCGCGCCACTTGGCCTTCATGTTCAGCAGTTCCTTTGCTGCCGTCTTGTCTGGTTCGGTCACTGTGATATATCCGTCGCTATAGCTGTTGTTGAACGAACCGTAAATCTCTACTACGGGCAGCGAGGTGAACGTCAGGGGGTAGCTGACTTCCCGTCCCATGGCATCGGTGACTTTCAGTGTATAGTTCTTGCCGCCTTCGACGCCGGCGAAGGTGTGGCTCGTCCCCGCAGGCAGCTCTTCATCGTCAATCACCAAGTTGCCGCCCCCCTCGCTCTGCGTGTAACTGATGGTTGCCGTCAGGTCGGTTCCAAACTTGCTGAGGGGGATGGGACACAGATACAGACCTATGGATTCAGCAAACAGGACGGGACGCCCGTCGATGCGCAAGTCTGTTAAGGCCTTGCCTATCGGGTCGGCGACAGGCATGTTGGCAACACTCTTGCGTAGTGTCTCCAACTGCAAGAAGTCATCCTCAACCGCCGCCATCTGGGCTGCTGCCTGCTCCTCACCAAGCCGTTCGGCCAGCACTGCCATTACCTTGACGCGTTCACCTTCCAGCAGCTCTTCGTCAGTGCCGTAATAGGTCAGCGTCAGGTTGTCGAGGGCTATCCAGTTGGCGTTGGTGTTCGTCGCCCGCACGCCAATCTCTACGTCGCTGGTCTCGCTGAGTGTGAAGTCGAGCGTGAAGTGCTGTGGCGGATCATTGCCCGTGGCGACGGGTATCTCTGTTTCGCCGGCATAAAGGACGACGTTGTTGGCTGGTTCATCTGGATGGTAATTCCAGTTGTTCCCATACGACTGTCTGCAGGCCATCATGTCAGCCTGAAGCGTGTATTTGCCTGCGGGCAGGGTGGTCAGCACCTGTGAGATGCCATTATCCTGGAGAGCGCCACTACTTGACTGTCTCCACAGTTCAATAAACGGCTGTACAAGGTTGGCGCCCGTCTCGTTGTTGTAGTGCGAACCGCCGGCACCGGTGTTTATCCACCAGCCTCCCTGGTTCGTCCAGCCCCTGTCGCTGTTCTCAGTAGCTTCCAGCCAGGTCGACACGTTGATGCCTGAGGTAGAAACCGTTTCTTCAATCAGCAGGAACCGCTGGTTAACATTGGGACTTCCCCCGTTGGAGTAAGTTCCCACCACAAAGGAGCCAATACGGACATCCCAGATATGGTCGGTCTGTGCCACATTGCGAATGGCATAGACGCCTTCGCTGTATTCCTGGAAGGTCCACAACGAGTATTGGCTGTTCACGTCGGCCGTCATGTCCACATAGCGGCGGGTCAGGGTGGCGCCATTAGTTCCTGCGTCCGAGCGTTGCCCGTCGTAGGTGATATACTTCCCCGTGGCAGCGTTCTGTATGGTGTACTGGCCGTCCTGCTGCTCCGTGAAAATCCAGTAGGTGCTCTCGTCTGTCGTGGCCGTTTCCAGATAGTAGAGCGGCGTGGTTGCTGCCGCACTGGCACCATCAACCACACATCCGTTGGAATAGTAAGAACACACGATATGATACCGCTTGTTGGGGTCCAGGTTTGGCTTGCCCGTTGCTTTCACGCTGAGCACGACCGCCAATAGCAATAATAGTCTTGGTAATAGTTTCTGCATAAAGAATTGTTATTATGACACATATTCCGGAAATACGGCTGCAAAGGTACATCTTTTTTCGGGGTTTTGCAAACTTCGCGTTACATTTTTCCACCGCTATAAGCGCCAAGGTCACGGAAAAGAATTAAAAACCGTGAAAACGTCGCAATCCGTGCTCTATTCTTTTCCGTTTTCGGGAAGAATTGTGTACCTTTGCGCTCGGAAAAATAAAACCCAATATTCAAAATACAAAATTGTTATGGTAAACTACAAGGATTTAGGTCTCGTGAATACCCGCGAGATGTTCAAGAGAGCAGTGGCCGGTGGCTATGCCATCCCCGCTTTCAACTTCAACACAATGGAGCAGATGCAGGCCATCGTCATGGCTGCCGTCGAAACCAAGTCGCCCGTCATCATGCAGGTGTCTAAGGGTGCCCGTAACTACGCCAACGCTACCATCCTGCGCTACATGGCCGAGGGTGCCGTGGCTTATGCCAAGGAGCTGGGCTGTGAGCATCCCGAGATTGTGCTGCACCTCGACCACGGTGATACCTTCGAGCTCTGCAAGGACTGCATCGACATGGGCTTCTCAAGCGTGATGATCGACGGTTCGCACCTCCCCTACGAGGAGAACATCGCCCTGGCTAAGAAGGTGGTTGACTACGCTCATCAGTTCGACGTGACCGTCGAGGCCGAGCTCGGCGTGCTCGCCGGTGTTGAGGATGAGGTTAGCGCTGCTGAGTCTCACTACACCAAGCCCGAGGAGGTCATCGACTTCTCAACCCGCACGGGCTGCGACTCTCTGGCTATCTCCATCGGTACTTCTCATGGTGCCCACAAGTTCACGCCCGAGCAGTGCACACTCGTCAACGGCGTGCTCGTTCCGCCTCCCTTGGCATTCGACATCCTGCACGAGATTGAGAAGAAGCTCCCCGGATTCCCCATCGTGCTCCACGGCTCTTCTTCAGTTCCCATGGACGAGGTCAACACCATCAACCAGTTCGGTGGCCACCTCGAGGCCGCCATCGGTATCCCCGAGGAGCAGCTGCGTGAGGCTTCGAAGAGCGCTGTCTGCAAGATCAACATCGACTCCGACTCTCGTCTGGCCATGACCGCTGCCATCCGCAAGCACCTGGCCGAGCATCCTGGAGACTTCGATCCTCGTCAGTATCTGAAGCCCGCCCGCGAGAACATGAAGAAGATGTACATCCACAAGATTGTGAATGTGCTCGGCAGCGACGGCAAGCTCGCTCAGTGTTAATAGCCTGTTTCGATAATATTAAATAAGGTGGAGATGCCCGGTGCATTTCCACCTTATTTTTTGATGTCACGTACCAGTCCTTATGGCGTCTCCGCATTGTTCTTCTCATGATTTCGACACTTTTTTCACAAAAGACTTGCATTTCTCCTTTTTTCTTCTTATCTTTGCCCACGAATGTAATTATTTAGGTACAAATGAGAACCACAGAGGAATACATAGGACTGCTTGTAGCACATGCAGAAGAACTCCAGATCAGGTTTGGAATAACGTCCATGCGCCTGTTTGGTTCTGTGGCTCGCGGCGACCATCATGAGGGTAGCGATGTGGACATTTTTGTCACTATGCCGCCCAAATTCTTCAACTACATCGAGGCCGCCCAATATCTGGAGCAGTTGCTTGGCTGTCACGTTGACCTGATAAGTGACCACAAGAACCTCAGGCCTTTCTTCAAAAAGCAGATAGAGCAAGATGGCATCAATATCTTTACTGCAGCTTAGAGTCGTTGAAGACCAACTCCGACAAATACAGGAGGCCATCCACAATTTAGAATTGTGGAACGAGTCTCTTACTGACGTCAACGAATTGTTGACCTCTCCTGCTGGTATGAAGACGTTGGCTGCTGACTGCATGATCATAGAGGCAATCGGCGAAGGTATTAAGCGTATCGACGAGCGTACTAATCAGCAGTTGCTACCCACACGACCAGAAATTCCTTGGAAAGCTGTAAAGGGTATGCGCGATCGTATTGCACATGGTTATTTTGACATTAACACAGACTTTGTTTGGGACGTTGTCAAGAATGACCTTCCCGCTCTGCGAGATGCCATAAACTATTTCGTCGAACATCTCTACGAGATTATGCCAATAGAACAATAATTTTGAACCTTTAAAAATATTTTGCCAATGAAGTAAAACAGAACGAACAGTGCTTTTCGACATTCGTATAGAGGCTCAGCCTCACGAGGTCACAGAGATTTAAACCAAAAATTATTAACTTACAGGTTAGCGTTCCTGTTCGTATGCTTTGACATATAAGATTTGAGCTTTTGCTCTTGTTCTTTGAAGCTGAATACCGCCAAACATTCATTGTGAAAGGACAAGCAGACAGAAGGCTCACGTCGTATAGGCGTGGGCTGTTCGTGCTTGTTTCACTAATGGTCTACTTGGCGGTAACCGAGCTTCAGATAAGCATTGAACGGTTCCGCCTTTTTTATTCAAAGAAAATGAGACTAATTAAGAACATAATAAAAGTAGGTGTGCTTTTTACTCTGATGTTTGTTAGTATTTCATGTAATAATGATGAAGAGAATAAGATAACAATTCAACTTGAAAAGAAAGAACTAACAATTACTGTGTCATCTGATAGGCGCATAAGGGTAATCGGAGCTCAACAAGAATCATTTGTGGCTAAGTCAGAAAATGATTTCATTGCATCAGTGACAGTTGAAGGTGAATATATAAGAATAAATGCAAACCACGTTGGTGAGACTAAAGTGCATATAAGTCTTAATGACAGTGAAGATATATGTTCGATAAAATGTGTTCCAGAAAATGACTGGATAAGTGGAGTCATTTTGGATTTTGGCATTACAAGAGGAGATTTTATGGAAGCAATTAAGGGAGAAAAATATATAGATTTATCTGGAACAGATAGTTCTGTTGTCATAATTCAAAGAGGAAACATCACATATTATGAAACAAAAACAACTTACTTTTTTGATAGTAGTGATAAACTATCTAGAATTAAACAGTACTTTACCAATACAGAATATATAGATTTATTTGTGATTCTTCATCATTTAGAAGACTATTATGAATACGTACGAAATGAAACTTCAAGCCACACAGATAGAAGATGGACATATGAGGGAATAGTTGATGTAACGACAACTCGTCATATATACAAATATCCGAATAAAGGCTATGTGGTATATCACTTGGAAGATTATACTCCAGTAAAAACGGGAATAACAAGGCATTATCATACTATTTATTACTCTGTCGATGAAGACTCAGCAAAGTGGGGATTTTAATTTATGTGTAACTATTGATAATAATATATGCCAAACAACCTAATAGTAAACCAGAAGTCCGTCCGCGACTTGTTTCAGGACAATAAGACGGACTTCTTGATTCCAGACTACCAGCGTCCTTACGCTTGGGGTAAGGAGGAATGTGGTACGCTTTGGGAAGACATCTTTGAGTTTGCCATTCCCGAAGCTGATGCTACCAAATTCAAGAGTGACAAGGACGAGTACTTCCTTGGCCCCATCGTCACCTTCCAAAATAGAGAACGTCAGTTGGAAATCATTGACGGCCAACAGAGACTTACCACGCTCATGCTGCTGTTGCGAGCTTTCTATGACTACTTCGCGAATATGCAAGACCAGAATTCCATACAGACGAGGGAAGCCATTGGCAAATGTATATGGAAGACCGATGAGTTTGGAAATCCGGACAAACAAACACTGAAAATCAACTCAGAAGTCGCAACAGACAATGACAAGGATGAGTTCCTCACGATTCTTCGTACAGGAATAACGAGCGACAGGCAAAAGAGTCGTTATGCAGAGAACTTCCGTTTCTTCCAGCAGAAGATACAAGAGTTCTTGGGTAAGTTCCCTACGTACTTTTCCTATCTGCCTATTCGTATCCTGAATAACTGCATCCTTCTGCCCATTGAGGCAGAGTCGCAGGATACCGCTCTCAGGATATTCTCAACGCTGAACGACAGGGGCTTGCCTCTATCAGACTCCGATATCTTCAAAGCACAGTTTTACAAATACTATTCTGGTAAAGGAAAGAAAGGTGCATTCATAGACCAGTGGAAGAAGCTGGAAGAACGCTGCGGACAGATATTCCAGCCAAAGAAAGGAACACCACTTGACGAGGTTTTCACCCGCTATATGTATTTTGTGAGAGCTAAACGTGGGAACAAAAACACTACAACTGAGGCCCTTCGCAAGTTCTATGAGCAAAACAGCTATTCGCTTCTGAAAGAAGAACAGACCTTTGAAGACCTGAATAACTTAGCCGACTTCTGGAATGATGTGGCCAATCAAGACCGCGAGCGTTTCTCTGAACGTGTTTTGCGTCGCCTGTTTGTACTACACTTTGCGCCTAACGGCATGTGGACATACTTCGTCTCAGTTTACTATATGCAGCATAAGAACGAGGATTACCAGAACGATGACGAAGCCTTCTACCTGTTCCTTGACAAGATGACGGCTTTCATCTGGGCATATTCCATCTATCGTCCAGGTGTCAACTCCCTGCGCACACCGTTGTATCAGGAGATGATAAACATCGTTAGCAATCAGCCCGTGGAGTTCAAGGAGTTCAAGTTCAATGAGGATGAACTACGCAACTTGATGTATGCTTACGACTTCTATAACCAACGCCCAATCACGAAGTCAATGCTGGCTTGGTGGGCGTTCAACGACGAAGATCAAGAATTGCTGAACATCGATACACCTTTCGACATAGAACATATCTATGCTAGGAACCGTGTAGCACATGAGATGATGAACAACCAACGAGCCTTGGAGTTGTTAGGCAACAAGTCGTTGTTGGAGAAGCGCATCAACATCCGTGCATCTGACTATAAGTTTGGTGACAAGAAGAAGTACTATCGAGGTTTCAATACCGCACAAGGAATAGCAAAGGCAGGAACGAGTATTTCAGAGTTGCAGCGGATGGCTGATGAACGTTCTGATTTTAGCGAACAGGATATTCATGAACGTTACAAAGGCATTATCGATGGCTTTATAGGGTATCTCCGTAAGAATGATTTGTTGCAATAATGTAAATTGGGGAAAAGCGCAGGTGCATGTTTATACACTACTGCTTGCGGGCAGTAACTCGGCGGGTTACTCCGACTAACTTGGCGAGTTAAGCCGACTAACCCAGCAGCTTGGTCGGAGCAAACTGTTTGAGGAGGCTTGGAGCGAATATTTATGAAAATTGTAAATAAATATGCATTGTGGTTGCGGATTACAGGCATTTTTCAAAAAAGTGCTAACTCCTAACCTGACAGGCCGCAAAGCCTTTGTGGATGGGGGCTTCAGAGGTGTTAGGAGATGGTTGAACTCCTAACCAACAGGTAACAAACTCCTCACACGGCCCACAGGGACGCTTGACTTAGCAAGAACAAAACTTCGATGAAGTGGTTTTTGCAATTCGCAATAAACGCTTCAAAAAACGTGCGAATTCTGAAGGAAAAACTTGCAGGGCTCGCATTTTTTTTGTACCTTTGCCGTTGCAATCAAGTGATGGTTGCATACCAGGCATGACGCCATGAGAAACACTCTTGTGCCAATCTAAGCCTTAATAACAAAAAATCTAAGTACTATGCGTAATGATCTTACCATTCACGGTGAGGCTCTTGTAGCTTCCCCCAACGGATTGCTCTTGGTTGAGCAGTTCCTTCAAGAAAAATACCTCTTCCGCCGCAATGTGCTGAGCGGAAAGGTAGAGTTTGTAACGTTGCCCGTCGACGGCGAGCCAAAGTATCGTGAGCTGACGCCAGAGGCTGAGATGAGCATCATCATCCGCGCCAAAAGGGAGCTGGCTGACGAGAAGTGCAACCCAAAGGCGGACATTCAGGATCTGCTGCGTTCTGAAGAGGTTCGCGCGTATAATCCTATCGGCGCGTTCCTCGACGGCCTGCCTCAATGGGACGGCCAGAACCACGTGGCTCGTCTCTTCTCGCGGCTGCCCGGCCTCTCGACTGAGCAGCATCATTTTCTGGCCGTCTGGCTGCGCTCTGCCGTTGCCCACTGGCTGCAGATGGACATGCTTCACGGCAACGAGTGTGTACCCACGATTATCGGGCCGCAAGGTTGTGGCAAGACGACCTTCGTGCGCCGGCTGCTGCCTCCCGATTTGCGTGAGTACTATCTGGATCACCTGAACCTGTCGAACAAGTTTGACAAGGAGATGGCGCTGACGAACAATCTCGTGGTGAACCTCGATGAGCTTGATGCCATCAGGCCCTCTCAGCATCCTGCGCTGAAGCAGACGCTTTCGAAGAGTAAGGTGAACGGGCGTCCTATCTTTGGGCGTACTCAGGCCGACCGTCCCCGCTATGCCTCGTTTGTGGCTACGACGAACAATCCTCATCCGCTGACCGATGCCACCGGAAGCCGTCGCTACATTTGTCTGACGATTCCTAAGGGGCAGTTGATTGACAACACAGGCGACATCGACTACCAGCAGCTCTATGCACAGGTGGTCTATGAACTGCGTGAGCTGAAGGCTCCCTACTGGTTCAACAACGACGAGGTGGCCCGTATTCAGGAGTTGAACCTTGAATATATGGCGCAGAAGGACATGACGGAGATGATTGATGCCTGCTTCTTGAAGCCTCTGGAGGGTGAGAAGGGCAGGTTGATGAGCAACGCTGAGATTCTCGGCATCCTGACTAATGAGTTTCCGTCGCTGAAGACGAAGACCGGCTTGACGATTAAGCTGGGGCTGGCCATGAAGGAGCGCGGCTTCGAGCAGAGTCGTCCCCACAACGTGGCTCACTACAGGGTTGTTCCGAAAGTTCTGAAATGAGCAGATGGGTGAGGAGCTGGTTAGGAGCTCAGCAAACTCCTAACCGCTCAGAACCCCTTTGTACAAAGGCGATACGGGCAATCAGGTTAGGAGGTTAGGGGATTTCCCCTTTGAAGTTTAGGGAAATCGTCCTGGGATTTGTCGTCTTGGTGGGAGCGTGGCGTTCTTGTAACTTTGCAGCGTCAAACCCATAAAACAGTACGACGACGAAAAGGATAATGATGATTTCAATGCTGGCCGTGCTGTCGGCCGTGCCTTCAAGCGGTTCGACGGTGGCGTGCGTTTAGGCTGCGGCCTGCAGTTCGACCACCTCTATGCGGAGTTGGGCTACAACATCGGTCTGGCCAATGTCAGTCGCGACGACTTCAATACTGCGCACACCGGCTGCTTCTTTGCGAATGTAGGAGTGAATTTCTGATTCATGGCGCTATTTCAAGCTGATATTACCCTCGCCGTCGATGCGGGCCTGACTCTGGGGAACATCGGCCTCGCTGAGCTGTTTCATCTCGCATATCACGCTGCCCGTCTTGTCATGGCGCGGACCGATGCCCTTTTGCTGTATAAAGGCGTGGACTTTGCCCTTGAGGAACCGGCCCTGACGGTCGGTTTTCACCTCGATGACCGGTGCATAGCTTGAGATACCCGTGAGGCTCATGCCATAGGGCGTGCAGAAATTGCCGAGGCTATAGGCGACGAAACGGTCTTTGTAGACCTCGACGGCACGGGCGACGTGCGGACCGTGGCCATAGACGATGTCGGCGCCATTGTCGATGCAGAAATGAGCCAGCTCACGCAGAGAGCCGCGGTCTTCGCCGAGGAACATCTCCGTACCGTGAGGCAGGTGACTCTTGGTGCGCCCTTCGGCACCGCCATGAAATGAGACGATGATCAGGTCGGCTCGCTGCTTCAGGTCGGCCAGGATGCGCCCGACGGTACCGAGGTCGGTGTGCTTCAGGGTATACGAGTTATGGCCGAAGGCGCACAGGCCGATTCTGAGGCCCTTGCGCTCAATGACGGCAGTCTCTGTGCGCCCTTCGATACCGGCAAACTTGATGTCCTCCTGCAGGAGCATGCGCTCGGTACTGAGGATACCCTCCTCACCGAAGTCGTGGGCATGGTTGTTGGCCATGCTCAGGAAGTCGAAGCCGGCCTGTTTGAGCCACTGCACGTAGGTGGTGGGCGTACGGAAGGAGTAGACGTTGGGACCTTCGCCCTTGGCGCTCTTTCCACCGTCGCAGAGGGTGCCCTCAAGATTGCCGACGGCCAGGTCGGCACGCCTGAAGACGGGACCTGCATCCTTAAACAGGTCGGCACCGTCGTTAGCGGGCAGCTGAACGGAGGGGAAGGTGGTACCCATCATGATGTCGCCGCACATGGCGACGCTGAGGGTGTCATTGCTGTTGTTGTTGGAGGCTGAAGCGGGTGTGCTACAAAACGCGGCGCACACCAATAAAACGGCGAGCATAGAAACCATCGTTTGAGTTTGTAATTTTCACGCCTTGGCTGCTGCTGGCATGGATGAAGTTAAAACTATGGGTGATGGGGTCTACATCGACGACGATGCCTACATGGCCAACGCTACGGCCTGAGTTGGGACTGGTGAAGAACACCAGGTCGCCACGCTGCATCTCACTGCGGCTGACGGGAATGTTGCGGGCATACTGGTCGCGCGACGAGGCACCGATATTGTCGTAGCCCATCTGTCGGTAGACATAGCTGGTGAATCCCGAGCAGTCGAAGGCCTTTGGCCCCTTGCTGCCGCTACGATAGCGCGCACCAATATGACTGACGGCCTCGTCGAGCAGGCAGTTGATGGTGGCCACGTCGTAGTCGAGGTTCAGGTCGTCGTTGGCCCCGGCATAGAGGAAGTCGTAATTGTCAATCTCGTCGTAGCGCTCCTGTTGGTTGGCAACAACGGTGGTATGCTGTGTCTTTTTCTTTGCGCTCTTTCTCACCTTTCCGTTGGCGATGTCGCCGATGGCAAACAATACGAGGAGTGCGCAAAGAATGATTTTTTTCGTCATAGAGGGGATATGGTCGATATTTCGATGTTTCGATGTTTCGATGTTTCGGATTTTAATTGTACTTCAGGATCTGTCCCGGACGCAGTTTCATGTTCTTGCCGATACCGTTGAGCTTGCAGATGGCATTGACCGAGGTATTGCGCTTGCGTGCAATGGAGTAGAGCGTCTCGCCCTTCTGCACCTTGTGGAAGCGGGCACTGGCCGTGTTGCGCTTGTTGGCAGCCTTCTTGCTGCTGGCCTGTGAGTAGAGCTGGTCGTCGCTGGCCGAAACCGATGAGCCACTGACACCACGCAGACGGTTGGCCTGTGCCGACTCACGCGAGTAGGTCGACTTGCGGAACATATAGTAATCGCCCGTGACGTCCTGATTACGGAAGTCGAACATCAGTGCAGGATTGAGGGCCACGCCGCAGAGGCGGGTCTCGAAGTGCAGGTGTGAGCCGGTGGAGCGGCCGGTATTGCCGCCCAGTCCGATGGGCTCGCCGGCACGTACTTCCTGGTCGGGCTTCACCAAGTGCTTCGACATGTGTCCGTAGATGGTCTCCAGGCCGTTGAAGTGGCGGATGACGACGAAGTTGCCGTAGCCATTAGCCTCGTAGCGCACGACGCGCACCTTGCCTGAGAAGGCGGCGCGGATGGTGTCGCCGATGTAGACCTTGATGTCGAGCCCCTTGTGCTGGCGTCCCCAGCGTGCACCGAAGTTTGAGGTGAGCACACGGCTCTCGGTGGGCATTGCAAAGCCACGCAGGTCGATGCGGAAGGTGTCGGGCAGCGCCGTCTCGCGGTGGGCGGTGTAGTTCTCCCAGTCCTGATAGAGGTCGGCGGCTGGCGATACCATCTGCTCGAACTGTATTAGCCGGCTCAGTGCTACTGAGTCGACGGTTTTCATCTTACGGTCAATGGGTGCCTGGCGTGCCAAGAGGTCCTGTCCTTGTACGGGAACGGTTGCGACTGACACCATAGCTATTGCAAAGAGCTTCTTTAAAGTCTTAATCATTATCCTTCGGTTGTTTTTGGGTTCATTATTCAAGCGAGTTTTCTGCAAAAGAAAAAACTCGATTGCAAAGGTACGAAGAAATTTCCGAAAACCAATAGCTTGCTTTTATTCCTTAACATAGTTTTGGTGTCTTTTAACACTTCATCATTTACAGCCGGGCACGCGCCCCAGTCTTAGCGTATGACTTTTTTGCCGTCTGCGACGTAGATGCCCTTCCGGATGTTACTCACTTTCCGGCCCTGCAGATCGTAGTATTTACGGCTGACTGACTGACGGTCTGCGATTTGCTCGCTGATGGCGTCGGGTACGTCGGGCGTACTGGTGCCGTCCGACACGAGACGCATGTCGATCTTCAGGAAGTTGCCCTTGAAGTAGGCGACGTTATTGAAGAGGATGTTGGTCTCGTCGCCCTCCCAGCAGTCCAGCTGGTTCTGGTTCACCTTCGGCGTTGTGGGAACCCAGATCTTGTGGGTGTCCAGATGCGTCGCGCCGAAGCGGACGGCCTCAACCGCCTCCTCAGTGTCGAGCAGGAAGTAGGAGTTGCGGTAGTCGTAGAACAGCATCTTGGCAAACTTATAGCCCTCGGGGGCTCGGAAACGCATAGTGGTACCGGGATAGGTGAAGAGCATGGTCATCACGGAGTCGGTCTTCTCGTCGGCGCACTTCACATCGTAGTTCTCGAACCGGGCCAGCATGGCGGGCTTGGTGAACTCATCAAGGTCGACGGGATAGACGGTGACGGTAATGAGCTTGTCTGAACCTTCGGCGATGGGCCAGGTAAAGTCGGTCTCCTTGTAAATGGCACCAGCATCGTCCTCGTCGTAGTCAGGCGACCAGCCCTTCATGGCGGTGGTAACGGGGTAGTTCCAGGGGTTCAGGTTAAAGTCGAACATGACGTAGGTGGTGTCGTTAGCCTCTTGTGCAAACGACGTCATGGCCATCAAGGCCATTGCGATAGTAGCGTAAAGTTTCTTCATTGTATAATTCGAAAATTAGTGTAATTCGTGTAATTAGTTGTCAAAGACATCACTCGTCCGTGTTCAGCGTTAAGTTCGGGTTCTTGTCGCGTGCCGAGCGGGGGAAGGGAATGATGTAGAGGCGCGAATCGGGGCGCAGGGTGTAAGTCTTCTGCGGATAGGTCTCGCTGACGTTCACCACGGGGAAGGTGCGGGTGACGGTCTTCCGGTACTCCGGCTCGGTGTTCAGGCGCTTCAGGTCGAAGAAGCGGTGGAAGCCGAAGAGCAGCTCCTTGCGGCGCTCCTGGATGATGGTCTGAACCATTTCCTGT
>JAEEGJ010010432.1_pt1 | contig 24179 bp, 35 predicted proteins | sample 8958761 | NCBI WGS metagenome assembly JAEEGJ01 (sample SAMN16246546, study PRJNA631951) | gut metagenome | biome: gut microbiome; feature: rumen; material: RS-attached | host: Bos | place: Iran: Karaj | collected 2018-10 | reverse complement strand
CCAGTATGCCCACGGCAACGAACCCAGCCACCACACTGTCTATTTCTACAACTTCGCCGGTCGCCCTTGGCGCACTCAGGAACTGGTCAACCAAGTGCGCACTGAGTTCTATAATGCCACTCCAGCAGGCTATGCTGGCAACGATGACTGCGGACAGATGTCGGCGTGGTACATTTTCTCGGCGTTAGGCTTCTATCCCTTCAATGCGGGCGCTGCCGAATACGTCACCGGCACACCGCTGTTCCAGCGGGCCACGCTGCACTTGGCTGGCAACAAGGAGTTTACCATCACCCGCAAGGGCGACAAGGGTATATACGTCAAGGAAATCCGCCTCAACGGCAAGCGGCTACAGGGTTTCAAACTCAAGCATCAAGACATCATGGCGGGGGGAACGCTGGAATTTGTCATGAGTGAGAAACGCCCCTAGGGCTTCGTAGTCCTTAGTTTTTATACGGTGGGGATGGAGATGCCGCTGAGCTGGCGATAGAGGTTGAGGGCGTAGACGTCGGTCATGGCGCTGATGTGGTCGAGCACGGCCTGGACCTGTTCAAAGAGCGTGGGCGCGAAGACGTCGTACTGCTGCGGAAACTTGTTCATCAGCAGCTGGGAGTAGTTACGCTCGGGATGCATGACGGCCTCGATGAGTTTATCGAGCAGCAGGTTGATGATGCGGTTACCTGCCAGGTCCACGTCAAGGACATAGCTGGCACGATACAGGCGGGCCCGTGCCAACTTGCTGCAATCCTGATAGGCCTGGGCGGGCAATGCGTCAATGCGGTCGATGAGACTGCCCTCGAAACGTCCCTCCATGATTTCGTCCTCGTGAGCGGCAAAGGCAGCAGCGCACTGCTCCACCAACAGACCGACGATGCAGGAGCGCAGGTAGGCAATCTTCTCGTTGGGATCGGCGACGCGCGCCATGTGCTCGCGCAGGTGAGCCTGGCGCTCCTCGGTGAAAAAGCCCAACAGCAGGTCGATGGTCTCGTCGGTGCCGATAATCTTGAGTTTGTGGCCGTCTTCAATGTCCATGATCTGGTAGCAGATGTCATCGGCAGCCTCGACGATATAGACGAGCGGATGACGGCAATAGCGGTCCTCTTCGAGCTGGATAAGCCCCAACTCGTCGGCAATGCGGTGGAAAATTTCCTTTTCGGTAGTGAAAAAACCGAATTTACCCTTCTCGCCGGCATGCATCGATGAGTATGGATACTTGACGATGGAGGCCAACGTCGAGTAGGTCATGGCAAAGCCGCCGGGACGGCGTCCCTTGAACTGGTGAACGAGGGTGCGCAGAGAGTTGGCATTACCCTCGAAGTGAATCAGGTCGTTCCACTGCTCGACGGTGAATTTATCCTTGAATTCCAAGCCTTTACCCTCGCTGAAGTAGGCCCCGATTGTTTTCTCGCCCGAATGGCCGAACGGCGGGTTTCCCAGGTCATGCGCCAGACAGGCTGCGGCGACGATTTCGCCGATGTCGCGCAGTTTCTCGGCCCATGGTTCACCCGCATAACGCGGCATGAGACGGATAACCACCTCGCGCGCCATCGACTTGCCCACGCTGGACACTTCCAGGCTGTGCGTCAGTCGGTTGTGCACAAAGATGCTGTCGGGCAGCGGGAATACCTGCGTCTTGTTCTGCAGACGGCGGAAGGGCGACGAAAAGACCAGGCGGTCATAGTCGCGCTCAAAGTCGCTGCGTACTCCCCCACCCTTATTGTCGTGGTAATGCTCCAGCCCGAGCCGTTTGTCCGAAATCAATCGGTCCCAATTCATGCGTTGAATAGCCATTGTAGTCTAATTTTTTCACAAAATTAGCAACAATCCAATGAATTATCAAAAAGTGATTACCAAAAAATGATAATCACTTGATGAGAAAATTGTATTTGATTGTAATTGAGTGATTTACTTTTCCAGTTGCTCAGCTACCCAGATGACCCACTCGTCGATGTTGTCGGTCAACTTGGCGGGCAATGATAGCGGGATGCGCACATCGGGGGCGATGCCTGTGGCGTCAATGGCGCCATCTGGGAGACCGAATTTGCGGGACATCGGCATCTGGAAAGTGCGACCACAGTGTTTCATTTCTATCGTCGCCACATTTGCATAGTCCAGACAGCCTCTCGTGTTGTCACGGCCATAAACTGTTACACGGTCAGAATAAGCCCTGAGGCTCAAAACCATTCCTTCGCCAGAACTGGCCACATTATTGTCGACGATGACAGCGGCCTTCTGAACCCGCTTGTCGGGCCGACGGACATACACTCGCTGGAACAACCCTCCACGCAGGAACTGTGCATCAGGGTTCTTGACAGACTCTTTTTGAAGGGTACCGGCGATAGGCCATCCTGTCTGTAGAACATACGAAATATTTTGCGGCGTGTTTCGATATTCTGACGTTGATTCCCAAGCGTTGTGGTCGCAAAGCAGTTTCAGGTAGGGATACCAATTGCGGTCGTCGCCACCGCCATTACCGCGAATATCGATGATCAGGTTCTTGCAGTGGGACTTCTTGAATTGCTTGACGGATTTCTTTATCCATTTCATGTCGGGATTACCACCACACGAGGGGTAGCGGATTAAGAAAGTCTTATCGGTCACCTTGCAAGCCATTGGCTTAGGGCCATATTCCATCTGACTTTCGTAGTGGATTATCTTCTTCTTGTGATTATATTTCTCGGTCGTCCCTATCCAATTACCCTTTTCGTCCTTGAAATAAATGTGAACACTCAAATGCTCATCGTTAAACCATGCCGTATATTCGCCAATAGCGTCCCAGCCTGGACGCTCGCCCTGCTCAACTTGCGCACGGAGGTGTGCCCTCATTGACTCATAGTCAGCACGATTGCTGTCAACAACCTTATCGGGAAATCCTGAATAGTTGTCCTCGATGTACTTCACGGCGTTATCATAGTCCTCAAGGTTCTGCTCGACTGTCAATTCGGGCAACTGCGCCCATGACAACAGTCCAACAAACATGCATAAAATAAAGTTAATCAGTCGCTTCATCATTTCTAGTAGTGTTTTGGTAAGTGATTAAGAGGTTAACTCAACTCTATCATGCACAAAATTACACAAAAAAATACAATATACTTATCCATCGGTATAAAAAAATGAATTCCATTGTAGGCTTGTGAAAAAGAAAAACAAGGCAAGATGGCATTGCTATTCTTTTTTAATGTAATTTTGCCTTCTAAAACGATTGAAACATGGAGAAGATAAATGTGAAGATTGTTAACCGTGGTCCGCATGAGGTGCCGCAGTATGGGACAGCGATGAGCGCAGGAATGGACCTGCGGGCATGGCTGAAGGAACCGCTGACGCTGCAGCCCCTGCAGCGGGCACTGGTGCACACGGGTATCTATATCGCATTGCCCGAAGGCTATGAGTGCCAAATAAGGCCCCGCAGCGGGTTGGCGCTGAAGCGCGGGCTGACGGTGTTGAACACGCCTGGCACGATTGATGCGGATTACCGTGGCGAGGTAGGCGTCATCCTGGTGAACCTGAGCAACGAGCCGCAGACCATCGAGAACGGCGAGCGCATCTGCCAGATGGTGGTCGCCCGTCACAGCACCGTGGAGTGGACCATCGTTGACGACCTCGATGAGACCGAGCGAGGCGCTGGCGGTTTCGGCCACACGGGAACGAAATGATAGTTAGGAGTTAGGGGTTAGGGGTTAGGAGTTAGGAGTTGGCATCCGCCTTCTTTACACTGACAACTGGATACTGATAAAACGATGAGACGACATATAGCGATATTTACCATAGCACTGCTGGCATTGACCGCAGTGGCAGGCAAAGATGAGGCGGCAGTCAGTAAGACAGTCAGCCTCGCCGACCAGCGCAAGGCTGAATACATCTTCCTTGAAGCGCAGAAGCAGAAGTTGGCCGACAACTACGATGCCTTCTATGACTTGCTGGCATATGCCCACGAGATGGACCCGAGCAACACCGCCATCTCGTACTACATGGGCATGTACATGATCAGGATGAACAACACGACCAAGGAGCGCTGTGAACAAGGCTTGGCCTTGATGAAGGAGCACTTTGATGCCCAGCCCGAGGACCTGTACGAAACCACCTTCTACAGCGATGCCAACATGCACCTGGGCCACCCCGAGGAGGCTCTGCGTGCCATTAAGTTGCTCAACGAACACAATCCCAACCGGTTGGAACTGCAGTTGCGACTTGCCGAAGCCTATTCCGAGTCGGGAGACTATGCCCAGAGCAATGCGACCTATGACAGCATCGCGGCCATCTTTGGCAACGCTATCCAGATCACATCGAGCAAAATCGATAACTACATGGCGATGAACGACAGCACGGGAGCCCTTCACGAAATGCGCAGCCTGCTGAACACCGCACCTCAGAACGACTCCTACAATCTGGGCATGAGCGGCCTGTTCCAGCACTACGGAATGACCGATAGCGCCCTGTACTATCTGGACCGAGCCCAAGAGTATGCCCCCGACAACGGCCTGATTTACCTCACGCGTGCCCAGTACTGCAACCAGGCAGGCGACAGTGCGGGCTATGAGCAGCAAATCTACAACGCACTCACAGCCGAACAGCTCGACGTGGACACCAAGTTGGGCGTGCTGCTGACATACATCCGCGAGAAACTCATAAAAGAAGACACTACCCAACGCATCAACAACCTGTTCACCGTGCTCATCCAGCAGCACCCGCACGAGGCGAAGATTCACCAGCTGTACAGCGAGTATCTCTATGCCAAGGATGACTGCAAGGGTGCCATCGAACAACTGGGTTACAGCCTCGATGTGAATCCCACTGACGCTGACGGATGGCGCAACATGGTCATCCTCAACATGATCGACGACAACTATGCCGCTGCCATCAAAGCCTCGGAAAAGGCACTTGAATACAATCCCGACAACGTGGACCTGATGAGGTATGTGGCAGGATGCTACCACCAGATGAAAGAGTATGGCAAGGCTCTCGAAGCCTACCGCAATGCCATGTCGGTGGTGGACTCGACCGATGTCGTGGCACTCGCCGAAATCATTACCGGCATGGGCGACACCTACAGCGAAATGGACGATACGGTCAAGACCGTCGAGTGCTATGAGCGGGCATTGGAACTCGACCCCGTGAACTCAGGAACGCTCAACAACTATGCTTACTTCCTCGCTCAGCGCGGGCAGAACCTTGACCGTGCAGAGCGTATGGCCGCACTCGCCATCAAGGATGAGCCTGACAATGCCAATTTCATCGACACATACGCCTGGGTTTATTTTGCCAAGAAAGACTACACCAAGGCGCTGCTCTACATCAAGAGCGCCGTCGAGAAAGACAGGGACAACCACCTGCTGGAGCACTACGGCGACATCCTGTGGTTCAACGACGAGAAAGAGCAGGCCGTCGAGCAATGGACCAAGGCTCTGGAATCGGATCCCGACAACGAACTGCTGCAACGCAAAGTAAAAAACAAAACCTATTATGAGAAATAAGTTATTCCATCTCGCCATCATCACCCTGGCGATGACATTAACCTCGTGCGGCTTCTTCAAGAAGAACACCCTGCCCGACACGACTACCACCACCACGACACCAACGACTACCGTCACCGAAGATCCCCTTGAAACCGTCATCTCCACCCTGGGCAACTGGTGGACGATGCAGACCGGCGGCAACATCAAGTTGAGTGCCGGCAGCAGTTTCTCATCGGCTATCCAGGTGCGCATGGTGCGTGACCAGGCCATTTACATCTCGCTCAGGCCCGTGTTGGGCATCGAGGTGGGCAAACTCATCATCACGGCCGACAGTCTGTATGCCGTGGACAAGGTGCACAAGCGCTACATTGCCGAGAAGGTCTCAATCCTCACATCAGGCATCCCTGTCACCGTGAGCGACGTTCAGGACATGTTCCTGGGCCGGCCGTTCATCCTGGGCAAAGGCACACTTGACGAGTCATTGAAAGGCGAAGTCACTGTGAGCGAGGCCAATCCGCTGGCACTCAGTGCCAACGAGAGCTACAAGGGCTATGGCTACGTCTTCAACTTTGACAAGGCTGGCCGCATCGCCTCACTTCAAATCATACCCACAGGAAAAACCACAGCAGCCTACCAGATCAAGTACGGCAACGTGCACAACACCTCGGCTGGCAACATCGCCCACGACATCAATGCCAATGCCACCGTCGAGAACAAGAAAATCGACTTCTCACTCAATTACAAGAACATCGAGTGGAATAGCGCTGTGAAGATTGACAAGGGCATTCCCGGCAACTATTCCCGCATGAGCGCCCGCGACCTGTTCTCCATGTTCTCGAACTGATGCAGCAGCTCGGAGGTCTCAGAGAACTCGGAGAACTCTGAGATCTTATCGAGTGATAGGCTTCAAAAATGGGCGGTTTTACAATTTCGGGCGGTTTTCTGCGTTTATTGTTATATAATACAAAACTGTCAATGAAATTTCAACACCGCATACTGTTGTTGCTGGCGTGCATGATGTGCGCCACCATCGCGTTTTCCCAAGTCAAAATCACCGGTACCGTGGTTGACGCTGCCGGGCAGCCCATCGAGTTTGCCACTGTGCGCCTGCTGGGTACTGCCGTCGGCACCAACACCGACACCAAGGGCATGTATGAGATGACCGTCCCCACAGCCGACACGCTGATGGTGGAATTTTCCTGCTTGGGCTACTCGACTGTGACCAGGCAACTCATCAAGCCCGAGGGCACCGTGACCATCAATCCCAAGCTCTATGAGAAAACGCTCGAGCTGGGCGAGGTGGAGATCACCGAGTACAAGAAGCAGACCAACAGCATGCAGGGCATCGACGTGGATATGCTGAAACGCACCCCCGACGCCTCGGGCGGCAGCGTGGAGGCGGTATTGACCACGATGGCGGGTGTTAGTTCCAAGAACGAGATGAGTTCGCAGTACATGGTGCGTGGTGGCTCCTACGACGAGAACAGTGTCTATATCAACGGCATCGAGGTCTATCGCCCGCAGCTCATCAGCTCGGGCCAACAGGAGGGTATGAGTATCATCAATCCCGACATGGTGCGCAGGGTGGATTTCTCGACGGGCGGTTTCAGCGCTGCCTACGGCGACCGCATGTCATCGGTGCTCGACATCACCTACCGCGAGCCTGAGGCCTTTGAGGGTGCCTTTGCCGCCAGTCTGCAAGGCGGCAGCCTGATGCTGGGCCACAGCACACGCCATTACAGCCAGATGCACGGCGTGCGCTACAAGCGCAACTCATCGCTGATGGGTTCGCTCGAGAGCAAAGGTGAGTATGACCCGCAATACTTCGACTACCAGACGAGCCTCGTCTTCAAGCCTATGGAGAAGCTGCGCATCGCCCTGCTGGGCAACGTGAGCATCAACGACTACCGCTTCACCCCCGTGAACCGCGAGACCAGCTTCGGTACCAGCGAGAACGTGAAGCAGTTCACCGTCTATTTCGACGGCTACGAGAAGGACAAATTCCAGACCTACTTTGCCGCTGCTGCCGCGACCTACATGTTCAATGACAAGGGCACAAGCCTGACGCTGCAGGGCTCGGGCTACCGCACCGATGAGCTGGTGGCCTATGACATCCACGGCGAGTATTGGCTGGACCAGGCAGGCCAGGAGCTGGGTGTGGGCAAATATCATGAGCATGAGCGCACCCGCCTGAAGATGAATGTGATGGACCTCTCGCTTAAGGGCAATATCGGGCTGAACAACAACAATATCTCCTACGGCTTCTCGTTTCGCAAGGAGGATATCTATGACCGTTCCCGTCAGTGGCAATGGCGCGACAGTGCGGGCTACTCCCTACCCCACATTCCCGACCAGGTCAACGTCATCTTCACCGAGAGTTCCAGCAATGACCTGAACACCACCCGCATCGCCGGCTGGCTCATGGACACATGGCGTTTCACGAGCGCAGCGGGTTACTGGTCACTGAACGCAGGCGTGAGGTTATCGCACTGGAACTTCAACGGCGAAACCCTCGTGTCGCCGCGTGTGAGCCTGGGCTTCGTTCCCGAGCGCAACGGCAACCTGTCGCTGCGCCTGGCCAGCGGCGTGTACTACCAGGCCCCGTTCTACAAGGAATACCGCCAGCAGGTCATGGACACGCTGGGTAACCGCAACATCTTGCTTAACAAGGACATCAAGTCACAGCGCAGCATCCAGGTAATCCTGGGTGGAGACTACACCTTCCGCGCGATGGACCGTCCCTTCAAGTTCACTGCCGAGGCCTACTACAAGAACCTGAGCAACCTTATTCCCTATGAGATTGACAACCTGAAGCTCGTCTATAGCGGTGTCAATTCCTCGAAGGGTTACATCTGCGGTCTGGACATGAAACTGTTCGGACAGTTTGTCGAGGGTACCGACTCATGGCTCAGCTTCTCGCTGATGAAGACGCAGGAGGACCTGAACGGCGTGAAGGTGCCCCGTCCCACCGACCAGCGCTACAGCATAGCCTTGTTCTTCACCGACTACTTCCCCAGCATACCTCGCCTGAAGTTCAGCCTCAAGGGCGTGCTCGGCGACGGTCTGCCCACGACGGCACCCCACTTGACACGCGCAGACTCTTACGTGCGCCAGCCCGCCTACAAGCGCGTGGACATCGGCTTGAGCTACGAGCTCATCGGCAAGGAGCACCGTCCCCACAGCGGAATATTCAGTCATTTCAAGGAAATCTGGTTTGGCCTTGACGTGTTCAACCTCATGGACATATCCAACGTGAGCAGCTACTATTGGGTAACGGACGTGAACAATACCCAGTACGCCGTCCCCAACTACCTCACTCGCCGCCAGATCAACGTCCGCCTCTCGGCCTCGTTCTAGACTCGAGAAATAATAAAAATTTGATAAAGGAGATAAAAAACCGCTAAGTTTTTACTACCTTTGTCCTTTGACCGAAAAAATCATTTGTTATCAACCAATAAAACAGAACCAAAATCATGGCAAAACCTTATGTAATTGGCATCGACATGGGCGGCACCAACACCGTCTTTGGCATCGTGGACGCTCGCGGCAATGTGCTTGCCAGCAGCTCCATCAAGACAGCAAAACACAGTGACTTCAATGACTACATCGACGAGCTGCACACCGAGCTGACCCGTCTGATGGAAGACAATGACGTTGTGGGCAAGATCAACGGCATCGGTATCGGTGCTCCCAACGGCAACTACTACACGGGCTTGATTGACCAGGCTCCTAATCTGCCCTGGCCCACCCCCATACCCCTGGCCGAGATGGTTACCCAGAAGTTCGGCATCCCTTGCCTGATTACCAACGACGCTAACGCTGCCGCCATCGGTGAGATGACCTACGGCGTGGCTCGCGGCATGAAGGATTTCATCATGATCACGCTGGGCACTGGTGTGGGCAGCGGTATCGTGGTGAACGGCCAGATGGTCTATGGCCACGACGGCTTTGCCGGTGAGCTGGGCCATGTGATCGTGAAGCGCACCAATGGACGCGTGTGCGGTTGCGGCCGTACTGGCTGTCTCGAGGCTTACTGCTCGGCAACGGGTGTTGCACGCACTGCCCGCGAGTTCCTGGAGCTGCGCGAAGAGCCCTCGGCCCTGCGCAACCTGGACATCGAGACCATCACGAGCAAGGACGTGTATGAGTGTGCCATTGCCGGTGACAAGCTCGCGAAGGAAATCTTCAACTACACGGGCACTATCCTGGGCGAGGCCCTGGCTGACTTCACCAACTTCTCGAGCCCCGAGGCATTTGTGCTGTTCGGCGGTCTGACCAAGAGCGGTGACCTGATCATGAATCCCGTGAAGGAAGCGTTTGAGCGCAATGTGCTGGGCATCTACAAGGGCAAGGTGAAAATCCTCATCAGTGAGCTGAAGGAGAGTGACGCAGCCGTGCTGGGTGCCAGCGCCCTGGGTTGGGAAGTGAAAGAGTGAATCGTCAGGAGATGACCATGAGAAAGCTATTGTACATCCTGGTATTCGGTGCGGTGTGCGCCGGCTGCCTGCTCTCCTGCAACGAGAAGCCCAAGAACTACCGATTTATCAAAGTCGGCCTTGACGGCCAGGAGCAGGTCGAGGACATCGCGGCATTCAACGACACCGATGCGCTCAAGCTGTACTTTGACCGCATGGAGAAGGCGATCATCGCCAATCTTGACAAGCCTCAGGAGCCCTACAGGGCAATGTATGTGGTGTCGCCCGCCGGTGACACGCTGAACACCAACCAAGCGCTGCTGGAAGCCGTGATGAAGACGCTGCCTCCCATGCAGAACCTGCCCAGTCAAGAGAAGGATACCATCGTATTGAGTACGATGCCGGCCAAGGACGTTAAATAATGTCCGCACCATATAAGTAACAAGAAACCCCGCGCCAACTGTGGTGCGGGGTTTCTTGCAGTTATCGGTAATCGCAGTGTGGCTCAAAGGCCACAAGTTGAATCGATTATTCCTCGGTTGCGGGAGCAGCGGGAGCTTCGGCAGCGGGAGCAGCAGTTTTCTTGCGGCTGCGGCGGGTGCTCTTCTTGGGAGCTGCCTTCTCCTGGCTCTTAGCCTCGAGCATAGCCTCATTGAAGTCAACGAGCTCGATGAAGCAGGTCTTGGCGTTGTCACCCAGACGGTTGCCCAGCTTGAGAATGCGGGTGTAGCCACCGGGACGGTCGGCCACCTTAGCGGCAACGGTCGAGAACAATTCCTTGACGGCCTCCTTGTTCTGGAGGTGCTTGAACACGAGGCGGCGCGAAGCGGTGCTGTCGTCCTTAGTCCTGTTGATGAGGGGCTCGGCATACACGCGCAGGGCTTTAGCCTTGGCGAGGGTCGTGATGATGCGCTTGTGCATGATGAGCGAGATGGTCATGTTGGCCAACATGGCATCACGGTGGGCGCTCTTACGGCTCAGGTGGTTGAATTTCTTATTATGTCTCATTGTTTTTTACTCTTTTTCTAATTTGTATTTAGTGATATCCATGCCAAAGTGCAGATTGAGGGTGGCCAACAGCTCCTCGAGCTCGCTGAGCGACTTCTTACCGAAGTTGCGGAACTTGAGCAGGTCGGTCTTGTTGAAGACCACGAGTTCTCCAAGCGTCTCGACCTCAGCCGACTTGAGGCAGTTGAGGGCACGCACTGAGAGGTCCATGTCAACAAGTTTGGTCTTGAGCAGCTGCCTCATCTTGAGAACTTCCTCGTCAAACTCCTCGTTACCGTTGGTCTCGGTGTTGTCGAGCACGATTTCACGGTCGGTGAAGAGCTGGAAGTGCTGGATAAGGATCTCGGCAGCGCCCTTGAGAGCGTCCTTGGGGTGGATGGAGCCATCGGTGGTGATTTCGATGATGAGCTTCTCGTAGTCGGTCTTCTGCTCGACACGGAAGTTCTCGACGGTGGTCTTCACGTTCAAGATGGGCGTGTAGATAGAGTCGATAGCAATCACGTCGATGGGGTCATTGGCGTTGCGGTTCTCCTCGGCAGGGAGGTATCCCCTACCCTTGTTGATTGAAAGTTCAATCTGGAAACCGCTTTCGGGGTCGATGTGACAAATCTCAAGATCGGGGTTAAGTACCTCGAACGCGCTGAGGACCTTGCCGATATCGCCTGCCTTGAAGACGCTTTGACCTGAAACCTTGACAACGGCCTTCTCGGTGTCGGTGTCATCGACAATGCGTTTGAGGCGCACCTTCTTGAGGTTCAGGATAATGTTGGTCACATCTTCCTTTACCCCGGGGATGGTTGCGAACTCATGCTGGATGCCATCAATGCGAATGCTGCAGATGGCAAAGCCCTCGAGTCCCGAGAGGAGGATGCGGCGCAGTGCGTTACCGATGGTAACACCGTAGCCGGGCTCCAAGGGGCGGAACTCAAACCTGCCGAACGAATTGTCGGCTTCCAGCATTAAGACTTTGTCGGGTTTCTGAAATGCTAAAATAGCCATGGATAAAAAATTTACTGTTTAGAATACAACTCGACGATCAACTGTTCCTTGATGTTCTCGGGAATGTCCTCACGCACGGGCATGTGCAGGAGCTTACCGCCCTTGAGGCTCTCGTCCCATTCAATCCAAGGATACTTGCTGTGGTTGAAGCCAGCAAGAGCGTCCTGGATCACCTCCAGGGACTTGGACTTCTCGCGAACAGCAACTACTTGACCCTCGCTCACCGAGTAGGAAGGAATGTTCACAACCTTACCGTCAACGGTGATGTGGCGGTGCAACACGAGCTGGCGTGCGGCAGCACGGGTGGGAGCAATGCCCAAACGATAAACGACATTGTCGAGCCTGGCTTCGAGGAGTTGCAGGAGCACCTCACCAGTAACGCCCTTCATGCGCGAAGCCTTGTTGAAGAGGTTACGGAACTGACGCTCAAGGACACCATAGGTGTACTTTGCTTTCTGTTTTTCGCGAAGCTGTGTACCGTACTCGGACATTTTCCTGCGACGGTTAGCACCATGCTGGCCCGGGGGATAGTTCTTCTTGGCAAAGTATTTGTCTTCACCGAAGATGGGTTCACCCAGTTTGCGGGCAATTTTAGATTTTGGACCGGTGTATCTAGCCATAGTCTTTTTAAAAATTGATTAACATTGTGAATTGGAATCGCTTCAGTGCAGCCGCGATTGCAGAGAGGTCGTTAAAAATGCAATCCATTCACTGATAGAGATTCGCGAAAAAGTAAGTTAATAAAAACTGTTAAAACAGAATTGTTACTGAGGGAAGCACCTAAATCTCTTAGACCCTTCTTCTCTTGGGAGGACGGCAGCCGTTGTGGGGCAGCGGCGTGACGTCGATGATCTCGGTAACAGCGATACCAGCGCCATGGATGGTGCGGATAGCCGATTCGCGGCCATTACCCGGACCCTTCACATAGGCCTTCACCTTGCGCAAGCCGAGGTCATAAGCGACCTTTGCGCAGTCTTCGGCAGCCATTTGAGCGGCATAGGGCGTGTTCTTCTTAGAACCGCGGAAACCCATCTTGCCAGCCGAGGACCACGAAATAACCTGTCCCTCGCCATTAGCGAGACACACAATGATGTTGTTGAATGAAGAATGTACGTGAAGTTGACCAATACCGTCAACGCGAACGACTCTCTTCTTAGCTGCGACTGTCTTTTTAGCCATAATTCAGTAATGTTATTTAGTAGCTTTCTTCTTGTTAGCAACAGTTTTCTTGCGTCCCTTGCGGGTGCGGGCGTTGTTCTTGGTGCTCTGGCCACGCACGGGGAGTCCGTTGCGGTGACGGATGCCGCGATAGCAACCGATGTCCATCAATCGCTTGATGTTCATCTGGACCTCGCTGCGCAGGTCACCTTCTACCTTGTATTCGTTACCGATCACCTCACGCACTGCGGCTGCCTCGGCATCGGTCCAATCCTTAACGCGGGTGTTCTCGTCGACACCGGCCTTCTTGAGGATCGTAGCGGCTGAACTGCGCCCGATACCAAAGATGTAGGTCAAAGCGATGACGCCGCGCTTGTTTTGGGGTATATCAACCCCGACAATTCTTACTGCCATATATTAATTCAAAAATTTTTGCAAAGTTAATACTTTTTTTTATCCCTGACGCTGTTTGAACTTGGGATTTTTTTTGTTTATCACATACAGGCGCCCTTTGCGACGTACAATCTTGCAGTCCTCGTTGCGCTTTTTGATAGATGCTCTAACTTTCATAATGTCTATGCTGTTTTGTTATTTGTATCGAAAAGATATTCTTCCTTTAGACAAATCGTAGGGGGACATTTCCACTCTCACCTTGTCACCGGGCAGGATTTTGATGTAGTGCATCCTCATCTTGCCGCTGATGTGAGCGGTGATCTGGTGACCGTTCTCGAGTTCCACACGGAACATCGCGTTGGACAATGCCTCAACGATCGTGCCGTCTAATTCAATTGCTGTCTGTTTTGCCATATAAAATCTAAATTAACGTTTTGTTGTCTTTAAAAATAGTGGTGTTTCAATCAGATGAACCTCTCTCCCAACACTTCCTTGATGGGTTCAAAGGATGAAAGGATATCGGGCTTGCCATGATGGATGGCAATCGAGTGCTCAAAATGAGCGCTAGGCTTGCGGTCGCGGGTGCGGGTGGTCCAGCCGTCATGCTCGGTGACGATGTTCTTGCTGCCCATGTTGATCATGGGCTCAATAGCGATCGTCATGCCGTTGCGCAACAGGGGACCGGTCCCACGGCGGCCGAAGTTGGGCACTTCGGGATCCTCGTGCAGCTTGCGTCCCACGCCATGGCCACACATCTCGCGCACGACGCTGAAGTTGCGGCGCTCGCAGTATTGCTGGATGGCGTTAGAGATGTCACCGATGCGGTTGCCGGGCACGGCGTGCTCGATGCCGACATAGAGCGACTCCTTGGTGGTGCGCAGCAGCTGCAGAACCTCCTCAGCGACTTCTCCCACACAGAAGGTGTAGGTGCTGTCGCCGTTGAACCCCTCGGGGGTGACGGCACCGCAGTCACAGGACACGATGTCGCCATCCTCGAGCACGTAGTTCGACGGGATGCCATGAACCACGACCTCGTTGACCGAGGTGCAGAGCGTGGCGGGAAAGCCGTACAGCCCCTTGAAGCCGGGCGTGCAGCCTTGAGAACGGATATACTCTTCAGCGATTTGGTCCAGACGGCGCGTGGTCACACCGGGGGCGACACACTTGGCCACCTCGGCCAGTGCGCCTGCCACGACCAGATTAGCCTTGCGCAGCATCTCGATTTCTTCGTCTGTCTTGAGATATATCATGTGATTGAAATTCCTTTTAAAGGCAGTAACGTTGATTTAACGGTTGCGACCCTTGATTTTACCTGACTTCATCAGACCATCATAGTGGTGCATCATGAGGTGAGTCTCAATCTGCTGCAGGGTGTCGAGGACGACGCCCACAGTAATGAGCAACGAGGTACCACCAAAGAACTGGGCAAACTGCTGGTTAACGCCAAAGAAGCGGGCAAACGCGGGCAGGATGGCGACAATACCCAGGAATATTGAACCCGGGAGGGTGATGCGCGACATGATCGAGTCAAGATACTCGGCGGTCTTCTTGCCGGGCTTAACGCCAGGGATGAAACCGCTGTTCTTCTTCATCTCCTCGGCCATCTGGGTGGGACGCACGGTGATGGCAGTATAGAAATAGGTGAAGAGGACAATCATGATGAAGTAAATCACATTGTACCACACGCCGTTCATGTCACCAAAGTTGCGCGATACCCAACCAGAGAAGCCAGAGGCATCCTGATTCTGACCGAAGCCGGCAAGGGTGATGGGGATGAACATGAGCGCCTGGGCAAAGATGATAGGCATCACGTTAGCAGCATTGACCTTCAAGGGGATATACTGGCGAGCGCCACCATACTGCTTGTTGCCGACAATGCGCTTAGCATACTGCACGGGGACCTTACGGGTACCCTGGGTGAGCATGACAGCACCAGCGGTAACAGCAAAGAGGAGGATGATCTCGACCAGGAACATCACCAGACCACCTTGAGCAGTGTTCAATCGGTTGGTGAACTCTTGAATGATAGCTCCAGGGAAGCGGGCAAGAATACCCACGAGAATGATGATCGAGATACCGTTACCGATACCCTTGTCGGTCATCTTCTCACCGAGCCACATAATCATCATGGCACCCGCAGTGAGGACGATGGACAGGAAGATCATCATCCAGAACGAGATGTCGGCATGACCGCCGGCAGCCTTGACCTGATACTGAAGGTTCATCAGATAGGCAGGAGCCTGAACGATAAGGATGAGCACGGTCAAGTAACGGGTGTACTGGTTGAGCTTCATGCGGCCACTCTCGCCCTCGCGCTGCATCTTTTGGAAGCTAGGCACTACCATACCCATCAATTGGATAACGATAGAGGCGGTGATGTAGGGCATGATACCCAACGCGAAGATTGAAGCCTGACCGAATGCACCGCCCGAGAACATGTCGAGCAGCTGCATCAGGCCGCTACTGGTGAAGTTGCGCATCGCTTGCAGGTCGGCGGGGTTGATTCCCGGCAGTACCACATGGCATCCAAACCTATAGATAAGGATGAACAGGAATGTGGTGACGAGGCGGTTGCGCAGGTCCTCAATCTTCCAGATGTTTTTTATTGTTTCAATAAGTTTCATCGTAGGGTTAGAGTTTTACGATTGAGCCACCGGCAGCGGTGATGATCTCCTCTGCCTTTTTGGAGAAGGCGTGGGCTTCAACCTCAAGCTTGTGGTTGAGCTGACCCTGGCCCAAAATTTTAACAAGTTGGTTCTTACGCACCATACCAGCCTGGAGCAGGTCGGCAACGGTGATTTTCTCGAGATTGTTCTTCTCGGCGAGGGCCTCGAGGACAGCAACGTTGATGGCTTTATACTCCACACGGTTGATGTTCTTGAAACCACCCTTGGGGACGCGACGCTGGAGAGGCATCTGGCCGCCTTCGAAGCCGACCTTCTGCTTGTAACCCGAGCGTGACTTTGCACCCTTGTGACCACGAGTAGATGTACCGCCCTTGCCCGAACCGGGACCACGGCCAATACGAGTTTTCTTCTTATTTGAACCTACAGCAGGTTTTAAATCATGTAATTCCATAATGTTGTTTCTCTTTTTTTGTGTTAAGAATTAATCAACATTGGTGACTTCCACCAGATGACGAACAGCGTTTACCATACCCAGCACCTGAGGGGTAGCCTCGTGGGTGACGGTGTGGTTCAGTTTCTTGAGACCAAGTGCGTCGAGGGTTCTCTTTTGACGAGCCGGACGATTGATGCGGCTCTTCACTTGCTTAATCTGAATCTTAGCCATAACTAGTAAACAAATTTTTAACCGTTAAACACCTTGTCCACAGTGATGCCGCGATAGTGGGCCACGATGGCCGGGCTGCGCATCTCGTCGAGAGCCTTGAGCGTGGCCTTCACCAGGTTGTGAGGGTTGCTCGAGCCCTTGGACTTACAAATAACATCGGTCACGCCGACAGTCTCAAATACGGCACGCATAGCACCACCAGCCTTCACACCGGTACCGGCGCTAGCGGGCTTCATGATGATGCGGGAGCCGCCAAACTTAGCGACCACCTCGTGGGGGATAGTACCCTTGTGGATGGGGACCTTGATCAGGTTCTTCTTAGCCACCTCGGTACCCTTGGAAATAGCTGTGGTGACCTCATTGGCCTTACCCAAGCCGTAACCGATAACGCCATTGCCGTCGCCAACAACGACGATAGCGGCGAAGGTGAATGTGCGACCACCCTTGGTAACCTTGGTGGTGCGGTTGATAGCCACGAGACGCTCCTTAAGTTCAGCGTCGGCAGCGATCTTTACTCGATTATTCTTACTCAACATAATGATTCTTAAAATTTAAGTCCGCCTTTGCGTGCGCCGTCGGCCAACGATTTAACTCTACCATGGAACAGGAAGCCATTGCGGTCAAACACAACGGTGTTGATGCCAGCCTCAAGGGCTTTCTTGGCAACGGCCTCGCCCACCTTAGCGGCGATCTCGCTCTTGTTGCCCTCGGTGATTCCCTTAGAGGAAGCCGAAACGAGGGTATTGCCAGCGATGTCGTCGATGACCTGGGCATAAATCTGCTTGTTGCTGCGGAAGACACACAGCCTGGGACGCTCGGGCGTGCCAGAGATGCGACCGCGGATGCGGGCCTTGATCTTGTTTCTTCTATCTGATTTGGATATCATATCGTTTCCTTTCTACTTATTTACTTGGCAGCTGCCGTTTTACCAGACTTGCGGCGAATAACCTCGCCAACGAACTTAACACCTTTACCCTTGTAAGGCTCGGGTTTGCGGAAGGAGCGGATCTTGGCACAAATTTGTCCCAGGAGCTGCTTGTCGCACGATTCGAGAGTGATGAGCGGGTTCTTGTTACGCTCGGTCTTAGCCTCAACCTTCACCTCGGGCGGCATCTTCAAGTAGATGGCGTGTGAGTAACCGAGAGCGAGCTCGAGCACCTGGCCGTTGCTGGTAGCACGGTAACCGACGCCGACAATTTCCAATTCTTTCTTGAAACCCTCGCTCACGCCAACAACCATGTTGTTGATCAGCGCGCGGTACAGACCGTGCTGAGCGCGTGACTCACGCTCGTCGTTGGGGCGGGTCACCTTGATTTCGTTATCCTCCACCTCGATGGTGATGTTGGGGTTCAGGGTCTGCTTGAGCTCGCCCTTAGGGCCCTTCACGGTGAGGATGTTGTCCTTTTGTTCAACAGTTACGCCAGCGGGGATGGCGATGTGCAATTTACCAATTCTTGACATAGCGTTAATCCTCCATTAATAAACGTAACACAAAACTTCGCCACCAATCTTTTGGTTCTTGGCTTCCTTGTTGGTCATAACGCCCTTGGAAGTCGAGATGATGGCAATACCTAAACCATTGAGCACGCGGGGCATGTCCTTGTAGCCAGTGTACTGGCGCAGGCCGGGCCTTGAAACGCGTGTGAGGCACTTGATGGCGCTAACGTGGTCAACGTTGTCATACTTAAGCGCGATCTTGATGGTGCCACGGGGAGAGTTCTCTTCCTCGACGAACTTGTAGTTCAGGATGTAACCCTGGTCGAAGAGGATCTTGGTGATCTCCTTTTTGAGCTTGGAAGAAGGGATTTCAACGACACGGTGCTGTGCCTTGATCGCATTCCTCAATCTAGTCAGATAATCTGCAATAGGATCTGTCATTATTGTAACTTGTTTTAAATTGATTCGACCTTGTCGAACAATATTTAATACTGTAAAATTTTAATAGAAAAGTGGTTGAAAATCACCAGCTGGCTTTGCGCACACCGGGGATGAGTCCGTTAGAAGCCATCTCGCGGAAGTTGATGCGGGAGATGCCGAACTGACGCATGTAACCCTTGGGGCGGCCTGACATCTTGCAGATGTTGTGCAGGCGAACGGGCGATGCGTTGCGGGGCAGTTTCTGCAGTGCCTCATAGTCACCGTCCTTCTTGAGCTGGGCGCGCTTGGCGGCATACTTGGCGACGAGGCGCTCACGCTTAGCCTGGCGGGCTTTCATTGATTCTTTTGCCATAATTTAACTCTCAATTATTTGTTGTTAAACGGGATTCCGAATTCCTTGAGCAATGCATAGCCTTCCTCGTCGGTCTTGGCGGTGGTGACGAAGGTGATGTTCATACCAGTCATCTTGGTCACGTTGTCAATGTTGATCTCGGGGAAGATGATCTGCTCGGTCACGCCAACGGTGTAATTACCGCGGCCGTCGAGCTTGCCGTTCACACCCTTAAAGTCGCGGATACGCGGTAGGGCGATGCGGATGAAACGCTCCATGAACTCGTACATGCGGTCACGGCGCAGGGTCACGCGAACGCCAACGGGCATTTTCTTGCGCACCTTGAAGTTAGAGATATCCTTCTTCGAAAGGGTCTGCACGGCCTTCTGGCCGGTGATTGCGGTGAGCTCGTTGATAGCGGTCTCGATGATCTTCTTGTCCTGGGTAGCGTCACCCAAACCCTCGTTGAGGACGATCTTGACCAGACGCGGAATCTGCATCGGGGTGCTGTAGTTGAATTGCTTCATCAAAGCGGGAGCAATCTTCTCATCATATTGTTTCTTCAGCGTGGTACTCATTACTTAATCTCCTCTCCAGATTTTTTAGAATAACGAACTTTCTTGCCGTCCTCATTGAACCTGAAACCAACGCGGGTAGGCTTGCCACTCTTGGGGTCAGCGACTGCCAGGTTGCTCAAGTTGATGGGGGCTTCCTTCTTGATAATGCCGCCCTGGGGGGCCTTGGCATTGGGCTTCGTGCTCTTGGACACGATATTGACACCCTCGACGATGGCTTTACCCTGCTCGGGCAGGATTTCCAGCACGCGACCTTTATCGCCCTTGTTGTCACCGGCGAGAACAATGACGGTGTCACCCTTCTTGATTTTTAATGTAGCCATATATGGTTTATTGCTATTTTAAAGATTGATTAAAGAACCTCGGGAGCGAGGGAAACGATCTTCATGTTGGTTGCGCGCAGCTCGCGGGCAACGGGACCGAAGATGCGCGTTCCGCGCAGCTCACCGGTATTAGTAAGCAATACACAGGCGTTGTCGTCGAAGCGGATGTAGGAACCGTCCTGACGGCGGATCTCCTTGCTGGTGCGCACTACGACAGCCCTTGAAACGGTACCCTTCTTCACCTCGGAAGCGGGGATAGCCTTCTTGACGGTGACAACGATGATGTCACCAACCGATGCGTAGCGTCGGCCAGAACCGCCCAACACCTTAATGCAGAGCACTTCCTTAGCGCCGCTGTTATCGGCAACTGTCAATCTACTTTCAGTCTGTATCATAATAAATAATTACTTGGCTTTTTCGATGATTTCAACTAATCTCCACCTCTTGGTCTTGCTCAACGGGCGGGTCTCCATCAGGCGAACGGTGTCACCCACGTTGCACTCGTTGTTCTCGTCATGAGCGTGGTACTTCTTTGTCTTGTTGACAAACTTGCCATAGATTGGGTGTTTCTCCTTCCACTTGATGGTCACAGTGATGGTCTTGTCACCCTTGTTGCTGGAAACAACCCCAATTCTTTCTTTTCTTAAATTACGTTTTTCTTCCATTGTACTGGTTAGTTTTGGGATTATTTGTTCTTGAGTTCGCGGGCGCGGATCTCGGTCTTGATGCGCGCGATCAGTTTCCTGTCAAGCGTAATCTTGGCCGGATTATCGAGCGGGGAAATGGTGTGCTGGATCTTCTCCTGAACATACTCCTTTTGAACCTGCTCAAGGCGGTCCTGCAATTCCTTATCGGTCAGTTCCTTGATATTTTCCTTTTTCATAATCTGGTCAAATATTAAACGAGTTGAGTGGGATCATAGTCGCGACGAACGACAAACTTAGTGGCCACGGGAAGTTTCTGGGCAGCGAGGCGCAGTGCTTCCTTAGCGATATCAAAGCTCACACCGTCGACCTCGATGAGGATGCGACCGGGATGAACGGGAGCGACATAACCTGCAACATCACCTTTACCTTTACCCATGCGGACATCGGCAGGCTTGCGAGTGTAAGGCTTATCGGGGAAAATGCGCAGCCAGATCTGTCCCTGGCGCTGCATGTAACGTGTCACGGCGACACGGGCGGCCTCGATTTGGCGAGCGGTGATCCACTTGCTCTCCAGGGTCTTGATTCCGAAGGAACCAAAGGCGAGCTGGTTGCCGCGCTTGCTGTATTGGCGAGGATGCCCGTCACTGGGACGGCGATATCTTAATCTCTTAGGTTGTAACATTTTAAATTTCGTTTTTTAAAGTCACACTTCAAGTTACTGGTTGTGACTGGGTTTAACGATTGTTGTTTCTCTTGCCACCGCGGAAACCACGACGCTCGCCGCGCTCTCCACCGCGAGAGCCGCCACCGCGACGCTCGTTGGCATTGTTGGCAAAGTTGGGAGCCAGATCACGCTTGCCATAGACCTCGCCACGGCAGATCCAAACCTTGACTCCGATAACACCCACCTTAGTGTGAGCGGGAACCAGTGCATAGTCGATGTCGGCGCGGAGGGTGTGCAGCGGAGTGCGACCTTCCTTGAACATCTCGCTGCGGCGCATTTCGGCACCGTTCAAGCGACCCTTGACCTGGATTTTGATGCCCTCGGCACCCATGCGCATTGTGCTGGCGATAGCCATCTTAACGGCACGGCGATAGGCAATCTTGCCCTCGATCTGGTGAGCGACGTTAGCAGCTACGAGCTGTGCGTCGAGTTCGGGACGCTTCACCTCGTGGATGTTGATCTGAACGTCCTTGTTAGTGAGCTTGATGAGCTCTTGCTTGAGGACCTCAACCTCAGCACCCTGCTTGCCGATGATGATACCGGGGCGGGCGGTGCAGATGGTGATGGTGACGAGCTTGAGCGTGCGCTCAATGACGATGCGTGATACACTAGCCTTGGCAAGACGCTCGTTGAGATACTTGCGGATCTTATCATCCTCTACCAGGGTATCTCCATATTTGCGGCCTCCGAACCAGTTGGATTCCCAACCACGGATGATGCCCAAACGATTGCTGATTGGATTAACTTTCTGTCCCATTTCGTTATGCGTCTTTTTCTTTGTTAATAGTGTCCACGTAGATGGTCACGTGGTTAGAACGTTTGCGGATACGATAGCCACGGCCTTGGGGAGCGGGGCGCAGGCGCTTGAGCATAGGAGCTGCATCGACCATGATGGTCTTGACATAGAGCTCACCGCTCTCGGCCTTCTTGCCATTCTTCTGTTCCCAGTTGCTGATAGCCGACTTAAGGAGCTTCTCAACGTCAGCGGCAGCGTGCTTGTTCGAGAAGTGCAGCAGTCCGAGTGCCTTGAAGACTTCAACGCCGCGAACCATGTCGGCCACGAGACGCATCTTGCGAGGCGAGCTGGGAATGTTGCGCAACTTAGCGAAGGACTCGTTGCGGCGAGCTTCCTTCTTCAAGTCGGCGGATTCTTTCTTTCTTTTACCCATTGTATTTAATTCTTTTTTGTTCTAGAAAACGTTAAATAATCCCGGGCCCATTATTTCTTGTTGTTGCCGCTGTGACCACGGAAGGTGCGTGTGGGAGCGAACTCGCCGAGCTTGTGACCTACCATGTTCTCGGTAACATAGACGGGAATAAACTTGTTGCCATTGTGAACGGCGAAAGTGTGTCCAACAAACTCGGGGGCGATCATCGAGGCACGTGACCAGGTCTTGATCACACTCTTCTTGCCACTCTCGTTCATGGCGTCAACCTTCTTCTCCAGTTTCACACTGATGTAAGGGCCTTTTTTAAGTGAACGACTCATAATTAATCGAATTTAATCAAATTACTTCTTTCTTCTTTCAATGATGTACTTCGAAGACTGCTTCTTAGGCGCACGGGTCTTCAAGCCCTTAGCATACAAACCGTTGCGGTTACGGGGATGACCACCACTCTGGCGACCTTCACCACCACCCATGGGGTGATCAACGGGGTTCATAACGACACCACGGTTGTGGGGGCGGCGACCTAACCAGCGTGAGCGACCGGCCTTACCGGACTGCTCGAGGGCGTGATCACTGTTACCAACCACACCAACGGTGGCCTTGCAGGCTGCGAGCACCTTGCGGGTCTCACCCGAGGGTAATTTGATGATTGCGTAGGATCCCTCGCGGCTGGTGAGCTGGGCGAAGGTACCGGCTGCGCGTGCCATAGCGGCACCCTGACCGGGACGCAACTCGATGTTGTGAATTAAAGTACCAACAGGAATCTTGTTCAGTGGAAGCGCGTTTCCCACTTCGGGGGCCACGTTCTCACCGCTCTCGATCGTTGCACCAACTTCCAGTCCATTGGGAGCAATGATGTAAGCTTTGTAGCCGTCTGCGTAGTAGAGCAGAGCAATGCGAGCCGAACGGTTGGGATCGTACTCGATGGCTTTCACTACTGCCGGCACACCGTCTTTGTTCCTCTTGAAGTCGATGAGGCGGAGTTTGCGCCTGTGGCCTCCTCCACGGTAGCGTGCGGTGAGGTGACCCTCGTTGTTGCGACCGCCGGTGGAGCGCTTGCCGACCGTAAGAGACTTCTCTGGTGTACGCTTTGTAATGTCGTCAAATACACCAATAATCTTGTGTCTTTGCCCCGGTGTTGTGGGCTTCAATTTTCTTACTGCCATTTTTTATTATAAATTACTATAGAAATCAATAGTTTGTCCTTCGGCAATGGTCACGATGGCCTTCTTGAAAGCCACGGTCTTGCCCTTGATGATACCACTCTTGGTATAACGCTGCTTGTTCTTGCCGTTATAGTTCATCGTGCTCACGTCAACCACCTTCACGTCATAAAGCTTCTCGATGGCGTCCTTGATCTGATACTTGTTGGCATCGGGGGATACCTTGAATGTGTAACGGTTACCCTTCTCGGTAATTGCGTTGGCCTTCTCGGTCACAACGGGAATGATCTGAATGTTTTCCATTGTTTCTCCTCCTTACTTTAAATTGTTGAGCGTTTCAACCGAGCTCTCGGTAACGAGAATCATGCGGTTGTCAAGCACGCGGTAGGTGTTGATGTCACATGCGGTAACCACACTTGCGGTGGGCACGTTGCGCAGTGACAGGTAGAGGTTGGGCTCCTGTCCGGCGAGGACGAGCAGCAACTTCTGGCCCTCGAGCTTGAGGTTGCGGGTGATGTTGATGAATTCCTTGGTCTTGGGTGCATCAAACTTGATGTCCTCGATGACCATGATCTGGTTGTTCTGAGCCTTGTAGGTCAGCGCCGAGCGGCGAGCCAGAGCCTTCACCTTCTTGTTCAGCTTGAAGCCGTAATTG
>JAEEGJ010010431.1_pt1:0-22500 | contig 24179 bp, 9 predicted proteins | sample 8958761 | NCBI WGS metagenome assembly JAEEGJ01 (sample SAMN16246546, study PRJNA631951) | gut metagenome | biome: gut microbiome; feature: rumen; material: RS-attached | host: Bos | place: Iran: Karaj | collected 2018-10 | reverse complement strand
ATAAACTACTTTTGCCTTTACTTTTACCAAAGTGTGTTTAATGACATGAAACATTTATTCAAAATATTGGCAATTCTTCTGTTGCTCCCTATATTTCACGCTAATGCTCAGACAGATAACGAATTCTGGTTCTGTGTGCCGCAGTTGACAGCACAACATGAAAAAGATGAGCCAAAGTTATTCATAACAAATGCAGGAAATACTACCGTAACAGTAAAAATTGAAATGCCTCTTGAAGAAGGGTTTTCTGCACAAAATCTAGAAATTTCACCTAAAAAAGATGGTAATAATGTGGATATACCTCCATTTGAAATTCCTGCAGGCATGCAAAAATCATTCAACTTCAAAAATTATTTTAATGATGAAAGTCAGAAATACGACCGGATCAATATAATTGAAAGCGGTTTATGCGGAGAAAGTTGTGCGGTTACGAATAAAGGCATACATGTTACTGCGACTGGATTAGTTACCGCATATCTGCAACGTGGAAATACTAACAACTGTGATATTTGGGCATTGAAAGGCAAAAATGCATATAATGGAGCGGACGGAAAGGTTGAACCGGACGAAGATATGTTTATTGTTCCATTGGAGGACGTTGGAAACTGTGACAAAGCTCATGCCGATAGAATGAAGAGAGACTGCGGTGACAACAAGCCTGCCGCTTGGTATGCGGTTGATATTGTGGCAGTTGAAGATGGTGATGTGACAGTAACGCTACCAACTGACGCACAAGGAAATATCACATTGAAAATAGAAAATTGGCCGGAAAATGATGGTGATGGTGATATAGCTTCGCATACTTTCACAATGCAACGTGGCCAAACGCTTAATCTTCAGGCGGCCAGTCAGAATAAAACAGCAAAATCGGGTGGAGGAATTGTAGTAAAATCGACAGGAAAAATTGCAGTTCAGTGGAAGGATGATTCATTATTGGCAAAATATGTGAATGAATCTAGTGGCGGACTAGGTACAAGTTGGGATGCTGCAGGTGACCAGTTAGTGCCTGTCTGTTTGGCAGGAACAGAGTATATTGTAATGCGAGGTCAGTTGGGTGATGATTATACCAATGGGAATAATAATACAAATAGAATGTATGAAAACGTCTATTTTATGGCTACCCAAGAAGGTACTACTACTGTTCAGTTTAAAACGGATGCAGGAGTTACTCTCTCAAGTAAGACAATTGGCGGTCCAGGCTCATGGGGGAAACTGTTATTAAACCAATATAACATTGATAAATCCGGGAATAATTATGATGCGGTTTATATAAAGTCAGATAAACCAATAGTTGTTTGGCACATTTCGGGAAGTAGTGGAGCAGAGGTTGGAGGAGCAATATTGCCGACTATTAATGGTTGTACGGGTTCTGAAGATGTATCAGTTTGTCGTTCAACAACTAGCAGCTTCGATTTCTGGCTCAACATCATGTGTAAACAGGCCCATGTTGAAGATTTTATAGTCATTTATAAAGGGAAAAATTATCGTTTGCCAAAATCATGGTTTAAGGAAATACCTGGTACTGGGTGGTGGTATCTTAAACGCGATAAAATGAAATTTTCGTCAGAACATTCTGACAAAGTGGATGTTGTTAGTATTACAGTTCAAAATGGTAGAGAAGTAATTACTAAGGTTGGAGATGGGAAAATACCTTCTGTATCTGCGGGAGATGTTGTTCGAGTTAAAAACACAACGGGAATATTCCATTTGGCAGTTATTAATGGCAATAACTCGGGTAGTTGCCAATATGGCTATTTCTCAAATTTTGATGATAATACGGGTAGTGCCGTCATAAACGATGCACTTAATGATATTGAATCAGAGTACAGCAAATTCTGCGATGGCGACACTGTGACATTGGTTGCTCGTGGCGGATTGAGTTATGCTTGGAGGTTTATTGATAAGGACGACTTGGGGTATCCTACAAGCGAAACATTTATCACTCCTCAAGCGGCTCAGATGGTTTCAGACAAACCTAGGGTGGTACCATTCGAAGGATTTAACCAATACCAGGTTACAATTCAGCGCCGTTGCTATTTAGGTACAAATGTTGACACAACCATTGATGTTTGGGCATTGGGTTATCCGCGTGCAAAATCGAAATTTTCTATTGAGTCACTTAGCGAATGTAGTCCGGCACAAGTGGTGGTTAACAACCTAACCAACGAAAACGGAAAGATGTTCGATTATACGTGGACTTTGACCGGAGGAGGTTTGACAAGTCCTGTAAAATCGACAAATAAAAACTACGGAGCCGATACTTTGACATTTACCAACGAAAGCGACACAAAACACACTTATAAACTGACACTTGAGGCATCGCTGGGTTCTAACTGCCCCGATAAATCGGATCCGAAGAGTTTCTGTGTGAATCCGGTTATCAAAGCGAAAATCACAGCCGATCCGGCAAAAGGTTGTACACCTTTGGCGGTGAAGTTCGAGAACGAATCAACAGGACCTTACACAAAAATACTTGTCAACTTTGGTGACGGCACAGGCTGGATTGACAGTTACACCCCGTCAACCAGAACAATTAATCACACCTACAACAACCCAAGTATTTATGATACAATATATTGGGCTAAAATCAAGATTTTCGACGAGGTGAACGGTAGTTGCGATAGCGAGGATTCTGTGAAAATCAGAGTGTTTGGTAGGGTGAAATCGCAATACATAATCGACAATACAAGCGATTGCTCACCGCTGACAACACGAATTCAGAACATATCGCTTGGCGACGAGCATAATATCACATACACATGGAGTTTTGCAGCAGGAACTGTTAATGATGTTAAAAAGGAAATAACAGATGGCAGTTTTGATTATTTGTCGAATGGAGATATTGTGGCTGGAAATGTCAGAAACGACAGACCTTTTCTTATAACATATAAGAATACAGGCTCAGATTTGGCAAGGCACTTTATACGGTTGACTGCAACGCGGCAAAATGTTGATAATACGACTTGTTCGAGTGTTACAACTTGGGATACGGTCACGGTTTTTCCGGAGTTCACTGTCGATTATGAGGTGTCGCCGAAGTATATTTGCGATTCATCGTATGTGAGTTTTCATAACAAATCATCTGATTTATCTGATAGCACCTATTTTTATTTGTATATGGGTGATGGCTCAACGGATGACTTTCATCGCGATACCATACATACTTATTACCACACTTTGCCTAAGGTGCAAGAGTACGAAACTCAACTTATTGGCGAAAGCAAATATGGCTGCCGCGATACGGCAAACAACGGAACCATCTCGGTAATGCCATATTTGAACCCGAATTTCACAATCGACAAGGCAGAGGGATGCTCACCGCTTTATGTTACGGTGATAAACAATTCTCCAGACCATTCATACAAAGAGAATCCAAAATGGGAAATTGATTGTGCACCATGCACTTACACTATTGTCAGCGGTTCGCTCGATGATAGAGCGGTTATCAAATTCGAGAATCAAACAGGTAGTCGCAAGGATATAACAATTTCTTTAACAGAAAGTTACCGCGATGTGAATATGACTTACGATTGTCCGAAAACATTCAGTCGCTCAATTGTGATTTTTCCTGAAATCACGGCCAATATAGCATCGGACAAGAATGAGCCGGTGTGCGACGGGACAACCGTTTCGTTCACCAACAGCACAATATTCACGGGTGTGACAACATCACCAACCGATTACCGATGGACTTTCGGCGACGGAGCCACACTGAATAAAATCGACAATTCGGTCACCCCACATATATACAATAATACAACCGGCTCCACAGGAACATCGCCTGTCAGTTTCACTGCCACGCTTATTGCCTCGGCCTACGGCTGCTCCGATACGGCAAAGGCAACTGTCGAGGTCTATCCACCAGTGGTGGCATCCTTCACCAGCGACAACTACAGCGTTTGCGCCCCGGCAACAGTAACGCTCAACAACAGTTCCACTGGTGCCGCCAAGTTTGTATATAGTTTTGCCGATGGCACTGCCGATTCGGTGAAGAACGATATGTCGGCGGTGACATACACCATTGTGAATACCGACCCGAACCAGATAGCCGTCCGTCCGGTAACGCTCACTGCATCGAACGGCGAGTGTAGCGCTACAATTACCAAGAATTTTTACGCCTATCCGGTGATTGTGCCGAAGTTCACTCTTTCGCAGACCGAAGGTTGCGGTCCGATTGAGGATGTGATTCTCGACCGCTCGGCCACAACGGGCGCCAGCACTTATAAAGTAGATTTCGGCGATGGCATAACCGATGAGACAGGCAACGCTCAGTTGAAACACACTTTCGTGAATAAGACAGGCGACGATGTTGCCTATACTGTTAAACTGACGGCAGCCAACAACATCGGCTGCGATGCCAGCACCGAGCAGACAGTGACCGTGTTCCCCGAATTGGCGGCGGCTTTCAGTTTCGAGAAAGCATCGGAATGTTCGCCTGCTGATGTGACGCTGAAGAACAACTCGCTGAACGGCAGTCAGTTTGTGTGGTCGTTTGGCGATGGAACAGCATCGGAAACCAAGACCGACAAGGCCGATTTCACTCACAATTACAAGAACAGCAGCGCTGACGGTAGAAGCATATCGTCATACACCATAAAACTTGTGACCATCGATGGCAAGCACACCGTTTGCCGCGATTCGGTGACGCGGACAATTCAGATTTATCCGCAGGTGATTGCGCAGTTTGCCACCGAGAATGCTGAGGATTGCTCGCCGCTCACCACAACTTTCACCAACCAGTCGAAAGGCTACGGTCTGACCTACAGTTGGGACTACGACCACGACAACCGCCATTCGGCAGAGACCGCTGAAAGTCACACCCACACGTTCGACAACATTGAGGCCGAGGCGCACACCTATAATGTGAAACTTACTGTTACTGACATAAATAACTGCCAGTCGGTGGCCACAATGCCTGTTAAGGCATATCCGCACGTGACGGCCGATTTCGCTTACGTGAAGAATCAAACTTGTACGCCGTACCCCGTAACATTCAGTTATCCGACATCGGCGCTCAACGGTAACCGCTTTGATTGGGATTTTGGATTTGGCGGCAACACGGCAACCAAAACCGACAGAAACACATTCGATTTTGTGTTCGACAACGATGCGCTTGACGAAGTTAAAACCTATACCATAACATTGGTGACAACCGACTCCATAACTGGTTGCTCCGACCGTACATCGAAACCGATTGAGGTTTATCCGCAATTGAAACCTGCTTTCACTCAGGATACTACCGAGGGTTGTAACCCGTTGCCAGTGGCATTCACCAACCAGACAACAGGTCTTGCCGATTATCTTTGGGAGTTTGGCGACAGCCAGTCGTCGTCGGAGGCAAATCCAAAGCATTTGTTCAAGCATCACGAACTTTCTGACCAGAATTATACCGTGGTGCTGAAGACAACTCAGACGGCTACAGGTTGCGAAAAGAAAGTGAATCAGAACATTACAGTTTATTCGTATGTGCTTGCCAAGTTCGGAATCAACGAGACTGAAGATGGCGCCAACGGTGCTGCTAATGGAATTTTGGGAGGTTGTACCCCGTTCGACGTAACAATCACCGACTCGTCGCGACTGATAAGCACAGGCACATGGAGTTGGGATTTTGGCAACGACAGTGCATCGAACGTTCGCCAGCCAAAAAGCCTTCGCTACACTAACGATGACAAAGATTATCCGCTTGAAAATAAGAATTATACAATAAAACTAGTTGTCACCAACGACCATGGTTGCAAGCACGATACCGCGCAAGTCATTTCAGTCTATCCGCGCTCTATTCCCGATTTCGACGGCAATTTTGCAGGTTGCGAACCGTTGACGGTTGCTTTTGAAGACAAATCTGTCGTTGATGAAAAAACGCAGTATTTCTGGACATTCAGCGATGGTTCGACAATTGTCGACAAGCCGCCGTTCAGCAAAACATTCCACAACTACGACTACGAAAACAACAAGAAATACACTGTAAATCTCAAAACCACAACCGAGTACAATTGTGCCGACGAGATTACAAAAGAAATTGAGGTTTATGCCAAGCCGTTGGCACGGTTCATTCCGCTTGTCGACCGTGCTTGCCCGCCGTTCGAGGCAGAGTTTAAGAACACTTCAATAGGTAAGGGGCTGTCTTTCAACTGGAATTTCGGTAATGGTGAGACTCTCGATACTTTAGGAATGGAGAATCAGTCTGTTGTTTACGATAACAGCACCAGCGAGCCACTTACGTACAATGTTGTGCTGATGACGGAATCGGCGCTTGGCTGCCGCGACACCATGACCAACCCGATGATCACGTTCCCGAACGTATCAGTTGATTTCGATTACAATCCTGCGGGATGTAGTCCGCACACTGTCAAGTTCATCAACAAGTCGTCGGCCACGGTGGCAAACCACTTGTGGTATTTTGGCGAGGGTAGTGCATCAGTTGCCGATGAGCCGACATTCACCTATTTCAACACAACCGACAACGACCAAGTGCTGACCGTAACCTACATTGGTTCATCGAAATACCAATGTTCCGACACTATCAAGAAAGATGTAACGGTGTATATCAACCCGAATGTGGATTTTGTGGCACATGAGCCGTCGCAGCGCTATCCCGATGATACAGTGTTCTTTGAGAACTACACTCAAGACGGTCCGTGGACTTACAGTTGGGATTTCGGCGACGGGAAAAAATCGACTACCGACGAGAAATATTTCATGCACAAATACGGCAAGTGGGCGCCAAACGCCAACGACAACATTTTCCATGTTACGTTGAGCGTGCAGAGCGAACATTGTAAAAACACAGTCAGTCATGATGTTACAATTCTGCCGCCTTATCCGCGAATCAGAATCACGAACGAGAAGCCCGCTGGTTGCGTGCCGCTGACGGTGCAGTTCGAAATTGAGGCCGAATACACCAAGACTTATGAGTGGACTTTCGACGATGGCACAACATCGACCGACCCAACGCCCGAACACACCTTTACCGAGCCTGGTATCTACAATGTCAAACTGACTGCATACGGCGACGGCGGTTCGCACTACGACTATGAGATAATCACGGTGCACGAGTTGCCGCAACCCGATTTCACAACATCGCCGCAGTTTGTGATGCTGCCCAACCAGCAGGTTCAGTTCTTCAATGCAACCCGCAACGGTTACAACTATGTATGGGATTTCGGCGATGGTACCTACTCGGCCGAGCAGAACCCGCACCACCTCTATACCGAAGAGGGAATCTACGATGTTAAACTTGTGGCTTACAGCACGCAGATGTGTGTTGATTCCATTCTGAAGATTGCCGAGGTCGAGGTGAGCGGTGCAGGCTACATCAAGTATCCTAATGCTTTCATGCCGTCCGACATGAGTCCGAGCGACGGCTCTTATCCCGTTCCCGACGATATGAACAATGTATTCCATCCCAAATGGTCGGGAGTGAAAGAGTATGATTTGTGGATTTTCAACCGCTGGGGTGAGATGCTTTTCCATACCACAAACATTGAAGTGGGATGGAATGGCAAGTACAACAACGATGGCAAAGACCTTGGACAGGATGTCTATTTCTGGAAGGCCAAGGGAAAATTCCAGAACAACACACCATTCAAGATTGCTGGCGATGTAACCCTAATTCGTAAATGAAAATGAAGAAACTGAAATATTATATATTGTTACTGCTGCTTGGTGTAGGGTTTGAAGGCCTGGGCCAGGATCCGCAGTTCACCCAATTTTATTCCAATCCGTTGTATCAGGCGCCATCGTTCGCGGGTGGCATTTCGGGTTACCGCGTGGGCATGACCTACCGCGACCAGTGGCCGAAAATGCCAGGCTTGCTCACCACCATTAATATGTATGCCGATATGAACATGCTGAAGATTAATAGTGGTTTCGGTGTTATCGCTTTGCGCGACCAGATGGGTTCGGCCAATTACACTCACACCTACATCGGTTTTCTCTACTCTTACAATGTCCGCATAACTCGTACCATCTATCTCCGTCCTGGCTTGGGATTCTATTATGGACAGCGCAATCTTGACCGCGATAAATTAGTGTTTGCCAGTCAGTTATATTCTGAATCCGATTTGCAGCCCATCTTGCCCGATGAGTTTGTCAAGACACAATATTTCGATGGCAGTGCGTCGCTGCTTCTCTCGATGCGCAACAGTTGGATTGGTATTTGTGCCGACCACCTTATGCGCCCTAACGAGTCGGTAACCGATTTTGCTTACCGTTATCCTGTCAAATGGAATATTTTCGGCGGAACAAAAATATTCAAGGCCGAGCGACTGATTGGAACAAAGCGTCAGAGCATCACCATTGCCGGAAACTATCGCCATCAGGGGCAGACCGATCAGGTTGATGTGGGCTTGTATTGGAGTTATGCCCCGTTAGTGCTCGGTGTCTGGTACCGCGACCTGCCTTTGATTAAGGATTACAGCCGCCGTGATGCAATTTCGGTTCTGTTGGGCTACAACTACAAAGATTTGAATATCGGTTATAGTTACGATTTCACCATTTCGCGCCTTATAACATCCACAGGTGGTGCGCATGAGGTGTCGCTTTCCTACAAATTCGAAATCGAGCGCAAGCACAGGTTCAGAGCCATTCCGTGTCCTGAGTTCTAATCAAGGGCTGAATAACTGAATAACTGAAGTCCCGATAGTTGTAGGGATGGAGGAGTGTGTGCCCATCATCTCAAAAAAAACACTCTCCGTCAACTCTTATTTTGCGCATGAACAAATATTTAGTTACTTTGTAGTGTAAAAACGTACATCTATGAAAAGATATTTGTCGGCAGCACTATTAGTCTGCACATTAAGCGTCTTCGGGCAATCCCCAGAAAATGATGACAACATAATATTTTATGAAGGGTTTGAGTCTTCATCGGCCTCGCTACCCAATGGTTGGACGGGAGAGTACAAACAAGAAGACAGCCCCAAACCATCTTCGCTTAGATGGAAACTGAACAGTGGTGGAGCAAAACCAACAGGTAGTGATGTTGGCAAACCTGAAACTGCTCATGGAGGCGAAAAAAATGCATACCTCTATTATTTGTCGGTTTTGCACAAGCACAAGATGTATCTTGTAAGCCCGTCGATTGATTTTAAAAATTTCAATATAGCAGGTGCGAAAAAGCCGATGTTGGTCTTTTGGTATTCACAATATCAGGACCGTGCAAGTTTTGGAGATGATACGGGTGTTGACAATTTCGAATTTTCTCTCCACTATCGAATCGGCGGTGGCGATTGGGTTCCATTTGGCACGCCATACACTCTGCCTACCGATGACAGCGAGCCGTGGAAATGCGACTCGGTGATGCTTCCGAGTGCTGTTTGCAGTAGCAATGACGTGCAGATTGCCTTTTTGGGAGTTACCAAAACAGTCGGTCACGGATGCTGTATTGATGATGTCTCGGTTATTGAGACTGATGTGATCCCGAGAAAAGTTGAGAGCGTAACAGCCACTCATCCATCCACAAATGTGGTCCCGACAAATTCCATTGATAACTCAATCATGCGTTTGCGTATCAAAGTGAGTGGAAACGACGGCACAATAAAACTTAACTCTTTGACTGTAACGGCTTTGAATAATCAAACAATTGCCGCAGTTAAAGAAAATGGTATGAAACTATTCTACACTGCCACAGAAACTTTCAATGCCGATGCGCCGTTGGATACAACATCGATAGTGAACGGCAAGGCAACGTTCAGCAATCTCGATAGAAATCTGCCTACAGGAAACAGTTATCTTTGGATAACTTGCGACATAAAGGAAGACAACGAACACCGTTTCCGTAACAACATTCTTGACTTCAAAATTGAAGCAAATGATATAGATATCAGTGGTTTGACTTATCCTACAACGACGTTAAGTCCGAAAGGAAACCGAATTATTGCAGAGTCAATTTTCATCTACAACTTTGAAGATCAGACTTGGTCATTTGGTGGTGAGTTTGAGAGAGCAACTGCAAAACAACCTAATGGTCCGTTCGGAGGTACTGGCGGTGGATATCCCAACCCGTCAAGTGCTCATAGTGGAGCCTATATGATTGGAACCGACATCACTGGTCTTGGTACACTGAAGGGAAATTATGAAAAAGGAATAGGAACCGATGCATACTATGCTGAATCCGAATCGTTTAACTGTTACTATTACAAGGATATAAGTCTGATGTTCTACCGCTGGCTTAATGTCAGCAACAGTGATACAGCTGCTGTTAAAATCAGTTTTGATGGTGGATTGACATGGAGCAATATCTGGGCAAGTTCGTCATCGATTCAGGAGAAAGACTGGTCGTTCCAGTATTTGAACCTCAACAAAGTGGCCGACCGAAATCCGAATGTTAAGTTCCGTTTCACACTTGGCCCAACCCGAAGCGGCTTGGCATATAGCGGCTGGAACATCGACGATGTGGCACTTGTTGGAACCTATATTTATAAAGATGCGGCTCTGACTGAGATTCTTACGCCAAACACGGCTTGCGGACTAGGCACTGACGAAGAGATCACAATTTGTTTGAAGAACGTGGGATTCAACGACATAAACGCAAAAAGCAATTCTGCGGAAGACAGTCTGATTGTAAGTTATAAAATCGATGGCGGTGCGTGGGTTACCGATACTGTTAAAGAGGACATCAAGCGCGATGCAGAAATGCTTTACACATTCAAGACAAAAGCCGATTTGAGTAAGTTCGGTCCGCATGATATTGTGGTTAAAGTATCGTTGGGCAAGGATGTTAATGGCAACATAATTGATGAAGACGAGCGTAACGATTTTGCTCAGAAAACTATAATGACACTGCCATATCGTGATGTTCCGTATGTTCAGAATTTCGACAGCATCGGCGATTACTGGTTCAGCAGAGGTGATACATGGCAATACGCCAGTGTGTCGGAGAAAGATGTGGAAAATCTGCTGAAGTACCGAAGCAGCGGAACATGGCAGTATGGCAAACCGAGTTATTCGGGCTCGCCGTGCTGGTACACAAAAGTTGCTGATACAACCTACGCGGCTCATGATTCGGCTTGGCTCGAAACACCATGTTTCAATATGAAAGCCATGCAGAAGCCAATTATCGAATTCCGATTGAGAGGCAGTTCTGCAAGTACCGACGGCTTGGCTGTTTATTATTCAGTTGACAATGGCGAAGTTTGGAAACTTCTGCCTGCATACGCAAGCACACTGCCGCATCCGAATTGGAACTGGTACAACACAGCAACGGTGGCGGCTTTGAAAACAGCAGGCTGGAGCGGAAAATTCGGATGGCAAACAGTCAAGCAACTGCTGCCCGACGAGATTGCCGAGCAAGATTCAGTTAAGTTCCGCTTTGTGTTTGCTTCGGGTAAAACTCCTGCAGGCTTTAAAGGCGAAGGTTTTGCCATTGACGATTTCCGCATGTATGAATCGCCGATCGATGTGGGAATTGCCGAGATAATTGAGCCAGTTGATGCGTGCGAATTGTTTGAGGAGCAGCCTATTACGGTGGCCATTAAAAACTGTGGTTTGCGCGGTGTAATCCCAACCGACAGCCTTATTGCAAGCGTCGTCATCAACGACAAACTGACATTGACCGATACCTTGTTTGTAATTGACACACTTGCTGTTGGCGATACTATTCATCACACTTTCGGTCAAAAGGTGAACATGTGGTATAAGAAAGCCTACAAAATGACGGCTTTCACGCTGGCTGCTGGCGATACTATGCAGTTGTTCAAAAATGGCAGTCCGTTGACTGGTGGCAGTGGTGTGAACAACGACACTCTGCAAGCAGTGGCAAATGTGCTTGGTGAGCCGCAGTATGACCTTGGCGCTGATATTGGTACACTTGATCCTTCTGCTACACAACTTGATGGTCGTACACTTTCTGATGGAATTACACCTTTTGATGAGTATAGATGGAAATACAAATATGAATTACCAAATGGTGAGATTGCAGTTGTTCCAGAGGATTGTTATTTTGATGAGTCGAAACGCAAACTCAAAAAGTTGATTGATTTCCCTGCTGTCGACGGAGAGTATGAGTACTATATTTATGATAGCGTCCGAGTTGGACAATGTTGGTCGACAGATAGCGTAAAAATCATAAAATCAAAAACTGATGTCGGCATTATAGCCGATAATGAGAATCTGAATCTTCCATCAGAGTTCTGCATCAACACTGATTTCAATAATATTACAGTTAAGGTTAAGAATATGTCGGGTGTTGATGAAGGAGAAGTTCCTGCTGGACAAACGATCAGCATTTGTTATCGTATGTTCGATGCCGACTCTAACCTATACACTTATAGCGAAGATACTATTTTGGAAGGTGGTTTCGCAAAACAAGCAACATTCCTTTACAAATTCAAGCAGCAGCCTAAGTTCGAAGTTGATGGTGAGCAGAAAATTTGGTTTTTTACACAGATACGTGCCGACATTGACCATTCTAACGATACACTTGCTCCAGTGACGGTTACCGTATGGCCATTGCCAACAGTCGATCTTGGAGTTGACAGCATCTTAATTGCCGATCCGCGAACAGTGGTTCTTAGCACAGAAGCCATCGATGGTGCTAAATACAAATGGTATTCATGGCATAGTTATGCAGATTCGACTAATAGTACATGTTATGCTGGTTCGACTAATAATTCATTTACTATAACCGACAGTTTGTCTGCAAAATATAAAGTATTGGTTACTGATGTTAACAAATGTGCCACCGTGGCTGACAGCGTATCGGTTGTAACCGACGACTGGACTTTCGCAGGGTTGTTGTCGCCAACCAACCAATGCGAGCCGCAAAGCGGAATGGATGTTACCGTAAGTCTTGTGAACAATAGTCTGAACAAATATGGTGAGAACTATCGCATTCCTGCAGTAGTCAACGTGAACGGCACTGTGACGCGCGACACGATTGTGCTTACTGATAGTGTTTATGCTCACGACACCATATCGTACAAACTGAAAACTACGGCAAGTTTCTCGGAGATTGGTCAATTCCCTGTCAGTGTGAAGATTATGCCGCCGCACGACATCGACCGCGATGACACATCAAATGTTGCTTTTGAATATGTAAACATTTGGGGCATCCCAAGACTTGATTTGGGCATCGACACCATTTTCACCCTGCAGCCTGACACTGTAGTGCTCGATGCTGGTCCCGAGTTCTCATGGTTCAAATGGAACAAAAAGAACGAATACATGGATCAGACATATAACGTGCTTACTACCGACAACACCTGCTTCGTGTTTGCGATGAATGAGCATGGTTGCTATGCCGATGACCAGAAAATCAGAATCTACGATGATTATATTGGTGATACCATTGTGGCTACCGATACAGTGATAATCATTACAACCGATGTCGAGTTTGATGAGATAATCTCACCAGTTTCGTCGTGCGACATTGCCTCGGCTGATGTGCTCACAATCGATATCCGCAATAATGGTTTGTCGGCCATCAAGAATGGAACCGAGTTGCCAGTGAAAGTCAAAATCAACGACGAGGCACCAAAAACTGTGACATTCAAACTGAAAGAGCAACTCAAAGTGGGTGCTACCACGCAGTTGTCGATGCCGTTCGCCACTGATTTTGAGAGCGATAAGGAGTACGTTGTAAAAACGTGGCTCAATTGGTATCTCGACCGCTTCCACAACAACGACACTTCAACCATAACGGTCAGCCAGTTCCCGCACCCGAATGCATTCAGCCTTGGTGATGATATCTACACAACCCAACCTGATACAATAGTGTTGAAGGCTCCTGAGAAGCAGTATTACTATTCGTGGAGCAACGGCCTGCGTGGCGATTCGGTTGCTTCAATCGCTCTGCCTAACGCTGCTTCGACAAGTTATTCGGTGAGAGTCTTCAATGAGTACAACTGCATCACCGCCGACACAATGTCGGTATTCACCTACGACCTTGAGTTCTCTGCCTTCACCGATAAGAAGAAAGAGAACAGCAACAGTTGCGAGCCGATTGAAGATGCTGTTGTTCACGGAAAAGTATCGGTCAAGAGTCTCGATGAGATTCCTGCTGGGACCAATATGACTGCTAACTTCGATTTCAACGGAAATAGTGGCAAGGTTGAAATCACCTTGCCAACGCCGATAAACAAGGACAAACCGTATACGTTTGATTTTAAGGAGAAAATCAACGTTCCTGATACGGGCAACTACGTCATGAAGTCGGGCCTGACAGTGAACAATATGCGCGAGGCCGATACAGCCAACTTCAAGGCAACCGAGTTCCGCGTTGGCACCTATCAGTTGCCGTTTGTGGATACGGTATCAACCCGAGAGAATGTCTACACCATTGATGCGGGCAACTTGTTCTCGATTTTCGACTGGTACACCCAACAGCACCACGACGGTCAGACTCTGACGGTTGTTAAGTCGGGCGATTACAGACTGAAGGCTACCGACATCAACGGTTGCGAGACTGAAGATTCAACCTACGTGCTGTTCATCAGACCTCGGTATGAAATTGCAAAAATTGAATTCGATACTCTGCTTTGCGAGAACGCTGAGCCGTCGAAAATATCGTTCTACTTGAAAAACACTGGCAACGATATTATTGCCAGCGGCAGTCAGGCTGAAATTTCATACATGACCAACGATTCGGTTCTTAATAAGGAGACATTCACGTTCAACAAGACCGTTAGAGAGAAGGATTCCATTTTGGTATCGTTCAACAAGTTGGCTGATTTCTCTAAAGTGGGTGAGGATTCTGTAAGAATCAAAGCGGTTATTGCAGGATTTGAGACTGCAAAGTCTGTGGCTGTCGTAACCAAAGCAAATCCAAAAGTTAGCCTTGGCGACGATTTCGCTACAACCAATACCGATACAATTATCTCGGTAGGTGCTGGTTTTGCCGATTATCTCTGGAGTACAGGCGAAACTTCTGCAGGAATAAGCATCAGCAAGGACGGTAACTATTGGGTTAAGGTACACGATGAGTTCGGTTGCGCAAATGCCGACACTGTTCATGCACACTTTATTCCTGCCACCATTGCTATTTCAAAAATGATGAGTCCCGAATCGGCTTGCGGCAGCATAACCAACCAACCGATTGTATTTGAACTTATTAACAATAGCAAAACTGTTGTTAGGAAAGGACAGAAGATTGGTGTTACCTGCGTTATCGACAACATACAGGAGATTAGTTACACAGCAACTTTGGTTGATAATTTCGCGCCAAGCGCTGTTTACAGCGATACTATTGGTAGTGGCTTGAATATAAGCGAGGTTGGCGTTCACACGCTGAAATTCATCTCTGATGTTGATGGAGTGGCCAACGACACAGCCATATACGAGGTTGAGGTTTATGGTCTGCCAGAATTGAGTTTCGAGGCCGACACCATTAAGACAGAAGAATATCCATATATATTGAAAGCCAACACAACGGCAGATGGATTGGCCTATATGTGGAGCACCAACGAGACTACTGACAGCATCACCATCGGCAATGACAGTAAATATTTCTTGAAAGTGACCGACGGCCATGGCTGCTGGTCGATGGATTCGGTTGTTGTGCGTAAGATTGAGAAGATAGTGCCGCCTGACACTCCGCATGTTAATCCGCCTGATACATCGAGGGTTGGAATTAACATTACGTCGGTGTCAAACGTTGTTGTCTACCCGAACCCGACAAACAATATCTTGAATATCGATTTCGGCGACTTCGGCAATGGCGAGCGTAGGATTTTGATAGCGAACGCTACAGGTCAGATAATATTCGCATCGAAACAAACATCTGACATCATGCAAATCAACGTTGTTGATTGGGCTGACGGAATGTACTTCGTCAAAATTGAGGGCGATGGTGAAAGCCGAATACTGAAATTTGTTAAGCAGTAGGTGTTTTAGAATAGACGCTGAAAAATAGATTTAAACGAGAAGTTAGTTACCTTATAGGTGGCTAACTTCTTCGTTTTTAGTCAGAAATGTTATGTCAAATGTATGGTCAATGCGTTTTCTGAAACGTATACGTGAAGTTGAGGCAAACCAGTGCAGAGTTTGCCCATCAGCGTTTATTGGTTAAGAACCAATTACTTATCGAAAAACATCATTTTAATGCCGACAACGAAAAGAAGAACTGCAAAGCATTTTTTTACAATGTGTTCGGGCAGGCCGATGGCGATTTTCGAAGAGAAATAACTTCCAATCATGAAGGCGCACATTATTATTAGTGCGGCCTTGACATCGACAAATCCGGCTTTGTAGTAGTTGATTACAGCAAAAATGCTGACTGGCGGCAGCATGATGGCAAGGCTTGTAGCCACCGACTGCTGCTGTGTGAAACCCAAAAGATAGACCATGGCGGGCACCATTATTATTCCGCCGCCGATTCCCAAAATGCCTGATATTGCGCCGGCTATAACGCCAATCAAAATCAGAGCAAGAAGCATTCCTATTGACATAACTTTACTTTTTTGCAAATATATCGTTTTTGGCCGATGTGTGTATTGAGCCTAATTATGATGCTGTTTTCAGGCCAATAAAAGTGGTTCGTCGTTCATTTTCAGTAGATTAAGCAGTTCGCTGATTTTTTCGATTCGGAACATCCGGCTGTGGTCGAAATCATCGATCACCTCGTGTTGCCACATAACATGATATGGAATGTGGACTGCCCAAGCGCCCATGTTCAGTGCTGGCAGCACATCCGATTTAAGCGAGTTGCCAACCATCATCAGTTCACTTGGCGCGACATTCAGCGTTCGGCACAAATCGACATATTGTTGCGCGGTCTTATCGCTGACAATCAAAATATTGTCGAAATAGGGTAGGAGCCCCGACCGTTGCAGTTTGTGCTCTTGTGTCAGCAGTTCGCCTTTGGTGAAAACTGCAAGGCGGTAGCGTCCGTCGGCTTTGAGTTGGCGCAGAGTCTCTTCAACACCCTCAAGTGGCGTGGCTTTCAGGCGCAGCAGTGTCCGGCCAAGTTCAATGATTCGGGCAATGTCGGTTGCCGGAACCTTTCCGTGGCTCACTTTGACGGCATTTTCGACCAGCGATAGCGTGAAAGCCATGGCTCCGTAACCATAATCAGGCATATTAGCCATCTCTGTATCAAATAGTTGCGTAGATATTTCCTCTGCCGTTCCGAATGGCGACAGAATCTTGCACATCTCTTTTTCCACATCGAGAAAAAAGGGTTCGTTATCCCACAATGTGTCGTCGGCGTCGAAGGCTATTGCTCTGATGTTCATGGTGATATGGTTAGAACTGATATGGATATTCGATTTCTTCGAGGAATAGAGCGTTGGCTGCGGCTGATGAGCCAGCTTTTCCTCGGTCTTTGGCCTCGATAATCTTGCAAAAATCTTCAACAGACATCTTTCCCCGACCAATCTCAATGAGTGTGCCAACAATGGCGCGGACCATATTGCGCAGGAAACGGTTAGCACTGATTGTGAATGTGATACTGCCTCCATCAACTACCCAATTTGCTTCAAAAATAGTGCAGTTGTTTGTTTTGACGTCGGTATGAAGTTTGCTGAAACTGGTGAAATCGGTGTAGTTTTTCAGCAATGTTGCCGCCTCGTTCATCTTATCGATGTCTAGTGCCTGAACCCGATGCAAGAATTGGTAGTTGAACACATCTTTTTGGGTTGTAAGATAGTAGCGGTAGGTGCGTTTCACTGCATCGAAACGAGCGTGTGCAGTGTCGCTGACGCGGGCAATTCGCTGAATGTTAATGTCGTATGGCAGAATGCAATTTAGTTTGTAGAGCAGATTTGCATCGGTGTGCAGATTGTCGGTTTCGCAGTCGAAATGTGCCACGTAGTTTCTGGCATGCACTCCGGCGTCAGTTCGGCCGGCGCCAGTAACCTCAATAGGCGTGCCAAGCAGCGTTGAAAGCGCCGTTTCAACGCGTTCCTGAACGGAGTCTTGCCCGGGTTGTCGCTGCCAACCGCAGAAATTCGTTCCATTGTAGTCTAAAACAACAAAATAGCGCGCCATGTTTTGATTGCTGATTTATGCCTGTTTAATGCAATTTTAAGCAAATATAAACCATATAAACAACAAAGCCAACAATTTGGAAATCAAATTATTGGCTTTCTTTGTGACCCGCCAGGGGATCGAACCCTGGACCCACAGATTAAGAGTCTGTTGCTCTACCAGCTGAGCTAGCGAGTCAGCGGTGCAAAGGTAGAAAAAACTTAAAATGGCAATGGCTCATGGCACTTTTTTTTGAATATTTTCTTTTATCTTGCACCATATTACAAAAAACGAACATTTATCTATAACTAAACTATTGATTATGAGAATTGTATTAAAAAGTGTTATGGCTGCCGCGCTGGTGTGCGGAGCAACTGTTGTCATGGGACAGAACAAAATCGTCCTCCACCCCGAAAACGCAAAACAAACCATCAGCAAAGACATTTACGGACACTTTGCCGAGCACCTGGGGCACTGCATTTATGGCGGCATCTACGTTGGTGCCGACTCGAAGATTCCAAACACCAATGGTTACCGCAACGACGTGGTTGAGGCGCTCAAAGCCTTGAAAATCCCCGTGCTGCGCTGGCCGGGCGGTTGCTTTGCCGACACCTACCACTGGAAAGACGGCATTGGTCCGAAAGAGAAACGTCCGTCAATCATTAACACCAACTGGGGCGGTGTGACGGAGGACAACAGTTTCGGAACGCACGAGTTTCTCGATTTCTGCGAACTGCTCGGCTGCGATGCATACGTGAACCTGAATGTTGGCTCGGGCGATGTGCGCGAGGCTGCCGAATGGGTTGAGTACATTACTTCGTCGAACGAAAGCCCGATGACGCAACTGCGCAAGCAGAACGGACGCGAGGACCCGTGGAACGTGAAGTATTTCGGCATTGGTAACGAGAACTGGGGCTGCGGCGGCAATATGGAACCTGAATACTACGCCGACCTTTACCGCCGTTTTGCAACCTTCTGCGGTGGCGCGCCTTATCGCATTGCCTGCGGTGCCACTGCCGACGACCCCAACTGGACCGAAGTGTTGATGAAAAAGACTGAAAAACAACACAGTATCACACAAGGTTTGTCGCTGCACAAATACACTCTGCCAATCAATACCTGGACAGGTTCAAAGGGCTCTGCCACCGATTTCAAAGAAGATTTGTGGTACTCGACCGTGAGTGAGGCGTGGGCGATGGACAGCCTGCTCGACCTTCACATTGGCATTATGCAGAAGTACGACCCAAACAACGAGGTAGGCGTGATTTTCGACGAGTGGGGCTGCTGGTACGATGTTGAGCCTGGCACCAATCCAGGATTCCTTTATCAGCAGAACACAATGCGCGACGCCATTGTGGCAGGTATGGGCTTGAACATTTTCAACAACCACGCCGAGCGCGTGCAAATGGCCAATATCGCGCAGATGGTCAATGTGTTACAGGCTGTTATCCTGACAAAAGACGAGCAGATGGTGCTCACACCGACATACTACGTTTTCAAAATGTATGCCGACCACCAGGGCGCGAAGATGGTGCCGACTGACGTTCAGAGCAATAAGTACACTTTCGAAGGTAAATCGACCAAAACAATTTGTGCTTCGGCTTCCGAAAAAGACGGCGTGGTGACTCTGACGCTCGTCAATCTGAACCCCAACAAGGGCGAAACCGTTGATATTGAACTTGGTAGCACTCCGGCAAAAAATATGAAAGGTGAGATTGTTACGGCGCAGAAGATGAACGATTACAACGATTTCGGAAAGGCCGAAAAGATAACCTTGAAACCTTTCAATTCAGGCGTACAGAAATCGTCGAAAGGCACATTAAAAATTGAAATGCCAGCAATGTCGGTGGTCAAACTTCAATTCTCAAATAACAAATTATGAAAGCATTGCACATTGCGGCCGCTGCCGCGATAATCTTGACGGGCTGCACAAAGGCCGACACCGAAGTGACTTCGCCCGATGGTCGTATAAATGTCAGTTTCAGCCTTACGGCGAAAGGCGAGCCGCGCTACTCGGCGCAACTCAATGGCCAGACGGTTATTGGCGAATCGGCGTTAGGACTCGATGTTGAGGGCTGCAACCTGAAAGATGGATTCCGCCTGATTTCGACGGCAGAAACGGTTGTCGATGAGCAATATTCGCTCAAAACCGGCAAGCAGACCGATTATCACTATCGTGCCAACGAAAAGATTTTCAAATTATTGGCCCAATCGGGCGATACGCTCGGCATTGCATTCCGTTTGTCGAACGATGGTTTTGCTTTCCGTTATCAGATTAACTCGCTGAAGGGCGAGCAAAACATTGTGGCTGACGAGTTTAGCACTTTCCGCTTAGCCGACAGCGCAAGAGCGTGGCTGCAGATTATGGCCATTGCCAAAACTGGCTGGTGTGGCACAAATCCGTCGTACGAAGAGAATTATACTCAAGACGTACCTGCCGGAACGCCTTGTCCGTGGCCGTCGGGCTGGGCTTATCCCGCTCTGTTTCAGAGTAATGGTGCTTGGGTGCTAATCTCGGAAACGGGACTGACTACGCAATATTGCGGCACCCGCCTGACCGAAATCGCGGGAACGCCCGAATATAAAGTCCGCTTCCCGATGCCGCAGGAGGTTATCGACACGGCAACACAAAATGTGAAGCCGGTGCTCGAATTCCCGTGGCAGTCGCCGTGGCGCACGGTGTCAGTTTCCAGCAACCTGAAAGGCATTGTGGAATCGACCATTGGCACCGATTTGGCGGCGCCCGCCGTCGATGGCGACTACTCGTGGGTGAAGCCAGGACACGCGTCGTGGAGTTGGGCCAAACTGAAAGACGAGTCGGTGGTGTACGACGTGCAGAAGCGCTTTGTCGATTACGCCGCCCGGATGCATTGGGAGTACTGCCTTGTGGATGTCAATTGGGACCAAAATATCGGCTACGACCGCATTGCCGAACTCTCGCAGTATGCTGCCGCGAAAGGCGTTGGGCTGATTTTGTGGTACAACTCGTCGGGTGCTTGGAACACAACCGAATACACGCCAAAAAGTCGCTTGCTCACCGCCGAAATGCGCGAGCAGGAGTTCAGCCGTTTGGAGCAGATGGGCATTAAGGGAATCAAAGTCGATTTCTTTGCCGGTGATGGACAGCCAGTTATGCAGTATTACCGCGACATTTTCACAGACGCCGCCCGTCACCACCTGATGGTGAACTGTCACGGCGCAACCCTTCCGCGCGGTTGGCAACGAACCTACCCGAATCTGGTTACGATGGAGGCCGTGAAAGGCTTTGAGTATTCGACATTTACGCAAGAGTATCAGGATATGATTCCGACGCAGTCGTGCTGCTGGCTCTTCACTCGCAACGTGTTCGACCCGATGGATTTCACACCGATGAGCCTTGCGGCGATACCGGGCATTGAGCGCGCCACAACCAACACCTTCGAGTTGGCTTTGCCAGTGCTGTTCCTGTCTGGCGTTCAGCATTTTGCCGAAGCCGATGACGGAATGGCCGCACAACCCGATTATGTTGTCAGCCTTTTGCAGGATTTCCCGACTACTTGGGAGCAAAGTCAATTTATCGACGGCTATCCGGGCAAGTATTTTGTAGCGGCACGCAAGTCGGGCGGCAAGTGGTATGTTGCTGGAATCAACGGCGAGAAGGCCGCACGCCGTCTGACGCTCGATTTGAGCGCCATTGGCTCAGCAGGCAAGGCCGAAATCTTCACCGACACCGACAACAAATGGCAGATGGCTCATTCCATTGCCGAAAACGTTGATTTGAAAGCATTTGAAGTGACAATGCAGCCGAATGGCGGCTTTGTGGCGGTGTTTGAGTAACTGGTAGGATTATTTTTAAGACTTGTTTCAGCCAAAATCGACACTTGCCGGTTTTGGCTGTTTTTTTCCCATACGAAAAGTGCAGAAAATGTAACTCAGAGTTTTGCGTTTGCCCCGCACTTAAAAATTAGTTTTTTCTCTTTCAATTTCAGATATAATTGCCGTTTCGGCCCGTTCGGCGGGTTGGCGCGCCATTGAAAAGCCGATTTTAGCGTTACATTAGCGCCGAAAACACACGGGGCAACTCTTTCGGAATATAAGTCAAACAATTAAAATTATACAAAATGTTAAGAATGAATTATTTATCCAATTCATTGGCAGCAAGGCGACTGTTGCTGATGGCGGCTTTTGTGGCCGTTGCGCCATTGAAATCGAACTCGCAAATCGCCTTCCAACAGAGTGGCAAGGCCGATTTCTGCCTGAACAACACAAGCATAATCGCCGATGAGAGCGACTATCCAGGCGTGCGCCGTGTGGCGGGAATCTTTGCCGACGACGTCAATCGCGTGACAGGCCAGCGGCCAACGGTGGCAACCGCCGTTTCGGAAATGCCGCAGGCTGTGATTGTGGGCACTATCGGCAAAAGCCCGATTATCGACAAATTGGTGAAAAGCAAGAAGATAGACGTTAAAGGCGTGGCCAATCAGTGGGAAGCAACTCTGATTCAGGTGGTTGACAACCCGACGAAGGAAATCGGCCGCGCGCTTGTGATTGCGGGCGCCGACAAGCGCGGAACCATTTACGGAATGTTCCACCTGTCAAGGCTGATGGGCGTTTCGCCGT
>JAEEGJ010010430.1_pt1 | contig 24180 bp, 15 predicted proteins | sample 8958761 | NCBI WGS metagenome assembly JAEEGJ01 (sample SAMN16246546, study PRJNA631951) | gut metagenome | biome: gut microbiome; feature: rumen; material: RS-attached | host: Bos | place: Iran: Karaj | collected 2018-10 | reverse complement strand
CGGCCAGCCGCACCAATGACGATGACGGTAACACCCCTATAGTCATCTCTACCCAGGATGACTTCATCATCAATGGAGGAAACATCAATGCGAGCATCAACTACGGTAATTGTGCCATACTCATTGAAAGTAACAAAACAACCATCAACGGCGGCACCGTCAACTATACCGCTCCAAGTAATTCCACCGGCATCATAGGCGGTTTGACCTTCAACGGCGGTAAGGTCACGGTTAACGCCAACATCCATAGCGCTGTCACCCTCGGCTGGACGAATTCCTCCGACTTCATCAAGGCCAGCAGCTACTACTACTGCACCACCGTGACCATCGTCGACGGCAAGTCACTGACCGATGGCACGACGACATACAGCAGCGGCACGCTGACGAGCAATCAGAAGAATGACATCGCTGGCAAGACGCTGACACCCCCGACATACGACGTGACGGCCAACCAGAATCCTGCAAAAGCGGGCGAATACTGGTCAACGTTCTATCACCCCACAGTCAGCTATCAGGTGGGTACAGGCACCACGGCATATATCGCGACGCTGAACGGCAGTTCGCTGACGCTGACGGAGATTACCGACGGCATCATTCCCGCTAACACGGCAGTCATCCTGAAAGCGACATCCAGCAACTTTGATATGACGCGTACAACGACGGCTTCTACCTTCAACTTCTCTGCGAACTCACTGCTGGGTGGCTCGACGGTGGTCGACGGAATGGAGGTTTATACGCTGGCTGCCAAGAACAGCGTGATGGGCTTCTACAGGTTTGTGGGAACGGCATTGAACCCGAACAAGGCGCACCTTGAGATAGACCCTTACGCTGCCCGCGACTTCTATAGTTTCGACGAAGAGGCCACAGAAATAACGACCACAGATTTCACTGATAAGGCTGGCTCGTGGTATACGCTTGACGGTCGCAAGCTGCAGAGCGTGCCGACACAAAAGGGAATGTATATCATGAACGGTCGTAAAGTCATCATTAAATAATGGAGGAACACACTATGACAACAATAAATATAAAGAAGACGTACGAGAAGCCCTCCATAATGGTTTACCTCTTGAAGACACGGACCAGTCTGCTGGCTGAGTCGCTACTCCAGCTCGACGAAGAGACCGATGAGCAATGGTAATTAGTATCGTATAATATAACTTCATCGCCCCACTGTCCCTAGCGAATCAGGACAGTGGGGCGTTTCTATTATTGGAAACCGATGGTTTCTCCGTTGGAAACCGATGGTTTCCGACGAGGCTCCCAATGGAATCTCTCGTTGGGACGACCGAAAAGTGCCATATCTCTCGTTAGGACATATTTCTTCTATGAATCCTGCTCTTTTGTAAGGAATTCAGTAATAATAATGTTAAAGTATTATAAATTTACGGTTTTAAGTCGTTCATTACAATAATAATTTGTATCTTTGCCGCCGCGTTAAGATTTCGTAACTGACTTAAAACGCTGTGCTTGTGTGAATTATCACTGACATACAATTTATAATTATAACTAACTTATTTGATTCATTTATGAGAAATTTTACTAAAATTATGCTGTCCCTCGCAATGGCATTTGGCCTACTGGGGGGGGTAAATTCTGTTAAAGCAGACAAATTCCTTGGTAAAGAGTTTACAAGTGTAGCACAACTTAGCGGAAAGAAATTTGCTATCGTTAATAAGAGCGACGGTAAAGCATTCTGCTTTACAGATGCACAAGACCTAGATTATCAAAATTACAGCACAGCTTTTTCTTCAAATGGAGCACTTTTTAGTATAGAATCTGCAGTAGGAGATGGTGTCTCGAGCTATTATTATATTCGTACTCTCAAAATGGATGGCACCTCATATGCTCCAATAGGTGGTGGCGGTTACCTAAATTCTACGAATTGGGCTCCTGGAGTTTGTTTTACACTTGGACTGAATGGACAAAATGGTCAGGACGGAGAGAATTTAGCTGTTTGGAATATTAAATATGTGAAAGGACGGGGATTCACTTTGATGAATATAGGAACAGGTAAATATTATAAAACCGCAACAAAAGGTGCATACGACAATACTCCTGCATACTTTACTTTCTGTGAGTTAGTTGATGACGAGGGAAATGCAAATTTAAATATTGGTACATGGGGGACTTCACAGAATAAAGCGTTTACATTCTCTGTTGGGGGGGACTATACTAAGTATGTTATTGAGTTCCCGGCTTCAACGGTAGCAAGTACAAATGACGTACATGTGTTGTTCCAATCACGCAAATTTGTTGGAACTGTATATATTCAGAAGGTAGAGGTTAAGGAAGCTGTGACAGAAGGTGCAGCAGATGGAGATAAGACATCAATTAAAGTGATTGATTATTCTACTGCTGGTGGATATGGTTATTACAGACTGGGAGAGCCAAATGGTTCCTATTTTGATTATGATGCTACAGAAAAGGCATTGGTTATCAAGAATACGTCAAGTGAAGGAAATAACTATGATCTGCAACCAATCATTATAGATAATGCAACTCTTGCGTTAGATAAATATTATACTGTTGAAGTCACGATGAAAGCAGCAGTAAATGCACAAAACATTTTCTCTGAGAATATTATTACAAACGGTGACATGGAGGGAAGCGATGTTAGCTGTTTCTTCAAGAAAATAAAAGGTGAAGATCTTTCTTCTGCCGCTATTGAAAATTCAATCGGTAAAGGTGGTAGTCGCGGTATTAAGGTACAGTCAACTACTGATGCAGGAGCTGATGAATGGGATTCACAGTTCTACATCCGATTCCCGTATGTTATACCAGAAGGTACAATGATAAAAGTGGAATTTGACTATAAGACTAGCATTGCTAAAGACGGTGATAATGCCAATGTGATGACTACGCAGACGCAATATGAGCCTACTCAATATAATAGTAGTGATTGTATTGGTAACATTGATTTTAATACTGATTGGACAAGTTTTAGTAAGCGTATAACAATTACTGAAACGATGGCTACGGGAAGAGGTGTGCGTGCTATAGCTTTCAATCTTGCTAAGAACAAGACGGCTACTGATTTTTATTTTGACAATATTAAAGTCTATCTTATCGAAGCTGATGAAAACGCGATTGCAACAGCTACCGCTTTGCTTGATGGCGCTACAATTGCTATTGGTGATGAGGGGAACCGTACCTATAGCTATAACCATCCACTTGATTTTAGTGGGGTACTGGGTTTGAAGGCATATGCTATTACTGCATTTAATCCTGCAGGATCTTCACTCACATTGACGCCAGTAACAGCTGCGCCAGCTAACACAGGTCTATTCTTAGTAGGCTCTAAAGGTGACTATCCAGTACCAGTTGTAGCAAGTGCTGATGCCATTGTTGGTAATATGCTTGTTTCAAGCAATCTAACAGATGGTGTTATAGAACCATTTGAGGGTGAAGATACTCGACTTGTATTGGCAGGCTCTGGTGCTACTCGTGGTTTCTATCCATTGAGTAAAGCAGGTAATATGGGGGAGAACAAGGCTTATCTGCAATTGTTGACCTCAGAGTTTAATAGTATTCCTCAAGGTGCTCGTCTGTCTTTCGTCTTCGATGATGAAACTACTGGCATTACTAGGATTGGCGAAGCTAAGGTTGTTGATGGGGCATGGTACACGTTGAGTGGTGTGAAGATCAATGCTCAGCCAACCCAGAAGGGTATCTATATCAACAACGGCAAGAAGGTTGTATTTAAGTAATCCGTGAGATTAGTGTAATCCGTGTTCAATAATTAAAACAAGAAGACAATGAAAAAGACATATATTGTACCAAGCATTGAAGTAATGCAAATCAAGGGGGCAAATTTACTTACTGTATCAAATCCTGGTGTATATACTACTCCAGTAGATCCTGGTTCTGCTAACAGCCGTGAATTCGAGTGGGATGATGAGGATGAGTATTAAAGCAAACAACGATTGCTGATATCAATAAGTATTCGCGAGGCCTCCTTTGATGGTGTGCCTCGCGGATTCTTTATGTCTGCAAGGCGTGAATTTTGTAAGGAATTCAGTAATATTAATGTTAACGTATTATAAATTTACGGTTTTAGTCGTTCATTACAATAATAATATGTATCTTTGCCGCCGCGTTAAGATTTCGTAACTAACTTATTTTGTTCTGATTGCTTCGATTCTATTAAGAAAACGAGATTATATAATTATAACTAACTAATTTGATTCATTTATGAAAAGATTATCTACTTTCTTATGTGTGCTCGCTCTCCTGCTAGTGGGGGCAAGTTCTGCTAAGGCAGAGCTGGTTTACAAGGTTGTCTACTCTAGTTACGACAGTTACCCATGGTATGTAATGGGTTATACACCTACGTGGGTTGGAGGTATTATGACTGATGATGGTAAAAATCAGGATCCAGCAGTGACTGGATGGCATCAGTATTTTATTGCAGATGGTATCCCCACAGTGGAAGGTAACGATTATGTCGTTAAGGCACTGGTTAGGTGTAATGGCTATTTTGATTTAGCTGTCAACATGGGTTGGGGCTGGGGCGATGGTAAGTCCAAGAGCGCTAGTGTGCACCTGACTCCAACAGATGATTTCGTTTGGGTTGAATGGAGTTACAAAGGTATTGGCGGAACTAGTTGTAACCTTGTAGCTCAGCCTTGGAGTGGTGATACAAAATTTGAGTATAAGGAGCTTGCTGTTTATACAGCAGATGCCGAATTTATTCCAACTTTTGGTGATTTGCATAATGTTACTCCTCATATGTATGCTAAGAACGCTGGCCAAAGTGTGGGTATAGCAGCAACTCCTGATGGAGAGGGTGTGTATACAGTAGAGTCTGTTGATAATGCGAGTGCTGCAGATTGGAACACTCAGTTCTGGATTGCTACACCTGAACTAAATCTTCCTGCTGGTCAGAAGTTTTATGTAGAGTTTGACTACAAAGCAGATCATGATGCTAATGTTCAAACACAAACACAAAGGGAGGAGAATGGGAATTATGTTACGTGGCATTGTGTAGGTGCTACTGATAAACAAAATATTCCTTTTACGACAGAATGGCAGTCAATAAAAAAAGAGGTCGAAATTGAGAGTGATATGGCAGGATGGAGATCCATCGCTTTTAACTTGAATTGTGATAAAACAGCCAATAAGTATTATTTTAGAAATATTGTATTGAAGGTTCCTGAGGTACTGGACCAGAAAGTTGATTTCTCTGTGGGTGCAGCTGGTTGGGCAACATTTAGTAGTGCTTACAACGTTGAATTGGGAACAGTTAAGGGTTATGCAGCTAAGGCTCATGGTAGCTATGTTGAGCTGATTCCAGTAACCGAGGTGCCTGCAAATAATGCTGTCCTCATTGAGGGTGCTGGTAAGCATTCATTTGATGTTATTGCTAGTGCAACAGCGATTGCTGAAAATGACTTGCAAATTTCTGATGGTTCTGTAACTGGTGATGGCTCTACCATCTTCGCTCTTGGTAAGAAAGGTGGCGTAGTAGGCTTTGCAAAGGTTAAGAGTGGTACTGCTGTTCCTGCAGGTAAGGCTTATATTGTAATTCCTGCTGCAACCCGTGAATTCTTTGGATTTGGTGAGGAGGCAACTGGTATCGAAGCTATTCAGCAGAATGCTAAGGCAGACAACCAGTACTTCAACCTTGCTGGTCAGCGTGTTGCTCAGCCTACTAAGGGTCTGTACATCGTGAATGGTAAAAAGGTTATCATTAAATAATTAATGAGGGATTCGTGACTAATTAATGGGATTCGCAAAGCCATACTTTGTACCTTTAGGTCAAAGAATTCATGTTTAAACAAAATAAAATACAAGACATTATGAAAAAGACATATATCATTCCCGAAGCAGACGTTATCGAGATTAAGGTAACTCAGATGCTGACAGCCAGCCTGACTGTGATTGATCCTACTGATCCTGCAAATGATTTGGACGAAGGCGATATCCTGTCTCGTGAAGACGACTTCGAAGAGGACGACTTCGACATGGGCGAAGAGGACATCTAACGATTCGTTATAACACTTATATCATCCGCGAGGCTGGCCCTGGGTCATTGCCTCGCGGATGTTTTGTAACATTTGTTACATAGCGCAAAGTCCGCGACACATGACGTAAGGCCGGTGTCGCGGATTTTTTGTACCTTTGCAGGGTGAAACCATACTAACTAACCAATTAAGATATTGAGTGAAATGAAAAAACTGTTTCTGTTGATGCCGCTGATGGCATTATTGGTGGGCTGCGCTTGCGATGACGAGGAAGCGCTGAGTCCCGTATTGACTGTTGAAGGCGGTCAGATTCAAGGTGTGCGAGCAGAGAATGCTGATGTGTATGTCTTCAAGGGTATTCCCTATGCTGCTGCACCCATTGGTGACCTGCGCTGGCGAGAGCCACAGCCCGTTGAGGCGTGGGACAGCGTGAAGGTGTGCGACAAGTTCGGACATCCTGGCTTCCAGAGCGTCCACTATCCAGGTTTCTATACCTCAGAGTGGGGTTATGGCGATGAGGCGCCCTATAGCGAGGACTGCCTGTACCTGAATGTATGGACCAAGGCTCCTGGTCTGGTGGATAAGAAGCTACCTGTAGCCCTGTGGATTCATGGCGGAGGCTATCGTGAGGGTTGGGGCTCAGAACCTGAGTTCGACGGACAGGAGTGGGCCTCGAAGGATGTCGTCCTCGTCACCATCAACTATCGTCTGGGCATCTTTGGCTTTATGACCTATCCGGAGCTGTCTGCAGAGAGTCCCAACCACGTCAGTGGTAACTATGGCATCCTTGACCAGATACAGTCGTTGAAATGGGTGAAGGAGAACATCGCCCAGTTTGGTGGCGACCCCAACAACGTGACCATCTTCGGACAGAGTGCTGGTGCAGGTAGCGTCCGTACCCTCTGCGAGAGTCCGCTGGCTCGTGGCCTGTTCCACAAGGCAGTCATCATGAGTGGTGGAGGTATCAATATCCCTGCTAAGGATGGCGAGGAGGCTAAGCCCGCTACGCCCATGAACAAGTTCTTCACCTATAACCCCACACTTGCTGAGAGCGAGGCAGAGACGAAGATGGTGATGGACTGGGCAGGACTGACAGACCTGAAGGCCTTGCGTGCTGCCTCTACGGAGCTGCTCTATACCATTCCGCAGTTGTACAACATGGTGAACAAGAGCGATGTGTTCGTCATGCAGCGTCCCATCGTCGATGGCTACGTGTCGCTGAAGAGTTTCGATGCTGCTACCCGTGAAGGAACCATTGCCGATGTGCCCTATATGATTGGCTATACGCTGAACGACATGGGTTCCATGGGTCCTGGCATTGCCGAGTTCTGCAAGGTGCGTCAGAGTCAGGGTGCCCAGGCTTGGGCCTACGAGTTCTGTCGTAAGTTGCCTGATGATGGCAAGCATCCTGCTATCACCAGTCGTCTGAAGGGAGCCTTCCATTCTAGCGACCTGTGGTTTGTCTTCAAGTCGCTGAAGCATTGCTGGCGTCCTTGGACACAGGGCGACTGGGACCTGTCAGAGAAGATGCTGACAGCCTGGACCAACTTTGCCAAGTACAGCAATCCTAATGGCAACGAAAACCAAAACGAAAAACAGGGTTGGGAACCCTGCACCACAGAGAAGCCTCACTTCATGCGCTTCAAGCTGGACGACAAGGATGCTGAGGCCTCAGACATGGGGGACTTCCTGGTTGACGAGATACAAAAGTAACACACAATAACACACAAACAAAGGATAAGACTATGAAAAAACTGACCTTGTTTTCCCTTTTTGCCCTGTTGCCAATGGCAATGGTGGCACAACCCCGCTGCAATGCGGACGGAACGGTGACGTTCCAGTACAAGAACGAGAACGCCAAGAACGTGCAGGTCGACGTGCAGTTTGCTGGACGTAAAGACATGACGCGTGGCGCTAATGGATTGTGGACAGTAACCCTTGGTCCTGCTGCCCCTGACATGTATCCCTACTGCTTCATTGTTGATGGTGTCAGCGTGATGGACCCAGAGAATCCGCAGTACTTCCCCAACGAAGGCTTTAAGAACAGTCTGCTGGAGATTCCCTCTCGCGACAAGAATAGTGCATTGCCCCACGATATTACTGATGTGTCGCATGGTAGGGTAGAGTATGTCAGCTACTACTCGAAGACCATTGGTGCCACCAACCATGCTGTCGTCTATCTGCCACCCGGCTACATGATGGACTTCCAGAAGCGCTACCCTGTGTTCTACCTCATCAGCGGTACTACCGATACGGAGGAGGTGTACTACAAGGTAGGTCGTGTGAACTACATCATGGACAACCTGCTGGCTGCTGGCCAGGCCAAGGAGATGATTGTCGTGATGCCCTATGGTAACCCCATGAAGCTGAAGAAGCAAGATGCTGCCCAGATGAACTTTGGTGGCGACCCCTTCAGTCAGGACCTGCTCAACGACCTGATGCCGTATATCGAACAGAACTATCGTACCAAGGCTGATAAAGACAATCGTGCCATTGGTGGCTTCTCGCGTGGTGGCAACCAGGCGTTGTTCAATGGCTTGACGAACCTTGACAAGTTCTCGTATCTGTGCTCCTACAGCTCGTTCACATCGACAGACATCCCCAATGTCTATGACCAGGCTGAGGATACCAACAAGAAGATACGCCTGTTCTGGTTGGGCGTAGGTACTGACGACTTCCTCTATGGCAATGCCCGCGACTATATGGAGTTCCTCGACAAGAAGGGCATCCGTACCGTCAAGGAGTTTACCAACGACAAGTTCGGCCACACATGGATGAATGCCAAGTACTTCCTGGCTAAGACCCTGCCCTTGCTCTTCAATAAGAAGGCTGCAGAGAACGCCATGAAGAACGGACAGCCTGCTCCTGCCAAGACGGGTCAGGAACAGCAGTTCACCCCAGGTGTGATGGCTCGTCTGTTCCCCAAACCTATCATATCGCCTGAATATACTGAGCAGGGCATCATCTTCCGTTTCAAGGCCCCAGAGGCTCAGAAGGTGGAGCTGGCCTGCGAGATTGCTCCAGAGAATTTCGCTATGCAGCGTGACTCTGATGGTGTGTGGACAACAACCCTCACCGACTTCCTCTTCGAGACGTTTAAGTACTGCTTCGTCGTGGATGGAACACCTGTGGCAGACCCCAACAACATGTATCTCTCGCCAGACCAGGGCTTTAAGTTCAGCATCTGCGATAATCCCGCTTCTCCGTTCAACTATGCCTCACAGGGTGATATCCCTCATGGACGTATCGCCTACGAGTTGGATCGTGGTGAGGCGTGGTACACCTCTGCGATGCCCCAGCAGGGTCAGGGCATGATGATGCCTGTGATGATACAGCTGGTACCAGGTGCAGGTGACACGATGGAGAGCTGGTTTAAGATAGGTGGCGCTGCTGCCATCGTTGATCGTCTGTTGGCTGATGGCAATACCAAGCCATGCATCCTGACCACCAGCAACCTTGAATTTATGCAGGGACAGGGTATGCCCCAGATGCCAGGCTTCAGGGTACGCACATTGCGTGCTGACGACTATCCCACTTGGAGTCAGCGTCGTAGGGCGCTCTTCAAACTGCTGACTGCCATCGGCAAGGAGCCTGCTCCCCAGATGCCTAACTTCGGAGGCGGCTTCGGAGGCGGCTTTGGTGGCGGCTTCGGCGGAGGTGGCTTCGGTGGAGGCTTCCAAGGCAATGAATAATAGAAAAACAATTATAAAAGCATGAAATTCAGAACAAGTAACCAATCAATTATTTCTTTTAAAAACATATTCCTCATGGCCGGCATCCTGCTGGCCATGAGTTCGCAGTCTGTAAGAGCCGGTTCGCGAGATATCGACGTCAGTGGTAACAATACGTCTTCGGATTATAAAGAGTATAGTACCGCTTTCAGAATTTCCGCTAGTGACACCGTTAATGTGAAGATGGCGCGCTACTGCTATTTCAGTTCAAAGATTACTGGCAGTGGTGTGCTGAATCTCTATGGTGGTGGTGAGCGTTGTTATTTGGGAACTGAGAAGGGTAAGGCATGGCCCGAGTGGACGGGTTATACGGGCGATATCCATATCTATCGGTTCAAGGAGAATTCTTCGTCGGCAGGTTCTTATGGTGTTCTTCTTGCTCATGGAGGCAAGACGTCATCAGCAGAAAATGCTTTGGAAGATGCAAAGGGCGGTAAAGTAAATCCCTCCATGGCCAATAACCACGTGACACTTCACGAAGGAGCTACGATGACTTGTGAATCGGGTACCAGTGCAGGATTCCGCATTGGTGAACTGAATACTGAAGAAGGTTCCACGCTTTCGGGCTATTATAAGAAGTCGAAATCTGCTTATTACCTCTTGGGAGGTCTGAATACTGACTTTACACTGGCAGGTAGCATCAAACCCACAGACTATGACAATGGGACGCTTGTTGGTATTGTCAAGGAAGGAACGGGAACACTGTCTATTACGGGTAACAACAACTATGTAAGTGGTGCCTTGCGCGTTCTGCAGGGTAGGGTACTCGTCATGAACAATCGTACGGAGGCTGAAACTCAGAAATTGCGTGGTGCCTTGGGTGCCAAAGCCGATGCCAGCGAGGCTATCGCCTACGTCTTCACTAATGGCGTGCTGGGTGGTACAGGTAGCATTGGTGGTATGGTCGACAACTACGGAACCATCGAACCTGGTGCTGACGGCATTGGTGTGCTGACGCTGAAGAACTATGCAGCCGGCAAGGCTGCCAACCTCATCGTTCATCCATTGTCACGCCTGCACTTCGAGGTGGCTGCAACAGACAACTACGACCAGTTGCTGGTGGATGGTACGCTGAGTTATAGCAATCTGCAGGAGGACTTCACGCCAAGCGAGAAGATGCCTATCATCGAGATGACTATTGAGCAGACAGCTAACCTGCCCATCGGTACGGAGTATCGTGTGCTGACTGCTAACAGCAAGTCTGGCGACTGGCACTTCGACGTGCGTGCCAACAAATACACGTGGGTAGTCGAAGAAAAGGAAGAGAACGGCAAGTTGGTCTTTGTGGTGCGCCTGGAGTCGTATAACGACATGGAGACAATTGACGATCCAGATAATCCTGATGAGGCTAACGACCCCATCTATACCATGGGCGCCCTCTATGACGACGGCATCGACGATGCTAAGGATAGAAAATCGCTGAAATACTATGCCGCCCAGAACGAGAAGTTTATTGGTGTGGCACTCGCTACCTATAAGGGTCTGGCAAGCGATCGTGAGACTGCTGCCAACCAGTTTAACATGATGGTCTGCGAGAACGAGATGAAGTTCGATGCTCTGGAACCCTCACAGAACAGCTTCTCTTTTGGAAGTGCTGACAATCTGGTGAGCGTTGCCCAGCAGAACAATATGGCTATTCGCGGCCACTGTCTGGTATGGCACTCACAGGTGGCTGGCTGGGTGTCGTCCGATGGTAAGAAGAACGACAAGAATTGGACGCGCAAAGAGGCCTTGGAGATTATGAAGAATCACATCACCAAGGTGATGCAGCACTATAAAGGTAAGGTGCGCGAATGGGATGTTGTCAACGAGTGTTTGGATGACGACCAGGCGACTGTTCGTAGCAATCCTACCAGCTATGACCTGCGCCAGCAGAGCGTCTGGCAGCGTGCCATTGGTGACGACTATATCGACTCGGCCTTTGTCTATGCTCATCGTGCCGATCCTGATGCAGAGCTCTACCTCAATGACTATGGTGTAGAACTGCAGGGTAAGGCAAAGTCGGTAGCGTTCTATAACCTGGCTGTCAGACTGAAGGACAAGGGTATCCCCATCCATGGTGTTGGTCTGCAGTGCCACTTCTCCGTGGGTGAGGTCGATGGTGTGAAACTGAACCGTACCATCAAGAGTTTTGCTGAGGCTGGTCTGAAGTGTATCATCACCGAGTTGGACATGGGTATCCCCTCTACCTCTTCTGAGAACTTGGAGGAGCAGGCACGTAATTATCGTATGATTACCGATATCGTGCTGAACAACGACAACTGTCCCAGCATGGTCATCTGGGGTATCAAGGATAATGACTCGTGGCGTACAAACTCTAATCCGCTGCTCTATGACTCAGGAATGGGTAAGAAGAAGGCTTGGTATTCCGTACGCTCAGCCCTGCGCCATCGTACGCTGGACACTGGCATTGGTGCGGTTCGTCGCGATGGAATCGCAACGCACAGTACGGTCTTTACCCTCGATGGTAGCCGTGTCAATGCAGAAAGCCTGCAGCCCGGCCTGTATATCCAGAACGGGAAAAAGGTCGTTGTAAAATAAACAGAACCCTATCAACGTTATAATAGTAAATAGTAAGAAACACAATAATTATGAAGAAGATTCTCTTTTCAGTATGTATGCTGTGCATGGCTGCAGTAGCGATGGCACAGGGTGACGCCTTGAAGTCGAAGATAGTAGAAGATGGTGGTCAAGGTCCTTACAAGGCCATCATGACGGAGGTTCCTGGTCTGCAGGCGCATACCGTCTTTGTTCCACAGGACCTGTCGAAGTTTGGTAAGAAGAATCCGTTGCCTGTCCTTGTATGGGGCAATGGTGCCTGCACCAACTCTCCTTGGGAGCACTTTAAGTTCCTCAACGAGATTGCCAGCTATGGCTTCATCGTGGTGGCTACTGGTTATATCCCCATGGAGGAAGTTCCCTATCAGGGTCCGATGTCTACCACCCAGCAGCAGATAGAGAGCATCGACTGGGTGTTTGCACAGAACAAGGACAAGTCTTCACCTTATTATAATAAGATAGACACCAAGCATATCTGTCTGTCGGGTATGTCGTGTGGTGGTCTGCAGACGCTGTTCAACTGTGCTGACCCTCGCGTAACAACGCTGATGATTTGTAATAGTGGACTCTTCAAGCGTTCTAATGCCGCCCAGGCTGTAGGCGGCATGCCCATGCCTCCTAAGGAGAAGCTGAAGGATATCCATACGCCCATCATGTACCTGTTGGGTGGCAAGACTGATATCGCCTACGAGAACGGTATGGACGACTTCCACCTCATTGACCACGTGCCCGCTTGTGCTTGTAACTTCCCTGTAGGTCATGGTGGTACCTATCGCCAGCCTCATGGCGGTGAGTTCAGTGTGGTGGCACTGGCTTGGCTGCAATGGCAGTTGAAGGGTGACCAGCAGGCTGCTAAGATGTTCCGTGGTAACGACTGCGAACTGTCGAAGCGCAAGGATTGGACGATTGAGAAGAATGCTTTATTTGACAAATAAATGAGAGGATTGATTATGACGTGCATGACCGCACTGCTAGTAAGTTGTCAGTCGACTCCCGACATGGATGTCGAGCAGCAGGTTGACGCGCTGTATCAGAAGATGCCGCAAGAGGAGCGTATCGCCCAGTTGAAGAGTATGTATATGGAAGAGCTCTTTGACGAACAGGGCCAGTTGGATACCGCGAAGTGTCGTGAACTGATACCCTTTGGTATTGGTCACTTCTCACAGTATGCTTTCCAGAAGCCACGCGACCCGAATGTAGTACGCGACATGGTGGCTGCCGTACAGCAATGGCTGATGGAGAAGACGCCCAACGGCATTCCTGCCTTGTTCCATGAGGAGGTGCTGTCGGGTATCAACACACAGGGTTCTACCATCTATCCCCAACAGATTGGTCAGGCATGCTCATTTAATCCTGAACTGGCAGAGTTGAAGACGCGACAGACGGCTGACCAGATGCGTAAGATGGGTGGCATCCTGTCGTTGTCACCAATGGTTGACGTGTGTCGCAATCCGTCATTCAACCGCTTGGAAGAGTCGTATGGCGAGGACGGCTACCTGTCAGCAGTGATGGGTACTGCCTTTGTCAAAGGTTTACAGCAGGGCGACCTGCGTAAAGGTGTCGGTGCCTGCTCGAAACACTACCTTGGCTATGGCGGTGGTGGTGATGCCGATGAGAAGGAACTGATGGAGGAGATCCTGCTGCCCCACGAGACGATGATTCGTGTGGCTGGCAGTCGTGCAGTCATGCCTGGCTATCATGCCATGAAGGGTAATAAATTGACCTGTGTGGCTGACAGTACCATCCTGAATGATATCCTGCGCGGCTACCTTGGCTTCGATGGTATGGTGGTCAGCGACTATACAGCTATCGACCAGTTGCCTGTGCCCGATGGCTTCCCTGGTGGGCAGAAGGGTTGGGATACTATGCAGAAGGCTGCTGCAGCCATCAATGGTGGCAACGATGTGGACTTCCCCTTCGGTGCTAACTACCAGTACCTGCAGGAGGCGCTCGACTCTGGGCTTGTGGCCCCTCAGGCCTTCGAGCGTGCTGTGAAGGATGTATTGCGCTATAAGTTCCGTGCAGGTCTGTTCGATGAGAAACCGTATCTGTATAGCACAGAGAAGATAGTTCTCGATACCCCTGAGGAGCGTAAGACTGCCTACGACATCGCTACCCAGTCAGTGGTGCTGCTGCAGAATGATTCTAACCTCTTACCTCTTAACGCAAACCCCTCACCTCAGAAGATTCTCGTCACTGGTCCTAATGCCAACTCCATGTGGGCGATGTGCGGCGACTACTCGTTCCCATCCATGACCTTCTTCTGGAAGAAGATGGAGGAAGACCTCGACCATCCGCATGTCATCACGCTGTTGGAGGGCATGCAGAACCATAAGCCCGACAGCATTGACATCCTCTATTCGCGTGGTTGCGACTGGTCGGAAGAGATAGAGACGAAGTTCTCGCATGTGGGCGATAAGCGTTCATGGGAGTATCCGCTGTTGCATCGTAAGGTGAAATCTGAGGAAACTGCCGATAAGGAAGAGGCACTGGCCATGGCCGACTCTGCCGATGTCATCATCGCTGCGATGGGTGAGAACGTGATGCTTTGTGGTGAGAACCGCGATCGTCAAGGACTGCGCCTGCCAGGCAAACAGCAGGAGTATGTCGAGGCATTGCTGGCAACGGGCAAGCCCGTTGTGCTGGTATTGTTTGGTGGACGCGCACAGGTCATTGGCGACCTTGCCGAACGTTGTGCGGCTGTCATCCAGGCATGGTATCCAGGCGAGGAGGGCGGCAATGCAGTGGCAGACATCCTCTATGGTATTGTCTCTCCCTCTGCCAAGCTGTCTGTCTGCTATCCCAAGGAAGAAGTATATACGCCCATCTGCTATAATCAGCCAAAAACTGATAGTCCAATCCAGTGGCCTTTCGGCTATGGTCTGACCTATACCACCTTCGAGTATAAGCACTTGTTGATGGACCAGTCTGCACGTGTCAGCACAGACTATATCAAGGTTCAGTTCGAGGTGAAGAATACGGGTAAGGTGGCTGCTACGGAGATTGCACAGGTGTACCTGTCGCCTACAGCTGCTGACCAACCCCTGAAACCCATCCAACTGCAGGGCTTTGCCCGTGTGGAACTGGAGCCTGGACAGACCAAGCGGGTAGAGATGAAACTCTATACCGATCAGTTTGGCTACTACTCTCATGAGGAGCAGCGCCAGTGGAACGTACAGCCTGGCACCTATACGGTCAAGGTGGGTGCTTCGTCAGCAGATATCCGTCTGGAACAAGACATCACACTGAAGGGTGAGAAGATTAGTAAACCCCTGCGTGACCACTACTTCTCAGATGTGGAGGTTACAGACTAACCTCCCATCTCTAACTTCTAACTAACATATTATCAACACTTATTCAAATCTTCAAAACTAACACACAACTATGAAAAAGACTGTAATGATGATGCTGGCGCTGTTGGCATTGACCACTGCGTCAGCCCAAAAGAGTAAGACACCGCTTGTCTATGACGTTGAGAATACAGGAAGCAAGTTTGCAGCCCCCACCATGCCTGCTGCAGACCAGTTGCTCGTTATCCATGAATTGCCCGATGCCTTGGAAGGTGTCAAGAAATTTAAAGGTTGGTCGAAGCGCCGTAGTGACATCGGTCACATGATTCAGCACTATGGTATTGGTACAAAACCCGCTGTGAAGCCTGAACAAGTAAAGGCCCGTATGGAGGACGATACACTTGTAGTCGACGTTACCGTTGGTCAGGAGGTGCTGACGCTGAAGTCTCATATCCGCTATCCGAAGACCGGGCAGGCTCCTTATGCACTGATGATTGGTACGGACATTATAGCACTACCTCGTCAGCTCTTTGAGGATAGACCTATCGCCACAGCAACTTTCGTCTCGGCACAGGTCAATGACTACAAACAGTTTGGTAAGCATCACGATAGGGGAGAGCATAACTTCGACCGATTGTATCCCAATCTCAAGGATAATGGTGCCTATAGCATGTGGGCATGGGGTATGAGTCGACTGATTGATGGACTGCAGCAGCTTGGTCCAGAGGTTACGAAGATTGACACGAAGCATATTGGTGTGACGGGTTGCTCGTATGCGGGCAAGATGGCGCTCTACTGTGGCGCCTTCGACGAACGCATCGCCCTGACCATTGCCCAGGAGCCTGGTGGCGGTGGCGCCGCCGCTTGGCGTAAGTCACACGAGTTCACATTGGCAGGCAAGAATCTGGAGGACCTCGACAAGACCGACTACCACTGGTTCCTGGAGAGTCAGAAAGAGAACTTCCGTGGCGATAGTGTCTATCGTCTGCCTTACGACCAGCACGAACTCTGTGCGATGGTTTGTCCGCGTGCCCTCCTGCTGTTGGGGAATCCCGACTACGAGTGGCTGGCCGATGGTTCGATGCTATATTCTGCTGAGGCTGCCAAGAAGGTGTGGGAGTACTTCGGTATTGGTGACCGCATGGGATGGAGCATCGTTGGTCAACATGGTCATTGCCGTTTGCCAGAGACACAATACCCTGAGGTGCAGGCCTTCATCGACCGCTTCCTCTTGGGTCGCGATGTAAAGACCGACAACATCAAGAGAGTCGAGGATCTGAAATAAAGAAAACTAACAAGATATCAACACTATGAGTTTTAGATATTTTGTGCTGGCTGCAGCCCTTACCGTAACTGGTACTGCTGTAGGACAGGATGGTCCCACGATGGGATGGAGTTCGTGGAACACTTTCGGCGTAAACATCAGCGAGAGTATTATTAAAGGACAGGCTGATGCGATGGTCAGCAAAGGGCTGAAAGATGCGGGCTATGACTATATCAACATTGACGATGGATACTTTGGCGGACGCGACACGGAAGACGGTCATCTGCTGATTCATACCACCCGCTTCCCCAACGGACTGAAACCTGTGGCCGACTATATCCATGAGAAGGGTCTGAAGGCGGGCATCTATAGCGATGCAGGTCGCAACACTTGCGGCTCTATGTTCAATGGCGATGTCACGGGTAAAGGCGTGGGCCTCTATGAGCATGACCAGCAGGATGCTGACTTCTTCTTCAAAGACTGTGGCTTCGACTTCATCAAGGTGGACTTCTGTGGCGGTTCCTATTACCATAACGAGGACCACTTGGTGCTCGACGAGCAGGCACGTTATACGGCCATTGCCGAGGCCATCAAGAATACGGGTCGTACCGATGTACGCATGAATGCTTGTCGCTGGGCCTATCCTGGCACGTGGGTTGACAATGCTGCCTTCTCATGGCGCACCACGGGAGATATCAACTGCAGCTGGGAGTCGGTGAAGGGAATCATTGCCGAGAACCTTTATCTCTCTGCCTATTGCAGCAAGGGTCACTACAACGATATGGACATGCTGGAGGTGGGACGCTCGCTGACGTACGAGGAAGACAAGACGCACTTTGGCATGTGGTGTATCATGAACTCACCGCTGCTCATTGGTTGTGACCTGAGGAATATCAAGGACGAGACGCTTCTCCTCTTGAAGAAAAAGGAACTCATTGCCATTAACCAAGACCCGCTATACCAGCAGGCCTATGTGGCTGCCCTTGTCAACGATTGCTATCTGTTGGTCAAGGACTTGGAAGAGCTGAATGGTACGAAGCGTGCCTTTGCCGTGTATAACCCCAATGATGCACAGAAGACTGTGCAGGTCAGTTTCGCTGACCTGGACCTCGGTGGTCTGGTGAAGATGCATGACGCATTCTCTCCTCGGAGTAAAAAGGAGGCAACAGGCACCTTCGAAGTGACTGTTCCTGCCCATGGCGTCCGCATCTACGTTGCGGAGGCTGAGCAGCGTCTGGAGCGCACACACTATGAAGCTGAGACGGGCTATATCAGCACCTATCAGGAAATCAAAAACAACCAGGCTGAGAAGACGGGTATCTACGAGACTGCCGACTACTGTTCCTGCGGTTACAAGGCCGGTTGGTTGGGATGTAGTGAGGCGAATGCCCTGGAGTGGCGCAACGTCTATAGCAAAGAGGGTGGTGAGTACAATCTGACCATCGGCTTTATCTGTGGCCAGAGTCGTAACATCACTGTCAGTGTGAATGGCACAAAGGTGAAGACCCTCTCTTGCAACAGTGGCGGTTGGCAGAAGGTGGGCACGAAGACGCTTACCATCCAGTTGCAGCCAGGTCAGAACACCATTCGCCTGTCGAACACTGCCGACTGGATGCCCGACATCGACTACATCGATGTCGTTTCCACCAATCCATCTGGCATCCGTGGAATAGTCAATAGTAAATCGAGAAATAGTCAAATATATGACTTGTCGGGTCGTAAGATGATAACGCCACGCAAGGGCATCAATATCATCAACGGTCGCAAGGTAACACACAAATAAGGACTGCTAATTATACAAATCTAACGAATGAACAAGAAACTATTATTAATCATCCTGTTGGCCGTGCTCTTTGCACCTGTTAGTGTAGAAGCAAAAAAGAAAGAAAAGAAGGCTGAGGTGCCCCAATTACAAAACTATCCCAGTGCAGAACTGAACGAATACCGACTTCATGGCGGCAATGTGGTTGTACAGGGAGGCTTTGTTATCCCAGAAGAGGCGAAAGGTCAGAAATTTCCTCAGGAAGCTCTCGACCAGTTGAATGGTCGCTTTACTGTCATCATGCGCGACTATATCGTCCGCAAGGAGAAGACTTCGGTCATCGAGTTTAAGAACGACGGCACGTTCTCCATGAACGTCTATGTGCCTTACCCCATGCAGATGCTCGTTTACCCCTTGGGAACGGTATATGCATGTCCTGGCGATACCATCAACGTCACCATTGACACAACAAAAAGAACCAAGGAGGAGGCTGTAAAGCTGGATGGTACGGGGCTTGGTGGTGAGGTCACCAGACTATGGCGACAGATCAGCGAGAAATACTGCAAATCCGACTGGTCGAATAAGGTATATGAAAAGGGCCCCGACTCGCTGATGATGTGGAAGGATGAGCAGGTGGCACAATTGGACGAACTGGTGCGACAGATGAACAACGGACTGCCCGAACTGGCAGGTTGTTCCCCTTTGGCTTCCGACATCCTACGCACCCACATCGTTGCTGAACGCTTGCAGTATATCAACGACTTCTATATGCGTGGGGAAAATATCCTGCGTAATGATAGCACGATAGACCGCGAAGCCTATTGGCAACAGTACTTCAGTTTTGTGGGGCCACGTGCTAAATACCTGACAGACAATCCACTGCTGATGATTGCTGGCGATGAATTCTTCTTCAACAGGATAGAATTCCAGCAGTTCCGCCCGTTGCAAAGGAGAGTGATGGTTTTCATGCCCTTCGATTATGATCCTAAGACAGCTGAGATGATAGCGCAGGAAAAGCAGGTTTATTCCCGCGAATTTAATAGGAGTGCGATGAACGAGTTGCACGACAAGCTACACATCAGTCCTACTGATTTCAGCGCCCAGGTGTGCAAGTTGCGTGACTTCTTCAGCACGATAGAATGGCACAAGGACGAACATGATACTATTGCCGACGACTTTGCCGCCACGATGACCGTCATTACTCATCCCGAACTGATACGCCGTGCCGTACTCGCTTATCGCGACTTCATCAAGGAGAACGAGATAAAGGTAGTTGAAGACAAACCATTGACCAAAGGCGATAGCATTTTCCAGCGCATCATCGAACCCTACAAAGGCAACGTGCTCTACATTGATTTCTGGGAAATGTCGTGTGGCCCTTGCCGAGCTGGCATGCTCAGTATGCGCGATGAAGTAGAGGCTAACAAGGACAAGGCCGTGAAGTATCTCTACGTTACTGACGATACACCCGAGCATTGCAAATCATTCTTGGAGCCTAACAATATTCAAGGCGAGCATATTCACATCACCCGCGCAGAATGGGGCTATCTGCAGGAGAAGTTCCAGTTCACTGCCATTCCCTTCGTAGTAATCCTCGACAAGAATGGCAAGCAGCGCAAAGATGTGATGGTAGAGCAACTGCTGAACGAGTAAAACAAAACACAAATATGAAAAAACTATTATCAACTATATTGCTGGCCCTCGTTGTGTTGACGGGACAGGCGAAAGAGAAAGCTGTCGTATGGGAGCAGCCCACCATTGAGTATGGAAACAGTAACGGTGACGGATTCTTCAATCTCGCCCTCGACGTGACGAAGGTGGAACTGAAGGACAACGAGACCGTGGTGTATATTACTGCACTGCAGCGCTCGGACTATCCTGACTTTAGCTTTCAGTTTGCTGGCGACACCTATCTGAAAGTAGGGGAGCAGCGCTACACCATCACTTCCGCTGATGGTATAGAACTCAACAAGTTTGTACAGACAAACAAGGACTACATGCGCGAGATGGCGTTCCACTTCCCGCCGTTGCCTAAGGACACTAAGGTGTTCGACTTCATCGAGGGCGATGGCCAGGGTGCTTTCCAGATTAAGGGTATCAAACCTGTGGAGGAACGCTGGAAGCAACTTTTTCCTTCCTACTGGCGCAACAGCCAGGGTGACTGGAAGATCGCCTTCTTTGACGACTGTGCCATCTACGACTGTAAGTTCTGGAACTACAAGCAGCGTGACGTAAACCAGAAGACGGGTGAGGCCACCATCGTCATGACTAACGGCAGCGATGAACTGAAGGTCGTTATCGGTAAGGATAAGAAAGGCCAGCGTCAGATACAGATTGGTAACAACAAGGCTGTGTATTCGATGATTACTAGTCGCTTTCTGCCCGACTATCCCACGAAAGACACTCGCACAGGCTTCGTGGACTCTGGCTATAAGGAGGGCACTATCACCGTTGTGGGCTGGATCAAGGATATGCCGGAGCACTACAAGCAACTGAAGACTTTCGATTTCGGTTATAATGACCTTTACACTGACGAACAGAAGGCTGTTTATGCCGACTTGGACGAACAGGGACGCTTCGCCGTAAAGATTCCCGTCTTGAACACTACGGAGTTCTTCATGGACTGGCAACGCTGTTTCATCCGTACCATGTTCGAGCCTGGCAAGACCTACTTCCTGCTCTACGATTTCAAGGAGGGTCGCCGTTTCTTTATGGGTGACGACTGCCGCCTGCAGAACGAGCTCTTCAAATATCCGCTCGACTGGAAGACCATCAATATGTATGATGGGCTGGAGACTGCCGGCAAGGGAGGGGCAGAACTCTTTGAACCATACATTACCTCGGTCGATAGTCTCCTCAAGACACATTTCGCCAACATCGACGCACTCTGTGAGCAGCATCCCACGCTTTCCACCCGTTTCAACCTTTACAGAAGGGGTAACACGCTGATGCAGCAGGCACGCGCCTTTGGACAGGCCCGCTTCCGCGCTAAGGGTATGCAGTTCTCTGACAATGCCCGCCGCTATGCCTACGACACGTTCTGGACGAAGATAGAGAAACCCTATACGCTGCATCGTGATCTTGGCGGATTCTTGAACGACTATCTTGACGATGCCGTACGGGCACGCGATGGTGTATCCGCTTTCAGCCTTCGTGACCACTACAAGGAGTTTGCTTCCAACGACGAGGAAATGGCAGTGCTCACGCGTTGGAAGAAATGGATTGACGAGGTGACACCCCTCATCGATGCTGAACCCACCGTGGAGGCGAAGATACGCAAATCCCGTGAACTCGATTCGCTGAATGCCGGTGTGATGCAAGAGGTGAATAAGATTCTCGAAACACCGAGATCCCAGAAGGTCATCTCTGGTGGCTTGCTCATCAGCAACTTGAAAAATCATTCTGTGGCGCTCGACTCACTTGGTGCTGAACCGTTTATCAAGAACATCTGGCTCGCCCGACAGACCCTCAGTCTTATTGACCATGAGCGTACCTCATTGGCGCCCAACGTCTTGGACACCATTAAGGCAATGATTAGTAATCCCACCTGCCTTGCGATGATTGAAAAGCAGAACGACCACTATCTCGCCATAGAGAACCGCGACTTCGACAAACTGGTGCTCAAGTCGTCGGATAATCTCAAGGATATCTCTGAGGGTGAGGCCTTGCTGAAGAAGATTCTCGAACCATATAAGGGTAAGTTCGTGCTCCTGGATATCTGGGGAACATGGTGCGGACCGTGTAAGGATGCCCTCAGCCACTCCACCGAGGAGTACGCCCGCTTGAAGGACTACGATATCCAGTATCTCTATCTGGCCAACCGCAGTCCACAGACGGCGTGGGAGAACGTCATCAAGGAGTATAATGTCAGTGGCCCTAATGTGGCCCACTACAACCTGCCCGGTGAACAGCAGGATGCTATTGAGCGTCATCTGAACGTCCATAGCTTCCCCACCTACAAGCTTTTCAATCGCAACGGTGAACTACTTGACATCAAAATTGACCCCTTCCACCTCGAAGAACTGGCACGGTTGTTGCAGCAGATGAAATAAATAAAACGATGGAAAGACAGAAAGAGATATATCAGGTGACGCTGGTGGGCGGTGTGGTCAATGTGGTGCTGCTCATCTTCAAGTTTGTGGCAGGCATCCTTGGCCATAGTGCTGCGATGGTGGCTGATGCCGTCCACTCGCTCAGCGACTTCATCACCGATATTATCGTCATTGTCTTTGTGCACATCAGCGGCAAGCCGCAGGATAAGTCGCACGACTATGGTCACGGCAAGTATGAGACGCTGGCGATGACCATCATTGGTGCGGCATTGTTGGTGGTGGCTGTCGGCATCGTCTATGGCGGCATCATGAAGATTGTTGCCTGGGCAGGTGGTGAACAGTTGGATGCACCAGGAACATTGGCACTATGGGCTGCCCTGCTGTCCATTGTGCTGAAGGAGGCGGTCTATCATTATTCGATGGTCAAGGCTCGTCAGCTGCAGTCGCAGGCTGTTGAGGCCAATGCGTGGCATCATCGCAGCGATGCCCTGTCGTCCGTTGGTACGGCCATCGGCATCGGTGGCGCTATCTTCCTTGGTCAACACTGGACGGTCCTCGACCCTGTGGCCTCTATCATCGTGGGTCTGTTCATCGTCAAGGTGGCTATTGAACTGCTGCGTCGTGGTATTGGCGACCTGTTGGAGCAGTCTTTGCCTGATGAGGTAGAGGAGGAGATACTCCAACTGGCGGGTTCTGTCGATGGTGTGAACATGCCGCATGCCCTTCGCACCCGTCGTATTGGCAACCACTATGCCATCGAACTGCATATCCTGATGGATCCTGATATCACTTTGCGTGAGGCCCACGACAAGGCCTCGCAAGTGGAGCAGTTGTTGCGCAGTCATTATGGTCCTGAGACCCATATTGCCGTGCATGTGGAACCGCGATGATAAAATATGATACATGAGAAAAAGTCCATGAGACAAAGCGTATGACTGAGTCTCATGGATTTTTTGTACCTTTGTGCCCAGAAAAAGAACTAACTCAATGAGACAACTATTCATTCAACTATTCCTGCTGGTGGCTGTGGGGGCTATGGCAGCTCCCATGAGTTCACCCAATGGTAAGATAAAAGTGACAGTAGATGGTCACGCTTTGAAAGTGTGTTATGAAAAGCAGCAGGTGCTCGACATCGCTGAGGCCGGTGTCGATGCCACCACTGCTGTTTCGCTGACACAGCGTATCAAGACCGACTACCACATGCTGACGGGTAAGCGTAGCCACTGTACTAACGAGGCCAACGAATACCAGATTGGCACTACCGTGCTCCGTGTCTATAATGACGGTATCGCTTTTCGTACATCAACCCTCAGCCCTCAGCCATCTGTCGCCTACCGTATCCCTGAAGGCACCCGTCGTTGGATGCAGCAGTGGTGCGACTCCTACGAAGGTTTCTTTCCCTTGTCCACCACCTACAAGATGGCTCCTGTACCATCGTATAGCGGTACGTTTAAGTCTGCCGAGGGTTGGAACAACCGTTGGGGATATCCGGCATTGTTGGAGAGCCTCCCCCTATCCCCCTCCAAAAGGAAGGGGGAAGAGGCAGTCTATGTGTTAAT
>JAEEGJ010010429.1_pt1 | contig 24183 bp, 18 predicted proteins | sample 8958761 | NCBI WGS metagenome assembly JAEEGJ01 (sample SAMN16246546, study PRJNA631951) | gut metagenome | biome: gut microbiome; feature: rumen; material: RS-attached | host: Bos | place: Iran: Karaj | collected 2018-10 | reverse complement strand
CGAAGTATGCTCGCGAAGCCGCCGGGCGAGGCCTCCAGGTCCTCATCGGTGTCGCAGGCCTCGCTGCAGCCCTCCCGGGCGTGCTCGCAGGGCACACCATCCTTCCCGTTATCGGTCTGCCCTGCGCCGGCGGCCCGCTCAACGGCGTCGATGCCCTGCACTCCATCGTGCAGATGCCCCCGGGAATCCCGGTGGCAACAGTCGGCATCGGCAACGGCAAGAATGCCGGTTACCTCGCAGCCCACATCGTCGCCATCGCAGATCCGGCTGTCCGCGAGAAGCTTATTGCTTACCGCAAGAGCCTCGGAGACATCGAAGGGTAACACAATGTGTAATGTGAAGTGTTGAATGTGTAGCTAGAGGCTTCACACCTCACATCACACATTACACACCTCACATCTATTTATGCTCTCTCGTTCCTTTCGCATATTCCGTATTCTTCCCGCGCTGCTCTTTGCGCTGTCTTTCGCCGTCGCCGGTGAACCCGACCTTCCTGAGGTCAACGCCCCGTGGATGAAGGGCGAAAAGCTGACCTTCAGCCTTGGTTGGGGCTTCATTACGGCAGGTTCTGCGACGCTTGAAGTCCGTCCGACTTTGGACGGCAAGACGGAGTTCTTGACCTTTGCAACAGGCAACAAGACCATCAATAAGATTTATCCGGTTAACGATACGGTCTATACCCGCGTGCGCAACAAGGGGCTCATGACTGAAGTATTCCGCAAGCGCTTGCATGAGGGAACGTACCACAATACCTCGGTTATCCGCTTCGACCGCAAGGGAGAAAAGGCCTGGCTTTCGGATACAGTGTTTACCGACATGAAAACCCGCAAGGTCAAACGTTCCGCCGATACGTCTGTGGCTATCCAGGGCATGGAACATAGCATCATGTCGGCTTTCTACCTGGTTCGTACGCTTCCGCTCAACGTGGGCGAAACTTCCCGCTTTTCGGCGGTGAGCGGCAAGAAGCGCTATGAACTGAAAGTGGTCGTGCATGGTCGCGAAAAAATCAAGAGTGTCCTGGGTGAAGTTCCCTGTATCAAGGTGGAACCGGTGCTGGACGGAGACGGCATTTTCGTGTCCAAGGGCCGTATTTTTATCTGGTTGACCGACGACGAACGCCGCATTCCGGTGCTTATGGAGTGCGAAATCGCTCTGGGTTCGATAAAGGCAAAATTGCTGGAAGTCAAATAATCGGGGCGTTTGTGCTATTTTGTGCATAAATGGCCTTGGAAAAGCGAGTTTTTTGCTTTTTTTACATTTTGTTTTTTGCAATTTACGCACTTAAAAGTTATATTCGCAGATGCGATTATATAATCTGAGGCTTTTCATGTTTAAGAAAGTACTTTTGACCTTGTGTTTGTCCGCCTTCTTGTCTTGGGCGCAAGACGATTTTGATGAAGATGACGAAGGCTTCATTTCTGCTCCGGCTGCTGCGCAGGAAGGGGATGAGGGCGGTTCTCATGCCAAAATAGCTACTGATGAAGACGAAGAAGAAGTCTATGACGTCGGTATGAATTCTGCCCAGCGCAGAGAAATGGCTGAACGCAAAAAGTTTGAAGAAGAACAGCGCTTGGACGAATATGCGAACTCTGAACGCCGTCGTGACTGGCTCCGCAACCGTCTGATTTTCCAGATCGGTATGGGTTCCCGTTATCCGATTATGGGTGAAACCGGTATGGGTATGGGCATCGGTGCTGGTGCTGAATACATTTTGCCTTTCCATTTGGCCCTTTATGGTTCTTTTGGTTTCTTGCCTAAGGGTACCGATAACGATTTCGACGAATGGGAGCTTGAAGGCGGTACGGGTTACAAGGTCGGTTTGAATTACTACCTGTTCCCCAAGAACCCGCTCCACTTGGGCGTGTCTGTTTCCTATGGTACGGTCTACTTTGACCACGATATCAAGCCGGATGCAAGCGGTGTCCGTGCCTTGATTAAGGTGGACGGTATTCAGTTTGACGCTCTTATCACCTACTTGACCAATGAATGGTACTATCTGCAGTTCTCCATTGGTATGTACTATGCTCCTAAGCTTGCCTCTATTCCGCAGACCCATGATCCTGATACGGATAACCCGAGCTTCCGCAAGAGGGAACTTGATGATGGTGCCGGTGGAACGATTTGGCTGAACGAAGAATGGATTTCTAAGGTCGTTGAAAAAGATGGTATGAATAAGACGGGCATTGTCTTTGGTATCGCCATCGGTTACGCCTTGCCGGAACTCTTCCCGGATGATACTGAAAAGCGCCGTCGCGAACGTGAAAAGGCTAGAGCCCGCTCTGGCGTCGCCGGTCGCTAAGACTTACATTGGCATTGAAAAAGGCTCCTCATTGAGGAGCCTTTTTTATACCCTTGATGCGATTCGAACGCATGACCTTCAACTTCGGAGGCTGACACTCTATCCAACTGAGCTACAAGGGCGAGCGAATCAAAGATAGTAATTTACACCAACTTCACAATCAGTTCGTGCGGTTCGGCGTCCACCACGAGCGCGTCGCGGAATTCGCCCACGTCGGCATCGCCTTCAAGCACCTTCACGATATCGTCGTTTTCCATGGAGTTGCCTTCGGTGCGTCCGTAGAAGTGGTATTCGCTTTCTTCGGCAACTTGGTCGATGATGATGCGGACGGTCTTTCCGATCATCGCCTCGGCGTGTTCAGCATCGAGTTCTTCTTGCAAGTCGTTCACGGCGTCGAGTCTTGCGCGGGCTTCGCTTTCGTCGACAGTGGGCAAGTCCATTTCCATCACGGGCGTGCCTTCTTCGGGACTGAATACGAATCCGCCCAAGTGATCGAACTGGATGTCTTCCAAGAGTTCCATCAGTTGTTCAAAATCTTCGTGGGTTTCGCCGGGGAATCCGACAAGCACCGTGGTGCGCAGCGTAACGCCCGGAATGCGCTCGCGAATCTTGTGTAGGATGTCGACGAGTTCCTTTTTGCGGTAGTTGCGCTTCATGTTCTTGAGTACATTGTCGCTCGCATGTTGGATCGGCATGTCCACGTACTTCACCAGGCGCGGCTCCTTGGCCATCAGGTCCAAAAGTTCGTCGTCCACGAACATCGGGTACCAGTAAAGTGTACGGATCCACGGGATGTTCGTGTTGTCGAGAATCGCCTTCAAAAGCTGGGCGAGCGTGCCGCCCTTCTTGCCCTTTTCGCGGCCAAAGTAAGTTGTGTCCTGAGCGATGAGCGTGATTTCTTGGACGCCCTGGGCTTCGAGGTCCTTTGCTTCTGCAACGATGTCTTCGATGGAGCGAGAATCCTGCTTGCCGCGAATCAAGGGAATCGCGCAGTAGGCGCAGCGGCGGTTGCAGCCTTCGGCAATCTTCAGGTAGGCGTGGTGCTTGAATCCGCCTAAGTTCATGCGGGGCAAATTTTCTGCATCGCAAGTCTGCGGAGCGACGATCCCCATCTTCTTCAAAAGTTCGCCAGGCTTGTAGGTGCCTACCCAGTAATCGACTTCGGGGAGTTCCTTTACGAGTTCATCGCCATAGCGGCCCGAAAGGCAACCCGATACAATCAGTTTCTGCTTCGGTTTCTTGCCGTTAATTTGTGCGAGAATCGCGTTGATGGATTCTTCCTTGGCGGCTTCGATAAATCCGCAAGTGTTCACCAGGATGTAGTCCGCTTTGGCAGCTGTGTCGCAGGTGGCAAAGCCGGCGTGTAACATTTCTCCGACCAGGTTTTCTGCATCGACCTGGTTCTTGGCACATCCTAAATGGACAACGAAAACTTTGGGCTTTTTAGTAGGCATGTTGCCAAATTTAGAAAAAACGCCTAGTCCTAGGAGTAACAACGAATGTTTTGGGGTTTTGGTGCGATTTCGGTTATTAAAAAATGCTTTCATTTGTGCATCGGGTGAAGCTTTTATCTATATTTCGCAGCTAGTAACTGGTAAGTAAAACCTTTTAACACGCAAAAAATTATGGCAGATTATTCTGATAAAATGAGCAAGGCCATCGAGGCCACCGAACGTGAATTTTCGAAGATCCGTGCTGGACAGGCAAGTCCCGCCATCTTGAACGACGTGCGCATCGACTACTACGGTACGCCGACTCCGATTTCCCAGGTGGCAAAGGTATCTGTGCCTGAACCGCGTATGCTGCTTGTGTCCCCGTGGGAAAAGACCATGGTCGACCCGATTGAAAAGGCTATCCTTGCAGCAAACATCGGCCTTACCCCGATGAAGGACGGCAATTGCATTCGCGTGAGCCTCCCGATTCTTACCACGGAACGCCGTCAGGAACTCGCAAAGATTGCCCGTAAGCATGCCGAAGAAGGCCGCGTGGCTATCCGCAACATCCGCCGCGATGCAAACGACGCCCTCAAGAAGAACAAGGAACTGCCTGAAGACGAAGTTAAAAAGCAACAGGACGAAATCCAGAAGGCTACCGACAAGGCTATTGCCCAGATTGACAGCCTCCTGGCCGAAAAGGAAGCAGACATCCTCAAGGTGTAGTCCGGGGTTTGCGTGGCAAATCAGCTTAGACATGTAGCGATTATCATGGATGGCAACGGGCGCTGGGCCCGTAGCCGCGGTCTTGAACGTTTCCTGGGCCACCGCAAGGGCACCCAGGCGACTATCGATGCTGTTGAAGTGGGCGTGAACTTGAAACTGGAACACATGACCTTGTATGTGTTCAGTTCCGAGAACTGGGGCAGGCCCAGCAAGGAAGTGGATTACTTGATGAATCTCCTTATCGAGATGGTGGTCAAGGAAATTCCCGACCTTATGGAAAAAAATGTAAAGCTTACGGTAATTGGAAATATGAACCGTTTGCCGGAAAAGCCTCGCGCCAGTCTCCAGTCCGCTATCGACAAGACTGCAAACAATACGGGTATGCAGCTGAACCTCGCCATTTCTTACGGTGGCAGACAAGAAATTGTAGAGGCGACCCGTTCCATTGCCGCGCAAGTTGCGTCGGGGGCCATTAAGGTCGAAGATATCGACGAGACCCTCTTCGCTAAGAATTTGTATTTAAAAGGAGCTCCAGATCCGGATCTCGTGATTCGTACTGGGGGAGAGTTCAGGCTTTCGAATTACCTGCTTTGGCAGGCCGCCTACAGTGAATTCTATGTGACAGATACGCTGTGGCCCGACTTTACCAAGGAAGAATTCCTGAAGGCCGTCGAGTTCTTTAATACTCGAGAAAGACGTTTTGGAAAGGTGTTGCATGAGTAATCTTGCGCAGCGTTTAATTACGGCGTTTATCGCCATTCCCATTGTATTCTTCTTGCTGTGGTTCAGCGACTACAGCCGCGTAGGGCTGATGTGTTTCTTGGCCGGTGTCGGTGCCTGGGAATGGGCTGGCATGGCTTGCAAAATGTACAAGGGCCCTGACACCCGCTATCTTTCGTTCGCGGCATCCTTGGCCCTTACGATTGCATGGGCGCTTTCCAAGGGTGTTTTCTTTGGTCTCCCGGCGGTGCCTTACGTGGTGGGCATGACCTTCCTCGTGATTTTTGCCATTTATATTGGCGTGGCATACGCAAAGGTCGAAATCGATCACCTGTTCCCCTGGCTGGTCATGCAGCTTGGAGCTCCGCTCTATGTGGGTCTCTGGGGTGGCATGAACGTGCTCATGATGGGTAACGGTCAAGGTTTCGAACACTGCTATCCGTTTATCTTGGTCATGACTTCGTGCTGGCTTTGCGATACCGTCGCCTATTTCTTCGGAAAGTTTGCGGCTGGCAAGGGACCCTTCGGTCGCCATCCGTTTGCACCGAGCATTAGCCCGAAAAAGACTTGGGAAGGTTCTATTGCAGGCTCTGTTGCGACCATTGTCTGGGTTACTTACTGGGCCAAGTGCAGTACCGCTCTCTCTGTTTTCGGAGCAGAAATCAATTGGGCTTCCGCCGTCATTATCGGCTTGCTCCTCACGGTAGCCGGTCAGGTGGGCGACCTCTTGATGAGTGCGCTCAAGCGTTGGAGCGGGACCAAGGATTCCGGTAACCTGTTCGTGGGTCACGGCGGCGTTTTGGACCGTTGCGATTCCTTCTACCTTGCCGCTCCGGCCCTTTACCTGTTTATGGATTTCCTTCAGAAACTCGGCTAAAAACGGCGTAATCCTGCCGTTTTGTAAACTCGTTTATACAGAAGTGTTGCGATAAAGCGTTGTAATTGGGAACAACGCTATATGGGCCCGAAAGGGCCTTTTTTTATACCCCATATATATATTTATGGGCGAGTGAAATAATGTAAGGAGTGTCCGAGTATGGATTACACAAAATTGACTGTTGCTGCAGCTCTTGTGGGTGCATCAATGATTTATGCCCAAGATGCAGAAATTGCAACCTGGTCGGGTTTCCGCAAGGCAGCGGTTTCCTTCACTTTTGACGATGGCCCGCAAAGCGATGTCGATGTTGCTCTTCCCATGTTCGAAAAGTACGGTTATAAGGCGACTTTCAATATCGTCACTAATTGGGCCAATGGCGGTGGCAACAATGGAATGCTCAACTGGAGTGGTGTTCAGAAATTGTCCGCTGCTGGTCACGAAATCGCAAGCCATAGCGACAGTCACCCCAATGGACGGCCGATGCCCGCTAATGAAATTTCTTCGTCCAAGGGGACAATCAGCCAAAAGATTCAGCAGAAATATGGTGTCGTCACTCTCGCTTACCCGAACTGCGATACTCCGGGTGACGCCCAGGTTCTTCAGAATTACGTTGTCGGAAGAATTTGTAACGGAAGCTGGAAGGGCGGTTCCGATATCATGGGCAAGGATGGCCCGAGCAACTGGGCTGCAGTCTCTGCGCTCATGACGGGTAATCAGGGAACCAGCGATTTTAAGGGCAACATGGACAAAGCTGTTCAACAAGGCGGTTGGGTTGCATTCCTCACGCATGGTTTCCAGAACAAGACCAATGGCTTTGCAGACTATTCTCCGACCGATGCGAATGGAATGGATGGCGCTCTCCAGTATGCACAGCAGAAAGATAAGGACATTTGGGTTGCCCCGATGGGCTATGTCGCCATGTACATCAAGGAACGCAAGGCCTCTCAGGTTTCTGCATCCACCAGCGGCAGCACCACTACGGTTAAGCTGACTCACAACATTAAGGACAACATTTCCGATTACGACTATCCGCTTACCTTGAAGGTCAAGACGAGCCTTTCCAAGGCCGAAGTCACCCAGGCAGGTGCCAAGCTCGAAGCCAAGATTGAAGGTGGCTATGCTATCTTTGATGCAGTCCCGAATGCAGGTGATATCGTTATCGCAGGCGAAGGTGCGGGCCCGGAATCTTCTTCCAGCAGCGAAACAACGAGCTCTTCTAGCAGTGGCGCAGTTGATTGCACTGCAAATCCCACTGATGCTTCTTGCCAAGGCATGGCAATTGCTTCTGAACTCCAGAACAATTTCAACCTCTCTGTTTACAGATCCTCTGACAACTATATCGTCGTTGGCGGTGCCCAGGGCATGAACATTACCGTGTTCAACAGCCTCGGTCATCAGGTGCGTACCACTCGCGGTCTCGGTGCCGTGCAGAAGGTTTACACCGGTGCCAAGGGCGTCTACCTTGTCAAGGTGGGCAGCAAGACCTTTAAGGTCAAGCTTTAGTAAGAACTTAAAACCTCTCTCTAAAAAGGAACGCCATTGAGGAACAATCCTCAATGGTTTTCCTTTTTTATTTGGCCTTTTTGTTTTTCTACATTTGGCACTAATATGCTTTTTTCAGAACTTCCCCTGGCTAATCCCTTGCAGCGTGCAATACGTGCTATCGGTTATGAACAACCCACTCCGATTCAGGAAAAATCAATCCCGAGTCTGTTGGAGGGGCGTGACCTGCTGGGTATCGCCCAGACGGGTACGGGCAAGACGGCGGCCTTTGCTCTCCCGATTTTGCAGTTGTTGCTGGATTCCGGAAAGTTCCGTGCGCCCAAGACTTGCCGCGCGCTGATTCTCCTCCCGACTCGTGAGCTTGCCATTCAGGTAGAAGACTGTTTTAAGCAATACGCCCAGTTTACGGCTATCTCGACCGCCTGCATTTTCGGTGGCGTGAGCGATGTAAGCCAGAAGCGTAACTTGATTCGCGGTGTAGATGTGTTGGTGGCAACTCCCGGCCGCCTGCTCGATTTGATTAACCAGAAGGCGGTGTCCTTGAAGGCGCTTGAATTCTTCGTGTTGGACGAAGCGGATCGCATGTTGGATATGGGCTTTATCCACGATATCCGCAAGGTGGTGGCGCTACTCCCGCAGAACAGGCAGAACCTGTTCTTCAGCGCGACCATGCCTGACGATATTACAAAGCTTGCCTCGACGATTTTGCGCCCGAACCCGGTGAGGGTTGAGGTGGCACCGCAGAGCACGCCCATTGAACGCATTCACCAGGAACTTTACCGCATTGACAAGCGTCGCAAAGGCGCGCTCCTTAAGGAACTGTTGCTGGCTCACCCTGAAATGAAAAAGGTGCTGGTCTTTAGCCGCACCAAGCACGGCGCCGATAAAATTACCCGCGTGCTTGAAAAGGCGGGAATCAAGTGTGCCGCTATTCACGGTAACAAGAGCCAGAACCGTAGGCAAGAAGCTTTGGGAAACTTCAAGTGCGAACAGATTCGTGTATTGGTGGCAACGGATATCGCCGCCCGCGGTATCGATGTTGACGATGTATCGCACGTGTTCAACTACGATCTGCCCGATGTCCCGGAAACATTCGTGCACCGCATCGGCCGTACCGCCCGCGCAGGCAAAGACGGTATAGCCGTTTCGTTCTGCGCTCCTGATGAGGAACAGGACCTGCGGGCCATCGAGAAGCTGACCCGCATCAGCATTCCCGAAGGCGACAAGGCTATCTACGAAAAGCTTCCGCCCCAGCAGAAGGAAACGCCCGAAAGTGAAATGCGCAATGCCCGTGGCCGCGGCTTCCCGCGCCGCGACAATAACCGCGGCAATCGTCACGATAACCGTCAGGGGGGCCAAAAGCAGGAAAGCAATAATCAGGGCAAGCACGGTAACGAGAAGAATCGTCCGCAGCAAAACCGCCCGCAGAATAAACCGCAAAACGAAAAACGCCCCGCACAGAATGGCGGGAACGTTCAAAATGCGAATCGCGGAAATGTTTCGAACCAAGAAGGTCACCGTACCATTGGTAAGAACCGTCCCGGCTCGCGAGCCCGCAAGCGCATGCGCGAAGCCGCTGAGGCCGCTCGCCGCGCTCAAGGCAATTAAGTTATTCTATCGGATACAGGAACCATTTCCAGGAAATGGTTGCCTTGTCTCCCTTTGTGGTCTGCGACTTGACCTTGTTCTCTTCGACCCATCCCAGGTTATTCACAGAGACGCAGTCGGATTCCTTCAACAAGTCCTCGTCATCGTAGTAGGCGTCATGTTCGTTCTTGTCCCTAAGCACGGGGCAGATCTTGATGGCGTCTATACCGCGGGGAATCTGGATGGAGACTTTCTTTTCGCCGCTCCATTCCTTGACATCGACGGTGTCTAGGGCCGTTGCCGAAAGCGGGTCGTATTCCGAAGGTTCGGAATCAATGTAGGACTTCACGAGGAACCTGATTTCAGGATCGCCGATCTTTTCGCTCTTGCTAATGGAGCTAGCCGTCTGCTTGTAGCTGGTGAGCGTGATGCTCAGCATTTTCGATGCCTGCAGGTAGTTGATGGCTGGATCGTAGCTTCCGCCAATAAAGCTACCCTTGTCGTTGTAGCCATCTTCGTCCTTGACCATTCGGATAATGGTGGAAAGACTCAGTACCGAGTCGGCGTTGCTGCTGCGATACCTGTCAATAAAGTTGTCGCAACGCTTCTTGTAATTGTCCACAAAGCGCTTGGTCTTGTCGTAGCAAGAATAGTAATCCATGTTCTCGCGACGGCTTTCCAGGGAGTCCAGGGCCGAATCCACATCGATAGATAGTTCTACTTGTTTCTTGTTCTCTGCTTCAATGGGGTTGTCACCACAGGCTGTAAATTGCAGGGCTGTCAGGGCGACCAACGGAACGGCAACGAGTTTCAACATAAAGCTTTTCTGATTCATAATGTTACCTCATTACCTTATGCTAAAGTCCAGGAACATGCGCCAGGTCGGGTGGCTGTCGTGTCCGATGTGATAATACCGGTGGTTCGCGTTTTGCGAGGCTCCGCCAATGGCGAACATCTGGAATTCTATAGAGATCAGTCTGCTTTCGATACCGAGGCCGAGCCAGCCGTTGGTTTCCCAGTCATCCATATAGAAGAACTTGTTGGTCTGGTGGCTTTCGTAAACGGGGAACGGGCTCTGGCCTGCGTCGCTAATCAAATCCAGGTCAGCCTTCAGGTTTTTGTCGTTTGTTTTAAGGTAGAGCCTATTTTCGGTATCGGTCATTTCGTAGATGGGCTTGGTCAGTCCAAATGTGGCGCTGGCAAAAAGGAATGTGGTTGTGCCTTTGATGTGGTAACCGACCTTTCCCGTGAGAGGCATGTCTGCCGAGAAGTTGTAGTATTTGCGGTCGAGGTTTTGCACCAGGGTATATTTTTCGCCGGTAGAAAGTTTTCCGTCCTGTTCGTCGACGTCAAACGTCCAGCGGGAGTAGCGGTAGAGAGCGCCCAGTCTGCCTTGGAATCCCAAGTAGTTGCCGATGTAGCGTCTGTAGAAGTAGTACATACCCATGCCCATGCCCCAGTTGGCATCGTGATCCGTATGCCAGTAGTTCTTGTCATGGTAGTCTGCGCTGACAATGCTTAGACCGTGATGCAGGGTCTTCGAACGCTTTTTGGCGGCGCGCAAAACCTTCTGCTGGTAGTCGGCGTAGGTAATCTTGTTGCGGAGCTTTTTAGGGGCTGCACTGTCTGCTGCAGTGGTGTCTGGCTTGAGCGAGTCCTGGGGAACTTCTGCCACCTTGGTGGTGTCTGCAGGCTTTGTGCTATCGGCAGCCGCTTGTACGGCAGAAGTATCCTTTGCCGTAGAATCCTGGTTGGCCACTTGCGGTTGGCTAGTCGTGGCGGTTGAATCGCCGGATTCGGTCCATTCGTCCCATCCATCGTTATTTGCGGGGGGAGGTTCGGGGGATCCTTGGGCAAATCCGAGAACAGCCAATAGGCTGCTGAGGGTTAAAATTTTGCGAATTGTTGTCATAATCGTGTGTTGGCTCCCGTAAACTGGGTTTCAATTACAAAAAATAAGTAAAAAATAGCCATTGCGCAAAAAAATATTAAAAAAAATGGAATTTGTAAAAAAAAATAATTAGTTTTTAGTCAAGAAGGATTCCTAGTGGTTTTCCTTGTTTTTGCTGAAGGACAAAACGCTAGTATAAGAGGAATGTCTATGGATACAAGTAAGATTTCTCTCGGAAAGGTACTCGCCCTGCTTGTTTTTATGGTGGGGTTTCAATCTGTATGGGCTGACGTTTGGGATGGTGTAACCAAGACTCCGGCAAAGACAGAAAAGATTGATGGAAAGGATTATTTCTTGATTGAAACTGCGGCTAACCTGGCGTGGTTCTCTGATACGGTGAATAATTCTACAACTGCCAATGTGAAACTGAATGCCAAGGTAGTTGCAAACTTTATCGATATGAACCATAAGCCCTTTGTTCCTATCGCAGCAGGAAAGGGAGATAAATACTATGGTGGTGTATTTGATGGTAACCATGTGGTTATCAGGAATCTAAGCGTTAGCAGTGAACATATTTCTGCAATTGACAAGAAGTACGGACAGAACATTGCTTTTATTGCGGCCTTGGATGGCGGTACCGTAAGGAATGTCGTTCTTGATAGTGTGTATATCAATGCTACGACCGATATCGGCTCGATTCTTGCGGGAGATGCAAATAAGATTAGTGTAGGTACGATTATTGCCTGGCAAAAATCGGGAACGGTTGAAGGTTGTTATGCGTCGGGCATTGTTTACAACAGCGGTAAGGGGCAGGCTGTTGGTGGCATTGTCGGCAATGCGGACTCTGGTATTATTAGGAACAACCTGAGTATCATTTCGATTCAGATTTCTGGTAGTCAAGCTTATGTTGGTGGTATCATAGGCCAGGCAAAGGATAAAGTTAGAATCGAATCATGCGTTTATGATGGTGGTAAGTTTATCAATGATTCTTCAGCTCATGACGGTGGCGTGATTGGTTTACGTTATGAAAATAATGTGGACCTTGTTAAAAACTCCTATTACGATGAGAACGATGTGAATAATGGTGTTGCAAGCGGTTCTTCAGATGGAGTCTTTTCGGCATCTATTCTTAATGAAGATCAAATTGCCTGCATATTGAACGAAGGTGAATGGAATGGCACGAGCTGCTCTAAAGATGGCGTGTGGTCTACTGGGAATCACATTACCAATCAGGGGGTTTCGAAAAACGACAAGAACGAAACTATTTTTACGATTAAGTTTAATGCTAACGGAGGCAAGTTCCCGGAAGGTGCAAAAACGGTCAAGTATCTGCGCTTTGGCGAATTGGTGACAAGTGCAGAAATTACGGTTCCGACTTATGAAGGGGACAGTATTTTCTGGGGTTGGTCTTTGGATCCGGATGCAACGACTCCTGAGACTTCAACAGTTCTCGATACGGCTTACGGCCAGAGAACGGTGTATGCGGTCTGGAAAAAGGCAGTCGAAGTATCTTTCGACTATAATACAGAAGATAATCCGAAAGTTGTCGTGAAAAAAATCGGGCTCGGTGATTCTGTGGTTGCTGTAACCTCTCCGGCTGCTTATATCGATGCCTCTGACGATATGTATTATTTTACCGGTTGGGCAAGAACTAAAACGGCAACGGAGCCTTTGGTCAAGTTGGGTGTTGCTGAAGAAGGCTTGACCTATTATGCCGTTTGGTCTACCGATGCGACCTATACCGTCGCCTTTGATGAACAGGGAAAAGGCAGTGAGTTGCATTCCCAGCAGATTAAGAAGAACGGCAAGGCGGTAAAGCCTGAGCCGACCGCGGATGGTTATTCTTTTGAAGGCTGGTTTACGGAAGCGGCTTGCCAGAACGCCTTTGACTTCAATACGGCTATTACGAAAGACATTACGCTGTATGCCAAGTGGAATATTGAAACATACACGATTACTTACGAGATGGATGGCGGTGAAAATGATGAATCGAATCCCGGCAATTACACGATTGAAAGCGAAACGATTACTTTGAATTCCGCAAAGAAAAGGAATGGTTATCTGTTCGATGGCTGGTATTACGATGCCGAGTATACCCAGTTGGCAACCCAGATTTCAGAAGGTTCTTTTGGTGCCGTTACCCTGTATGCCAAGTGGCTCCCGAACAAGTATGAGGTGATTTATTCCGCTGGTGCCCGTGGCATGGGCTCTGTAGAAATTGATTATAAGACTCATGGCGATACGCTTGTGCTTTCGTCAGACAAATATGTCTACTATAACGATAATTACAGGGTCAGTTTCCTTCATGATGGATGGGCCTTGTCCGATGGCGGTTCTAAGGAATATGAATTTGGCGGCAAGTATGGCGGTGATGCAGACTTGATGCTGTACCCGTATTGGTCCAAGCGTGTCAAGGTCCATTATGGTTCTGAAGACAAGGATACCTTGTGGGTGAATATCGGTGATGTTGAATCGGATTCGCTGGTTAGCAACGCCATTAGCGAAGCCTTGCTGTCCCATGAACCGGCGATTGACTTGCCTACCAAGGATAATACGGACAAGGTTCTGTATTCCCTGAAATGGGTGTCCGATTCGTTGGCCGTGTACGAACCGCTCTTTGAAGCAACGGAACGACCCAAAGAAATCATCGTTGCCTATGGTACCGGTGCAAAGGACACCATTCATATTGACATTAAGGATTCCAAGTTTAAAACGGATGAAGAATTGCAGGATTTGATTAAGGATGCGTTTGCAAAGCACGACCCTGTCATTCCGCTTCCGACAAAGGCCGCCGATTCTCTCTATGAGTATGAATTTGCAAAGTTTGTTCTGAATTCGGAAACCGGTGTTTATGAGCCGCTTTTTGTGAAGACGAGTAATCTCTTCTTCAAGATCAATTTCCACCTGCCTGAAGGTGCGGAACTGACCAAGAAGTTTGATGGTTACAGGTCTGGTGTGGTGACCAAGTTGCCCGATGCGGTCATGAAGACTGATACGAGCTGGAAGTTTAATGGCTGGTATACCAAGACGAAGGGCCGTGGCGATCGCGTAAAGGCCATGCGAGAAAAGGATTCTGGCAACAAGAGCTTGTATCCGCTGTTCCAGAAGACAATCCGTTATGAGGCCAATGGCGACAAGGGTGAAATCGTGGTGATCTATACGGATCGCGCCGATACGACCGTTGCCCGCGCCTTGTTGAGCGTGAAGCCTAAGGATTACACGAAGGGCGGCAAGACATATACCTTTGATAAGTGGGTGCTTGAAGATGACGTGTATACGGCAACCTTCAAGAATCTGACGGTTCGCTTCAATGTGGTTCTGGATAACCGAGCTTTCGAAATTCAAGAAGCTCGCCTGGGTGCCCGTTACGCCGTGTTCGACATGGATGGCCGCGTCGTAAAACGTGGCGTTGTTTCCAATGGGTCTCAGCGTGTGGAAGTTGCCAAGTCGGGTAGCTACACTGTGCGCGTGGACAAGGACGCCGTCCAGGTGAACGTCAAGTAGCTTGTCATCCTGAGCTATACGAAACTTGGCAACTTGTTGCCTTAGTTGAGTTATCCTCTATGTGGAGGAGAGCCGTAAGGCTCGTAGTCGAAGGATCTGTAGGAGAACGTCACTCCGAAATGTTGATGTTCAGCCGGTGCACCTTGTAGTGCATGACTCTCGGCGAAATACTTAAATCGCGTGCGGCAGCAGACATGTTGCCGCCGTTTCTTTTTAAGGCCTCGCTCAGGATTTCTTTTTCGTAGGTGTCCATGAGCGTTGAGAGCGGTGCAATCTTGTTCGGGAGCATGGGCTTGCGGGCAGATTCGTCGGTCTGCAAGGTGGGCGGCAAGTTGTGCGAATGGATGCAGTCGTCGCTCGTGGCGAGGGCTGCGCGCTCGATGCAGTTCTCGAGCTCTTGCACGTTTCCGGGCCAGTGGTAGCTCATGAGCATGTCGATCGCGGGCGTCGAGAGTCGCACCACATGCGTGCCGTACTTGAGGTTCACTTGCGAAATAAAATGCTCTGCCAGAAGTAGAATGTCGCTCTTGCGCTGCGCCAAGTCGGGGAGCGTTATTTGCACGATGTTTAGGCGGTAGAATAAGTCTTCGCGGAAAAGCTTCTGCAGCATCAACTCTTCGAGATTCTTGCTCGATGCGGCAATCAGGCGCACGTCGCTATGCAGGTGGATGTTGCCTCCTTGGCGGTAAAAGCTTTGGTCTTGCATGAACCGCAGCAGAATCTCCTGGCTTTTCGGGCTGAGTGCCGAGACGTCGTCCAGGAATAGCGTGCCGCCGTTTGCGATTTCGGCCTTGCCTAAGTGGCGGCTGTTTGCGCCGATGAATGCGCCACGCTCGTAGCCAAAAAGTTCGCTTTCAAAAGTGTTTGCCGGGTTTCCGAATCCTTCACTTAAGTTTGTGCAACCCATTACGACGAACGGGTGTTCCTTGCGGGCAGAAAGTTCTGCGATGGTGTGGGCGGTGAGTTCCTTGCCCGTGCCGTCGTTGCCGTAGATGAGCACTTGTGCGTCGTTCTTGGCGCACTTCTTAATTTGCTTGTAGACCTCGCGCATTTCACCGCTGTTGCCGACCATTTTGCCCGGCTTCTCGTCGATGATATTGCGCAGTTCGCGGATCTCCGCTTTCAGCCTCTCTATTTCTTCAGCTTCGTTCAATTTGTCATCCTGAGCGTAGAGGCGTAGCCTCGGAGTCGAAGGATCTCCCTTTGCTCATACAACGCCTCACTAGTTTTACAATAATGTAATAATATACCTTAATTTTACATTTTTGTAAAACATTTTGTTTCAAAACCTGTAAAATTCGGGTGCCAACCCCCGTTTTTATTCCTAATTTCCTTCCATAAATTAAAAAATTCATTCTGAGATCCTTCGACTACACTTCGTTTCGCTCAGGATGACACTTTAGAAGAGGTTCAAAATGAGCGTAAGCTACCGCAAAAAGACCATCAACGAAATCGCAAAGGCCCCTACCGCGCCCGTCAAGCCGGCCGGTCCGGTGAATGTGGATTTCTATGGCGAAGATGTGTTCAACATCGACGCCATGCGCGAATACTTGCCCAAGGATGTCTGCGAAAAGCTGATTGCAACCATTAACGAAGGTGCCGCCCTCGATCCGAGTATCGCAGGCGATGTGGCCCACGCCATGAAGAAGTGGGCGATGGACCGCGGTGCCACGCACTTTACGCACTGGTTCCAGCCGCTCACCGGTTCCACTGCCGAAAAGCATGACTCCTTCCTTGAACCCGACGGTTGCCGCGCCATTATGGCCTTTAGCGGCAAGAACTTGATTGTCGGCGAACCGGACGCTTCTAGCTTCCCGAGTGGGGGACTCCGTTCTACGTTCGAAGCCCGCGGCTATACCGCCTGGGATCCGACCAGCCCGGCATTCCTCAAGCGCCACGGCAACGGGGCTACGCTCTGCATCCCGACGGCGTTCTGCAGCTACACCGGAGAAGCGCTCGACAAGAAGACTCCGCTCCTGCGCAGCTTGCAAGCTCTTTCTAAATCTACCCGCCGCCTTATGACCTGCTTCAAGGCGGGCCCGAAGAAGACGACGGTTACGCTCGGTGCCGAACAGGAATACTTCCTGATTGACAAGCGCTTTTACCTGCAACGCCCGGACCTGTACCAGGCCGGTCGCACGCTGTTCGGTGCCGCACCCGCGAAGCACCAACAGATGGATGACCACTACTTCGGTAGTATTCCGGCTCGCATTCTGAACTTCATGAACGAAGTGGAAATCGAACTCTGGAAGCTCGGCATTCCGGCGAAGACCCGCCACAACGAAGTGGCGCCTGCCCAGTTCGAACTGGCCCCGATGTTCGAAGAAGTGAACCTCGCTTGCGACCACAACATGCAAATCATGGAAGTGCTCCGCAATGTGGCCGACAAAAATGGCCTCGTTTGCTTGCTCCACGAAAAGCCTTTCGCTGGCGTGAACGGTTCCGGCAAACACAACAACTGGTCCGTGTCTTACGGTAAGGGCAACCTGCTTAACCCGGGTAAGGACCCGCACCAGAACGCCGTGTTCCTCACCACGCTCTGCGCCATCATTTACGCGGTTGACACCCACGCTGACTTGCTCCGCATGACGACCGCTGGCGCCGGTAACGATCACCGCCTCGGTGCAAACGAAGCTCCTCCGGCCATTGTCTCCATGTTCCTCGGCGACCAGCTCATGGACGTCATCGAACAAATCGAACAAGGCGTGCCCAAGTCCAGTAAGCAAGCTGGCGCACTCCGCATCGGCGCCGACATGCTCCCGGCTTTGCCGCGCGACGCCACCGACCGCAACCGTACATCGCCCTTCGCCTTCACCGGCAACAAGTTCGAATTCCGTGCTCCGGGTTCCAGCCAGAGCTGCTCCGAACCGAACGTGGTTCTGAACACCATCGTGGCCGAAGCGTTTGACATGATTTCGGAACAGCTCGAAAAACTTGACGAAAAGAACTTCCACACGGGCCTGCAAAAGATTTTGCAAAAGATCGTGAAGGAACACAAGCGCGTGATCTTTAACGGTAACGGCTACACCGATGAATGGGTCGCCGAAGCCGAACGCCGCGGCCTTCCGAATATTCGTACCTCCGTTGAAGCCCTCAAGGCCCTCACCAAGGAAGAAAATATTCAGTTGTTCGAAAAGTATGGCGTCATGAACCGCCGCGAAATGGAATCCCGCTACGAAATCAACGTCGAAGATTTCCACAAGCGCATCCACATCGAAGGCGAAGTCTGCCGCGACATGGCCAAAAACATCATCTTGCCGAAGGTCGTCGAAGCTTACTCCAGCGCTTTGAAGACCAACGAAATGGCTCTGAACCAGGGCTTCCCCGGCGTCGATGCCTACGTGAAGTCTCTGGGTGAAGGCGTCAAGAACCTGAGTGCCGCCATAGCAACGATGGAAGAAAGCCTGAACGGCCTGCACGAAGGCATCCTCGATGCGATGGCCGCTTTGCGCAAGGTCGTCGATGGCCTCGAAAAGGTCGTCCCCGACGAAATGTGGCCTCTGCCGAAGTATAGGGAGATGTTGTTTATTTACTAGTAGTGTCATCCTGAGCGGAGAGGCAAAGCCTCGTAGTCGAAGGATCTCTACTAAAATATTCTTGAAAAGTCCCAGCCTTCGGGCGGGGATTTTTTGTTGCTCCTTTTAGAAAAATTGGTTATATTACAGATAGACCATTTTGTCAAGAAAGAAGGAGATGAATATGGTGTATCGCGAAGATGGTGATCTTGAATTTTTGGGGCAGATGGAATCGTCGGATTTAAATGATCTCGTTTTGAGCTTGACTCGTGATAGAGACGGTGCGGAGCGCATGACTGGAGAATTGCTCAAAAGCGAGCTCTATAAAAAGTATCAACCAGATCATCACCAGTATTGGCAAGAGATTGCTGCTGAAATCCAGTGCTTTGGTGCAAACACTTTCGCAACCATGTTTCGTAGCGGCAAGGGTGTTTTGTATAGAGAAGTGCTGACGGATGTTTGTAGTAGGGTCAAGGTCAAATTCAATAAAGACGCTAACGTCAATGATATTGAAAATGAACTCTTGATGAAGATTTTGTCTGATTCGCTTAAGAAAATGAGTGAAGAAGAACTGAGGCAACTCGCTGGCACGATGGGGCTTGCAAACTCGGAAACAATGACACCGGAAATTTTGTTGGGTACTTTCCAGCTTGCTTTTGTCGCTGGCGGTTTTATGTCATACCAGTTGGCGCTCACGGTGGCAAACGCTGTTGCGAATTTCATCTTTGGTCGAGGCCTTGCTTTGGCTGGAAACATCACGCTGTCAAGAGGCCTTGCTGTGCTTGCGGGGCCCATTGGACTTATTCTGACCGGAATCTGGACCGCTGTAGATATTGCAGGCCCCGCTTATCGCGTGACAATCCCCGCTGTTGTTCTCGTTGCCACTCTTCGCAGAAAATGGCAAAGCCAGCAGGAAAAAAAGATGGAAGCGGCTAACTAAAGTTAATTGTGCGAAAGCAGTTCGTCTGCCGAAGCATGAAGGCTGTTTGGTCCCTGCCAAGGAATCAGAAAAATTCTAAATTTGACCCTGTCATGTTTTTTAGGAAACATTTGGGGTTTATTTTTGGATTTGGAGTGGCGGCTGTTGCGCTTGCCGTTGTATACCTTTCTACCCGTCCGCTTATCCCGTTGGACGTTCAGGAACAGATTGAAGCCGATATTGAAAAATGCGGTGGGCACCTGAAAGAGGCTCGCTGTGCGGTAAGTGGCGTAGGCGACTGGATTTTCTTGCAAGAAAGTCTTGTCAACTTGGTGGTGGACTGGAAAGAAAACTTGAATTCTTTTGTTGCCTTCAACGATTCGCTGGAAGCGCGCGGTATCAAGTTGGTGGTGGTGCCTGTTCCAGATAAATTGCAAATCGAGGCGGAACATTATTCGGAAGAATTGTCGGGAGGGATTGTTGCCCCGCAATATGAAGAATGGGTAGATGCGTTGCAAGACGAAGGTGTTGTCGTTGTCGATGCGGTAGAGGAGTTTCTCGAAAAGAACGAGGAAACACCCATGTTCGAGGCGTACGAAAGCCACTATACTAGCGCAGGCCGGCAGGTTCTTGCCCAGATGATAGCCGATTCCATCAACGAAATGGACTTGGATGTTCCGAGGGAAGAATGGTTCCTGCGCGATACGGTTGTTCCCGGTACCGGAAATCTTTATCACCTGAAGTACAATTCTTATCCTGATTACGATGTGCAGGTTTTGAAGACGGTGGATGCGGAAGGAAAACGCTACCGTGGGTCCAAAGACGCTCCCATTGTGGTGATTGGCGACAGCAATGCGGATTTTGGCTGGAACAGTTCTTCTAACATTGGCGCCTACATTGCGCAGGCGACGGGAATCAAGACGTTTACCCGCAGTCGTATCGGCGGGGGAAACTTGGGCCCGACCTTGTTCAAGGACCGTTCGGAATTCTTGGATGGCAAAAAGATGGTGGTCTGGGTGTTCGACGGCCGTGAACTTTACGGCGATTTCAGCATGCCGGAATTCTAGTTTCTTATTCGGCGCTTGCTAAGGCCTTCTTGTAGATGTCCTGCATCACGAGGCCCGCAATCATGAATCCAAAAATAGCGGTGGAGTGTGCCATGGTGCCGTTGATTTGCGCCTTGCTGCTGCACCATTCGTGATCGACTAGGCTTGCGTTTTGGAGTTCGGCTTCGCTCCTTTCGTGGCGCACCTTGGGGCACATGCAGGCGTCCGTTCCGCAAGAGGAATTCTTGCCGCGGTTTTTCAGGAGTTCGTCGCTGTAGACGCACAGCACTTTTTTCTTGAGAGCCATTTTCTTTTTTTTGAACTTGTCGCGGAGCGCGCGGGCGAGCGGGCAACCGGCGACTTTCCAGAATTCGGCGACCTTGATTCGCGTGGGGTCCATCTTGAGGGCTGCGCCCATCGAAGAGAAAACTGTGGCCTTGGTGCGCGTGGCGTGCCACAATAACTGCTTCTTGTTTTCGAGGCTGTCGATGGCATCGATGATGTAGTCGAAGGTGTCTAGCTGGAACTTCTCGGTATTCGCTTCTTCGTAGATGTCTTGGAGTGCTACGATGTTGGCGTGCGGGTTGATTTCGAGTAGGCGATTTTTCAGCACGTCCACCTTGACTTGCCCCACGGTTTTCGTGGTGGCCATCAGTTGGCGGTTCACGTTGGTGACGCACACGCGGTCAGAATCGACAAGCACGAGTTCTTTGATGCCAGAACGCACGAGGCTTTCGGCGCACCAACTGCCCACGCCGCCGAGCCCGAAGATGATGACGCGTTTCTGGTAGATATTGTCCATCACGTCGTCCCCGAGCAGGAGCGATGTGCGGTTAAAGATGCCTTTCTCGATACCCATACGAGTCCCGGTTAACCGAAGAGTCGGAGAACGCGCTTGATGCCTGCGATAAAGCGGTCGATGTCGCGCTTCAGGGTGTACGCGCCGAAGCTCAAACGAAGCGTGGCGTCGACGCCGAAGCGGTCCATCACGGGTTGGGCGCAGTGGTGCCCGCTACGCACCGCAACGTTTTCTTCGTCGAGAATCATGGCGGCGTCGCTGACGGCGATGCCGTCGAGGGTTACGCTGATAAGGGCGCCTCGTTCCTTCGGGCTCCCGAAAATTTTCACCTGCGGAATCTGCGCAAGCTGTTCCAGCGCATAGCTCGTAATTTCTTCTTCGTGCTTGCGGATGTTTTCGATGCCAACCGCATTAATCCATTCGATGGCCTTGCCGAGCCCGATGACTTCGGCGATCATGGGCGTGCCAGCCTCGAAGCGTGCGGGAACGTCGGCGTAAGTCGTCTTTTCAAACGTGACGTTTTTAATCATTTCTCCGCCACCGTGCCAAGGGGGCATGCTGTCGAGAACTTCATACTTGCCGTAGAGTACGCCCACGCCTGTGGGGCCGTACATCTTGTGTCCGCTGAAGGCGAGAAAATCGCAGTCCAGCTTTTGCACGTCAATCTTGATGTGGCTTGAACTCTGGGCGGCGTCAATCAAAATCTTTGCCTGCGGGGCAAGCTTGCGGACGGTCGCGATAATTTCTGCAATCGGGTTCACAGTGCCGACAGAATTGCTTACGTGGGCGACGGCCACCATCTTGGTGCGCGCATTCAAAAGTTCGGGAAGCTTGCTCAGGTCCAAATCGCCGTTGTCGAGAACCGGGATGACCTTGATCTTGGCGCCCTTCATTTCGGCAACGAGCTGCCAGCTCACGATGTTTGCGTGGTGCTCGAGTCCGCTAATCAGAATCTCGTCGCCCGCCTCGAAGAACTTGCGTCCGTAACTCCACGCCACCAGATTGATGCTTTCGGTGGTGCCGCGGGTGAACACGATTTCGTCTTCGGTTTTGGCGTTAATAAATTTTGCGACATTCTTGCGCGTTGCTTCGAATGCTTCGGTGGTGCGGGCGCTCAGACGGTACACGCCACGCTTCACTGAACTGTAGTGCTCGCGGTAAAAGTCGTCCATCGCGTCGATGACGCATGCGGGCTTTTGCGTGGTGGCCGTGCTGTCCAAAAAGGCGAGCGGTTTTGCATCTTTATCGCCAGCGACAAGCATCGGAAATTCGCTACGGATTTTTTCGGCATCAATCATGGGCCCAAATATAGTAATTAACGTTATAGTCTGAATTTATTGATTGTTATAGTGTAGAGGTTGTAGAACTTAGAATTTAGAACATTCTTTCGTCTCTAAGATCAACCAACTAAGTCCTGCTTACTGCATTCTGCCTACTGCCATTTTTTCTATATTTACACCGGAATTTTTTGTGAGGGTTAAAATGAAAATTCTTGGTGGTGTATTGTTTTTGGGAGTTCTTGCTTTGGGCGTTTCTAACGCTTTTGCCCAGCCGGAACTTCGTGACGCTATTGATAACGGCGATATTGCCGCGGCCCAGAAAATCGTGAAAAAGGGCGCCGTCGAAGAAATCTATTGCGGCAAGATGACGCCGACCGATGCCGTCAAGGTTTACGAAAAAATCTTCAAGGCCATGCCTTACGAGTCCTTCTCAAATTGTCAGTCTCAATTCTCTTATGGTTACGGCACCAAGGTCTGTGCGAATGCCAAGGCGATGGATGCTTGTACCGAAGTTGTTTCGTACCTGTTGTTAGAAAGCGAAAGCGGTAATACCAAGGCCATTGATGCGTTGGATGGAGTCTTGAACGTGGCCCTTAAAACGAAGGCTTATGCAAAACCGGTCAAGGTTTCTGTCGATACGAGCTTGTGGGTCGTATGCCCCAAGAAAAAGGGCAAGGCCCGCGAAGCTTGCGTAGAGGAGTGCTTTGAGCAGTCGCTCAATATGAAGGATACCGTGCGCGCGGATCTTTGCGAAACGAATCCGGAACATTATATCGATACGACGATCAAGGTGTCTGTTCCTTCGCCGCTATATGAAAAGCTCCGCAAGGGGCTTCTTGAAGGGTATTGGAAAACGCAGAAGTCTGCGGCCGCAAGGTATGCGGCCATGATACAGAAAAGTGCGCGAACACTTTCGATTCCCGATAGCGAAGTCGTCAACCTGAATTATGTGTCTCGCTGGGCGGACAAGCACAAGGCTGATTCTACGGCGCTTCCTGGCGGTGAACTTTTCCGTTTCTGCGCCTCGTGGCAGCAAGAAGTTGATTCGATGCTCGCTTTGAAGGGCTTTGAAACGCGTTGCCCGGTATTTGAATCGTTTGTCGACAGTCGTGACGGTCAGACTTATAAGGTCAAGGAAATCAATGGTACCCGTTGGTTTGTACAGAACCTGAACTATGCGATTGAAGAAAAGTCGATGTGTTACGATCGCGAAGAAGAAAGCTGCAAGATGTACGGCCGCCTTTATACGCAGGATGCTGCTCTGGTCGCTTGCCCCGAAGGCTCTCGCCTGGCAACGGACGACGATTGGAAAATGCTCGAAATATATGCGGGTGGCGCAAATGAGGCTGCGGTACACCTTCGTACCAACGGCTCAGATGATTATGCCTTTACGGCCATGTTCGGCGGCTATGCCAACAAGAACGGCATCTCGGTGATTATGGGCGAAGGTGCCTATTTCTGGACGAGCAAGGATGTGGGCGACGGCCGTGGTATTGCACGCTCCATGTTCAGTACCGACAAAGAAGTTTCGTCCATTCCCGTGGATAAGAACTTCTGGCTTTCCGTTCGCTGCGTGGTGAATGCAGCCACTGCAGAAGAACCCGCTCCCGCCGCTGATGCTAAGCCCTGACTATTGTCAATTTCTTGGTTTTTCTAACTAGACCTATCCGCTGAGTTTCTACTTGAGTAAATCCGAACTCTGAAATCCGAATTGTCTATGTCCTTCGCTCCTACTTGCAGTCGTGATTCTTGGGTAAAACGCCAGGCCTTGATGAACAAGGTTCGCGCCTTCTTTGTTGCCCGTGGGGTACTTGAAGTCGAAACGCCGACACTTTCGAATGCGGGCGGTACCGACCCTCAGCTGGATTACTTTGAAGTCGAGGGCAGGCATTTTATGATGACGAGCCCCGAATTCCATATGAAGCGCCTGCTGGCTGCCGGATTCGGTGACATTTTCCAGATAACGAAGTCTTTCCGCAAGGATGAATTCGGTGCCCACCACAACAACGAGTTCAGCATGGTGGAATGGTACCGTGTCGGTATGCCACAAGAAAAGCTGATGGATGAAGTCGAGGCTCTCGTTT
>JAEEGJ010010428.1_pt1 | contig 24185 bp, 12 predicted proteins | sample 8958761 | NCBI WGS metagenome assembly JAEEGJ01 (sample SAMN16246546, study PRJNA631951) | gut metagenome | biome: gut microbiome; feature: rumen; material: RS-attached | host: Bos | place: Iran: Karaj | collected 2018-10 | reverse complement strand
CGAGGCTATGTGGGGCATGATATTGGGCAAGAGCGGAAAAGTGCCAGGCCCCATTGCTCCCGAACTGGTAGCACTCGCAAAGGAGAAGGGCAAGGAGTTTACCGATACCGACCCGCACACGCTCTATCCCAATGCACTCGACGACTTCCGCAAGGAGATGGACGAGAATGGATGGGACTACGGACAGGACGATGAGGAACTCTTCGAGCTCGCAATGCACCCCGAACAGTATCGCAATTTCAAGAGCGGACAGGCCAAGAAGAACTTCCTTGCAGATTTGCAGAAAGCCAAAGAGGCGAAACTGAGCAAATCGATTAAGCCAGAGGAACTTGCAGCCTTCAAGCATGCCAAGGCAGACGCAGTGGTCAGCCCTGTGGACGGTCAGGTCTTCTACGAGTTCCAGGGTGGCGACGCATGTGTTCCTTGCTTGGAACCCGCCATCGGACAAGAGTACAAAGACGGCGATACCTATTGCTATGTTCAGGCCTCTTGGGGCGAATTTATCCCTGTCAAGGCAGGTATTGGCGGTCGTCTCGTCGACATAGCAGCCAAGAAAGCCTCTCGAGTTCATCGTGGTGACACTTTGGCTTGGATCGAGAGGGAGCCGTAAAAAGCAAACGAAAACTGTGCTATACAGACAGATGTGCGCTTCTGGTTTTCAGGGGCGCACATTTTTGTTTCCGACACCCTTAAGGTAGTTGCCAAACGTCACGTGTGTAAAAGCCAAACGTCACGTGCCACGATTGCAATTGACTAGTGTGACGTTTGCCAACGACTAGTGTGATGTTTGCCAGCGTCACGTGCCACGTTTTCAGATGAGCTTAAGTCTTTGATTTCCAAGGATGGCAGAAAACGGCTTGAGAGGAGTGTGTATTTGTGTCACATTTTGCTCAGAAAAGATGTATTTTTATTCATAAAACGCTGTTTTTATGTTCAAAAAGGATAAAAAAGCATATTTTCTGTGATGCAAATTGCAAATAATTCAAAAAAACTTCTTACCTTTGCCGGCCGTATTATCATGTAATGTATACCCGCACACATTATTTATTTAATATATATATTTGAGAGAGACAGCTTTTAGAGAAAAGAAGAATTAACAATTAAAAGATGTTTTTATATAGAAAATTATGCTTTGTCTCAGCCCTGTTGTTCCTGTCTGTAGGAATGGCTTTGGCTCAGACAACAATTACAGGAACAGTGTATTCCGCCGACGACAACGAGCCGATGATTGGTGCAAACGTCTTGGTGGAAGGTACACAGAACAGAGCCATCACGGACATCGACGGTAAGTTCACATTGAACGACGTCAAGTCGAATGCCGTTTTGGTTGTGTCGATGATGGGCATGCGCACTGAGAAAGTAAAAGCCAAGAATGGCATGCGCATTGTCATGCAGAGTGCAGATGTGCAGATGACCGAGGTCATCGTGAATGGCCAGCAGCAGATTGACAAGCGATTGTTTACCGGTGCTGCCACGACAGTCGACGCCGAGAAGATCAAACTCTCGGGTATGGCGGACGTGAGTCGCTCCCTGGAAGGACGCGTGGCCGGTGTGCAAGTGACAAACGTGACTGGAACCTTTGGTGCTTCGCCAAAGATTCGTGTCCGTGGTGCAACCTCCATCTACGGTAACTCCAAGCCCCTTTGGGTGGTGGATGGTGTCATCTACGAGGACAATGTGGATGTCAGTGCCGACGACCTTGCTTCCGGCGATGCCAAGACACTTATCTCGTCTGCCGTCGCAGGCTTGAACTCTGATGATATCGAGTCATTCACAGTCCTCAAGGACGGTTCGGCAACATCCATTTATGGTGCTCGCGCCATGGGTGGTGTGATTGTCGTTACTACCAAGAGAGGTTCGAAAGGTCATGCCAGCGTGAACTATACAGGCGAGTTCACGACACGCCTCAAGCCAAGCTACAACGACTATAACATCATGAACTCGCAAGAGGTGATGGGCGTTTACAAGGAAATGTACGACAAAGGTTGGCTGCAACTCGACAATATGGTAAATGCCCAAAATACGGGTGTTTATGGCTATATGTTCCAGCAGTTGCGTGCTTACGACCCTGTGACGGGCACATACGGCTTGCAGAACACAGAAGCTGCTCGCAATGCTTACCTTCGGGCTGCCGAGTTCCGCAATACCGACTGGTTCGACCTCCTGTTTACCAACAAGGTGCAGATGAACCATTCTGTCAGCATTTCGGGCGGTACTGACCGTTCACAGAACTACTTCTCAATGTCAGTTCTTTCTGATCCAGGTCAGTTTGTCAATCGCAGTAGTGTGAATCGTTATACCTTCAATGGCAATACGTCTTACGACATCCTGAAAGACAAGAAGGGCTGTAATCTGCTTGCTGTAAAGCTTGCCGCTCAGGGCAGTTATCGTAAGCAAGAGGCTCCTGGCTCGTTGAACCGTACAACCGACGTTGTGACTGGCGAGGTAAAGCGTGACTTCGACATCAATCCCTTCAGTTATGCCTTGAACACAAGCCGTTGCCTCGATCCCAACATCAATTACACTCGTTTCTATACGGGCTTCAACATTTTCGACGAGTTGGAGTACAACTACAACGACATTAATGTGACGGAGTTGATGTTCCGCGGCGAGTTGGAGTACAAACCCACGAAAGCATGGCGTTTGAATGGACTTATTTCTTCTCGTATTTCGCACACCAAACGTCAGCATAACGTGATGGACAAAGCCAATCAGGCTAAGGCCTATCGTGCTGGTGTGGATGCGCAAGACGACAATTCCACCATTCGCGACAACAACACCCTGCTTTATACTGATCCCGACAACGAGTTGGCTCTTCCAGAGTCCATCTTGCCATCAGGCGGTATCAAGTATCAGTACGACGACAACATGCGTTCGAACACCTTCCGCTTCATGGCAGGCTACAACAATGTGTTCAACGAGTTGCACACACTCAACGGCATGGTCGGCACCGAGTACTCATCCGTACGCCGTACAGCAAACACCTGGACAGGCTGGGGCTATCAATTCGATAATGGTGGCATAACCTATACTCCGTATCTCTGGCTTAAGCAGATGAACGAAGAGAATACCGAATATTTCGGCGAGTCATATACTCTGACCAACACTTTGGCTTACTACGGTCAGGTGAACTATAACTACGATCAGCGCTACACCTTGAACGGAACAATCCGTTACGAAGGTACCAATCGTCTTGGCAAGAGCCATCAAAGCCGCTGGTTGCCTACTTGGAACATCTCAGGTTCATATGACCTTACCAATGAGAAGTTCATGGAAAGCACAAAGTCCTGGCTCTCACAAGTGAAGTTCCGTGGCAGTTATTCACTGACCGCCGATACGGGCCCATCTTGGGTAACTAATGCCGAGGCAATCTTCATGACCAAGAACTCTTGGCGACCATTTACCTCCGCCGCCGAGTCGCAGATTTACATCTCTTCTCTTGGTAACTCTGAATTGACCTACGAGAAGAAGCATGAATGGAACTTCGGCGTAGATCTGAGTTTCCTGAAGGACCGCATTGCCCTGACATTCGATGTTTATGGCCGTAACAACTACGATTTGATAGGTCGCACCTATACTCAGGGAGCAGGTGGCGAGATTGCCAAATATGCTAACGTGGCGGACATGAAGTCTCATGGCGTAGAACTGGGTCTCTCTACTGTCAATATTGAAAAGGCAGGTTTCAAGTGGACCTCAGACTTCATCTTCTCCAAAGCGAAGAACAAGATTACCTCTCTTGAGGTGGCAAGTCGTGCTGTTGACCTCGTAACAGGTCAAGGTTATGCCATTGAGGGCTATCCCGTTCGCTCAATCTTCAGTTATCAGTTTGCTGGACTCAATTCCGAAGGTTTGCCACAGGTATATAATGAGTTTGGAAATAAGACAGTTGGCGACGTGAACTTCCAGGAAACAGAAGGTTTGGATGAGTTCCTTGTATATGAAGGACCTTCCGACCCCACCTTCTATGGCTCATTCAACAATACGCTCAGCTATAAGAGTAAGAATTGGGGTTCCCTTTCACTCGATGTCTTCATCACTTATGCTGGTGGTAACGTGGTTCGTCTTGACCCCGTCTTCTCTTCTGCATATAGTGACCTCTCGACACTTCCTCGTGAATTCAAGAACCGTTGGATGATGGCCGGAGACGAGGCAGTTACAAGTGTTCCAACAATTGCTTCTCGCAATCAGATTGACCGATATGGTTCTTATACGATGCGTACGGCTTACAATGCTTATAACTACTCTACAGAGCGCATAGCAAATGGCGATTTCATTCGCTTGAAAGAACTCGCCATTACCTATATTTTGCCTGACGAATGGCTCAAGAAGACAACATTTATTAATCGCGCATCTCTGAAAGTTGCTGCCACGAATTTATGTCTGCTTTATGCCGACAAGAAGTTGAACGGCCAAGACCCAGAGTTCATCAATTCCGGCGGTGTGGCTGCACCTATCTCTAAACAGGTTACTGCTACTGTGCGTCTTGGATTTTAATGAAAGGAAAAAAGAAAGATGAAAGATATGAATAAAATATATAGTCTTTTCGCCATCTGTATGCTTTGCATTGTAGGGCTCTCTTCTTGCAAAGACCTGGACGAGGCTCCCGACAATCGTACAGAAATCGACACGGCGGACAAAATACAGAAACTCCTGACTTCTGGTTATCCTGTTTCTGTTCCAGCAGTTATTTGCGAACTTAGTGGCGATAATCTTGTAGATAACAATGTTGTTGTTCCTGCTACTCACTATGATGCTTATGCTAACTTCCACGAGCAGGCTTATAAGTGGGAAGACATAGATAACTATAGCACAGGCGAAGATGATACTCCTTATACCGTTTGGGAGTCATATTATCAAGGTATAGCTGTTGCCAACCATGCAATCGAAGCTATGCTCGAAATGAGTAAAGACCCTGCTCATGATAGGGAACTGGCCCATTCCTGGGGAGAAGCTCACCTTTTGCGTGCATATCTCCACTTTGTTCTTGTGAATGTGTTTGCAGAAGCATACAAAGACGAGGAACAAAGTGCCAACGATGTAGGCATCCCTTATGTCAGCGAAGCAGAAAAGACGGTCACTATAGATTACAGCGATCCCAAGTATCGCAAGAGTGTGGCAGAAGTCTATCGTCTGATTGAAAAGGACATCCTCGAAGGTGTTGAACTCATTGATGATGCCAAATATAAGGTGCCTGCATACCATTTCAATCGTAATGCTGCCTATGCTTTGGCTGCTCGTTTTTATCTCTATAAGCGTGACTATGAGAAATGCGTGAAATATGCAACGGCAGCTTTGGGAACCAATCCCGCCTCTTCTTTGCGTAAATGGGCAGCGATGAGTGCTAATACAATCAACACTCTACTCAATGATTTCAACGACGAAACCGCTCCTTGCAACTATTTATTGCAGGCAACCTATTCGTTGTTCGACCGTATGCTTTCAGCATGCCGTTATGCCATTAACAGTGGTAGTGCTGCAGAGAAGATTGATGCCACGAAGGATATCCTTTACGAAGGTGGCGGTCCTAACTGGACAGGTCGTCTCAAAGCTTTTGATGGAAAGATTTATCGTTGGGGTGCTGGTTCGGAGTATGGCTCATGGCTTTTCCGCGTTTATGAATATTTCGAATATACCGACAAGATAGCAGGCATTGGTTTTGTCCATATTCTCTATCAACCTTTCACAGCAGAGGAGACTTTGCTTTGCCGTGCAGAGGCAGAAGTATATTTAGGGCAGACGGACAAGGCACTTGCCGATCTTGGTTTCTGGACAGCATCTCACATGGTTGATGCTCCTCTTACGCAAAGTGGCATCAATAACAAATATAAGGGAGATTTTAACAATAACATTTATATCAGCGACTTGCATCCTACTGATATGAGTCCGGAGTGGACATTTGATGATTTGTCTGATGACGAAAAGCGCATAATTCATTGCATCCTTCATTTCCGTCGTATTGAGACGATGTTTGAGGGCTTGCGCTGGTTTGACATCAAGCGTTATGGCATTACTGTTCATCATGCTTATCGTGACCCGAAGGAAGATGCTATTCATCATGACTATCTTTATTGGAACGATTCTCGTCGAGTTCTGCAGATTCCGCAGAACGTAATCGATGCGGGTTATCCTTCTAATAACCGTTCACAAAGGCTTAGTGGAGATGATGACGAATTTAAGTCAAAGCCAATGCTCGACGATGCAAATTTCGGCGATAATGGTGCGGAGTAGAGGGGTTCAATAATTAAAAAGAGTTAGAAAATGAAAAAGATATTCTATAATATAATCGGTATTGCAGCTATTGTTGCAATATTCTCCTCTTGTCGCGGTGGAGATAGTTTTACTGATTCAATCTTCGACACCGATGTTCCGGCCGTAGATGAAACGAAGGCAACTTATCCTTTCGACTTGTGGCTCTACGATAATTTTGTTGTGCCTTATAATGTTGATGTAAAATACCGTTTCGATTTGTCTGCTTCTGATCTGAACTTTCAGTTGACGCCGGCAGACTATAATCGTTCGCAACTTCTGGCACATTTTATCCAGTATTTATTCTATGAAGTCTACACCAAGTATGCTGGTGAAGATTTCATGAAGAAATATGGTCCTCGTATCTTCCATTTTATTGGTTCATCAGGTTTTAGTCCCACAACAGGAACTGAGGTGTTGGGTACTGCATCTGGTGGCGTGAAGATTACTCTTTACAAGATTAACGAGATGAAGCCTTATAGCGAGGGAGTTACTTATAGTGGAGAGGATGTAAATGTCCTCAATGAAAACTACTTCCATACTATGCATCATGAGTTCTCTCATGTTTTGCATCAGACAAAGTCTTATCCTGTCACTTTCGGCCAGGTAACATCTGGCAGTTATGATCCTATCAACTGGCAAGACCGCGATTCTGTTTGGACGCATCAAAATGGTTATGTTACACATTATGCATCTTCAGCCACATATGAGGACTTTGTGGAAACACTCTCTTGCATTATTACAGACACCAAGCATCGTTGGATGAATCGCATCATTAATGCTGCTTCTATGGGTGTCCGTCAAGGTGATAAGGAAGATATCCTCGAGCTAATCGATTCTCTCGATATTGATCTGGATGCACCTCAGTCTCATTGGAATAATTTCACTCTTTAAGAAGAGTCAGAGTACAATGACCAGACAGGTGAATATGAGTCCACAGAGCGCTATGTGCTCGATGAGCATCGGTTGATGGGTGCTGCATATCAAGTGGTTAACAAGGAAGCGACGGCATATGTCGCTCAATATAAATATAAGGAATTCCGTAAGTTTACTTCGTTCAAGAACGATTTCCTGCCTTGGGTGAAGATTTCTACTGAAGATGATTTGACAGGCATAAACTCCTTGTTAAAGAAACTGGATATTGCCACAAAGTGGTATACGGAAAACTGGGGGCTTTATGTCTTTACACTTCGCCGTGAAGTTGCCGAACGTCAGAGCAATATTAATGATTACCTTCAGGGAGTGACCATTTATGAACTTGAATAACCTCAAAGATCGATATGAAGATGAAAAGAATAAGATATATAGTAGTAAGTGTGGCGCTGGTTGCCATCGCGCTTATGGGTTGCTCTCGTTTCGAGGAAGCCGACCTCTTTGAGGAGAGTGCGGCTCTGCGTATCGAGCACAATGCCGAAAAGTTACAACAGATTCTGGTAAACGCGCCTTACGGCTGGGTGATGCAGTATTATACCGGACGTGGTGTGGCAGTCTTCGAGGGCTTTAACCTCTTTGCAAAGTTCGAGAAAGGCGGCAAGGTGACTCTTGCTGGCAATCATCGTTATTTACGTGATGGCAATGCCAATAAGTATACAGAGTGCGCAAGTCTATACGAGCTTATTCGTGAGGACGGCCTTGTGCTTGCTTTCAATACATGGAATGACGTCCTCACGCCTTTCGTTGACCCCGTAAGTTATTGGGCAGCACCAAACAATCTGTTGAAGGACGGTGAAGGAATGCAAGGTGATCAGAATCTTGTCGTGATGTATATGCGAGAGAACGAAGTTATCTGTCGTGGTGAACGTTACGATGCTCTGATTCGTTTGGTAAAAGCCGATCGTGATTGGCAGACCTACATTGATGACACTAAAGCGATGAAGGATCGCATTACAAATAGTTTCATCGATTCCTATTATTTATTTGCGGGACGTGAAACAATGTATTGTGTGGGACTGCGTGATGGGCGTTATCGTCTTTCTGAACGTGTAAGAGATCCTTTAAGAGTGGACTCTATTTCTTGCTGCTTCACACCAACAGGTTTCCGCAACGAAAGGGAGGACACGATTGCTGGTCATGTTTTCCAAGAGTTTAAGTTGAATGAGGCTGGTACGGCACTTGAGAATGAAGATGGCAGCGTGCAAATAGTTGCCACATGGGATAATTATATTGTCAATGTACGCAACACTACTTGGTATTTTGAACCAGACCAGCTATCTGAAGAGCAGAAGAGTTTGTGGGAACAAATTAACACAGAGTTGCATACCTTCAACAAGAACTATTCGTTGGCAGGTATAGGACTTGGTCGTTCTACTGGTAGTGGAGCAGTAAAGGGCTTGGTGGTTACATTCTATACCAATACTGCCAAGACCAAGACCAATACTGCAGGTCTTTCGCTTACGACCAACTGCCCATCTTATGGAAAGATGGAGATAACATATGGCGATGACGAAAGGGCCGACGGCAACTTAACCAACATAAACAAGAAAAGTAACATCGAGGCCTTGGTACGCCAATTTGCTGCTTCAATCTCTGGTACATATAACATCGTCCCCAATGACTATTTCCTTCCCACCGGCTGTGAACTGCATGCTCTAGAGGGCGACATTAAATATATTTTGAATTAAATAAACAATCATATTAACTATTAAAACAGACTTGTTATGAAGAAATTGTTACTTCTTTTCGTAGTGGCATCAGTCGGACTTGCTGCAAGTGCACAGTTCAAGTCCCAGCCATCGGTCAATCCACAGACCAATTCGAAGACGAAGATGGTGAATCTGCCACAGTCGAAGCGTTCTTTCCAAGCTGTTGCTCCAAGAACAGATTTGGCAAAAAGGTACTATGCACCCACAGGACGCATGCGTACTCTTGACCTTGCGAAAGTGAAACCTGTTGCACGTGCTCAGCGTGTTTCTAATGCTGAACTTTCCACTTCTCAGGCTAAGGCATTCGGAAAAGGTAATGTTCAGAATCACAGAAGGATGAACCTTCAACCTACGATTACCTTAAATTCCCAGATCACTTCTAGGGCTAAGGCACCTCGCAAGGCTCCTGCATTTGCTGAGACATACACCGGTATGGGTGTTGACTATGGAACAAAAGAATCTGTTCAGTGGACAATGACTCCAAGTACTGCAACTGTCACCAACGAGGAGACAGGAGAGTCAGAAGAGGTAGACGTACTTGTGGACGTGATACCTACGCCTGACTTCCTTTCTGAACTTTACCCCGATGGAGTTCCTGTGAAGTACACTTTGGATGAAGATGGCGTTTTAACAATTGCGCCACAATCTATTGCAAGTTATCAGAACGAAGCACAAGATACAACATTCTATGTCACGCTTTTCTCTGCAAATAGCGATGATGAAGATGGTATCATCAATATGACAGTTGGTGAAAACGGCAAACTCACTATCACCAATGGTAATTGGATTTGTTTTGGCGAATTCTCCAATGTTGAGTTCGACGTGGACATGGGTGACAGCGAGGACTTCATGGGTTTGGATGAGATGATTGCTAACATAAGCTACTATTACCATGTAGAGACCGTTATTGACCAAAAGTACAATGGTCATGGCGTGGACTATTTTGCTAATGTGCCTGTCGATTGGGAAATGCAGCGTGGTAGGGTGGTTATGGATGACGAAGAGAGTTATTTCTTTGTTGATATGTCTCCTCTGACTGAAACCTTCTCTGGACTTTACCCCGACGGTATTGATGTTGAATTCACGAAGGAAGGTAATACTATCACTGTGAAGCCCCAGGTCATTGCCAGCATTCCAGCCGATGAAGAAACGGAAGCAGAATATATCATGATTTGCAGTGGCACTTCAGAGGATGGCAATATAGTACTTACCGAAGGTGAAGGTGGCTCTCTTAAAACCATTAGTGGTGAAAGCATCATCCTTGGTGCATGGAGTACAGACAAGTTCGACCCGACATTCAATACTTACCTCGGTGCATACTCTTATATTGACAATGTGAAGTATCGTTTGCCCGATGATCCTGCTGAGGCACCAGAAGATGTCGCTTGTGAGCCTGAGGAATTGGTTCTCTTTGCAGGCTTGGGTTATTCCGGCTATAGCTACAATTACAATTTGGCTATGATGGGAGCTTATGCACCTACAACATTCCGCAATCTCACTATGGACATTGCTACAGACTTTGACTGGTCTATTAAGGAATATGATGAAGACGTTGAGACAACTCTTACTGGCAACAACAGAAATTTCAGCGTTAATACCAAGGGCGGAGCTGTTTATGAGAATCTCACTCTCACAGCTCACAATGAAGAGGCTGTAGCTGAACCCTATATTTGGGGAGCTGGACACGCGTTAAGTGATGATGGCACCGCCCGTTACGACACGGTTCGTGTTTATGCAGGTCAGGGAGCAAGTCATTTTAGCTATGGTGATGATACCTATGCTGTGATGACCCGTCAGAACCCAGACTATGATTTGACTTTCTATCTTAACTGGGCAACGCCGGAACTCTGGGCACAAAACAGTTCAAATCCGACGAGCATGTCAACTATCTATTCTTATCAAGGCAAGCCTGCGACACCTCTCTATCTCACAGGTGTAACTTTGCCTTTGGTATCATTCACAGCCAATGACGATTTTAATTTACATATTAAGTTATGTAAGTGCAGTCGCAGTGCAACCGGAACGCTCACATTGGGTGATGTTATTGCCGAAAGTGATGCTACTATAGAAAACGTGGTTGACGGATATGATGCTGGCCTTACTGCTGTTGAGTTCACCGAACTTTATGTTGAAGATGAGTTTGGCATGAGTGAGATTGTTGATTATCTGTTCATCGAGGATGAGTTTGTAATTGTCATCGAAGGATGGGACAATGGCACATTCAATGGCGTACTCGGAAGCCAAGAACACAACTTTAATGAAGTCACATCGACTTGGTTCCAGGCAACTGGTGAGACGAGAATGCGTTCATATGGCGGCGGTTGGCCTCAGCTGTTTATAGGCTTGCTCGATGCCACATACGGCTATCTGTACACTGACGATGAAACGAATTTGATATTCGATAAGGATGGTGGTACGTCTCTCGTTCATGTCGATCCTATGTATTATGGAACTGACGATGAGACTAAAGAGCCCACTTATTTGCTTGACATCGAGAGCGTTCTGGAAGATGGCGAAGAGGTGGAGGAAGTTCCCGAATGGCTTACTGTTGATGTTGCCAACGAGGACTATACGACTGCTACTGAAGTAGATGAGGATGGCAATGAGTACGAGTACTTTGTCAATGGCATCGACTATGATTTGGTATTTACCACTGAGGCTCTTCCCGAAGGTGTTGAAAACCGTACATGTCAGATTGTCTTCTTCCAAACAGGTGCCAAACTGACTATTACTATTATTCAGGACATTGACGCAGATGGCATTAGCACTGTTGTTGAAAAAACTCCAATCAATAATAGTCATGCTTATAATCTTGCCGGACAGCGCGTTAATAACCATGCCAAGGGTATTATCGTGAAGAACGGTAGGAAGCAAATCGTTAAATGAGAAGACTGTCATTAGCTATAGTGGCGATGCTGTTTGGCATCGCCACTATCTATTCTCGTCCGGCTTATCGGGGGACGATTCGGGTGCCCCAGCCAGATGGTTCCGCTGTCACAATCCGCTTGGTTGGCGATGAGTATCTTCATTACAACACAACGGAAGATGGCTATTCGTTGGTGCGTCGTGACGATGGCAGCTATGTCTATGCATCGCTGGATGACGATGGTCAGTTGATTCCCACTACACTGGTGGCACATGATGCTGGCGAACGTACGAAGGAAGAACGTAGCTATGTGGAGAGAGTAGGGCGGTTGAAGCCGCAGCTAACAGAAAAGATGGCGCAAATGCGCAAACGCAACCAGACTTCTCGCGCTCGTACGCTTGGCCAGCGTCGCGAAGCCTATTATGATTACTCGTCGTTCCGAGGACTGGTTTTGCTTGTGGAGTATAACGATTGCCCCTTCCGTTACAGCGACTATGCTGAAATCATGGATGGAATGATTAATGACGATAACTATAGGGGCACTAGTCGTACCAACTTCAGTTATTCTGGGACGTCCGTGCGTTGCACAGGTAGCATGCGCGACTATTACCGCGACAACTCCAGCGGTGTGTTCGTTCCAACTTTCGATGTGGTCGGGCCTGTGAAGGTGAACCGCAGTCAGTATTATGTCCGGTCCTCTAGGAATGCTACCCAGCTGATGGTTGACGCATGCACGGCTGCAGACTCGTTGGTTGACTTCAGTGACTATGATGTCGACGGTGACGGTGTAGTTGACATGATATACTTTATCTTCTCCGGCTTAGGATCTTACATTGAAGGCAATGATAGTCGCCTTTTGTGGCCTCATCAATATGACATCAGCTATGAGCGTCATGTTAACAAAGACGGCGTACGTCTGGGGCGTTATGCCTGCTCTACAGAGCTTTTCGGTTCAACAGAGTGGAGTGTACTTGAGGGTATCGGCACTATGTGTCACGAATTTAGTCATGTGCTAGGTTTGCCTGATTTTTATGATACGGGCAATCAATACGATGACGAGTGCGTGAATCCCGATTCGTGGTCGGTGATGGCAAATGGTGCCGACTATAACTATGGACGTACACCTTGCAACCTTTCGCTCTTCGAACGTTATGCTTTAGGCTTTGCCACACCGCAGGTTATTACCGAGCCGAGCATGCTTAGATTGGAAGCTCTCCATACAAGTAACAGTGGGTACAGGCTGAATACGCCTGTTAAGAAGGAGTTCTTTATCATTGAGAATCGACAGAAGTCTAAGTGGGACGCCCAACTTCCAGGCCATGGTATGCTCATCTTCCGTGTGGATTCCACCAACGCTTCGGCCTGGGAATATAATACCGTGAACGACAATCCTGCCCATCCCTATTATGAGTTGATACGCGCTGGTGGCGTAAAGTCCGATGCATATAGTGCCTCCGTGGGTTTAGCCAGCGATCCATTCCCTGGTACAAAAAACATGAAGACCATCAACAATCAGACTACGCCTAACTTGAAGACTTGGGCAGGTAAGCTTTCATTGCTTGGATTCCGCGATATCAAAGAGCGTTCTGGCGTTATCACTTTTGAGGCGTACAATGTGAATGTACTGACCTCTATCAACTTTGAACGTGACAGCTGTACGATTGCCGTAGGAAACTCGCTGCAGCTCACGACCGTATGCATTCCCGAATCAGCTCCTTATACGCTCAGATTCACTAGTGACAATGAAGTGGTGGCTGAAGTAAACGACGAAGGTGTGGTGACGGCTTTGAGTGAAGGAGTTGCTCAAATCACGGTAATTGCCAATGATACCTTGACGGCAACATGTACTGTGACTGTAACACAACTTAAATCGGTTCCCGACATCGCATCGTTCCGTGCACTGAATGAAGGCAGTGAGGCTCTCCTTACACTTACTGATGCGCAAGTGCTCTATATCTATGATGATGACATTTATTTGCGTGACGCTTCAGGAAGTATTGTGCTACAAGAAACTGGCATCGAGGTAAACAGGAATGATGTGCTGAATGGCAATATCTATGGCAAGTTAACTTATGGCAATCTTTTGCCCCAGTTTACACCTGTCAATGGAACTGCAGTAGTGAAAGACCTTTCTGCTGTCAGCGGTGAGGCTCCTCAGCCGACCATTCTCTTTGCTGATGAACTCACTTCCGACCACTATTGTGACTTGGTACTGGTGCAGGGACTGACACTTGTGCGCGAAAGTGGCGTCTTCGCAGTAGTGGGTGAAAATCGTGTGCGCCTTTGGAACAAGTTCCAGATAAAGACGCCCAAAATCAGTTTGCCTTCAAACATTACGGACAAATACTATGACGTAACTGCCATTTATGGCACCGATGTTGTCAATGGCAATGTGGTGGACGAGTTTTATGTGCTCAACTCACCTGTCGAAGGCCTTGATCCTGATGCCATAAGAACTATTCCTGCCGATGAAAAGGCAAGTGGTTTCAGCTATAATTTGGCAGGTCAGCGAGTTGGAAAGGACTACAAAGGTATCGTTGTGAAGGACGGGAAAAAGTTCTTCCAAAAGTAGTTTGAACAATACTTTGTGCGTTTGCACAGCTACATGAATCAGGGGGCGGATCGAAAGGTCTGCCCCCTAATTTGTTTGCGATATTAAGGTGAATGCAAAACGTCCTCAACCTAATTGCTCAACGTGGCGTGCCTAAACTGCAAACGTCACGTGTGTAATTGGCAAACTTCACGTTTGATGTTTGCAATCTTCACACGTGATCTTTGCAAACATCACGTGGGTTGTTTTCCGGGATGATGTGCCGCAAGAGAAAAGCCCCCTGCAGAAACTGTCTGCAAGGGGCTTTCGCTTATGTGGTTCTTGTTCTCTTTAGAAGAAGATGTAACGCTTGTCGCTGATGTTTGCATTCTGCATGAGTTCGCCTTGGAAGTTGCCAAGTGAACGTGCGACGCTTTGCTGGAGTCTCTGTTCTTCTGCTTTTTTGTCGAACTTCTCTTCAGTCTTCTTCTGGTCGAGCACTTGATAAGCATAGACAGCAGCCTTGCCCTTGATGCCAGACTTGAAGTCGCCCTTCTTGGCCTTGCTTACCGATCCGCTCAGTGCAGGTTCGCTAGCACCGATCTTCGATACGAAAGCATTGCTCATGAAAGTGATGTGGTGGATGGTATCCGTAACGGCACCTTCAATCTTTGCCACGTCGGCTATGCTCTTCACGCCTTTCAATTTCTCCTGAAGCATAGCAGCCTTCTTGTCCTTCATCACTTCGCCAGTCAGGAAGGTGCGAATCTGTTCGTCATCCCAAGGCAGATATCCTTTCTTGTGAATGCCTGTGAGGGTGATGACAAGCATGTGGTCGTTGTCACCACACTCATAGAGAGGCGATACGTCGCCAACCTTTGTCTTGTCGTCGAAAATCCAGCGAAGTGCATCACGTGTGCTGCGAACATTGGCGACATTGTGCTCTGTGCTGCTTAAGTTGTTGCGTGTCTGGACGGTATAGCCAGCCTGAGCAGCATTAGCCTCGATGTCTTCTGCCTTTGGATTGCCTGCCAAGAAACTGCTGAAGTCGTTGTATGCCTTGCCGTAAGTTTCCTTACTGAAGTCCATAGCACGCTTGATGACAGCAACATCATACTTGGAAACGATGTTGCGGCGATCGGTAACCTGAGTGATGATGACGCCCTGGCCGTCAAGCACAATCTTGTTGTAGCTACCAACTGCTGCATTGCTGATGGTGCTGATGAACTTGCGGTTGTTCTCGTCAATAGACTGACCCTCATACTGACTGCTGGTGATCCAAGTCTTGGTGGCAGGCTGGTCGTACTTCTTGGCGATAGTGTCGAAATTAGCACCTGCAGCGAGAGCGTTCATAATGCTGTCTGCAGTCTTCTCGATGGCAGCCATGTCATTGCCAGGAGCGGCAATCTGACGTACCTCGACAGAGTCAGGAAGGCTGACCTTGCCAATGAGACGAACGATGTTGATAGTGTTGTCGTGTTCGTGTACAAAAGGACCTACTTGAGCACCAACTCCCATCGAGTCGAGCTTCTCAGCGATGTCGTGAGGCAGAGCCTTTGCGCTGATGGGCAGCACGCTGTAGGGAACCTGGCTTGCAGCTTCGCGAACAGTCTTGGCGGGATCTGCACCTTCTGCGAGAGCCTGTGCATAGCCTTCCATCTCTTTCTGCAGGTTTGCCTTGTCAGCATCACTTGCTGTGACATTGATGTCGATGTACTTGATGTCGCGAGTCTCCTGTTCAGTGCGGAACAATTCCTTCAACTCTTCGTACTTAGCCTTAAGTTCGCTGTCCTCAACCTTCACGTCGTCATCCTTGATGCTGGTGAAGGGGAGAGCTGCCATGTAGATGTCAGTCTCGTTGGTGCGACCGTCAAAACTTGCCTGAGCAGCAACAGGATTGCTAACCATCAAGCCATTCAGCAGAGCCTGATACTTGTTGTTCAAGGTCTGACGACGAATGGTCTTCTCGATGAATTTCCAATAGTTGTTCATCTGCTGGTACTGTTCCTTGATCTCGCTGTTGAGCTCAGGATTGGTCATGACCTCGTTGTACTGGTTAAGGAACTGCTTCAACGCGTTTACGTCAAATGTGCCTTGTGCTGTACGGAAGGGAGTCTGTGCAAGCATCGGGTTGCGACCACTGTTGATGATGTCCTGCATTTCTGCATCGGTGACAGTGATGCCAAGCTTCTCGCATTCGTGCTGCATAACTTTGTCGTTGACAAGCGTCTGCCAAACTTGGTCGCGCATCATGGAAAGCTGGTCGTCAGACAAAGTGTTGACACCTTGCGTGAACTTCACAACGTCGGTATACTCCTCGACTTGTGCGTTGAACTCCTGTACGTTAATTTTGTCGCCATAGATTTTGCCGACACGCTGGTGGCGCTCAGTCTGCGTGTAAGAGAGAGAGCGCACAAACTCTTCGGCGATGAAAGCAAACAGAGCAAGGCCGACCGTAAAGATAAGGATCTTGCCTCTGTTGCGGATTTTTTGTAATGTTGCCATTTGTTATTTATGATTTGTTTATTATTGTTCGCTTAAAGCGCACAAAGGTACGCATTTTTTTTCATATAATAGGTATTTGTATGAAGAAAATGTGTATTTCCTGCTGCGTTTTTGCTTTTCAACTGCCACAACAGGTCCTTTGTTTGTGCGTTCAGTCCTCCAACAATTGCTTCAGGAAGGCATCAAGGTCTTCCTCAAGTCCATCAAGCAATGTCGTATCGAGCATAACTGTTTCTTCACTGTCGATGATGACCAAGTCCTGCAATGTCTCATGATCTTCGTCGATAAGGACGAAGCTGAATGGTTGCATGATGCTCATCTTCTCGATGTTCGGACGCATGTTTTCGATGCAACTACGCAGGATGGGCACAATGTCTTCGTAGAATTTCTCGTCTGAACTTTTGATCCACTCTTCAACTACGCAACGGTCAAGTTCCTCGTCATCGTCGTTGTAAGTGCGTATCTCACCAGTGTAGTTGCTGACCAGGAGATGAATGTCCGTCATGACTGGTTCAGCCTCGGCGGGAAACTTTGCGATAACCTTGCGCAGTGTGCGCTCAATCTGCTGGATTGTCTGTTTGCTTGCTTCCATAGGATTATAGATTTCTTCCGTGACATTGTTTGAACTTCTTGCCGCTGCCACAAGGACATGGGTCGTTACGGCCTGGCAAGTTCTCACGACGGATGGGTTGTACGGGCTGGCGGTCTCGCGTGTCGCGTGCCGCTGCTTGTTGCATTCCTGCGTCGGTCAACTCTCCGCGTGACTCTTGCAGACGAGGCTGTTCGCGACGAGGCATTTCTTGCTGAGGCGCTCCTTGTATTTGCAGTTCCGGTATCATGGCGCGCATGATGATGGATACGGTGCGGTCGTTGATCTGGTTAATCATGTCGTCGAAGAGCTTGGCGCTTTCCAACTTGAAGATGAGCAAGGGATCCTTCTGCTCGTAGCTTGCATTGTGTACACTGTGCTTCAGTTCGTCGAGCAGTCGCAGGTTTTCCTTCCAAGCGTCGTCGATGATGTGCAGGATGATGGCTTTGTGGAATGCTGTCACAACTGAGCGTGACTGGCTTTCGTAAGCTTCCTTCAGGTTCGATGGGATGTTGTACTGGCGGTTGCCGGCAATGACGGGGACCATAAGGTTTTCGTACATGCTGCCTTGCGGGCTTTCGTAGATAGTCGTTACAACCTTGTTGGCATTGTTCATCATGATTTCCTGCTTCTGCTGGAAACGTTCAAGCACCTTTTGGTATGCCAGTTCTGCCACATCGTCGAGCTTCATCGTCTCGAACTGCTCGGCAGTGAAGGGAACTTCCATCGCCATGATTTCGAGGAAACGCAAGCGGCAACCTTCATAGTCGTTGTTCTCCAAGATGTTGCAGACACGGTCCCAAATCATGTTGCTAATGTCCATGCCGAGACGTTCACCAATGAGAGCATGACGACGCTTCTCGTAGATGACTGTACGCTGCTTGTTCATGACGTCGTCATACTCAAGCAGGTTCTTACGGATGCCGAAGTGATTCTCCTCGACCTTCTTCTGTGCGTTCTCGATGCTGCGAGTAATCATGCTGTGCTCAATCATCTCGCCATCCTTGAAGCCAAGGCTGTCCATCACTCTGGCAATACGCTCGCTAGCGAAGAGTCGCATCAACTTGTCCTCGATGCTGACAAAGAAGACGCTGCTTCCTGGGTCGCCTTGACGACCGGAACGTCCGCGAAGCTGACGGTCCACGCGACGGCTCTCATGACGTTCTGTGCCGACGATGGCCAAGCCACCTGCTGCTTTCACTTCAGGCGAGAGCTTGATATCCGTACCACGACCTGCCATGTTGGTGGCGATGGTTACGGTGCCGAGTAGTCGTTCTTCTGTCTTTATGAGTTCAAGAGCTTCGCGAGGCTCACGCTTCTCCTTCTTGGCAGCTTCTGCCTCGATGCGTGTCTGATAACCTATAGCTGTGCTCTTCTCGTTGAAGGCGCGTCCGTCTGTTGCAACATAGACGGTACCCATAGCACTCTGACCTGCCAGAGCCACGATGTCTGCTTCCTTTTGGTGCAGTTTCGCGTTCAACACCTGATGAGGAATCTTGCGCATCTGGAGCATCTTTGACAGCATCTCGGAGATTTCGACGCTGGTCGTACCAACAAGGACAGGGCGTCCACTTGTACGCATCAGTTCGACTTCTTCGATGACGGCTTTGTACTTCTCGCGTTGTGTACGATAGACGCGGTCGTTCATGTCTGTGCGAACAACGGGACGGTTCGTCGGAACCTCCACTACATCAAGCTTGTAGATGTCCCAGAACTCGCCAGCTTCCGTGACAGCCGTACCTGTCATACCAGCCAATTTGTGGTACATGCGGAAGTAGTTCTGCAGGGTGATGGTGGCGTAAGTCTGTGTGGCAGCTTGTACTTGAACATGCTCCTTTGCCTCGACAGCCTGATGCAAACCGTCGCTCCAACGGCGTCCTTCCATGATACGACCTGTCTGCTCATCCACAATCTTGACTTCGCCGTCTTGGATGACGTACTCGTCGTTGAGGTTGAACATTGTGTACGCCTTCAGCAATTGCTGTATGGTATGTACACGTTCGCTCTTTGTGGCGTAGTCGTTGAAGATGCGGTCCTTTTCCTCAATCTTTTCTTCGTCTGTTTTGCCAGAATGGTCAATCTGCGAGAGAATGGTTGCAATGTCGGGCAAGACGAAGAGTTCGGGGTCGTTCACTTGCGAAGCCAGCCATTCGTTACCCTTGTCAGTCAGTTCCACGCTGTTCAGTTTTTCGTCGACCACGAAGTAGAGCGGATCGGTTGCTTCGTGCATACGGCGGTTGTTGTTCTCCATGTAGATTTCTTCTGTGGAGAGCATACCAGCCTTGATGCCTGGTTCGGAAAGGAACTTGATGAGGGGCTTGTTCTTAGGCAGAGCCTTGTGACTGCGGAAGAGTGCAAGGAAACCCTCGGCTGTCTTCTGCTTGTCGTTAGCTTCTGTACCTTCCGTGATTTGTTTCTTTGCGTCGGCAAGATACTGAGTTGCGAGTTGTCTTTGTACGCCCACAAGACGCTCCACCAAAGGTTGATATTGCTCGAACTGTTGGTCGTCGCCTTTGGGGACAGGACCGGAGATGATGAGCGGAGTACGGGCATCATCGATGAGGACTGAGTCGACCTCGTCCACGATGGCGTAGTTGTGAGAGCGCTGCACGAGGTCCTTCGGGTCTTGTGCCATGTTGTCACGCAGATAGTCGAAGCCGAACTCGTTGTTCGTGCCGAAAGTGATGTCGGCGAGATAGGCTTTGCGACGTTCCGGGCTGTTGGGTTGATGCTTGTCGATGCAGTCCACACTCAAGCCATGGAACATGTAGATGGGCCCCATCCATTCCGAGTCACGCTTTGCCAGATAGTCGTTGACTGTGACAACATGAACGCCGTTGCCAGTCAAAGCGTTCAGGAAGACTGGGAGTGTTGCTGTGAGCGTCTTACCTTCACCCGTAAACATCTCGGCAATCTTGCCTTGATGCAGTACGGTACCGCCGAAGAGCTGAACGTCGAAGTGAACCATGTCCCACTTCAAGTCGTTACCGCCAGCTACCCAGTGATTGTGATAGACGGCTTTGTCGCCTTCGATGTCAACAAAGTCGTGCGATGCTGCGAGGTTGCGGTCGAAGTCGTTAGCCGTGACTTCTATTGTCTCGTTTGTTGCAAAGAGTTCTGCAGTTCTCTTGACAATGGCGAATACTTCTGCACGCTCTTTGTCGAGAGCCTTTTCAAAGGTTTCGAGCACATCCTTCTCGAGCTTGTCGATTTGTGCGAAGATGGGTGCACGGTCCTGTATGTCTGTGCTTGGAATCTTGTCCTTGAGCACTTGTATTTGCTCGCGCAAGTCCTTGACGGAGTCTTGTATGCGCTCTCTTATCGCTTTGGAGCGTTCGCGAAGCTCGTCGTTCGAGAGTGCTTGTATTTCGGGATAGACCTGTAGCACTGCCTCTACCATGGGGCGATAGGCTTTCAGGTCGCGGCTTTTCTTGTCGCCAAAGAGTTTTACTAGAAACTTGGAAATGTCCATATATTATAATGTATGATTCGTTAGTGTTATTTGATGTTTTCAAACGTCACGTGTGTCGTTGCCAATCATCACGTGTGTCGTTTGCATTTGTCACGTTAGTCGTTTGCGTTTATCACGTGTGATGTTTCAGTAGTTGAGCGGAGCTTGCGGGCAGGCATTCGGAGCACGGATGCGAAGGGCCTGTGCCACAGTCGGCGCAACCTGGTCGATACTGACGGGAATCCGCACTTTTTCGGGCACGATGCCGGCTCCGAGGAAGAAGAGCGGAAAACTCAGGTACGACTCTCGGCTGAGCGATTGCTCGTGTGTGTCTTCGTTCTTGAGTTGCCAACCTGGTGAAACCTGTATGAGGATATCGCCTGAGCACTTCGGATTGTAGGCATTGCGGAGTTTGCTTATGCCTGGGGTTCCTGCACCGAGTGACAGGCGTTGACTGGTATAGACATCTTTCACGCCGCTCAACTGGATGAGGAATGCACTACAACGGTCCAGCACTTCCGTCAGGTTGAGGTTGCGGTTCTCGATGAGTTTGAGATTGAGGTAGAGTTGGTTATCGATGGCAGTCTCAACATAGTCGCCAGGACCATAAACGGCGATGAGGTACATGTTGAGCAACGCCTTCGCTTTTGTGATGGAGAAGACACCGGTTGGGATGCGGTACTTGCTCAGGTCCATCAGTTCTTCGGAATCGAAGTAGCCGGTGCTGGTGACAATGAACAAGGTCTTGTCCATACCCACCTTCTCCTCTACAAAGTCGAAGAGATCCTCGAGCTGCCTGTCCAAACGGGCATAGGTGTCCTGCATCTCCATGCCGAACTTCATGGCAGACTGGTGGTCGTAAGCGCCGGCGTAGTAGGTGAGTGTCAGCAGGTCTGTGACGGCGTCTGTGCCGAGTCCTGCTTTCTCGATGGCTTCTTTGGCTAGGAGATTGACTTCATCATTGACACAAGCAGTCGCTTTGAACTCGCGGAACTTGCGGCCCGACTTGAACTTGTGGCTGAAGGGTTTGCTCTTGCTGCCGCCAGAAGAGACAAAGTATTGGAAGTTGGCAACCTGCTCATTAAGCGGTTCCCAATGTATGTCGCTAATGCGATCCTCGAGCGAAGAACGGATGCTGTAGTCCGCCAACCAGTCGGGATAGTTGTCGTAGTAGCAAGTGGTTGCCCATTTGCCTGTCCAGTCATCCAGCCAGAAAGCGCCATTGCCGGCGTGACCTGCACCCAGAACGGCAGCTTCTCGAGTTGGAGCGATGGAGTAGACAAAACTTTTCCCCTCGGAAGAAACCTTCAACTCGTCGCCGATGGTTGAGACTGCAAGATGCTTTGGCGAGGACTTTTCGTCGGTGTGGATGCCTGGATAGGTGTCATCATCCACGCAGAAGACGGGCAGCAATGTCTGACGGTCGAGCCATCTGTCGCCCACAATGCCGTTAGCATAGGGGCTTGTGCCAGTCATCAGGCACGCCATAGCCGAAGCAGGATCAGGGGAACTGAACGGGTATTCTGCCTGAGAATAGTAGCGGCCTTTCTCCTTGAGACGTTGGAACCCGCCCTGACCGTAAAGTGGCGTAAAGGCATCCATGTAGTCGCTCCGCAGTTGGTCGATGACAATGTTCACCACCAAAGACGGCACAGAAGATGCGTCTTGAGCGTTGGAACCCGTCACGGCAAGCAGCACAATGAGGGAGGATAGGAGTCTGTATCTATTTACGGCCATGTCTTTTCTTTCTGTGGCAGAACATGTAACTTATTGGTCTTGTGAGCAAACACAATGCCAAAGGTACGGTTATTTTTGCAAATACTTGTGGTATCCACGGAGAAAATAACAAGAATAGTGCCAAAACGACAAAATAGAAGGCATACCAGAGCGTTTGCTTGTGTCGGATGGCAGCTTTTATGACAAGTGGAATGCCAATGAAGAAGATAGGATTCAGTAGCCATATCTGCCAGTTGGAGTCCACTGCAGGGTGTTTCGAGAAGAAGAACATGAAGGCGAGCAGCGTTCCTGCAGTGCCTTGAAGCAGCAGAATCACTACATCCCAAAGCCAGAAGAGCCGCTTTGTCCATATCTCGAGCAACATGATGAGCAGACAAAGGGCTGCGAAGACAAGTATAGCCTGCATGGGTGAGAGCGGGAACTCTTTCTCGACGACTTGCGGCTTGGCTTCCAGAATGACAGCCTTGCTCTTTACGAGGGGACGCATATCGCCCTTTCCGTCGCGGATGAAGGCTCCGTCGAAGGCTTGCATCAAGTTCTCGGGAATGAACATTGCTGCCCGTTCCGACATGATGGTATCCATTTCCGAACCAAGCAAGAGGTCGTTCCCCTCCTGTGCCCAAGGGTGATGAACCGTGTAATGATGCAGGATTTCGCGTGCCGTCTCGTGAGGTAAGGCATTAGGATATTGTATGCGACCCATGATGACCTCCTCCACCATATCGCGCACCTTAGTCGTACAATTGCCATAGAGGAAACTGTATCTGTATTCGCGATTCTCCGGTCGGCTGTTCTCGATGAGATTGCTTAGCAGCCGACTGGCCTCGCCCTGAGTCAGATTCAGTTCCTGTTCGGTTATGCTCGAGCCTCGCCTGTCATAGTCTATGATGAAGTATTCCCATGGGATGGGCTGCACCATGTAGTCCGTCTGGCCAAGCACGAAGTGCCAGACAAAGTTGGGCTTCGACATATCGAAGACACCGTAGTTGAAGACTTCGTCCAAACTATCCTTTGGCACTTGAAGGCGAATGGCGGTATGTCCATAAAGGGAATAGACTTCCTGACCTGGAGAACAGGTGAGGAGGGTCACTCGTATGCTGTCTTGCTGCTGGGCAAAACTGCTTTGGAAAAAGCTCAATACGAGACAAAAAAGTATGGTCAGTTTCTTAAACACGGGCGCAAAGGTACGAAATTTAGTCCAAATATCATAAAAACATTTGCATTTTTCTTGCGTATTTGATGAAATAGTCCTATCTTTGCCGTCGCTAATAATTTAGGAATAATGCGCGCGTAGCGTGAAAGAGAGAATTAAAATAACAAACAGTTCACAATAATTAATAACTTAAAACAAGTAAATTTATGAAGAAGTTTACACTCATGCTTTTAGCAGCGTTTATCGCTGTTACAGCAATGGCTACAGGATTTGAAAAGCGTCAAGCGCTGAACTTGAATCCTGTTGCAAAGACTTTGGTTAAGCAGGTTACACCTAAGGCTAAGGCCGTAAAGGTGCAAATGACTGCTGTCGAAAATCTTAAGAAAGCAACAAGTAAGACTCAGGCCAATGTCAGGAAGGCCCCCAAGAAGGCTGGCATTACCGACTTGATGGAAGTTGATTGGAT
>JAEEGJ010010422.1_pt1 | contig 24196 bp, 23 predicted proteins | sample 8958761 | NCBI WGS metagenome assembly JAEEGJ01 (sample SAMN16246546, study PRJNA631951) | gut metagenome | biome: gut microbiome; feature: rumen; material: RS-attached | host: Bos | place: Iran: Karaj | collected 2018-10 | reverse complement strand
CTCCGCAGATTTTCCGTGCTGTCTGGCAAGCTGCCGAACAGACTATTAAATACCAACCTTTTCAAAGAACTCTTATATTATGGCATCGCCTACGCGGCGTAGCTATTCAAAATTTAACGGACTATTGCTATAATGATATTAGGAAATCATTGAAGGACAATGAAATTGCTATTGAGTTTGTGGATTATTATCATCTGAGAGAAAAGAAGACCTATTATTTGGCATTACTGGCCAAATCATCAAGGGAAAACCCCATATATGTATTGCTTTGCACAGAAGATGAGTTGAAGAACCGCATCGGCAATCCCAATGTCACCTACTCCACCGATGACTTGTACCGCTTGGTGTGGCAACCGTTGTTGGAGCATGTCGGTGACAGCTGCACGGTGTATTTCTCACCGAGCGGGATGCTCCACACGATAGCCTTGGAATCGATGTACACTCCAGACGGCTCATGCCTAAGCGACAAATACAACCTCGTTCGCTTGACCTCAACGAGGGAGTTGTGCAAGGCGAAACAGCCCAAGACCTATGAGACTGGTGCCATTTATGGTGGTCTGCAATATGATGTTGAGCAACAGAGGATGGCCGAGGTCGCCGCAATGAACAAGACGGAATTAGAAGAAAGCCCTGCTTTCGCTCTCAGGGGCGATGATAGAGGCAATTGGAACTATTTGCCTGGCACCTTAGCCGAAGCCGAGCATATTGCGGGCATCATGAGGCAAGCTAACATCGGATGCGGGCTGTATGAGGGTGACATGGGTAGCGAAGAATCTTTCAAAGCACTATCAGGAGGCAATACCGACATCATCCATCTGGCCACTCACGGCTATTTCATCGAAGGCGAGAAAGCGGACATGAACGACTTCATGAACAGCCTTTCGCCGCTGGCGAAACAGGAGACAGACTCCATCATTGACCCGCTACTGCGCTCGGGCTTAATCTTGTCGGGAGGCAATAATGCCTGGCTGGGCAAAGAGGTGCCAGAAGGCATTGAGGACGGTGTGCTCACCGCCTTGGAAATCTCAACCATGAACCTGTCGGGAACCGACATGGTTGTGATGTCGGCCTGCGAAACAGGCTTGGGTGACATCACTGGCGATGGTGTGTTTGGCTTGCAACGTGCCTTCAAGATGGCAGGCGTGCAAACCTTGGTAATGAGTCTCTGGAAAGTTGATGACAACGCTACTAGCCTGATAATGCAAACCTTTTATGAGCATCTGCTTTCGGGAATAACAAAGCGTGAGGCGTTCAATCTAGCGCAAGCGGCAGTGAGAGCAAAATATCCTGAGCCTTATTATTGGGCGGGATTTATCATGCTAGATTAGAAAAATGATAAATAATAGATCGTTTGAGGTTACTTTTTGATTCCTTGTGACATTAAAAGTTGTAATTCAAAACTAATCAAACAATCAAACACATTACAACTATGAAGAAATTATTCATCATCTTGATCATCACACTGATGACATCAGCGGTCTCCTTCGCACAAAGCACAAGGTATCAACGTGGCTATGTCAAAAAGAAAGGCACTTACGTGAGCGGCCATTACAAAACCCAGTCAGACCGCACCAATCACAACAACTTTTCCACCATTAGCAACACTAATCCTTATACGGGTAGCAGAGGCTCTAGGGCAAAAGACTATTCGTCGGGAGCCTATAATTATGGGAGAGGCAAAACCGTTCACACAGGAAGCCGTGGAGGACAGTATTACTACAACCGGAAGGGCAACAAAACCTATGTTCCGAAAAGATAGTCATTAAGCTGTATCAGTAGCACAATGAGGCAGAGGCATTGTATTGTCCTCTGCCTTGTTTTTTTATAAATCTGTCAGATGTTTATTAATTCATTATCAGTGTTTTAGAAAAAAGTTTGAAAAAAGTTTCCATAACGAGGTTACTTTTTCGGATTACCGTCATTAAAGGACAAACAAACACAAACAACAATAAGTTAAACAATCTAAAACACAAGTAAAATGAAAAAGTATTTAGTTCTCGCAATCGCAATGATCATCGTTCCGTTCACCTCATTCGCCCAGAGTTACAGAACCTCCACCACAATCAACAGTTGGGGCAATACCATCGACAGCCGCACCACTGATTCATACGGCAGAACGGTAGGCACCTCCTCCAGTTGGGTTGATTGCCTTGGCAACGTCAACACTACCTACAAAGATTCTTACGGTAACAGAATTGGCTCTTCCACTACCAGCATTGATTGCATTGGCAATGTAAACACGACATATTCGGATTCCTACGGAAACAGACTTGGTTCTTCATCAAGCAGCTATGACTGCATCGGAAACATCAACACCTCCTATTCCAATTCCTACGGTGCATACATTGGTTCTTCAACTACCACTACCTATCCCTACGGATCTTCAACCACCACAAGAGATGCCTATGGAAGAACCGTCAGCACCAGCACATCTTCTTACTGGGATTGGTAAATGAAAACAGTAGCACAAGTAAAGTCAACAAAACAATAAAGATAAACTACATTTACTTGTGTTGGGCCCGGTCGGGATAGTTATCTTGGTCGGGCCTATTTTCAAAAAACACAAGTTTTGAGGTTACTTTCTCTATACAATGGACATAAAGAGACAAATCAAACAATTCAATCAACAATCTAATACATTACAACTATGAACAAGACATCAAAAATCATCGTGACCATCGTCATCATCGTTGCATTCATCTTCCTTTTTGGAATCATCGTCGGCGTTCGCGGCGACAACGGAAACAGCACTCCAGGTATCTTTGGCCTTATTGTCTTCGCAGGCATGATAGGTGCTATCCGTGCCGTTTGGAAAAAAGACAAGGACGAGGACAACCATCCTGAAAAACAATAAGAAGACAACCTTATAGAACTCACGGCCATGTTTAAGGACTACTACAAGATATTGGGTATTATCTCTGATGCCACCTCGGAAGAAATCAAAAAGGCATACCGTAGCCAATCTATGCGTTGGCATCCCGATCGAAATCCAGGTATGGATACGACAGCAAAAATGCAGGACATCAATGAGGCATACAACATCCTGAAAGACCCTGCTACAAAAGCCAGGTACGATGCCGAATATGCCAAATTCAATTCCGCAAGGTACAAACAGCCGAGTACCATGAGAAAGGAACCAGTATATGACATCAAGGACGAGACTTTGAAAGAAGACATCAAGGAAGCCAGGAAAGCTGCCGAAGATTATGTCCGTGAGTTCTATGCCTCGTTGAAAAACGACTCCAAAAATGCGGCAAAAGGAGCATGGGAAGGAGCAAAAGGCTATGTAGTCGGAGGTATTATAATGACTATCATTGCTTTGATTGTCAAGATGTGTATTAGCAGTCAGTCTGCACCCACGATTCGAGAGACCACATCAAGCACATATTCAAATTCCAGCCAAACTGCAGCATCTTCCAGCAACGAGAAAGTTAGGTTGAAAACCGTACCACCAATGGAGAAGGAAGAACCCAAGCATTGGAAAGACCAAACCTTCTTCAATGCATTCAAAATCTCTGTGCCGATTACGGTAGAAAGGCAGACCAAAGATAGTCCTTACGGAAGAGACTTGGCCAATAAGGGGATGCTTCAACTTCGGGATGACTTAATCATATTCAATCAGAAGGGATTGTGTGACTTGAAACCTGGAGCAAAAGACCAATACTGTCGAATCATGATTAACTATATGAAAGAAGTTAAGGGCGATTTTTTGCAAAGAGACGAAACCGAGCCGTTTGATTGGGAATACGACCAACTTCTTGAAGAGATGGTAAAAAATGAAATTGGTTCCGGCAGTCGTTTAATAGGCACATTCAGCCGTGAATGGGTACACATCAACAATGCCAACGCCATCTTGGTAGCCTACAGAAGGACGGGTAACAACTATGACACCTCAAAACCAGTCTGTTGCAAGGTGCTTCTTTTCCAAGACGACTATAGATTTGTAAAGATGATGATTTCCTACAGGGAAGAGGAAGCGAATCTTTGGGCCAATGATTTTGAGCAAGTTATGAGAAGTTTTGAATGGATAAACCAATAAACCTTCATTATGGAAAAATATAGAGACGAATATACATCCTTTGAAGGAGATTCGAAATACCAAGAGATTATAGGTTTAGTATTTGCCGTTTGTTTTACTATAGCGTTAAGCATATTCTCTGTTTACAATCTTATCACTTCGGCGCCTGTTTGTTCCTCTGTTTTGGGAATTGTCTTTATCTCGGCAGTAACCTATCTTATTCTTTCAAACCGACTATTAAAAAACAATGAAGTCCTGGAGCGGCATATCTGTAGGCGACTCGATAAGCAAGGCTATCCTCATGAAAAGAAGGAAGGCACATTGTACATCACAAAAAACGACCATCGTTTTCGTGTTCATATTGCAAATGGCTGCGACAATAGAATCAAACATTTGTACTTTTTATATGAATTTACCGATGACAATTTCGAGAAAGTGAGCAAAGAAGGTTGGACGCGAGCAGCAAACTCCATCAATGTGAACAACACCAGGATTACTTTCATTACAATGGAGGATTATTTCTGTTGTTGCTATCAAACTGCAATCGGCACTTCAAAGGGCTTCATTAAAGAATTTGAGCAAGCGTATCAAACTATTGGTGGAGCCATGAGTGATTACAATAAGATTTATCCGTATATTGAACGAGATTATCCCAACACCGTTTCAGAACATAAAACCTGCATTGGGTTCAAATAATGAAATATAACCCTATACATGAAAACATTCAAACTAATAGTTGCATTGGTCTTTGTTGCGTTGTTGCAGTGGTCTTGTGGGGACAATAATCCCACACAACAAACGGTGGTTAATGATACGGAAAACAAAACCGAAAAAAGCATAAGGTTACAGAATGAGGGTGCTGATTGTTTCGATGTATCACACCACAAAAGTGCCACAAGTCGCCAAACAAAGATTGGTATATATGAAAAATGGTTCGTCTATGACCAGCCTATCAATGGCTACAATGTCAAGATCCATTGGCTATGTGATAAAACACAACTCTTTTCCGGGACGGGCTATTTTTATTTCTCAAATTCCGACACGACGAAAATGCTAACCCATGAAATCAATGTGGACGTTTGGTTTGACGAAACGCGATTGGCGGAAAGTCTGGACACTATAGTCCTGAATCAGTATTACAAAGAATCAATGCAACCCTATTTGGATTGGAGGGCCATTGTGGGATTTGCGGATTACAATTTTGATGGTAAAAATGACCTTGTCATTTGCGGCTCTCCAAGACCATATAGACAGTTAGACAAGGATGATTGGCTTGACTGCGAGGATTTTACTTTCTATTCGGATTTCCCTGAAGGCTTTGTGCAAATCCACAATGAGCCTTTTTACAGATTATCCACAGAAACCTGCCGGACATATTGCAAATTTGACACAACCAATGAAACCCTGTTGTTGCTTACAAGCGATGGGGCTTGTTGCTCCGATTCCACGACTTACTATTTCCGTGACGGCAGCCCTTATAAAAGTGTGGTGGTCAGGCAGGAGCAACTGATGGATACTACAATAAATGAAACCACTGTGTTACACTGTAGCTATTAAGGATTTTAATTTGTAATGATTATGCCAAACGATACCGAACAATTTGATGACATTGCCAACACATTAATGGATGAACTTTCGTTGGTGAGCGATAAAGAACAAGATCGCGAAGTATTCAAGGTAGAAGGAGATTTGAATGCAGAGCCTGGTGAAATTGTTTTGAACGAGGACGAACTGGATTTTATAAATTATTGTGTACCAGATGAGTTCTTGAAGGAGAAGGGGCTGAATGTAAATTGTTATAGAGATCATCTGGCAATTGTTCAAAATGAGAATCCAGAGGCAATCAAAGTCCTATTAAGTAAACTCTTTAATAGTGGTCATACACCTGAATACGTAAATGTTGCAGAAGAAGAGCAGGAATATTACCAGCCTATTGAGGTATTGCTTCATGATTTACGAGATGGGGTGATAACCTTGCAAAAGGAGCATGAGATTTATAGACGTTTTGGAGGGCAATCCGACGAATGCAAGATGGGTATCATACGGGCAGTGATTAAGAACGAAAAGTATGATAGTCGTTGGTGCTATAGGGTTTTAAGGGAACAGTGGTGGGATGATGCACTTATTCCTGATGTTGAAAAAGCATGGGAATCAAATAGGGATTGGAGCTCAGCTACTATTATCTGTAAAAGATTCCCATACGAATATGTGAAGGCACATCAGACGGAGTTGGGAATGGTAAATTATGAGGCAGTATGTAGTCGGCTCGCGAGAGACAAGGATTTTACCATCAACAAACAGAGATTGTCGCGATTTGAGTATTTTTGGATATTGGCACAAAACCGCATCCATCTTAATGAGATGGAGGCAGACAATCTACTTTTTGGCCATATTAAGGAGTGCTTGCAACGCCTAAAAGAGAGCGATAAGGAGGATTGGGTAAGGTATGTTGATGTTGAACCAGTAGAAGGAAGGGATTATACTCATCAAATCACTCGGTTGCTCGATTGCAAGCCGACAGTGTTATTCTTCCCTTCATTGCGGCATTATGGCGAGTGCCTAATCCTTATGGGTAACACAAATACTTTGATGAAACTCATCAAGTGGAACAGGTTTTTGCAGTCGAACACACCATCGTTTATGGAACTGAATCAGGACGAAGCGATACCGCTTGGGCAAACACAAACGCGGTTTAATGCGTATATGGATAAGAGCTGGCGGCTTTTCTTGGAACTGGCCATTAGGGAGTTTCCTGTGGATGGGATCCAGGATGATGAGTTTGGGGTTAGTGAAGATCCTTATTTGGTGTAGATAGTTTTCCTAAAACAATCTGAATTACTCATAAGCAATTGAAAAAAACCAAACCCAACCCCCTTTTCGTCTCCATAGGGACTCTTTCGCCACAAACCCTATAACTTGACAGTTTGTAGGCAGAAAATTTCCCAGAATCAACGTATTAACTCCGTGACATCCCACATCCCAAAAGGCGAAAGCCACAAACTCGACCAGGCAATTTTACCTTTTTGTGAACACACAGTAAATTTCAAGGGAAAAACAACCGAAAAAAAACAAGGAGGAGGATGGAGGAACAATGCAACGGCTAATCATCGGAAACCCGTGTAAATTCATGGAATTCCGTGATTTTTCCCTGAAAAATAAGTTAACATAGGTTTTTCATTTCAATCGGCTTATTACCAAAGACTTGACCTCAAAAAACCTCTACTGTATTTAATCGTTGTAAAATGTACAAAACTATGTACAACTTTAGGATAACTTATGTCTTCAAATAAGTCTATATAATTACTTATTTGAACACAGAAAGAGGCCGTTAGTTGACCTAACGACCTCTTTAAGTTATTGATAATCAGTTGATTATCATATTAATACTCATCCTCGTTGAAAAAGAAATCGTCCTTGGAAGGATAATCGGGCCAAAGGTCTTCAATGCGTTCGTATATTTCGCCTTCGTCCTCCATCTCTTGAAGGTTCTCTATGATTTCTTCCTGCGCTCCGGTACGCAAGGCCCAATCCAACAACTCGTCACGGGTGGCCGGCCACGGTGCGTCTTCCAGTTTTGAGGCTAATTCCAGTGTCCAATACATAGTATTTTTCGTTTAAATTTAACTCCGTTTAATCTTCGATTTGAGGGCGCAAAAATACAAGTTCTTTTCGAACTAACAAGGGGTTTTTAATAAAAATAACAAATTTTTATCTATTTGATTCCCAATTGTTTTCGCCAACTTTGTCTAAAAAAGCGAAAAATCTTGACAAAACAAAGAAGTAATCCGACAGTCGGTTGAGGTATTTCAAGTCGACCGAATCAACGGGATGTTGGGCGGCCAAACGCCACCCCTGACGCTCGGCACGACGGCACACCGTGCGACACACATGCGAGTGACTTGCCTTCAAGTTTCCACCTGGGATGACGAATGATTTCAATTCGGGCAATTGGGCGTTCATCACGTCGATTTCGTGCTCCACGAAAGCCACGTCCTCGGCCGTCAAAACGGGAATCATCTTCTTTACCTCGGAGTTTTCGTCCAAGGCAAAATGCGATTCGATGGTGAACAACTTGTTCTGAATCGTGTCCAAAACGGATTTCATCTCGTCAGTGACGCCTTCCTGATCGTAAAGCACGCCAATAAAGGCACTTAACTCATCAACGGTGCCGTAAGCCTCCACCCTATCGTCAAATTTCGCGACACGCAAGCCGCCTATCAATGAGGTCTTGCCTTCGTCGCCGGTTTTTGTATAAGTAATGTTTTTCATTGTAATTCTTTTTGTCACAAAACCGACAAAACTTTCAAAACCTTTCATTGGTTGTGGCGGCTACGCAACCGCGTCGCCGCCAGAAAGCAGCCGGTTGGCGTGCTTTCCCCACCTTGATTATTGTTTTGTATGTTTTGCATGTTTTGTGATATTATACTCTAATACTTCAATATAAAATCCTGTTTCTCAATGCCTTCGCGGAAGAAAACCAAGCCATAACTATAAATGTCTATTGTCAAAGTGACGTCCTCGCGAGCTTTCATTTGCTCCCAAGCTTCCTCAATATCACGATTACGGTGGATGCCTTCAAAAAGAAACACTGAGTCCTCTGTTTTGTGAAGTAGGCAATCATCGAGATAGTCCCAATTGTCGTCTCCAAAAGCATCGAAACCAAAAATGACCAAACCCGTATTAAGCTGTTTGAAACGCTCCGAATCGAACTCGGCTGGTTGGATGAGACTCACATTGACAATGCCCATTGAATTCATAGTATCCAGAAAATCAGTAGATTGCTCAAGATGGACTTTGGTCTGCAAATTACCCAAAGCCAATGCTGACGTATCCATCGCACTGAGCGAGCCGAACGACACCACTGAATCTGGCTCAAGGTAGTGCACAATTCGATAAAGGAACCGGCTTTGCTTGCGGCGTCTACGGTTTCGCATGGGTTTCTTATCCAGCAAACGGCTGATTCTCAACATTAAGTCGTAGTCACGATTGGAGCCATGGTCGTAAAGCACCTTCTTCATGAAATCGAATACGAAAGGCGAATGTATCTTATACTCATTCTTGCGTAGCCACAAATATCCTAGGTAACTTCCAAACATAACTCATTCATATTGAACCTTTTGCAAGTAGTACACCGTTCGTCTTGCCTTGGGTTGGGTGCTGTTTTGGATGATTTGTGAGCCAAAAATGAGGAAACGGCTGCCATACCATCTCGCGATTTGTGCAAAGTACTCATCTTCCACATAATCAGCGCCATGAATCGGGGCGATTTTCTCGTTTCGCTGGTTCATCAAGGCCTGACCTTGCGCGTCGAACGACACATAGCGTAGGTTATTGCGATAGGGCGATGCCACCACCAGTTCATCATAGCAAGCATTTTCGGCGGCATGGGAATACAAGTCGTAGGTCAGTTCGTTGTCGAACTTCACCGACTGCTGCCATTGCAAGTGGCCGTCGCGGTCGAAAGCCAGCAACACCTCGCTGAAAAAGTCGTAGCCATCAAACACGGTATAAGTATATGGATAGCCCCCGTAATAGCCGTAATAGCCATAACTCATGCGGGTTTCGGTGTGGTAATAGGGCACAAAAGCCTCCGCTGCAAAGACAGTCAAATCGCCGAAATCGGTCAGACGCGGCGTCAAGAACTGGAAAGCGATTTCGCCTCGAGTCGGATTTTCCTTCTTTTGGTTTTTCAGCTTTTCCTCACGCACACGGACACGATCAGAAGCGGTCAAGGCATGCTCGATTTCAGGCATATCCTTGAACAAGAACACCTTACTATCGGGTTGACCGCCGACGAAACGCATCCAAACCACGCCAACGCTCTCCTTGTCGAAATTGTCCGTTACGCCCTCTAAGTTGACTTTCCGGCCAGTCTCACGCTCCAAAGTTCCAATAACAACGAGATTGCGATTTTCGTCGAAGCGGAAAACCATACGGCCCAAGGCAGCGTTCGGAATGTTCTCATAACGATAGGTCCCCTGCAAGTTGCCTGTGGGCGCATAAACCAAGAAAGTGGTTGCCACAAAACGCTTGTTCTCAAACTCTTTGGCAGCCACCACAAAGCAACGCTCTTTCGGAAACGCTGTCGCCTGAAACAATACAAAACTATTTGAAATGGACGGCGTTACCGTTCGGAACGAGTTATTGGACAAATCGTAGAAAAAGAGACTTCCGTTGCCGCCCTTGTTGTTGACGGCCATCATCATAGTGCCATCGACAACAGCGACAGTCAGCGGCACCGTTTTCTCTGGCCATTTGTCCCAAAACGTCTGATAGGAATCCTCTGTCCGATTAAAGGCAACAACAAGAAAATCAAGCGAATCCGAAGCCTTTTTGTTGCCATCATTGACGAAAAGGAAAGCCGCAAAATGGTCATCGCTACCCGAATCAACGAATTTCATCTTTTCAGGCAAAGGAATGAGGTCGTTGCGCAGTTCGTACAGGCTCGTGTCAAGAACGGCGAAACTCCACAGGCGGTTCTTGTCCTTGTCGGTCTTTTCGGTCTCAACAACCATAATGCCTCCTTGCTCGTCAAATGACTGGAAATGAACATCTTGCTCTTTGTTCCAGCGGTCTACCTCATAACGCACGGGTTCCACCTGCTGGGCTGAAGCCCAAAAGGTTAGGAAAAGTAATGCTATGAGAAATAGTCTTTTCATATAAAAGTTAGGGCGGATTTGAAATCCGCCCTAACCCATTAAAATCTTAGAACTTCACAAATTTGGAAATGGCAGTGGTTCCGTCGGCAAAGCGGACGTTGACGAAATAGACGCCGTTCTCTAGTTCGCTCACGCTGAGTTGAGCTTGACCGGCAGCCACATACGTTGTGCTGACCACACGGCCTGTCATATCGAAAACGCTGACTTGGGCATCGCTCTCCAGCATGATTCTGACCGACTCACGGGCAGGGTTGGGATAGAGGCTGACTGCAATGGCATCATTGTCATTAACAGAAGCAATCCACTTACCTGTCACCTTAACGTAATCGATTTCCCATGAAGAGGCAGCCTCGGTGTTACTGGTGTAAACGAAAGCGACATACCAACTATTTCCAGCATTAGCAAAATCGCCCACCTCATCAATGATGTTGACCTGGCCTGATTCAACCCATTCATAGTTACCTGAAGAGTAATCAAAAGCATCGGTGATGTCAATCCACTCGAAATCGCTGGGGTCGCTGTGGCCGTCATAGTCACCAGAAACAACCACGCGGAGTGGATCACCTTCAAACTTCATGGCAGTACGGAACTCCAAATAAATATCAGTAAAGTGAGTATCAGTAAACCCAGGCACTTCACCAATCAACCAGTCTTCATTAGCGTTGTAAGTTTGGTTAGCGTAGCCGTTCATATTGGCGTAGGTTGTGCTTTGATAGGAGCCTTGGTGCCAGCCTTGGTCACCGTATGCATCGTAAGCGGTGAAAACACCGAGGCCTTCATCGAAGCCTTCATACAATAGGATGGTGATATCCTCGGTGGCAGCAGTGGCGGTCGGATAGTTGCCATCCGTTTTGTAATCGATGTTGGTGCCGCTATTGGTGTAAGGGAAGATGGCGAAATAATAAGTCGTTCCGCCCTGCAAGCCGGTAAAGCTCACGGTTTGAGCGCCGTAGGCCACATTCTTGGCCAATGGTCCATCGGCAACAGGCGTGCCATCAACGGGAACAGTGATGTTGCCCGTGGAGGCCACAACCAAGTACTTTGCGGGCAGTTGCGCACCAACGGCATCAGTCCAAGTGAGGGTCACGTCAAGGCCATTCACAGAGGCAACAAAGTTGGTGGGATAGTTGCTCGGCTCGGGGTCGGGCTGCGAGCTGCCGCCAGCCTTGTAGAAGCTGACGCGCGTGTCGATGTTGGAGCCTTCTGAATAGCAGCTGAACAGCGGGGCATTATTTTGGGTGTTGGGGTTGAAACGCATATTGTTACGTTCGTTTTCGCCTTGGGCGACGACTTCCGCCGTGCCATCAGCGTTAAAAGTGATGCTCCATTCACCGTTAGCATCAAGCGTGGTTTGTGTCTTAAGATGGTTGCTGCTGCTGCTGGCTGCATAAAGATAGCCACCTTTCACCTCGTCGTACAAGGTCCAGGCACCTGCACTTCCACCCAAAGTGAATTGGAACACATCTGTTTCACTGTTGGGATCTGTACCAAGCGTCACCGTGATGGATTCACCATTTTCGCTCACAACCACAGCATTACGGTTGTTTGACTTTTGGTAACCCATAGCAAGTACACCCAATTCGTCGTTATGGGCGACAATAAGATAATTGGCACCTGCCTCAAGACCCGAGGCCGAGGTGACTTTCGTGAATGTCGTTTGGGCGATACCGTACACCGAAAGGAGCAGCATGGCCATCAATGAGAATAGAACTTTTTTCATTTTTGTTAGTTTTTATGTTTGACAATTAGTTTGAATTTCAAATGGAGGTCGGGCCTTCGACTGGCTCAGGCACCTTCGTCAGCTGTAAAAACCAGGCCCCTGAGCTTGTCGAAGGGCCGTATTTATAAGTCAAGTGTCTCCACCTGCTCCACCGACTTGATTTCAGGGATGACCTTTTTCATCACAGCCTCAATGCCGTTTTTGAGGGTCGACCTGCTGTGAGGGCAGTTGCCACAGGCACCTGTCAGTTCCACGATGACGGTGTTGTCGTCGGTAAGTTCCACGAAATTGACGTCGCCGCCGTCCTGCTGGAGGTAAGGACGCACTTGTTCGAGGACGTTCTTGACTTTGCGTAATATTGTTTCTTTGTCCATACTCGTATGTTTTGAAGGGCGAACACACTGGTTCGCCCCTACATTATGCATTAATGATGGTTCGTGCGATTTGGTCAAAGGCCTTGGTGACGGGTGAATCAGCATCGAGGGCAAGCGGCGTGCCATTGTCGCCACATTCGGCAATCTTCTCTGTGATAGGAATTTGACCTAAAAGCGGCACACCCAATTGGTCGGCAAACTGCTGGCCAGTTTCCTTGCCGAAGATGTAATATTTCTTTTCGGGCATGTCGGAGGGCGTAAAGTAAGCCATGTTCTCCACCAAGCCATATAGCGGGATTTGCAATGCCTCTTCCTTGAACATCATGGCGGCGCGAAGCACATCAGCGAAGGCCACCTTCTGTGGGGTGGTCACGATGAGCGCACCCGACACGTTATATTGCTGAGCCAAAGTCAGTTGGATGTCGCCCGTTCCAGGAGGCATGTCGACCACCATCCAGTCCAACTCACCCCAAAGGGTGTCGTTCATCAGTTGGTTGAGGGCGCTGGTGGCCATGGGTCCACGCCAGATGAGCGGTCGGTCGGCATCCACGAAGCAACCGATGCTCATCAGCTTGAGGCCATAACGTTCAAGGGGCAACATCACCGTCTTGCCGTCCTTCTCGAAAGCGCCAGGCTGCTCGCCGCCGAGACCAAACATCATCGGGACAGAAGGGCCGTAAATGTCGGCATCAATCAAACCCACGCGCTGGTTGGCACGTGCCAAGGCGATTGCCAAGTTGGCCGCCACCGTCGACTTGCCGACACCGCCCTTGCCCGAAGCCACGGCGATGATGTGCTTCACTTTTGAGAGAGCCGTCTTCTCTTCCACCACCTTGATTTCTATATCAATATCTTCACCGAAAACCTCGGTCAGAGTGCGCTTGGCACCGTTCACAAGGATGTCGTTTTTCGGGTCATTGGCGTGTTCCATGACCAAATCGAAACGGATGGTATTGTCCCTAACCATCAGGTTCTCAACCATGTTCAAGGCAACGATATTGTCTCCTTTCGGGAAATAAATCACGTCCTTCAGGACTTCGATGACATTTTCTTTATTTAGCATGATTCAAAACTATTATCGCTGCAAAGGTAATAAATCGTCAGGTATATTTTTGGCTGTTTTTGAAAAAAATGTATTTTTGCAGCATTATTGCAAATTTAAAACCCTTAAAACAATGAAAATCAACAAGAAAATCGTAGTTTTACTCATTGGGCTGACGGTGTGTTGTGCAAATGTGTTCGCACAAGAAAACACGCCCATCCAACAGACTGAGGCAGAGCCGTTCAAGGTGTATTGCGAAATCATTTCCTATTACACCTCCTTTTTTTCAAACAAACTGACTGTGGAAATCGATTTTGGTCAGCAGTCCAATTTTTTCAAAACCGACCGCGAAATAGTTGATGACAACGGCGAAGCCATCAAATTCAACTCGATAATTGATGCCTTGAATTTCATGGCAGAGCGCGGCTGGGTACTTGTTGAAGAATATTACGACATGAGGTTCAACGAGAACAGCGACAGAAAGCAGCACTGGGTGCTCTGCAAAACGGTCACTGACAAGTCGCAAGTCACAGAAGGATTTCGTACCTTAAGGATGAACAATTGATTATAGTTGTCGTTGGTTAGCCTCTCCTCTTCAGCGCACTTACATCCTGAACGCCAACTATACAAAAAAGTTTTTTCAGAAAAATTCAGCCGATTTGGCTCCAATCGAACGTTTGGGCAAACAGTTCTTTGTAATGCTCCCTTAACATCCTGTTTTCCGGTTTGATGAGCTTCGGGTCGTCGGCCAAGAGTTTGATGGCTGCCTCCCGGACTTGAGGGATTAATGCACCGTCTTTTTGGAGGTCACCGATGAGCATTTCGATTTGCCCGGATTGACGCGTGCCGCCTGTCTCACCTGGGCCGCGCAATTCGAGATCGACTTCAGCGATTTCGAAGCCGTCATTGGTACTGCACATGGTCTTCATGCGCGTTTTGCCATCGGCAGTCAGTTTGTGGTCGGTGACGAGAATGCAATACGACTGGTCGGCACCGCGCCCCACTCGCCCCCTCAGTTGGTGCAATTGCGACAACCCAAAGCGGTTAGCGTTCTCAATGATCATCACCGTGGCGTTGGGGATGTTGACGCCCACCTCAATGACCGTCGTGGCCACCATGATTTGCGCATTCCTATTAATAAAGCGCTGCATCTCAAAATCCTTGTCCTCGGCACTCAACCGACCATGACAAACACATATTTTATATTGTGGCTCGGGAAAGTCGTGCAGCAATGCCTCATAGCCCTCTTGCAAGGCAATCATATCCGTGTTTTCCGACTCTTTGATACAGGGATAGACCACATAAATTTGCCGTCCAAGGGCGATTTGCTGCTTCATGAACATCATGATGCGGTAGCGGTCATCGCTGTAAACGTGATGCGTTTGCACGGGCTTTCTTCCTGGCGGCAACTCATCGATTTTGGACACGTCAAGATCACCGTATTGCGTCATGGCAAGGGTGCGCGGGATGGGCGTGGCAGTCATCACGAGGGTGTGGGGCGGAATCTCGGTCTTTTCGTAGAACTTGGCACGTTGCTCCACTCCGAAACGGTGCTGCTCATCGATGATGGCCAAGCCCAAGTTCTTGAACACCACCTTACTCTCAATCAACGCGTGGGTGCCCACCACAATTTGCATCGTGCCGTCGGCCAGACCAGCGTAAATCTTCTTTCGCTCAGCGATTTTGGTGGAACCCGTCAGCAGGGCAAAGTTGACATTCATGTCCTTCAACTGCTCTTGTAAGGTAGCAAAATGCTGTGTAGCAAGGATTTCCGTTGGAGCCATCAGACAAGCTTGGAAACCGTTGTCCAAGGCCAAGAGCATCACCATCAGCGCGACGATGGTCTTGCCGCTGCCCACGTCGCCTTGCAGCAGGCGGTTCATCTGGTGTCCTGAGCCTAAGTCCTTGCGGATTTCCTTGATGACCCGCTTTTGGGCATTGGTCAGCGGGAAAGGTAGATGGTCTTTGTAGAAGCCGTTGAAATAGTCGCCCACCACATTGAAAACGTGCCCTTTGATGGCCTGCTCGCGGTGCATCTTGTTGCGCAGTAGTTTCAGTTGGAAGAAGAAATGCTCCTCGTATTTCAGTCGGCGCGTGGCTTGCTGGATTTCAATGTTGCTGGCTGGCAGGTGAATCTCGTAATAAGCATAACGGCGCGGGATGAGTTGGTTTTCCTCAATGAGTGCCTTGGGCAATGTTTCAGGGATGTATTCGTAGACCTGTTGCAGGATGAGTTTCTGCAATTTGGCGATGGTGCGCGTGCCGAGACCATGGTCTTTCATCTTCTCGGTGGTGTTGTAGACACCTTGCAGTCCTTCGCCGATGAGCGGGTCCTTGGGGTCGTACTCCTCAATCTCTGGGTGGACGAAGTTGAAGTTATGGTTGAACTCCGATGCCTTGCCGAACAGCACATACTTCACGCCCGGCTTGAAGCGATTCTTGATCCATTTCAGCCCGCGAAACCACACCACCTCGATGCTGCCCGTCTCGTCGCTGAAAAGGCCCGTGGCGCGTGTAGCCCTCGGTGCCCCAATGAGTTTGATGTTGGAAATCGTGCCAACCAATTGATAATAAACACTATCGTCATTGATGTAAGCCACCTTCTGGATCTGGCTGCGGTCGATATAACGGAACGGAAACTGGTTGAGCATGTCCTGATAGGTGGACACACCCAATTCCTTTTGAAGGATCTCGGCCTTCTTTGGTCCGACGCCCTTCAGGTAGGCAATTTTCGTTTGCAGCAGGTTCGTTTCCATGGCACAAAAATAGGAAATTTTCTACTTTTGCAGCCATGAACACCCCTTTTGTCAACATACACACCCACAGTGTCAAGACAAATGACGACCTAATTCAAATCGTCAACTTGGATTTGGAGCAACTTTGTCCCGAGCAAGGCCATTACAGTTACGGCATCCATCCGTGGGCATTGGATAAGGCTGATTTTCAGATAGAAAAAGCTTTTGCAATATTGGGAGAAAGACTACAATCGCCGAATGTCCTCGCTCTTGGTGAAGCAGGCTTGGATAAAATGCACAAAGAAAGATTCGAGCAACAAATAGAACTGTTTGAGCGGCAAATCAGCCTTTCAGAAGCTATGCAAAAGCCCATGATTCTGCATGATGTGAAAAGCCACAACGAAATTCTCGCCTTGAGAAAGAAACACAAAGCCAAACAGCCTTGGATTCTGCACGGCTTCAACGGAACGGAACAGGGCATCCAACAATTGACGGGACAAGGGTTGTATCTTTCGGTTGGGGAGAGTCTATTGCATCTGGAAAGGAAGATTACCAAATCACTCAAAAACATACCGTTGGAAATGCTATTTTTGGAGACCGACATGGCTGAAATCAATATAGAAATGGTCTACGAAGCAGCAGCAGATTTGTTAGAAATGGATACAAATGCGTTGAGAGCGCAAATCTTTAGTAATTTTGCAAAACTTTTTTGGACCGGCCCTTCGACAGGCTCAGGGACCTTTGCTTTTACCAAGGTTAAGGATGCCTAAGCCTGTCGAAGGCCCCAACCTAATGAAAACACCATGGAACACTGGCAAGACAGAACCCGCCTCTTAATCGGCGATGAACGCATCAACCTATTGAAATCCAAGCACGTGCTTGTGGTCGGCTTGGGTGGCGTGGGTGCATACGCCGCTGAGCAACTGGCCCGTGCGGGCATTGGCAAAATGACTATCGTGGATGGTGATGTAGTGAACGTGACAAATCGGAATCGCCAACTTTTGGCCTTGGAGAGCACCATCGGTCGCTCGAAAGCCGAAGTGATGGCTGAGCGTTTGCGCGACATCAACCCTGAAATCGAGCTGACCGTCCTTCACCAATACCTGAAAGACCAGGCCATCATTGACCTGATGGCACAACCCTTTGATTATGTTGTGGATGCCATTGATACGGTGGCACCCAAGGTGTTTCTGCTCTATTATGCCAAACAAAACAACCAGCGTATCGTGAGCAGTATGGGCGCAGGCGGTAAGTTTCATCCTGAGAAGATTGAAATTTCCGATATTGCTCAATCAAACCATTGCAGGTTAGCGTTTTACATCCGAAAACGCCTGCACCGCTTGGGTGTCTTCGATGGCATCAAGGTCGTTTTCTCCCCTGAGCCTGTCGATGCTTCTGCCATCACCACTGACGAAGTGAACGAGCAAAACAAGGTCTCCAACGTGGGTACCATCAGCTATCTTCCCGCTGCTTTCGGCATTTTTTGCGCCTCGGTGGTGATTAATGACTTGTTGGGGAAGTGACAAAAAAACCTTTTTTTTCGTCAAAAACTTTGCATATCTGAAAAAAGCTGTATCTTTGCAGCCGCAAAAGGTACCTTGCCCGAGTGGTTAGGGATCGGTCTGCAAAACCGGGGACGGCGGTTCGAGTCCGCCAGGTACCTCACAAAACCTGCTGAAAACCAGCAGGTTTTTTTGTTGCTTCTCCTTCGCAGAAAACAACAAAAAAGAGCTCCGTTTCCGAAACTCTTTGTTGAGCCACATGTCGGACTCGAACCAACGACCTACGCATTACGAATGCGTTGCTCTACCAACTGAGCTAAAGTGGCCTCTCATTTGCGGCTGCAAAAATAGGAATATTTCGGGAAACCAAGCGCGATTTTTTGAAAAAAGTGGAAAAAAACAGCGCAAATCCCCTTCAAATGGTGCTTTTTCTGTACTTTTGAAGCGCAGAAAAACCCTAATCGAATGCGAAATATCAGGACAATCCTTATCACTGCCATTACGTTTTTTTCCGGACTTTGCGGATTCTCACAGTCTGAATATCAGCAATATACCTATCCCAATGGACAAGTCGCCAGCGAGGGAACGCTCCGCAACGGCAAGCCCGACGGCCTTTGGAAAACGTATTACGAAAACGGCCAACTGAAATCCATCGGCAAGCGCACTGATTTCCTCCTGGACAGCACTTGGGTGTTTTTTGCTGAAAATGGAGATACCAACCTGATTGTCAACTATAAAAGGGATTTAAAGAACGGTCCGCGCTACACTTTCAGCAAGGATGAGATTCTGATGGAACCTTTTGTCAACGACGTGAAATCGGGTGAAGGTCAGCGCCTTGACCGCAAAGGACACGTTTTGCAGACCATGAGTTTTATCAATAACTTCGAAGAAGGTTTTTCGCCCGTTTTCGACACGGCGGGTTTACTGAAAGAACTCATTACCTACCGCAAGGGGTTCATGATGAAACGCGAGGCCCTGAACCGCTACGACCGCGAAGGAAAAAAACACGGCTATTGGAAAACTTTTTTCGACGACTGGAGTCTGCACACTGAGTGCTACTACCGTCACGGCCTCCGCGACGGTTTCTACAAGGAATATGACGAAAAAGGTAACTTAAAGAAAATCACCAAATTCGTGAATGACGTGGAACAAGTGTTGGAGGGCGACCAAAAACCGCTCATCGTGCAACATGAGTATTATCCCAACGGTCAGGTGAAGCGTGAGGCCTCCTTCCGCGATGGCAAACGCGAAGGCATCTGGCGTGAGTTCGACGAACAGGGTAAAGTCATCAGTTCGCAGACCTATAAAAAAGACGCGTTGGTCAGTGAGGGTGTGGTCGATACCGATGGTAAGCGGCGCGGAGAGTACAAGGAGTTCTATCCCGACAGCACCTTGCGCGCCGAGGGGCTTTTCATCGATGGAAAACGCGCTGGTGAATGGAGGTTCTTCTACCAAAACGGTAAGGTTCAGGAAGTTGGCACCTACAAGGAAGGCGACCCCGACGGCCTTTGGACCTGGTATTACGACAACGGACAGAAACAAATTGAGGAGCAGTTTTATAAAGGCAAGGCGAACGGCCCTTACAAGGAGTATGACACCAAGGGCAATGTCATCGTTTCGGGCAACTATTTTGACGGCATGAAGGCTGGAAAATGGAGCGAGCAGATTGGCGACATGCGCACCGAGGGCGAGTACCGCACCGACAAGCAGGTGGGCGAGTGGGTTTCCTATTACGACAACGGCAAGCTGGCTTTCCGAGGCACTTTCAATGCGGGCTATCCTGACGGCGAGCATTTTTTCTACTATGAGAACGGCCGCCTGCGCGAAATCCAAAGCTATGCTGCCGGTGTGCGCCACGGCGACTGGAAGAAATATTTGGAAACAGGCGAATTGTATTTCACCGTCACCTACAACCAAGGCGCGGAGGTGAAGTACGATGGCGAGGCACTTGAAGAAACAGAAATAATAAGGGAGTAATGGTATCACAAAACTTGCAAAACGGGCAAAACCATTTTTCGGGCAGGGAAAGTCGCCAACCGGCTTCTTTCCAACGGCAAGCGGTTGCGAGCCGTTGCCAGTCAAAAAAAGAGACTAAGGTTTTGAAAGTTTTGTTGGTTTTGTGACAAAAAGAAAAAAGACATGATTATTCCGTTCTTAAAACAAAGTTCAAAAATCGCTATTGTCGCACCAGCGCGTTGTGTAACACCCGATGAAATGGCCTACGGCATCCAATGGCTGAAAGAGCAAGGTTTTGTCCCCGTTTATGACGACCGACTTTTCGCCGAGCATCATATTTTTGCTGGTGACGACGATTTTCGGGCTGCTGTCTTTCAAGAATACCTTGACAACGAGGAAATTGAAGCCATTTGGCTCGCTCGGGGCGGCTACGGCGGCATCCGTATCATCGATAAATTGGACTTCACTAAGTTTCAACAACATCCGAAATGGATTGCGGGCTTCAGCGACAGCACGGTCATTCACGGCAAGTTACAGCGTCTGGGCATTCCTTCGCTTCATGCGCCCATGCCTTTTTACTTCACGAACAAGACTGAGGAGGCCAAAAAGTCTTTATTTAACGCGCTGACAGGTAAGCCTTTGCGTTACGATTTGCCCACAAATCCTTTGAACCGTTTGGGCGAGATGGAAGGCGAAATTGTGGGTGGAAATTTGTCTGTACTGATGGGCATCAACGGCTCAGACATTTTTCCAGAAACGGACGGGAAAATCCTGTTCATTGAGGAGGTGGACGAGTATATCTATCACATTGACAGGATGATGCGTGGATTAAAGCGTGCTGGAAAACTCGCTAACTTGAAAGGTCTTATCGTAGGCGGCCTGACCCAAATCCACGACAATGCACATCCTTTTGGCCAAACCGTCGAGGAGGTGATTGCCGAGGTGGTCAAGGACTACGACTATCCGCTGTGTTTCGGTTTCCCCGCCGGGCATTTTGACGACAATCGGGTGATGGTTTTGGGGCAGAAAGCTTCAATTAGAATTACTTCGGAAATGGCAGTGTTTGAGAATAATTGCTAATTTACAGCATCAATCGATAGATATAATCACTTCTCCTTGGCAATCCGATTCATCTCATTCAGGATGCTCTTCAACCGTTCAGGCATGGTCAGGTTAAGCCAATCACAGAAGGTGATGCCCATGTATTTCGCAGTCTTTTTCCAGTTGCCCTTGTGGTCTTTCTTGAGCGAGAAAATGTAAGAATTGCTAGTGCCGAGAAGCACTTCCTTCAGCGCACAGACTTTGTAAACGATTTCATTAAAAAGGCTCTCGTTGGTCACGCCAGTCTTGCATTCGATGACAAACAACTTGTTGGCCTTGATAAAACAAACGTCTAATTCGTTGTTGTGCTTGATGACGCCGTTAGAAATGTGTACGCCCATGGCAATGTCGTCGGGTTGGAGTACCTCTTTTATTAATGCATAGACATATTCCTCAAACCAACCGCCCGTAAGATACTCAATCTCATAGCTTTGCAAGGAACCTCTCCGCTCGGGAACGAAGCCGATGAAATCCAAGAACTTGTTGAGGCTGGGTATGGCAGTCATATAGTCCTTGTCAGGATTCTCCACCTGCGAAACGATGAGGAACTTCCAGTTGCGGTACTTCTCGCGCAAGGCTTCCATTACCTGATAGTCACCGCGAGCTAACATGTTTTGTGAAAACATGGTAAACAGATGCTGCGAGAAGGCCGTTTCTTTCACCATTTTGCGGGGCTGATCCAAGTCGCTTTCAAGCCCGTAAAGACTGAAATACTCTTTCAGGGTCATGCGGTGGCGAATGGGGAACACCTCATCGTCGTCGTCATAAATGCTATTGTCAAAAATGGTCTTTACTATTTGATTCTCACGAGTTTGCGTGTAGAAAAACAAGGTGTTGAACTCCTCGAAGACATGCTGCACCGACAAGGTCATGTAACGGTTACCACCCGCCAGATTGAGGTAATACTGCTTTTCTTGGCTCAACTGGTCTTTGATGGTACGACAAATGCGCTCATAGAGCAGGTTGTCCTGATACCGCTTGACGATGATTCTCTTCACCAAGGTTTCTTCGATTTCCAATGAATTGGCTAACCGTTGAATACTATCGGCTTCCTCTTGCGTGGAGATGAACAGCAGGTCGTCGCCCTTTTCGTAATATTCCTTGGTGAACAGATAGGCGGGTAGTGGGTTGCTTTTATCAATGATGTTGACGATGGTTTTGGACATGGTTTGAAATCTTTAGATTCTACGCAGTTAAATTTTGCACAAAAATAGGCACTTTTTGTTTATTCTCCAAGATTACATCAAAAAAGGCAGCCGAAGCCGCCTTTTCATTCTTTTGGTTTGTTGACGTATTTACTTGACAACCAACTTTTTCACCGCTTTTGAAATTTCATTCTTCACCTCTATGAAATACAGTCCACTCCCCAATACGTTTACATCGATTGTATTTGTTTTGTTTTCAATGTGTTGCGAAGCGACTTTTTGTCCGTTGAAGTTGTAAATCACCACTTCGGAGGGCATTTCCTCGTCCAAGATAAGGCTGAACGTGCCGTTGAAAGCTGGGTTGGGAACCACATCAAAGCCAACGGTTTTGGTCTCACTTATCCCATCAACGTCGATGAATGGAACATAGGTGACCAGGCCAAAGCTTGGGTCGTCGGTTTGATGGAAAACATGTTCCTCGATTTCGTGCACATTGGAAGTCCCCCAATTGTTACCGACAGCCATAAGATCGCAAGTGGAGTTGTTGTAGAGATCATATACTATGCCTTCGTTGCCATTGTCGTGAATCTCATTATATCCCCAGTCGTCTTCGGTGCCGAGGTCAATGTCATGGAAATAGATGGCAGTGATGCCCCAAAGGTTGCCCGTAATGACGTTGTTGCGAAGTTTTGCCTTGCAATTGGTCGAGTAGCCATAAATCGAGATGCCGCTTCCGCCGTTCATGGGGTTGTCCTCAAAATGGTTGTCAATGAATTGATTCCACTCGATAACGGAAGAGATAGTCTGCCCTTGCTGGTTGTAGCCGTAACGTCCATTAACCACATAATTTCCTCTTACCAACACTTTTGTCGATCCGTATCCCATAAGGTCGGCTACGGAAATCCCGCCAACATGCCACGGTGCATACGTGCCGTCAATTTCATTGCCAACGATGAAAATTGTGTCTTCGCTGCCAGGTCCGAGATTGATTTGCGGGCTGTTTATGCCATTTACGTTCGAGTCCAACTGACAGTTCAAGATGCGTGGGGAGCCTTGCCCGTTGGCGGGCGAGCTGATGGCAGCGCCTTCATTGAGGAGGAAATAGCAGTCCTCAATCAAGGGATTGCAGTTCATGAAATCGATGACGGCGTTACTGTAATCGCGGGTGAAATAGACGAACTTGCAGTCGATGAAGTTCACGTTTGACTCAATCAACTTGATGCCGGCGCCATCGCTGAAATACAAGGTCTTAAGCTCACAATTAGTGGCATTTTCGAACTTCATGCTGAAATGTTCCGTCAGGGTGCCATACAATTTTACCCTTTCTGTATTCTCGCAAATCATTGAACCGTTGATGGTGATGAGCACGTTTCCCGCATCGATTCTCGCGACTTGGTTGTCGATTTTCAACACATCGTTGCGCGAGATAGTAATGTCACTATTTACGGCAAATACGTTTCCTGTGTTGGTGACGACGCCGTGGGAAACGGCCACCAAGTCAGGCAGGGTGTATGTCGTTCCGTTGCCTGGACTCACCCATTGAGCGTTCAGCACCGCCCAAAGCCCAAAAATAAAAATAAGTGTAAAAAAAAGGTTCTTCATAGGTGTTTATTTGGCTTTTAGGCTATTAGCAATTAGCCGTTAGCTTACTAGCTTTTATGCTAATAGCTAACGGCTAATAGCCAACAGCCAAAATGTTACTTCTTAATCGCCGCAATGCCAGGCAGTTCCTTGCCTTCAATGGCTTCAAGCAAGGCGCCGCCGCCGGTGGAGACGTAGGAAACTTGGTCGGCGAGGCCGAACTTGTTGATGCAAGCCACGGAGTCGCCGCCGCCGATGAGTGAGAAAGCGCCGTCCTTGGTGGCTGCCGCAATGGCCTCAGCGATGGCCTTTGAGCCTTTCGCGAAGGTGTCGAACTCAAACAAGCCGCAGGGACCGTTCCAA
>JAEEGJ010010419.1_pt1 | contig 24201 bp, 22 predicted proteins | sample 8958761 | NCBI WGS metagenome assembly JAEEGJ01 (sample SAMN16246546, study PRJNA631951) | gut metagenome | biome: gut microbiome; feature: rumen; material: RS-attached | host: Bos | place: Iran: Karaj | collected 2018-10 | reverse complement strand
AACGACCTCTGCCTGCTGGGGCTTCTCCTTATTCTGTCCGGGAAGTACGATACCTGATTTGGTCGTCTCCTCAGCTTCTAACTGCTTTAATACGACTCTGTCTCCTAAAGGTACTAAATTCATATTACTGCCTCCTAACGTTAATCTTTATTGGTTGTCACTCGATTATCACTCATTGCCTTCGAGTGCTAACAATCTTTACACAATTATTTATTTTAGTCACTTTTTCAATTTTTGCAAGGGAAAAATGAGGGATTTATGATTTTTTATAAATTGTTTAGATTAATACACGCGATGCGAACCATCCTCCCTTATAATCGGGCATAGGGTTCGCATCGAATAGTCTTCTCTAGGCCTTATGCAATCTGTCATAATATCCCGGAGCGTTCTTTATCTCTATCTTATTCTCAAACATCGCATACTCTGCATCCGCCAAAGTATTGCTTAATGATGTCTCGACATTCTCCTTAACGGCATATCCTACGGCAACCGAAGGTGCTATATGCGGATCTTCATAAGCATCGCACTCCTTCTGCACCGCATTGCAGAACTCCTCACACTCACCGTCGGCGGGCATCGGGATGATGACATTGAATACGTCTCCGTCCACACGTCCTATAACATAATCCGGCTTGGCACTGTTCCTTATGATTCCGGCGACCGTAGATATGAGTCTGTCACTCTCTTCATCGCCGAAATTATCATTAACATACTTCCAGTCGTTAATATTGATGCACACACCCGCTACGGGTATCACCTGAGAACGGTCTATAATCTTAAGTCTGTTCTCAAAATATGTGTGATTGAGCATCTCCGTAAGCTCGTCGTTCTTCTCACCGGTCTTGGCCTGATAACTCTCCTTCTGAAGCTTCTCTTCAAGCTCATCGGTATATATCTCAAGCTCTCTTGTCCTGTATGCGCGGTCTCCCAGCTTCTCATAGGAATCGACGATTCGCTCGACTATAGTCTTAACCTGCGGTATCTTGTCATACTCAACCGCATCATATTTTACATATATATGTGCAACGGTCCTGTCATATATTCGAAGCTTTATGCCGGGATCGGACTCCACATCGGGTTCAAAACCCGTCCAGTCACCCACTGCCAAGGCCTTCTCACCGTGTCTCTCCGTCATCATCACTGCGACTCCGGTAAGCTTATTCACCGACTTAAGCAATTCAAGCAAAACCTCTATGTCAAAGAGCGTATCAAGCTTATAATTCCTGATATTGTCCTTAAGTCTCTTATCAAGCGGAATAGAACCGTATGCCATAACCCTTCCTCCAATACACAGTCTGCATATTCTGCTTTTCAATAATATCACAAATACGCACTTGTCACAACAGTATCAGGCGTTCTATCTCCTTGGCAAGGCCGTCTTTGTCATTGTCATATTCGGTTATAATATCGGCATGTTTCTTAACATCACTGCCTGCATTGGACATGACTATTCCGTGACCTGCCGCTTCAATCATCGATACGTCATTCATCGCATCGCCCGCTGCATAAGAGTCTGTAATCGGAACCCCGAGATATGAACACAGCCACTTAAGCGCCGCACCCTTACCTGCGGTCTTGCTGTATATCTCAAGATATTCCGGTTCCGAATAGATGGCGTCCAGAATATCTCCGTATCTTTTAAGTATCTTCTGCCTGAAGTTCTCAAGCTTATCAAGATCCGTAAACGATAAGCCAAGCATCTTGGACGGTGCATGCTTAAGTATGCTCTCGGGTCTGTCAGCATAGATTATCGGCAGATGTATCTTTATCGTATACTTCTTAATCTCCGCATCTTCTACGGGAGTTACGATTTCATCATCCGTATAGGTCTGAATATGCACTCCCATCTCCATGGCCATATCCCAGATCTTCGTAACCATATCCATCGGCACGGGGTCAGAGAATATTATGACACCATTGTCACAATCGTATACAAGTGAACCGTTGTTGGCCGTAACATATACGCCCGGCATATCAAGTCCCGCAAGAGCCTTAATCTCAAGTATGCTTCCGAGCGGTCTGCCCGATGCCAGCACAAGCTTATGTCCGGCCGAAGTCATGCGCCTTAACACAGCTATACTGTAATCGCTTACTTTGCTCTCATTATTAAGTAATGTTCCGTCAAGATCCGTAAATAATATCTTCATACATGTTTTAACTGCGCGGTGCCGCCTTCATTTCCTTCCATATATCGGCAGACACATACAGATTGCCGAACCCGAGTCCCAGATCCGTAAGCGGCTTTGCCTCGCCGTGATAATCCGAACCTCCCGACACAAGCAGTCCGTTACGCGCAGCGAACTCCCTGGTCTCTCTTTCTTCAGCCGCAGAATTCGTGGTGTAAGCCGCTTCTATTCCCATAAGCCCCAAAGGTTTAAGTTCGTCTATAAGAGTCTGGATTCTGTCCCAATTCATATGATAGAGCATGGGATGAGCCACTATCGGTATCCCGCCCGCTTCCTTAATAAGTCTTACTCCGTCTGCCGCAGTGGTCTTCTCGCGAGGAACAAAGTACGGTCCGTTATCGCCTATGTAACGTTCAAAGGCTTCCTTAAGATAAGTCGTATATCCTTTTTCAAGCATAAACCTTGCATAATGTCCTCTTGTAATGACACTGTCCGGGAATCTTTCCTTAAGCTGTGCATAAGTCATCGGCATTCCGGCTTCTGTCAAAAGGGCGCACATCTTCTCATTCCTTACATCTCTTGAGTCAACAAACTCACTTAAGTATTCGGTAAAGCCCTTTGCCTTATAGTCAATATCAAGGCCGACTATATGTATATCCTTATCACGCCATTCAGTGGACAATTCAACTCCGGGAATAAGCTCTATGTCCTTATCAGCCGCATAGGCAACAGCCCGATCCAGTGCATCCACCGTATCATGATCCGTTATGGCTATAGCTTTTAATCCCTTATATAAGGCATAATCAATCAGTTCTTCCGGCGTAAGACTTCCGTCCGAAAACTTTGTATGCGTATGCAAATCTATGGCATTCTTCCCTGTAAGGGTATTATCATATGCCTTACATTGTTTATCTTTAGGATCAAACCAGTCGTTCTTTTTATGCATCGTTTTCTCCGTAAAAAGCCGGCGTGTGTATCCACGCCGGCTGTAAATCAATCTTCGTCGCCTTCTCTGTCTGCGGTATATACCGTACGCTTTCTTGCCATCTCATCGCTCTCAAGATACTCATCGTATGTGGTTATCTTGTCGATGAACTTGCCGTCAGGTAAGAACTCTATGATCCTGTTGGCAGTGGTCTGTACGATCTGGTGGTCACGACATGCAAAAAGCTCTACTCCGGGGAACTTAATCATTCCGTCGTTAAGTGCCGTAATGGCCTCCATATCAAGATGGTTCGTAGGCTCATCAAATATCAGGCAGTTAGCTCCGGATATCATCATCTTGGACAAAAGACATCTGACCTTTTCTCCTCCCGATAATACCTTAACCTTCTTAACGCCGTCCTCTCCTGCAAAAAGCATTCTTCCGAGGAAGCCTCTGACATAAGTCACATCCTTAACCGGAGAATAACCCGTAAGCCACTCCGTTATAGTGTAATCGTTGTTGAATTCATCGGTATTGTCCTTGGGGAAATATGCCTGTGAAGTAGTAACACCCCATTTATAGGTGCCCTCATCCGGCTCCATCTCCCCCATAAGTATCTTAAACAAAGTAGTCTTTGCAAGCTCATTGCCGCCCACAAACGCTATCTTGTCATCATGGCCGACGGTGAAGCTTACATTATCAAGCACCTTCTTGCCTTCTATGGTCTTGCTGATACCTTCAACGAAAAGTACTTCATTACCGATCTCACGGTCGGGTCTGAAGTCTATGTAAGGATACTTTCTGCTTGAAGGCTTGATCGTATCAAGCTCAATCTTCTCAAGTGCTCTCTTACGTGACGTAGCCTGCTTTGACTTCGAAGCATTGGCAGAGAATCTTGAAATGAATTCCTGCAGCTCCTTGATCTTCTCTTCCTTCTTCTTGTTGGCTTCTTTCATCTGCTTGATAAGCAGCTGGCTTGACTCATACCAGAAGTCATAGTTACCGGCATAGAGCTGAATCTTGCCGTAGTCTATGTCCGCAATCTGTGTGCATACCTTATTAAGGAAGTATCTGTCATGGGATACGACTATGACCGTATTGTCAAAATCAATAAGAAACTCTTCAAGCCAGTTGATGGCATCCATGTCAAGATGGTTAGTAGGCTCGTCAAGAAGCAGTATGTCGGGATTACCGAACAAGGCTCTTGCAAGAAGGATCTTGACCTTCTGATTACCGTCCATCTCCGACATCATCATATAGTGAAATTCCGTATCTATACCGAGACCGTTAAGTAACATGGCCGCATTACTCTCGGCCTCCCATCCGTCCATCTCGGCAAATTCCGCTTCAAGTTCGGCTGCCTTGACGCCGTCCTCATCGGTAAAGTCTTCCTTGGCGTATATGGCATCCTTCTCTTTCATTACATCATACAGTCTCTGGTTACCCATGATGACCGTATCCATTACACTGTATGAATCATATTTAAAGTGGTCCTGCTCCAAAACCGAAAGTCTCTGACCGGGTGTTATGGCTATATCGCCCTTGGTTGTCTCCAAAACTCCGGACAGAATCTTAAGGAAAGTTGACTTACCTGCACCGTTGGCACCGATAAGTCCGTAGCAGTTCCCTTCCGTAAACTTAATGTTGACATCCTCAAAGAGCGCTTTCTTACCCACTCTGTATGTCACGTTATTAGCTGATATCATTGGTATTCCTCCGTGTGGCACGCTTTCTTAATCTGCAAATCCGTGCTTTTTTAATTCCTGATAAACTCTTGCCACAGGCAATCCTACCACATTATTGTAGTCACCTTCAATACCTTCTATGAATTTGGCAAATTCTCCCTGTATTCCGTAGGCCCCTGCCTTGTCCATAGGTTCACCGGTAGCTATATAGGCATCGATCTCTTTATCCGACATGGGATACAGCTTAACCGTTGTATCCGCGCAGAAACTAAGTACATGCATTCCGCCACCCGGCTCTGCCCACAGTATCGTCACTCCTGTATATACTTTATGAGACCTTCCGGATAATGACTTAAGCATCTTCTTACACTGCTTCTCATCCGAAGGCTTGCCCAAAATCATCTCATCCATGTATACCACGGTATCGGCGCCTATAACTATATCCTTATCATGACCGTCATCATATACGGCTTTCGCCTTGGCATATGACAGATCCTTGACCACTTCATCAGGCTTTGTTCTGGATGTGATCTCGTTTGCTTTGCTGACGCAAACTTCAAAATCAAGTCCCACCTGCTTTAACAGCTCTTTTCGTCTGGGGGAACCTGACGCCAGTATTACTTTTCTCATTTATGCTCCTCCGGAATAAACCGTCTTGTCTCCATGACATCCGTGTCACTTTTCTTTGTTCCGCTGTTCTTATGCTCAGTCTCCGCTTCTTTCCAGAACTGCATCTGTGAATTGATGCTCTTGGCATTCTTGCCACGCAGACTGTGCTTTACATACCTTCCGTCTTCCGTAAGTATATGTGCCTTAACGGTATCCTTAAGTTCCAGATCCAGTATGTGCTTAAGCTTCTTCTTAAGTTCATCCTCTTCAACCGGGAACAGAACCTCAACTCTTCTTTCAAGATTTCTCGGCATCCAGTCCGCGCTTCCGCAGTAGAATTCCGGTTTCTTGTTATTCTCAAAGTAGAATATCCTGCTGTGCTCCAGATAATCGCCCACAATGGAACGAACAGTTATATTCTCACTCACGCCGGGAATACCGACCTTAAGCGAACAGATTCCTCTTACTATAAGCTCAATCTTAACTCCCGCGGCACTCGCTTCATACAAGGCGCTTATGATATCCGGATCACAAAGTGAGTTCATCTTGGCAATGATATGTGCGCTTCGTCCCGCCAGAGCATGTTCTTTCTCCCTGCCTATAAGGTATAAGAACCTCTCCTTAAGCCATAAGGGCGCAACGCTTAACCTGTTCCATGTTGCAGGCTCCGAATAACCGGAAAGCATATTGAAAAGTGCCGTAGCGTCTTCACCGTATGTCTCCTTGCATGTGAACAGTCCGATATCCGTATATATCTTGGCCGTTGAGTCATTATAATTCCCCGTGCCCAGATGTACATATCTTCTTATGCCGTCTTCTTCCATACGCACCACAAGAGTAATCTTGCTGTGCGTCTTAAGTCCCACAAGACCGTATATAACGTGACAGCCTGCCTGCTCAAGCTTCCTTGCCCATACTATGTTATTCTCTTCATCAAAACGGGCCTTAAGTTCCACAAGAACGGTAACCTGCTTGCCGTTCTCGGCCGCCTCAGCCAAAGCTGCAATAATCGGCGAATTACCGCTGACTCTGTACAATGTCTGCTTGATTGCCAATACCTGCGGATCGGTACTTGCGCTCTTAACAAAGCGCACGACGGGTTCAAAACTCTGATACGGATGATGCATCAGAATGTCGCCTTTTCTGATGGCCCCAAATATGTCTCCGCCTTCGGGAAGTTCCGGTACGGGGAATGGTGTATGTCCTTTGGCCTTATATTCATCGGCTCCGTCTATACCGTAAAGCTTCATAAGGAAGGTTAAATCAAGAGGTCCGTCTATCTCATAGATCTCATCCTTCTTGATCATAAGTTCCGCCTTGAGACGTCCTATAAGCCTTTCATCGGCTTCGGTCTCCACCTCAAGTCTTATGGCTTCACCCCACTGCCTTTTTTTGATCTGCTTTTCTATCTCTTTTAAAAGGTCAGCAGCCTCTTCCTCATCGATCTCCAGATCCGCGTTACGCATTATTCTGAATACGGTCGTACACAGAATCTCATAATTCAAAAATAGTCTTTCGAAGTTACGCTCGATTATCCTCTCAAGCAGGATCATCGTCTTGCCTGACTTATCTCCCGGTATCTCTACCATACGCGGCAGAACACCCGGCACCTGCACTGTAACAAATTCAGTCTCGTCCTTATCGCCCGTCTTACTCTTAACAAGTGCTCCGATATTAAGCGACTTGTTGCGGATAAGAGGGAAAGGTCTTGAGCTGTCCACTGCCATCGGAGTCAGAACCGGATAAACATAGTCCTCAAAGAATCTGTCAATAAACTCACACTGCTTTTTATTCAGACTGCTTGTATCGTCAACTATCTTATATCCTATCCTGTTAAGTTCCTTGGATAACAGTCCGTATATGTCATACTGTTCTTCTACCAGTTCATGCGTAGTCTGTCCCAAAGCCTTAAGCTGCTCCTTCGGAGTCATACCGGCAATATCCGCCTTCTTAAAGCCCGCATTGTCCATATCCTTAAGGGATGCAACTCTTATCATGAAAAACTCATCCAGATTGGATGCGCTTATCGATAAGAACTTCAAACGTTCAAACAGTGGTATTGAAGCATCTTTTGCCTCACTTAATACACGTCTGTCGAATTCCACCCAGCTTAATTCCCTGTTCCAGTAATTGTTAGGATCATCCATACTTTTAGCCATATATACACACCTATATCTTTGCAATCTGCTTTATGACAGGTCTTACCCCGAATATCTCTTCAAAGAAGTCCGCTCTCTTTTCAAGCATACCCTTCTCCAAAGATATATCCTTATTGGTACGCACCGTTATGACAAGCGTGTCATCTTTAAGACTTGTCTTGATGTCGTTAAACTTCTGCTTCTGACTCTTGCCCAGCCCGTTGGCTATACGCAGTATCGCAGCAAGCTTGGCGACTCTCATATACACCTCTTCGCCACGTCCGCTGCTCTCCGTTCTCTCTATATCATAATCAAGATACACATGGTTGTACTTCACAACTCCCGCAACTATCTCTCTCTCAACTTCGGAAAGGCCTATAATCTCGGTGGCCATTATTATGTCATAGCTGCTCTGCGCAACATTGTATAAGCTAATATACTTACCGCAGTCATAAAGAATTGACGCTATACGCAACAGCAATCTGTCACGCTTGTCAAGGCCTGTTATCCTCTTCATGCTGTCAAATATCGACATGCATATGTTTTCAAGCGTCTGCTCTTTCTTATCATCACCAAGATATCTTCTGCTTATACTTCTTGAACAGGTAATGATATCGCCTTCAAAGTCATGGTCTATGGTAAGAAGCTTCTTCTTCTCGCCGTATTCATATGCAATACCGTCCGTGAGCGTTACTCCCGGCGCCCATATTGTCTTAACGCTTAATGTTCTTGCAACATTCCTTATAAGAGTGGCCGCAATGTATACCTGATTCAGATTCTCGGATGCTATTCCGTAACGCATGCAGAATTCAACGGGATTCATCTCTCTTATACGTTCGAAGAAAGCCATAAATCTCTCCGCCGTAACAAATCCCGGAGTCTTGGAATCCTTGGTCCTTGCCCACGTGATCGGAGACACATAGTCATCCACGATTATAAGATTGTCTATACTTCTCCCGTTAAGATACAGCTTCTCAAAAACCGTCATCTGAGAGCCGATCATCTCTTCAAGAATATCCTCATACTTACTTGGCGTCGCATCAAGTTCATTAAGCCTCTCCTGGAGTCTTAACACGCCAAGCTTCATATTCTGAGTCACATCCAGCTTATCCTTGGCAAAAAGCGAAAGCTGAATACTTCCACCGCCTATATCCACAATGGCGGTACTTTTCTCAATCGTCTTGGAAAAATCCCTGCCCTTACTGGCCACGGATTTATAGTCAAGAAATCTCTGCTCGGAATTGCTTAAAATATCGACATGAATGCCCGTACGCTGCTCAATCCTGTCAAGAAGGATCTTCGTGTTCCTGGTCTCTCTTACTGCCGATGTACCGTATGCCTTATAGTCGGACACATGATAACTCTTCATTATGCGGGAAAACTCTTTAAGTATCCTGCATAACTCCTCCACCTTATCCGCAGGCAGTCTGCCCTTAGAATAGGAATCCGTACCGAGATCCAGCCTGTACTTCACATTGTCTATGATACGCATCCTGTCCTGACCGAACTCATATATGCCGAGATTAAGTTCATACGAACCCACATCTATCGCTGCAAAAAGCTTAGCCAATTCTATTCCCCTCCGATACTGCTCATGTAATCGATAAACTGCTGAGCGCTTCTGCCCGTCATGCCGCCGTGGTACAACTCCCACTTACCGGCTTCGGCCAAAAGCTTATCCTCATCCATCGTGATACCGTTCCTCTCCGCAAGGACTTTCACTATGTTCTGGTACTCTTTCTTATCCGGCTTGCCGAAATATATACTGCAGCCGAATCTTGCCGAAAGCGAGAACTTCTCCTGCATTGTATCTTCCATATGCACGGAATCGTCCCTCTCCGAAAACCTCTCGTTAATAAGATGTCTTCTGTTGGACGTTGCATATATCAGCACATTCTTAGGCTTCTTCTCAAGGTCTCCCTCTATGACCGCCTTAAGATACTTATACTCAATCTCAAAGTCTTCAAAGCTTAAATCATCCATGTAGATAATGAACTTATAGTTACGGTTCTTCACCTGGGCGATTACACTGTTAAGATCCTCAAACTGATGCTTGTATATCTCTATGACTCTTAAGCCCCTGTCAAAATATTCATTCGCAATGGCCTTAATACTCGATGACTTACCCGTTCCGGCATCACCGTATAAAAGACAGTTATTGGCCTTCTTGCCCGAAACAAAAGCCTCCGTATTGTCCGTCAAAAGCTTCTTGGCATGTTCGTATCCGACCAGATCATCAAGCTTTACATGAGCGATGTTCAATATCGGAACTATTATGACGTTGCCTTCGCTGTCCTTATCCACCCTGAATGCCTTATGCAGTCCGAAGCGTCCCACACCGTATTCCTTGTAAAAAAGTGTGAGGCTGTCTTTCATCGCAGTCGCGTCATTCGCCTCCTCAAAACGGGCTGTCAGTTCACAGATACGGCTTCTTATCCTGCTGTTATATACCTTGCTCTCTTCACCTGACGCACGATAATTCTCAACCAGATTCCACGAAGAAAGATCAAGCTTATCCTTCATAGCCGAGAAATCATAATCAAAGAGTTCTTTGATTATCTCCATATCATGAACAACGGCGTCTACTATACTTCCGCTTATCTCTCCGACTATCTCGCATGATCTGCTGTAACTGTTCTCATCATTGACAAGCAGCATGGTCAGATAATGATGCCACAGATTACCGGATATCCCGTGACTTGCTCCGAATTCTATAAGTCTGCTCACACACTCAAAAGCGGTATTGCGGACCGTATCGGTATCCGCCCCCTCTTCCTGTGAATGTGAACTGCTTCTGAAGTCATAGGGCGATCCCTCCATGATATATATCATGCGGGATACAAGATCATCCTCGCTTATCTTATTGTAAATAATCAGTTCATAATCTCTCATATTACTTAAGCTCATCCTGCAGTTTTCTGCTTTGCTCCATAATGGCTTCGAATATCCTCTTCATATGTTCCTTATAAAGGGGATTGCCCGTCTTCTCAGATACCAAATAAAGCTTATACTGCTCCCTGCCCATATCCTGAGTGGGCATATTCTCTTTGGACTTAAACTCCGATATGTCGCGGCTTACATCCATCCTCTGTTCAAAAAGTCTGACCAGCTTGTCGTCAATTTCGTCCATTTTTGCTCTGTAATCATCCAGTTGCATAAGCCGACTCCTCTCTGAATAATCAGCGCATATCGCACTGAAAACGATGTTTTCTCACAGTATAGTTTATATCAGATTCGCCTTGATAGCAAGCAGATTAAGGGCTATAATTTAAGTAAGGAAACGTATCGGAGGTGGCATATGAAAGCCCGCAACATTATCTTTTTATCTGTATTCGGATTGATAATAGCAGCCATGATTGTCATGTCTGCCGTTAAGAGTCATATGCCGATGAATGACGATTTCTATGTGGGCAACAACGGTGGCAACCTCTACGGCGGCGGACTGTTTTGCGAACACGACGGTAAGGTGTATTTCTCCAATCCTTCGGATTCAGGATATCTGTACGTCATGAATTCGGACGAGTCCAATGTTAAGAAAGTTCTGGCAGTGGCAATAGAGAGTATCAATGTCGATGACCATCGTATATACTATGCTCTCTCCGGCAAGTCATCGGGCTCCGGACTCGGATATATCCGTAAGTCAACCGGACTTTTCAGTATCAAGCATAACGGCGGAGATGCCATATCATATACTCAGGATGCCGTAGGTGTATCCACTCTTGTCGGAAGTTATCTTTATTACCAGCACTATGACAAGACCAGGGGTACATACCTTGACAGAATAAGAATAGACAAAAGTAATGCGGGTACCGTTATACCAGCAATGATCAACCCCGCTTCGGCAGATGCGGGCTATATATATTATGCCGGTGTTCCCTCAGGGGACAATAACAGGCCCAACGACTATTCCGACATGTATCTTTACATGCTTGATACACGTACGGGTACATCTACGGTACTCTATGAGCATCAGATGTATCAGCCCATATATGACAACGGTTATATATACTATCTGGATCTTGAGACAAAATACCAGTTGCACAGATATAATCCGGCAACCGGTGAAGATGTGGCTCTGACTACAGAGCGTGTCGATATGTTCAATGTGGGCAACGGCATGATATATTATCAGACCGACTCATCCTCTCCCGATGCGGCACTCAAGCGTATGACCACGAACGGTGCCAATATCGAGACGGTTGCCACGGGTATATACTGCGATATCAATATGACATCGAACTTTGTATATTTCCACTCTTATGAGAACCTTGTCCCGATGTATCATCAGTCAATTAACGGCGGCATCAACGTCATGCTCTTTGAGCCTTAGGCATTAGTTTCTCCTCTATCCGCCGCTATATCTTCCGATACGGAAGCATTTAAAGAATCCTCAGCCGTTGCGTTATCCGCATCGGCTTTTTCTTTTTCTGAAATCTCAGGCTTATTCTCTTCCGCCTTATCCGCAGAAGCTTCCTTTGCCTTATCCGCTTCTTTCTTCTCAACAAGCTTAAGGACAATCGCCTCAATGATCAGACTTATAAGGCACAATACACCGGTAACAACCATCACACCGTATGCAAATCCTTTAATCTTTCCGGTAACGGGCTTAAAGTCAACGAGCACAAATACGGCACCGAACATGGAAATGATTGTAAATATGAGCTGAGCGATCCAAGCCTTGCTTTCAAGTATTCTCATCTGAACGGCAGACTGCATGATTATAACCGCAAGCACCAGAGTAACAAGACCGATTATAAACATTATCTCCGATGCAAGTATCTCTGCTCTTAACAGTTCTATACAGCCTAAGATTACAAGCAGAATTCCTATTGCAAAACGGTAGTCGTTAAGTTTCCTGTACGCTCCCGAAACGAAGTAAGAAACCGTAAGAGTAATACCCACAACAATCAAAGCCGCACAAAAGCAATAGCACATATACAGTACATTGATATCGGGAACAAAAAGAAGCAATGCTCCTATACCCGCACAAAGCAGGGATGTGACTATCTGCATCACCATTCCGTCCGGTCTTGAATTGTCCGTAACCTGTTTTTTATCCGTATCGCTCATAATTATTCTCCTGTCTTTCTATAACAATCTGGATCTGTTCATCCGAGCATATCAAGCAGCTGTTTCATTGTCTTTCCCAATATCGGATGTCTCTTCCACGGAGATATATCGCATATCGGTTTTAAGACAAATTCACGGTTCTCCATATCCGGATGTGGTATGACAAGTGTGTCACTTTCATATACCAGATCATCATACAAAAGGATATCCAGATCAAGCGTTCTCGGCCCCCATCTTACGTCTCTGACCCTTCCGGCCTTGCTCTCAAGTTCGTGAAGATACTCAAGCAGTTCTTCCGGCACCATAAGTGTTCTTATGTGACAGACACCGTTTAAAAAGTCATCCTGTTCTATTCCGCCGTAAGGCTTCGTGATTATCCTCTCGGAATCATCCACCATCGTTACATACGGATGTTCCGTAATGGCTGCCACAGCCTCATCTATATATCCTTCGCTGTCTCCCATGTTCGAGCCGTATGAAATATGCACATCATGCCATGCTCTGTGAATCTTCACCGACAGCGAATTAAATTCCATCGGTACCGGAGCCTCCGGCTTACGCACCTCTATATCTACAGCTTCTATCAAAGGAAAAGCAAGCAGTATCTCCATGGCAACATTCTCAGCCACGGTCTCAATAAGGTCATATGATTCTTTGAGCATTACCGCTCTTATTAACGAACACACTCTTGCATAATCCGTCGAATCCGACAGTTCGTCCGTCAGTCCCGCATGCCTGGTGTCCGTATAAAGGACGGCGTTAACATAGAAGTTCTGTCCTTTTTCCTTCTCATCCTCATAGACTCCGTGATATGCCTTGACTTTAAGTCCGTCAATCCTGATCTCGTCCATATGCCCTCCTTCCTGCTTCGTATTACGGCTAAGTTCTTATTCTCTTATTGCCTTAAGCATCCTTATAACATCCGCGTTGGGTTTAACATCATGTACTCTTACAAAGCCGACGTGATTAAATACGGCCAAAGCCGTTGTCGCAAGCGTACCTGACAGTCTTTCATCAACTGCGGCGTCAAGCGCCTTACCGATAACTGACTTTCTGCTGCTTCCAAGCAAAAGAGGAAATCCCTCTTTTAATTCCGGAAAGCGTCCGTCACAGACTCTTTTAAGTTCTTCAATCCTTCTCATTACGGCAAGATTCTGCTCATAAGTCTTGGCAAATCCCACACCGGGATCAAGAATCACTCTGCTTAAATCCACGCCTGCATCTTTGGCCAAAAGCACGCCCTCTGTTAAGTCACTTATGACATCTTCCATAAAGAGAGCTTCGTCCGCTTTCGGATTCCCATCGGAACTTTTTCTGTATCCGTATTCAATCTCCTCTCCGTGCATAGTCATCGGTACATCGGAAGAAGTTACATCCGCGGGTCTTCTGTTATGCATAAGGCAAAGCGCAACGCCTTCATAACTTCCCATCAGCTCCGCCACGGCCTTGGGCATATATTTATCACCCTTAAGTCCCCATATATCGTTGACCATGTCGGCCCCTGCTCTTATTGCTTCACCTGCGACTTCAGCCTTATACGTATCCACGCTTAATACCGTATCAAAACGCTTCTTTATGGCCTCGATTACAGGCAGTATTCGTTCCATCTCCTCTGCCGCAGACACGGTTGCAACACCGGGCTTAGTGGATTCTCCGCCTACATCTATGATATCCGCGCCGTCCGACAGCATCTTATCACATGCTCTTAAGACCTGACTGATATCTGCACCTTCCCAGTTGCTTACCACAAATCTTCCGCCGTCCGAAAAAGAATCCGGGGTCACGTTAAGTATCCCCATTACATATGTATCATTATATACATCAAATTCTCTGTTACCGATCTTCATATCACACCGATCCTAAATGAAAGGATTATAATATCTTCCGCCGTTGACATGAGCAAGATATGCTGACAGAAGTATCAGCATCGCACATCCGATCATCGCCGCAATATCCGTTGCGGTGAAAGGTCGGCCCATATACCAGGTTCTCTTTTTTTCTTTACCGAATCCCCTGAGTTCCATCGCATTACTTATGATCTCTATCCTGTCCATACTCGAAAGAATGAGCGGAATCAGTATGCCCGACGCCGACTTAAGCCTGTTGATCAAAGATGCCTTCTTGGTCATCTCAATACCTCTTGCCTGTCCCGCCTGGCTTATCTCATGGTACTGCTTCTGTATATCCGGAATATATCGAAGCGCAAGCGCAACGGAATATGCTATCGAATACTTAATGCCTATCTTATTAAGCGATGCCGCGAATTCGCTGGGATTCGTGGTACACACAAAAAGCAGCACTATGGGAATCGTAGCCAGATACTTAAGAATGTAGTTAAAGTGATAAAACAGCTGCTCCGCTGTAGGCGCAAATCTTCCGCTTAAGCCCCATAAATATGTCTTGGTCCCGTATATCTCCGTCCCGTGAAAAGGCGCAAAAAGATATATGGCAATACTGTTGATCACAAGAAAGACCAGTGTGAATCCGATCATAAAAGATACGTCCTTAAGGTGGATTCTACCTACCGTAAAAAGGATCATGCTGACTATCACAAGCCCTATAAGCATGCGCGTATCATATGTGGACATCGCCGCAAAACTCCACAGCAGAAGACATATAAACTTAGTGGCTCCCGTAAGTCTGTGGATCGGTGAAGGTCTGTCAATATAGTTGAACAGATTAGTCATAGACACCTCCCCTTTCGTCTTCTCTCACATGCTTACGTTCATAATCGATAAAGTGCCTTACAAAGTCCGTTCCGTCATCTATTCCGCACTTAAGCGCAAGCCCGTAAAGCGACGTCTCTTTTAGCGATGCCTCTTTGATGATCTTATCGTTCGTGATTATATTGTAGGATCTGTCATCCGCAATTATGCGGCCGTCCGAAAAAACGATGGCTCTGTCTGCATACTCAAGCATCAGGTGCATGTCGTGCGTAACCATGACGACCGTTATACCCTGTCTGTTAAGATCGGTCAAAAACTCCATTATCTCGGTGTAATGTCTGTAATCCTGACCGGCCGTAGGCTCATCCAGAATAATCATCTTGGGGTCAAGCACCAGAATAGATGCAATGGTCACTCTTTTCTTCTGTCCAAAAGAAAGTGCGGATATCGGCCACTTACGCATCTTCCACAGACCGCAGATCTTAAGTACCTTCTCAACCCTTTTCTCAATCTCTTCTTCGGGCACTTCTCTGGTTCTTAAGCCCAAAGCGACCTCATCATATATCCATACCTTTGAGATCATCTGGTTGGGATTCTGCATCACATAACCAATATGCTCGGCTCTCTCCTTGATGCTGTATTCAGCAAAATCATCGCCTTTATAGAACACCTTTCCCTTATCAGGCGTCTCAAATCCGCACACAACTTTGGAAAAAGTCGACTTGCCCGCTCCGTTGGTACCTACGATGGCAGTCATCTCTCCCTCGTTAATCTTTACCGATATATCGTTAAGCGCAATCTTCTCGCCTTCTCTGTAGGTAAAAGATATTCCCTCTGTTCTTAGAAGTTCGCTCTTGCCATCCGTTACGGAACCGGCCTCTACGGATTTATACCAGTCATTTAATCTGGCTTTATCCGCATCGCCTATTACCATCTTATCAAGTGAAGAAGGATGCATATCCGGGCTTATCTTAACATCCGCATACTTAAGTGCAGTCAGATACAGAGGCTCTCTTACACCGCACTCTTTAAGGAGGCTTCCGGATAACAGTTCATCGGGCGTAACATCTGCACGGATCCTTCCCCTCTCCATAAGAACTATACGGTCAACTGGTCTGTGCAAAACATCTTCAAGCCTGTGCTCGACGATGATTACGGTTGCCCCGGTCTGCTCCTGCATCTTATCTATCAGTTCAATCGCCTGCTTGCCCGTAGCCGGATCCAGATTGGCCAATGGTTCGTCGAATATAAGTATATCGACGTCATCAACCAGAACACCCGCCACGGATACACGCTGCTTCTGTCCTCCCGACAGTTCGCTCGGAGCGTGCGTAAGGTGATCGTCTATATCAACCAAAGCTGCAACCTCTTTCACCTTATCATGCAGCTTGGGATCATCCACACAGTCATTCTCAAGGGCAAATGCAATGTCCTCTGCAACCGTCATACCGACAAACTGCGCATCAGAATCCTGAAGCACGGTGCCTACCGTATGCGATATGTCAAAAAGACTTAAGTCCTTGGTCTCTGTGCCCTTAAGCTTAAGCGAACCTGACATCTCTCCCTTGTATGAAAAAGGAATGAGGCCGTTAATACAATGGACCAGTGTCGACTTGCCGCAGCCGGACGGTCCTGCGATTAAAATGCGTTCTCCCCTGTATAACTTAAGGTTGATCCCATGAAGCGTAGGTTCAGCCTGCGCATTGTATTGGAAACCGAAGTCATTGAATTCAAGTAATAATTCTTTTTCCATTTTCCCCAAATATATCAGCAATTATAAAAAGGCGGGAATACTCTTCCCGCCTTATATATCTTACGAAATTACTCCTCTTCCTTGAGGCTTCCCTTCTTGGGAATTGCAGATGAATATGCTACACATAAAAGTGTACCGATAACTGCAGTTGTGATGATGTTGACACCTGCACTTACAAGGCCCTGGATGAATACCTTATTGGCCGGCTCTCCGTACATAACAATATCAAGTACGGGTGCGAGTGCTCCCCATCCTACAAGATGACCGATAATCTGTGCAACGTTGAAACGGATAATTCCGCTGATACCGAACTCGCCCTCATCAATCTTAAGCTTAGCTGTAAGGAAGCCGATAACAAGTCCGACAAAACCTGAAGTGATAACCCAGCTCCACCATACTCCCCATCCGTATGAGAAGTCGATGAAGAAGTGTCCGATGATACCTGCCAAAAGACCTGCGATGGGTCCGAACACAGCCGCAATATATGCTAACACGCCATACTGAATGGAAATGTTGGTATTGGGTACTCCGCTGGGGATTGCAACAAATCTTCCCAATACGAAGAAAAGTGCAGCACCTATACCTGTAGCAACAATGCTTTTAACTCCGAATTTTTTCATTTCACTGTCTCCTTTCGCTCTAAAGCGTTCCCGACAGGCGAACCTCTGCCTGCCATTTTCTATTATAATTCAAAAAGGCATTCATTACAACGCAAAATGTCTTTAGAGTCTGAAGTTCCTTACCCTTCCGTAGAACGTACCCTGAAGCTTTTCGTTGTCGATAAAGTTGCCTCTGGTAGCCACGGTAACAGTGGTACTTCCCGGCTTTTTAACACCGCGCATCGTCATGCACATATGCTCGGCTTCCATCATGACCATTACTCCCTTGGGATGGAGTTCATCCATGATTGCATCGGCTATCTGTGCCGTTAGTCGCTCCTGAATCTGGGGACGTCTTGCATAAACTTCCACCGTACGTGCAAGCTTGCTTAAGCCGACAACCTCTCCGTTCGGCACATAAGCCACGTGTGCTTTGCCGAAGAAAGGCAGGAGATGATGTTCGCACATCGAATAGAATGTAATATCTCTTTCCACAACCATCTCACTGTTATCTACGGTGAAACGCTTGCTTAAGATCTCGTGCGCGTCCTCTCCCATTCCTGAGAATATCTCCTCATACATGCGGCTTATTCTGTCGGGAGTCTCTATAAGTCCCTCCCTTGACGGATCCTCTCCGATTGCTTCTAAGATATCCTTAACCGCTTTCTGGATTTTTTCCTTATCAACCTTATTTGCCATAGATTTCTATCATCCTTCCCATGTATGACAGTGAGCCAAACGCAATTATGACACTTCTGTCATCCTGCGACGCAAAAAGCTTTGCCATCTCAACCGCTTCTTCCACACTGTCTGCAGAAGTAACATTACCGTTATATTCTCTTACCGTCAAGGCCAGATCGACACTTCGCATCGCTCTGGGATTCTCAGGCGGTGTCACGCAGAATATCATCTTTGCATCTTTGCACATGATATCAGCCACGGTATCAATCTCTTTGTCCTTCAACATACCCATAATTAAGATCTTTGGTCTGTCGGGTATAAGTATATCAAGTGATTCCTTAAGCCTTAATGCGGCATCCGGATTATGTGCCCCGTCTATAAACGTAAGCGGCTTGCGCGATACTATCTGCAGCCTTCCGGGCCACTTTACATCCGCAAATCCGGCAGCAATAACATCATCGGAAAGCTTTGATGCAAGATTATTATCCGTATCGCAAAGTACCTTTATCGCCTTAAGGGCAACTGCCGCATTATATGCCTGATGGGTACCGAGTAACGGTGTCCTCCACTTCTTTGCGGGCTTTTCATCATCCGTTACAAAGCTCACTCCCTTAAGATTGCACACAACATCACTGTAAGTTGCCGTATAGAGCTTTGCCTGCGCTTCCTCGGCCCGCCTTTTTATGACTTCACATACATCAGATTCCTGCGGTCCTGTCACAACAGCCGCTCCGGGCTTTATTATGCCCGCCTTTTCCGTTGCGATCTTAGCAAGCGTGTCGCCGAGATACTGCATGTGATCCATGTCTATATGCGCAAATACGGAAAGCAACGTATTACGCACGATATTCGTAGCGTCAAGTCTTCCGCCCATTCCGCACTCAAGCACGACGATATCACACTTTTTATCTTTGAAATACAAAAAGGCGATTGCCGTCTCTATCTCAAATGTCGTCGGATGAGGAAGCCCTTCTTTTACCATTGCCTCACATACGGGCTTAACCTTATCGATATACCTTGCAAAGTCCGCTTTGCTCATGGACCTGCCGCCGATATCAAAACGCTCAAGATATGTGCATATCGTGGGAGATATGTATCGTCCGACACGAAGTCCCGCTTTATTAAGTACCGAAGAAATATATGCACTTATCGAACCCTTGCCGTTGGTTCCGGCAATATGGATGAACTTAAGTTCATCCTGCGGATTATTAAGTCTGCCACAAAGTTCCGTTATACTTTCAAGGCCCGGTACGCTTCCGTACCGGGCACATTCTTCTATGTATTCGTATGCCTGATTATATGTCATGCATATCCCTCTGTATCACCGCGCGGGTGAGGATATTAATCGGCCTCTTTTGCCACTCTGCCCTTCATGTAGAAAAGCACTGCAACTACAAGTACGATACCTGCAGGTATTGATACCCATGTGAGATTAATCTTATTAAACAATCCTGCTATGAGATAACATACAAACGATATTCCGGCAACAGTCAGCGCGTAAGGCAACTGAGTCTCCACATGGTTGATGTGGTTACAATGTGCACCGGCAGAAGACATGATTGTCGTATCCGATATGGGTGAGCAGTGATCGCCGCATACTGCACCTGCAAGACAAGCAGAGATTCCTACGAAGAAGAGGCTGCTCGTCTCGGGGAATATAGCGGATACTATGGGAATCAGTATACCGAATGTACCCCATGATGTTCCTGTTGCGAAAGATACAAGGCATGCAACCACAAATACTATTGCGGGAAGAAGCCACTGCAATCCCTGTGCATTCTCCATTGCCGCACCTACAAATCCCGATGCATCAAGTGCATTTGTCATGCTCTTAAGTGATGTTGCAAGAGTAAGAATCGTGATGGCCGGAACCATTGCAATGAATCCCTTGGGAAGACACTCCATTGCCTCTTCAAAAGACATAACCTTTCTTGCAACCATGTATATGATGATCAGTACAAGAGCAATTATGCTTCCCCATGGTAGTCCGACATAAGCATCCGTCTCAGAGAACGCTTCAATAAATGTACCCTCGCCTATTGACTGATAACCGTTGTATAAAAGTCCCCATACACAGAGTACGATAAGAACGATGATGGGAAGAATAAGATCGATGAGTTTTCCCTTATTCGGATTCTCGGGACCGTCAACTCTGAGTGTTCTTTCCTCTTCGTCGGAAAGTTTAAGCGCGCCCAAGTCGCCGCCGTTTTCCGCACGCTTTTCAAACTTTCTCATCTTGCCGTAATCGAAATTAAGAACAGACAAAACGATGATGAACACAAGCGTAAAGATTGAATAGAAGTTATAAGGAATCGCTCTTATGAAAAGCTCAATACCCGAATAGCTTTCACTCTCAACACAGCCCGATACCGCAGCCGCCCATGATGAAATGGGAGCTATCATACATACGGGAGCAGCAGTTGCATCGATTAAGTATGCAAGCTTAACTCTGCTTATCTTCTTCGAATCCGTAACGGGAGACATTACCGAGCCAACCGTAAGACAGTTGAAATAATCATCGATGAATATGAGTACACCGAGTAAGAATGTTGCCAAAGCAGCACCTGTCTTGGTCTTGATATGAGTCTCTGCCCACTTACCGAAAGCACGTGATGCTCCGGACTTATTGACAAGAGCAACTATCGTTCCGAGGATTACAAGGAATATGAGAATTCCCGCATTGTCCGCAACCGATGTTGACAGTCCGTCCACGGTCACCATATCAACTGTTCCGTAGAAAGAGCAGCCGCCCGCCATTATCGCTCCAAGGATCACTCCCATGAAAAGTGATGAATAAGCCTCCTTGGTGATAAGCGCAAGTGCTATCGCCACAAGCGGCGGAACCATCGCCCAGAAACTGCCGGCAAAATTGCCTGCGCCTGATGCGTTAACAATAAGGATCACTGCCACTGCTACGACGAACACGATCCCCGCGATGATTGTCGTATTCTTTTTGTTTTTCATTTTTCCCTCCATACCGTTGTGTATGTCACAACGACTCTTTTTCTTTTATGCAAGCGCCTCGTCTATTGACTTTGCAAGCTGGTCGGCGCATGAAGTTCCTCTTCCGTTACAGTCATTACCCCTTAAGATATCGGCTGCGCTCTTCGCATCGGTTCCTTCAAGCAGTTTTCCGATTGCTTTAAGATTACCATTGCATCCGCCGAGATACTTAATGTTGTATATCTTACCCTCATCATCAAGATCGTAATCAATCTGTGAAGGGCATACTCCCTTGGGATAGTATGTATAATGCTTCATATTTCCTCCAATCCCGGATAACGTTATACGCGCAATCCTCTTCCTTTATTGTACGAGTCTTCTCTTATCGAATTTCTCTTCGCAATACCTGCAGCGGTACACACCCTCTTTTTCGTCCGCAAGGAAGAATATGTGCGGAAGCTCCTGCTCTATGGATGTGATACATCTGGGGTTCTTGCACTTGAATATATGCTTGATCTCTTTAGGAAGAGTAAGTTCTCTCTTCTCAACGATCTCACCGGCCTTGATCACATTGACCGTTATATTCTTGTCTATTACACCCAATACATCGAGATTGAGTTCATCGATGTCACACTCGACTTTGAGTATATCCTTCTTACCCATCTTATCGGACTTGGCATTCTTAATGATAGCCACAGTGTGGTCCATCTTGTCAAGTTGCAAATGATGGTATATGGACAATGACTGTCCTGCTTTAATATGATCCAGAACAAATCCTTCTTCTATCTTACCTACGTTCAACATATGTTATCTCTCCGTTATATCCCATGCTAAGACTTCAGGTTCCGATTCCGTTTAATCAACGCTTATTCCGAGTAAGGTCAGTATAAGTGCCATCCTTACATACACACCGTACTGTGCCTGCTTAAAGTAAGCCGCTCTCGGATCTTCGTCTATCTCAACCGATATCTCGTTGACTCTCGGCAGAGGATGAAGTATGAGCATATCGGAACTTGCCTTATCCATCTTGCTCTTTGTTAAGATGTAGAAGTCCTTCAATCTTACGTAATCTTCTTCGTTGAAGAATCTCTCTCTCTGAACTCTTGTCATATAGAGTATGTCAAGTTTGTCAATCACATCCTCAAGACTTATGACTTCCTCGTAGGCTATGCCCTTATTCCTTAACATATCCGTTATATAATCGGGTACTCTGAGTTCCTCGGGCGATATGAAGACAAATCTCACATTGTCATATCTTGTAAGCGCATTTATAAGCGAATGTACCGTTCTGCCGAACTTAAGGTCTCCGCACAATCCTATGGTAAAATTGCTTAAGCTTCCCTTTAAACTCCTGATTGTCAAAAGGTCCGTAAGTGTCTGCGTGGGATGCTGATGTCCGCCGTCGCCCGCATTGATGACGGGTATCAATGACTTTGAAGCCGCCACATATGCCGCACCTTCTTTAGGATGTCTCATGGCACATATATCCGCGTAGCACGATATCACTCTGATGGTGTCCGATACGCTCTCACCCTTGGATGCGGATGAACTGCTTGCCTCCGAAAACCCCAGTACCTCTCCGCCGAGATTGATCATCGCGGCTTCGAAAGAAAGCCTTGTCCTTGTACTCGGTTCGTAAAAACACGTTGCGAGTTTCTTACCTTCACACGCCTTACGATACTTATCGGGGTTTTTCTCGATATCTCCCGCCAGATCAAAAAGCCTATCCAATTCCTCCACCGTAAAATCCAGCGGATTCATCAGATGTCTAATGGGTTTCCCTTGCATATTATACCTCCTGTGCAATGTGCATTCCCTATGCTTCTTTCAGTATATCCACAATCTCACCGAATCCCATTCCGTGAGATGCTTTTATCAACACAGAATCCCCTTTTTGCAAAATCATCGGCAACTTACTCTTAAGAATGTCCTTGTCTTTGAAGTATATCAGCCGAACACCGGAAAAATCGACCCTGTCTGCTTCATTCTCTGACATCGCATCTTTGTCCGTACCGTGCGAACCGTCGATTGCTCCGTCAAACATGGATTTTGAAAGTTCTCCGACGCAAATTATGACATCCGTGTCAGACTCTCCCGCAGCCACACCGACTTCTTTATGAAGCGCTCCGGCATTCTCTCCGAGTTCGAACATGTCTCCGAGTATTGCCACCTTCCTTGTATCGGCAAGTGCCAGCAGCTTGATTGCCGACTTCATAGCCGAAGGATTTGCATTATAACAGTCATCTATTATCGTATATTTATTGCCCTGTACTATATGGCCTCTGCCCGCCGTGGCAGCCACCTTGCTTATTCCGGCCTTTATCTGTTCATGGTCAAGTCCCAGATTCTCAGCCACACATGCCGAAGCCAGTGCATTATATAACATATGCTCACCCGGAAGCGCTATGCTTACGGGAATAGTCTCTCCCGTAACACGGCTTACTATGATTGCATCCGTTCCAAGCAGTCCCTTGGTCATATATTCACTGACGCAGTAGTCGCAATCCTTATTCTTTGTTCCGTAGAATACCGGACGAATCCCAAGTGCCTCACTTACCGTGGAGAGCTTATCATCATCACCGTTAAGGAATACATTGCTTCCCTCTTTCATACCGGTGAATATCGCAGTCTTTGCTTTTAACACTCCGTCTCTGTCACCCAAAAATTCCAGATGACAGTTGGCTATATTGGTGATTACGGCCATATCGGGCTTTGCTATCGCCGACATTCTCTCCATCTCACCGAAATGATTGATACCCATCTCAAGTACCAATACTTCATCATCTTCTCTTGCGCTTAATATGGTAAGAGGCATGCCGACTTCGTTGTTAAAGTTACCTATCGTCTTGCATACCTTATACTTCTCCGACAAAACCGTGGCTATAAACTCCTTGGTACTTGTCTTACCCACGCTGCCTGTAATTCCTATCACCTTACAGTCAAGCTGCTTACGGTAATATGCTGCAACATCCTTAAGTGCCTTGAAAGAATCCTTAACAAGGATAC
>JAEEGJ010010417.1_pt1 | contig 24204 bp, 23 predicted proteins | sample 8958761 | NCBI WGS metagenome assembly JAEEGJ01 (sample SAMN16246546, study PRJNA631951) | gut metagenome | biome: gut microbiome; feature: rumen; material: RS-attached | host: Bos | place: Iran: Karaj | collected 2018-10 | reverse complement strand
GATTGTACGAAACGGCATACGATTTTTATAAGCGTGGCGGAAAGCGTTTGTATATTGATGAAATTCATAAATACAAAGGGTGGTCAACTGAGATAAAAATGATTTACGACAAGTTGCCGAAGATGTCTGTCGTTTATTCTGGCAGTTCGCTTTTAGCTCTAAAAAAGGGGAACTCTGCAGATTTGAGTCGTAGGGCCATTGAATACGCCATGCCGGGATTATCTTTCAGAGAATATTTAAATATTGCCAACGGATGGAATCTGAAAACGGCCTCTCTTGATGATATTCTGCAAGGAAAAGTGGATTTCCCGTATAGTGAGCATCGGCCTATCAAGTATTTCGAAGAGTATTGTCGAAAAGGATATTATCCTTTTTTCAAAGAGGAAGATTATAATCTAAGACTCAAACAGGCGATAAACGAAACGGTCGAGCATGACATTCCAAGTTATGCCGACATGCCCGTTGCATCTGCCGTCAAATTGAAAAAATTGATGTATGTTCTTGCCAACAGTGTGCCGTTCAAGCCCAACTACAGCAAGTTGGCACAAGAACTTGAGATAGGCCGCAATCAGTTGCCCGATTATATAGAATACCTTGAGAAATCAAGATTATTCAATGCATTGAAAGAAAAAGGCACAGGGGACTCCTTTCTCAGAAAAGTTGAGAAACTATACCTTAACAACAGCAACATTGCGTATGCGATATCCGATATTAAACCAGATTCCGATACTGTTAGGGAGACCATGTTTCTGTCGTGGATGAGTGAATCTTTTAACGTGACAGCGTCAAGTGTTTCTGATTTTGAAATTGATGGCATCACATTTGAGGTTGGCGGAAAAAGCAAAAAAGAACACCAGATAAAAGATTTGGACAATGCTTATCTTGTGAAGGATAATGTTGAATACGCAATAGGGAACTCCATACCGATATGGATGTTTGGTTTTGTGTATTAAGATAACACCTTGTGGGGTGAAGATTATTACGTATCGGAATTCACCATCGCCTCCACCGGCACCGTGCTGCCCATCAGCCCGATGCGGGTGCAGGCGGTGTAGGACAAGGGAGATGCGTGACGGCGGTTACGGACGGAGCAGGCGACGGGAGGAGAGGTCGTGACGGAGGACATCCTCAGCCTTACGAATGTCCTCGTCGATTTCGGCAGGGTGGTGATGGGCTCGTTTCCGTATCCCTCCCAAGCCCGTCAGGGCTTCCATCTCTGTAGCGCGAGGACGTTCCCGACCGCGCCCCGAACCCCGTTAGGGGTTCCCTCTCTGTAGCCGTTGGCGATGCGGCATTCCCCACAACCCCGTGAGGGGTTGCATATCGGGCACGACAATGTTTTGGCAATCCGTTGAATATGAATCCCCTCCGGGGATTTGAACCCGCGCGTGGGCATCCGCTACAGACAGGCATCCCCTAATGGGGATGAGTCACCCCGCTCTCCATCGCCTCCACCGGCACCGTGCTGTCCATCAGCCCGATGCGGGTGCCGGAGGCGCGGCGGTTGGGGGCGGTGTGGGACAGGGAGGCGCGTGACGGCGGTTACGGACGGAGAAGGCGACGAAAGGAGAGATTGTGGCGGAGATGTCAATTTGAAGATTACGTTATCACGTAAGATAAACGTTATCACGTGATAACGTGACACATCGACATTACCCCTTACTCTACGTTTCTAGTCCCTCTGCACGCCGGGTATCCGGAACAGCTCCAGAACTCCTTTCCCGAATTTATGCCTTTCTTTGCCATCCGCTTTATCATCGGTTTGCCGCATTTCGGGCAGACAGGGGCGTTGGAGTTCGCGCTTTGTTCGGCTCGGTAAGCGAGTCTTTCGGCGGTCAGGGCTTCTGTGAAACCGCCTTCGGCCCGGAAAGTTTCCAGTTGGTTAGCCAGTTGTTTCCTCAGCATCATGATTAAACGATTGCAGAGGACTAACAAGCAGTTGGCTGCCATAATCGAGTTCTTTGCCTCCAGCCACTCATCGAATTTGTGCTTTTGGACCAGAATATGTTGGCTGCTTAGATATTGCACATCGTCCTTGTATAAGGGCTTGTCGAGGTGGGTGTTTGACACCTTGCTGTAGATGTCCGATTTCACCGACCATGGGAGCTCTTCGTGCTGGAGGAGCCAGTTCAGGTAGTCGTTGGCCAGTTCTGCGAGGCTCGCGCGGGCCACATCTGTGAGCCGCATCTCGGTCTCCTTAGAGGTGTCGTGTCGCGAGTTTCCCTCCGCGATGTTGGCCGGCACCGACCGTGCCGCTTGCGTCATCTGGTCGTATTGGCGGCCACACGGATCGTTGGAACGGTTTAGATAGCGCCTGCAGAAATCCTGCGTGGCGAGTTGTATCACGTTGGACATCACCCAGGTGTCCAACCAGTAGTATCCGAAATTTCCTATTTCCATTCTGTTTTCTTTTACTGTTTGTTTAATATTCCGTTTTATTTCAGAGATTAACGAGGACGGGGCACATTTATTGCACGAACATAATTTCACGACAATTTTCACCTTGCAACCCGTTGAACATGAATCCCTTCCGGGGATTTGAACCCGCGTGCGGGCATCCGCTACAGATAGGCATCCCCTAACGGGGATGGGGGTGCCCCGCCCACCAGCGCCTCCACCGGCACCGTGCAGTCATCAGCTCGATGCGTGTGCCGGAAGCGTGGCGGGTGGAGGCGGTGTGGGACAGGGAGGTGCGTGACGGCGGTTACGGACGGAGCAGGCCTCGGAAGGAGAGGTCGTGGACGAGGACGTCCTCGGCCTTGCGGATGTCCTCGTCAATTTCGGCAAGGGGGCGCCCGATTTCCTCGTCAGAGTGACGGGCATCGGTGAGAGCGTTTAGTTTCATCTGGGCTTTGCAGAATTCCATGCCATTGTTCAACATGAGTAGGCTACATTTCTTATTGGAGTTAATGTAACGAAGAAGAGTATCAAAGTAGAATGCCGCACCGCATTTACTGTGCTCTTGCAAATATTGCTGACATTCTATTATTTTTTGTGTGAGGGCTTCAATAACCTATAACCTATAACCATTACCGCTGGTGCAGTCCGCACTCGCGGTGTTCGGGCGATTCCCACCACCAGCGTCCGGCGCGGATGTCTTCACCTGGCTTCACCGCCCGTGTACACGGCTCGCACCCGATGCTCGGGTAACCCTTGTCGTGAAGATTGTTGTATGGCACATGGTGAGCTTTCACATACTCCCACACCTGCGCCTCGGTCCAGTCGATTAGCGGGTTGATTTTCAACACGTTGTGGCTTTCATCCCATTCGATTTTCCGCATATTGGTGCGGGTGACAGACTGCTCGCGACGGAGTCCGCAGATCCATGCGTCGAGGGTTCGGAACGCGCGGCCCAGGGGTTCGAGCTTGCGCACGTGGCAGCAGGCGTGCCGCTTCTCGATGCTTTCGTAAAACGGGTTGATGCCCTGCTCCTGCACGAACCGTTGCAGCGCCTCCGTCTGCGGACAGAACACTTCCATACGGATGCCGTAGTGCAGGTTCGTCTTGTCGATAAGCTGGTAGGTCTCTGGGAAAAGCCGGCCCGTGTCGAGCGTGAAAACCCTCGCCTCCGGGTTGACTTTCATCAGCATGTCCGTAAGGGTCTGGTCCTCAATGCTCAAACTGGACGACAAAGCAATCCTGTCTCCATAGATTTCCCAAAAATGTTGCAGCAGTTCCTCCGGAGCCGCCTCCTCAAACCGCACATTCAAATCTTCAATATCATCTTTGTAATATCTCATCACCTTTATATTGTGAATTATGAATTATGAATTATGAATTGTACATTGCCACCATTCCCGCCCCCACAGTCTCGAAACTGTCGGGATCGATGAAGATGACGGAGCCGGTGACACGGTTCTCGCCATAGTTGTCAACCACTATCGGATTGGCGGTCTTCACCGTGATGCAGGCGATGTCGTTCATCTTCAGTGAGGTCACCCCTTCGACGTGCTCCAAGGTGCTGACATCCACCTTGTAATCCACCGCTTGCACCATCGCGACGGTTTCCGACACGGCGGTGCGGAGGATGTAGCGTTTGCGCAGCTGCATCTCCGTCTCATTGAACCAGCAGCAGTGCATCTTGAGTTGCTGGGTCACCACGGGTTGCGATCCTTCCGCGCCCACGAGCATGTCGCCGCGGCTGATGTCGATGTCATCTTCCAACAGAACAGAAACAGATTCGGGGGTGTGTGCCATTTCCAACTCCTTGTCGGCCTGCATAATGGCCTTCACAGTGCTCGTCAATCCGGAGGGAAGCAGGCGCACGGTGTCGCCCTTGCGTAGCACGCCACCAGAGAGCCGTCCCGCATAGGCACGGTAGTCGGGGAACTTGTCGGAGATAGGCCGGATGACGTATTGCACGGGGAATCGCAGCGGTTGTGCCTCGTCGCCCATTTTGTGTTCGATGGAGACCGTCTCCAGCAAATGCATCAGCGGACCGCCGGTGTACCACGGCATGTTTTGGGATGCTTCCACCACGTTGTCGCCGTATTTGGCTGAGATCGGAATGAAGAGCAGCGAGGCGCGGATGCCGATTTTGGCGGCCATCTCCTCGTAGCGCTGCCGGATGTCCGTGAAGACCTGCTCGGAGAAATCAACCAAATCCATCTTATTGATACACACAGTGATAAAGGGGATGCCGAGCAGCGAGGCGATGTAGGAATGGCGCACTGTCTGCTCCACCACACCATTGCGGGCATCGATGAGGATGATGGCGAGGTCGGCGGTGGAGGCACCCGTCACCATGTTGCGGGTGTATTGGATATGTCCGGGGGTGTCAGCGATGATGAACTTGCGCTTGGGCGTGGCGAAGTAGCGGTAGGCCACATCGATGGTTATGCCCTGCTCGCGTTCGGCCCGCAGTCCGTCAGTGAGCAGCGCGAGGTTCACCTCCTCGTTGCCGCGGCTCCGCGAGGCCTGCTCCACCGCTTCCAACTGATCCTCGAAAATCGACTTGCTGTCGTATAACAATCTTCCGATGAGCGTGCTTTTGCCGTCATCCACGCTGCCCGCGGTCGTGAACCGCAACAGCTCCATGTCTAAATATCCGTTATTCATACTGCTAACTACTAACTACTAACTGCTAACTACTAACTAAAAGTACCCTTCCTTCTTCCGGTCCTCCATGGCGGTTTCGCTACGCTTGTCATCGGCACGACCACCGCGTTCGGTGATGCGGGTGGCGGCGATCTCGGAAATGATGTCCTCCAAGGAGTTGGCCTCGGAGATGGTGAGTCCGGTACAGGTGATGTCACCGATGGTGCGGCAACGCACACGGCGAGTGACCACCTCCTCGGTGGGCTTCAGCGTCATGCAGGGCTCGGCGGCCAACCACTGGCCGTCGCGGAGGAAACAGCGACGCTCGTGCGTGAAGTAGAGCGACGGCAACGGGATTTTCTCCGCATAGATGTACTGCCAGACGTCCATCTCAGTCCAGTTGCTGATGGGGAACACGCGGAAATGCTCGCCCATGTTCTTGCGCCCGTTGAAGATGTTCCACAGCTCGGGCCGCTGGTTCTTGGGGTTCCACTGCCCGAATTCGTCGCGATGCGAGAAAAAACGCTCTTTGGCGCGGGCTTTCTCCTCATCACGCCGAGCGCCTCCGATGCACGCGTCGAACTTGTATTCTTCGATGGTGTCTAACAACGTTGTGGTCTGCAGACGGTTACGGCTGGCGTTGTAGCCCTTTTCCTCCTTCACACGTCCCTTGTCAATGCTCTCCTGCACGGAACCGACTACCAGCTGCGCCCCTAACTGCTCCACGAGCGCGTCGCGGTAGTCGAGGGTTTCCTGGAAGTTGTGCCCCGTGTCGATGTGCAGCAACGGGAACGGGATCTTGGCGGGATAGAACGCCTTGTAGGCCAAATAGGTGACCACGATGGAGTCCTTGCCACCGGAGAAGAGGATGGCCGGCTTCTCAAACTGCGCCGCCACCTCCCTCAACACGTAGATGGACTCGGATTCCAATTCTTTCAAATGAGTTAACTTATACATTTATCAATATTTGTTTAATTGCAATTTTTATCTAATGCATCATTGTATGCTATACCCCAACAACTACTAACTACTAACTGCTAACTGCTAACTAACTGAAGGCTCCGTTGAGATATTTTTGCGTAAGTTCGTGCTGGGGATTGTGGAAAACTTGGTCGGCGGGACCTTGTTCGATGATTTCGCCGAGATACATGAAGACGACGTGGTCGGCGATGCGGAGGGCCTGCCGCAGAGTGTGGGTGACCATGATGATGGAGTATTGCTCCTTGAGCGACACGAAAAGATCCTCCACGGTCTTGGCGGAAATGGGATCGAGGGCACTGGTGGCCTCGTCGGCGAGGATATAGTCGGGCTCCACGGCGAGGGAGCGGGCGAGACAGAGACGCTGCTGCTGCCCGATGGAAAGACGGCTCGCCGGAGTGCGGACACGTTCCTTGATTTCGTTCCAAAGACCCACTGCCTTGAGGTTTTTCTGCACTTGGTAAATCAACATACGGCGCTTGGAGAACATCTTGTTGATGCGGCATCCGTAAGCCACATTGTCGAAAATGGACATGGGCAGCGGACACGGCCGCTGACTCACCAACCCGATCTTGCGGCGCAATTCGGTGACATCGGCCTCACTGGCGAGGATGTCCTGCCCATCAACCAGCACTTGTCCGTCCAACTTGACTCCTTCCGTGGTGTCTATCAGACGGTTGAGCGTCCGCAACAGGGTGGATTTCCCGCAGCCCGATGGTCCGATGATGCAGGTAATCTGCTTTTCGGGCAACTCCACATTAACGTTCTTCAAAATGTGATTGCCCTTGATATGGACGTTTAGATTTTTGACTTCTATCATTTCGTTGACTATAACTATTGACTATATCTTTTACCTAATCACTGATCACTATTCACTGTTCACTATTCACTATTCACTGTTCACTGATCACTGTTCACTGATCACTAATTCACACTTTATTCTTCGAGAATCTATTGGTGATGAAACGGCTGGCGATGCTGAGGACGAGAACAATGACGGTGAGAACGAGAGCGGCAGCGTAGGCGCGGTCAACCACCTCGGGGATAGGACTTTGGAGTTGGAAGAAGACGGCGAGGGGCAGCGTTGCAGCAGGTTGGGACAGGGACGTAGGGATGCTGTCGGTGTAGCCGGCGGTGAACATTACGCTGGCGGCGTCGCCGATGGCGCGGCCGACCGAAAGCAGGGTGGCTGTGGCGATGCCAGGGGCAATTTGCCGCAGCACCACCTTCAGGGTCTCCCAGCGCGTGGCTCCTAACGCGAAACTGGCGTCCAAAATGTCGCGAGGAAAGTTACGGGTGGCCTCGTCCATCGTGCGGATGAAGATGGGGATGATGAGCAGCGTGATGACGATGATACCGCCCAATAGCGAGGTACGCAGCCCGAAATAGATCATGATGGTGAATCCGAACGCGCCATAAACGATGGAGGGCACCCCAAAGAGCACATCGAAGGCCATCCGCGCGGCGTATGCCAATTTGGAATCCCGCTGCAAATAGACGTTGAGGAAAAAGACCACCGGGATGGAGACGATTAACCCCAACACCGTGGAGGCGCCCACGATGTAGAGCGATCCGACGATGGCGTTCAAGAAACCACCTTCCTTGCCGATGTAGAAACCACCGCCCGGCAGCTTGCTCACCATGTCCCAGCTCATGGCCTTCACCCCCTTGGAGAAAACCGTCCAGATGACACTGATGACGAGTCCGAACACGACGAACATCGCCATCCACATGAATGTCTTGGCGACAATCTCACGAACTTTCTTTTTGGAGGATATTTTCATTTTGGTGATTTGTGAATAGTGATTAGTGAATAGTGAACAAGGGAGTTGGCTATCTAACTGTTACCGAGTCGCTTTTCGAGCCGATAGAGCACGATGCGGGAGATGAGGTTGAAGACGAGTACAACGAGGAAGAGGATAAGGGCGGCGAACATGAGGGCGGCCTCGTACATGGGCATGGAGAGCATCTCGCCGTAGTTGTTGGCGATGAGGGCGGGAATCGGGTAGCAAGGGTCAAGGAAGCCGTTGGGGATGCCGATGACGCAGCCGCACACCATCAACACCGCGATGGTCTCGCCCATGGCTCGGGAAATGGCCAGCACCGTGGCTGCGATAATGCCAGGATAGGTGCGCCGGAACAGCACCTTCTTGATGGTCTGCCAACGGCTCGCACCCAGCGCCAACGAGCTCTCGCGCAACTCCAAAGGAACGGAAGAGAAGACCTCAATGAACAGACTTACCAACAACGGTATCACCATGACACCCAGCACGATACCGGCTGCCAACACCGTATATCCCGTGGAGAAGTCCATGAAATGCGGCGCGACATGTTTCGAAATCCAAGGCACAATGACCAACACGCCCCACACGCCGTAGATGACAGACGGTAACGCCGCCAAAATGTCCAACGCCGGGAACACGAACTTCTTGACGTAGGATTTCGCGTATTCGGTGAGGAAAACCGCCGTGAGCAGCGAGATGGGCAACGCAAGGAGGATGGCGACGAACGTCACCCACAACGTGCCCACCACGAAGGGCAGGAAACCGAACTCGCCCTTCATGGGTTTCCATTCCGAGGAGGTCAGCAGCCCCCACAACGAACGGTCCTCCAGCACCGGTGCCGACTTCAGATACAGCCCCACGAACATCACCACCACCATGAGGATGGAGACGATGGTGAGACCGAACATGACAGCCTGCGCGGTTTTGTCTTTGATGATTCTCGATTTCTGCATGTTAAAACCTAATTAGTTGAGTCCTAGGGTTAGCCAACAGCCAATAGCCAACAGTCAATAGCCAAGCGTTAATTCTTGACCCCCAACTTTTCCAACCCTTTCTGTAATTTCTCCTCGTTCAAGCTGATGTAGCCCACGGGCACGTTCTGCTTCTGACCGTCAGTAAGGACATATTCGAGGAAGGCGATGACAGCGGGATTCTTCGGGGTACCGTGACTGACCAAGTAGAGGTCACGGGCGGGCGGCGACGGGTATTTGTCCTCGGCCACCGCCGCGATGAAGTCATCCTTGGTGTCGTAGAAGTACTCGTCGGAGGTGATGACGCCGTCGTTGTCACGGTCGATCGGGCAGACGAGCAGTCCCTGGTTGGGCTTCCGCGACTTCTCGTCGTACGCGTAGCCGATGTTGTTCAGCCCGATGCCGAGCTTGTCGGCCTGGATAGCGGAAGCCAATCCCGGGTCTCCGAAGACGGCGGTGCCCAGCAAATCCTCCTGCTTCTTGCCCATCCAGAGGGCGAACGTCTCGGCCGCACCGCAAGCGTCGGAGCGGGTATAGACGTGAATCGGGGTTTTGTCGTTAGTGCCCAGCACCTGTCCCCAGGTGGTGTATTCGCCCGTGATCCAGATTTTGGTGGCGGCCTCCTGGGAGATGCCATGCTTCATCAGCTTGTCAGCCAAAGGGTTGTCGGCATTGATGGTGATGACCACCGCGTCCTTGGCCGAGGCGAACGGTACGGCGCCCTTTTCCAACTCGGGAGGATAAACCTCGCGGGAGACCATCCCGAGATCGACCACATCGGCCAGCACGTCGGTCATGCCTTTGCCGGCGCCGCCTGCAGAAAGGTCAATGCGCACACCGGGATGCATTGCCTGGAACTCCTCGGCCCACTTCACCGCTAAGGGATAGAGTGCGAAAGCACCGGAAATAGTGATGCTGCCGGTGAGCCCGTCTTTGGTCTGCGGATGCTGCTTCTTCCCACAGGACACACACATCATCAAGATGCAAATTGCTAATAAAAAGGTAATTGTTCTTTTCATATTCTACATTCTACATTCTTCATTCTACATTTAAAAGACCGCGCTTACCATCATTGTTACATTATGTCCAAAAGATTGGTCTTTAGGGTGTTGCTTGAGAGTATAGGCCAACTGCGTGCGGAGGTGCTTTTCGGGCCACCACTCCACACCGGTTGAGTAATAGATAGAGGGAGCATCGGCAGCCATGTCCTTTTCATAATAGTCAAAACGGAGTAAGGGTCGCAACTTCTGTTCGATTTTGCTGTGATCGCCCCAGCCGAATCGGAACCAGTAACCGGCTGTCACATAGAACCCTTGTGTGCGGGTAGGCACAGGAACGTAATCATCCGTGAGGGGATCCACCGCAGCAAAATCAGTTTTTCCCCAAAGATACTCGCCACGGAGAACCCATTGTCTGTCAGTGTATTGCAGACCTCCGGCATAACGAGTGCGCGCCCCGTCGGTATGAGTCGTAACCCCATCATGCAACATGTCATATTTTCCCCAATATCCTGAAGCTGAGAGTGTAAGCCCTTTCACAAAAGGAGAGAACTCCACTCTTGCAGACACGTCTTTGGCTAAGTTGTCGGTCTTGACGTTGATGCCGTTGCCGCCGAAGATGCCGACCCCGTATTGCAGGATGGGGATGCGCTCGCCACAAACCTCCGCAGAGGCCAACGTGCCCGTGAGCATTGCGCCGATTTCGCGGCCGTTGGAGTACGAACTGATTCCCGTTACATCCTTATAGCCCGATAACGCGCTGACAACTTGGGCGTTTTCCATCAGTTCCAAGTCCAATGGCGATAATTTGTTCTCCAATGAGAACGGAATCTTGAACTGTCCGATCTGTAGCTGCACCTGCTTGCAGAAATTCACCTTCACAAAAGCGTCTATCAACCTCGGATTAGGGGCGAAATCGGCTTGCAACCGGTAGTCCACCCACTTTGAGGGACTGCCTTTGATATCGAGGCGGGCACGGCGTATTTGGAACACACTGCTCTGATTTTCAGCGTCATAGTACTCGTATGCATACTGTGCGTCAAACCAACCGCCCACCTTCAGGTATTTCTGAATCTGTTCCAGCACATTCTGTGCCTTGCTCAAGTTGGCAGTATCCTGTCCATTAGCAAATCCACATAAAAAGAGGAATGACAAGGTTATAAAAAGCGGTAAAAATTTTCTCATCATGCACATTTATCACACTGAAAAACGGCGGCAAAAATACTCCCTTATCGGCGAACGAATGTCATAATTTGCAAAAAAACGTGTCATAAAACAGCAAAAACAGTGTCGGAATACCGCAATTCTTGTCCAGAAATGATATTTTTGGTATTTTTGCCGTCATGAAACCAATTTACATTATATTATCTGTTCTGGCGATGTCGAACATCTTGTTCCTGATCCTGTTCATCCACAGCCGCTGGTCTTACCGAAAACTGATGCAGAAGAGTCTTGAAACCGAGGAGAAGAAAAACGCGCTCGTGGAAACCGCCTCATTCAACATTGAAATTGTTCCCGACGAACAGGAGCGGCGGATATTGAGAGACCTGCAGAAAGCGATGGAACAAGGAAAGGTTTTTCTCGATCCGACCATCAGTGTTCAGGATTTGGCCAAACGTCTCGGCACCAACCGAACTAGTCTGTCGCACATCATCAACACGCATCTGAACCAGAATTTCGCATCTCTGTTAAATAGCTATCGGATTAAAGAAGCGGTCAATCTATTGAGCGACCCGCAGCATTTCGACGACAAGATGGAAGCCGTGGGCGAGATGTGCGGCTACAACAACCGCCAAGTCTTCCACGCGGCCTTCAAGAAAGAAATGGGCATCACCCCCAGCCATTTCCGCAACATCAACAAAAACAGAATCAAGGAGAACATCTAAAAAAAATTGTACTTTTGCAGTTTCATCAACCATTGTGATGATGGGCAAAGAGAAACATAGAGCTGCAAGAAATCAGACGCTGACGGTCACCGCCGGGGAGATCCCCGCGCTGGAACCGCTCGTCAGCACGCCGGACGACCTGCGCTCGGGCTTCCGCGACAACATGCTCGTCAACGGCGACCTGCTCGAATGCCTCGACCTCATCCCCGACGGACACTTCGACCTCATCCTCCTCGACCCGCCCTACAACCTCGACAAAGACTTCAACGGGCGGAAGTTCTCGTCCATGAAATCAGACGAATACGAAAATTTCCTGCATAGCTGGTTCGGCAAGGTGTGCGACAAGCTGAAACCGACGGGCTCGCTCTACATGTGCGGCGATTGGAAATGTTCCTCCTCCATGCAACGGGTTATCGAAGAGCGACTTACGATCCTCAACCGCATCACCTGGCAACGCGAGAAGGGCCGCGGGGCAAAATCCAACTGGAAGAACAGCATGGAGGACATCTGGTTCGCTGTGAAAGATCCGAAACACCACACCTTCAACCTGGATGCCGTCATGATGAAACGCAAGGTGATAGCTCCGTATCGCGTGGACGGTCAGCCGAAAGACTGGGATGACACCGCCGACGGCAAGTTCCGCCTCACGCACCCTTCCAACTTCTGGGACGACATCAGCGTGCCCTTCTGGTCGATGCCCGAGAACACTGACCACCCCACGCAGAAGCCCGAGAAACTCTACGCCAAGCTCATCCTCGCCTCCTCCAACCCCGGCGACCGCATCCTCGACCCCTTCTCCGGCAGCGGCACCGCCGCCGTCGTCGCGAAGAAGCTCAACCGTCGCTTCTGCTGCGTCGAACTCAACCGCGAATACTGCCTCTGGACCGCCAAACGCCTCCTCCTCGCCGAATCGAACCCCACCATCCAGGGTTATTCCGACGGCGTGTTCTGGGAACGAAATAGCTTCTATAACCGATAACCCATAACCTATAACCCTTATGTTCGAAATCTTCCTCCGTTCCGTCTTCATCGACAACATGGTCTTCGCCTACTTCTTGGGCATGTGCTCCTATCTGGCCGTTTCCAAGAACGTGAAGACTGCTTTCGGGTTGGGACTGGCCGTCTGCTTCGTGCTGACGGTTACCGTGCCCGTCAACTACCTGATTGACAAATACCTGCTCCGCGAAGGGGCCTTGACGTGGCTGAATGCAAACTTTGCAGGTACAGATCTCTCGTTCCTGTCGCTGATCATCTTCATCGCGGTGATTGCGGGCATCGTGCAGTTGTTGGAGATGGTCTTCGAGCGGTATCTCCCGGCGCTGTACATGACGTTGGGCATCTTCCTGCCTTTGATTGCCGTGAACTGTGCCATCCTTGGCGGCTCGCTCTTCATGCAGGAGCGCAACTTCCCCACCGTGGCGCACAGTCTGGCCTACGCGCTCGGTTCCGGCATCGGCTGGCTATTAGCCATCACCGCCTTCGCCGCCATCCGCGAGCGCCTCAAATACGCGAAGATCCCGCCCAAACTGCAAGGCAACGGCATCGCCTACATCATCACGGGACTGTTGGGAATGGGGTTTATGGCGTTCCTGGGAATGTAATTTTGAATTATGAATTATGAATTATGAATTAACCATCATATCCGCAATCATCATCTTCCTGATAATCATCTGGTTACTGGTCGGAATCTTGTTGTTCGCCCGCAAGAAGATGATTCCCGAGGGATCGGTGAAGATCAACATCAACGGAAAGAAGGAGATCGAGCATGAGCGCGGGTGTACGTTGTTGCAGGCGCTGGCCGACGGGAAGGTCTTCGTGCCGTCGGCGTGCGGCGGGGGCGGTTCCTGCGGCACCTGCCGGGGCAAGGTGCTCAGCGGCGGCGGCGAGATCCTGCCCACCGAGCTGACGCACATCTCCCGCAAGGAGGCCGCCGACCATTACCGCCTCTTCTGCCAGGTGAAGGTGCGTGAGGACATGGAAATCGAAATTCCCGAGAGCTTCTTCGGCATCAAGAAGTGGGAGTGTACGGTCGTCTCCAACCACAACGTGGCCACCTTCATCAAAGAGTTGGTGCTGCAGCTGCCCGAGGGCGAGGTCATGGACTTCCGCTCCGGAGGCTACATCCAGATCGACATCCCCGCTGGCACCGTCAACTTCTCCGACATGACGGTGGAGGAACCCTACCGCGCCGACTGGCAGAAGATGGGGCTCTTCGACCTGCGGATGAAGAACGGAACCCCGACGGTGCGCGCCTATTCGATGGCCAACTACCCGGCGGAGAACGGCATCGTGATGCTCAACGTACGCATCGCCACCCCACCCTTCAACCGCAAGAAAGGTCGGATGGAGAAGGTCAACCCCGGCGTGGCATCCTCCTACATCTACAATCTGAAGCCGGGCGACAAAGTCTTTGTGTCAGGACCTTACGGTGACTTTTTCGTGGAGGAGACCGACCGCGAGATGATGTTCATCGGCGGCGGCGCAGGCATGGCCCCCATGCGCTCGCACATCTTCGACCAGTTCAAAGTGAAACATACGCAGCGGAAGACCACCTTCTGGTACGGCGGTCGTTCGCGCCAGGAACTCTTCTACATGGACGAGTTCGAGCGGCTCGCGGCGGAGCACGACAACTTCGAATTCCACGTCGCCCTCTCCGACGCCCTCCCCGAGGACCACTGGACCGGTCCCACGGGCTTCATCCACGACGTGATTTACGAGCAGTATCTGAAGAATCATCCTGCACCCGAGGACATCGAGTACTACATCTGCGGTCCGCCCATGATGCTACAGGCCGTTCTGAAGATGCTCGACAGCTTGGGCGTCACGAAGGAAATGGTGCATTATGATGATTTTGGAGGGAAATAATAGTTAGTAGTTAGCAGTTAGCAGTTAGCAGTTTTTTTGCTCCTGAGTACGAACACTGCCCGCGATGACACAGAAACGGGCGGTTCTTTTCATTCTTTGTAATTCGAAAAATTTTTTTTTTGCCGTTGTAGTTTTTCATTCTCTTGATGCGTTCTTACAACAGAAACAATCGAATTAATTCAAATAATCAATCAAAGTAAAAAATCAAGAGTATGAAGAAAAACATTTTTGCAATCGCATTCATCGCCATCACCCTCTGCATGGCATCTTGTCAAAGAGAAGAAATCATCCCGGGCATCTCTGGGAATGGTGAAAACCCTGCCAACACTCCGAGAGTGGCCGTCACTTCTGACCTCATCGGCACCGACTGGACAGCCAACCTCGCCCTCGAAGACCTGCTCCAAGCCATGACCGGCATGAACCTCAGCGACTACGGTTGCGAATTCCCTGAAGGATTTGACGCTAACATGACGTTCCACATCAATTTCGACAGCGAGTACGCCCATATCACCTTTGGCGACAACATCACTGTGATCAACGTGGCTGAGCTGGCCGGCGAATATACTAATGAGGAAATCGAAAACATGGATCTTGCGTACGTTTATGACGGTTCTACACACACCGGCACTCTGACGGCTGTAGGCAACGACGAGAACGGCAACCCTATCAACTATCAGATTGTCTTCACCTACGATGACGACGAAGATACCATCACCATCAACCTGCAATTCGCCAACGCCGAGGACGAAGACACCACCATCAACTTCCCGTTGGTGTTCCACCGCGACGCAACTGCTGCATAAGCGTTATCCGTACATATAATTGAAACGGCACCCACAGATTCCTGTGGGTGCTTTTTTTATCCAACAACTACTAATTGCTAACCACTAACTTCTAACTAAAAAAAGCGTATCTTTGCCGTCAAATTGTTATCTGTCATTCAGCAAAACTATACATATATGAAAAAGAGAACATTTATCTTGTTGCTTTTCCTGTTGCTGGGAATCTGCGGTCTTCAAGCGCAGAAGATCTATTCCACAAACTACAAGTCCGAGGCCGACGTGAAGGTGTTTGTGACCAAATACCGTTCCGATGCGGATCTTGTCGTCTATAAGACCAAATACAGTTCGGAAGCCACGGACAACAAGGGGGTCTGGTATTTCACTCAATACAAGAGTGAGGCGAAGAAGAAAATCTATTTTACAGAATACAGCTCTGAAGCGGATGTCAAAGTGTATTTCACCGACTACAAGAGCGAGGCCGGATGGAAAAACAAGTCCAAGCAACATCTTTTCTATTAACTAGTTAATCCAAATTTGTTCACTTCTCGCAACTCTTTTTCGGCGCGGTGTTTCCATATCAAAAAAATTGTATATTTGCAGCCGTATGTTAGATTGCCGAAAAGTTTTTACGAGGTTGTTGGAGTTCTTGGTGCGGAACCATTCTGGTTTTGCGCCTTTTTTTTTGAAATTGAAAGAAATGTGCCCAACAAACGCCGCATATAATCAATAATCAAGACAATGGGTGTCACAAGTGTTATTATCGCGATATTGACATTGATTGCAGGCATCGGTGTTTTCCTGGTGGCCTGCCAGATGATGAGCAACAACCTGGAGTCCGCAAGCAGCCGGAAATTAAGACAGCTGTTCGCGAAAACGGGTGACAACAAATGGGTGGGTGTCGGCATCGGTCTTGCGGGCACTGCCGCCATCCAAAGCAGCGGTGCCGTCACCGTGATGGTCATCGGTTTCGTGAACGTGGGCATCATGAGCCTCGCACAAGCGGCCACCATCATCTACGGTTCCAACATCGGAACCACGGTGACAGCCCAATTGGTGGCCTTGGGTATGTTCGGGCGCAACAGCATCTCCACCACCATCATTTTCGCGGCTTTCGCGGGCATCGGCGCCTTCATCTCGCTTTTCGCCAAACGCGACAAATGGAAACAGACCGGCGGCATCCTCACCGGCTTCGGCATGTTGTTCGTGGGTCTGAGCATGATGTCCTCAGCCATGGAAGATTTTGCCGCACTTCCAGAAGTCAAAACCTTGCTCGCCAACATCAGCAACCCGATACTTTTGGTCGTCATCGGCGCCCTGTTCACGGCCATCATACAATCGTCGTCTGTGATGACCTCCATCGCCATCACAATGGTTGTCACAGGACTCGTGAGCCTCAACCAAGGTATCTATCTGACCATGGGCTCCAACATCGGTTCCTGTGTGGTAGCCATGATTGCCGGTATGACCAGCGGCACGAACGCCAAACGGACAGCACTCATCCATCTCATATTCAACGTGATGGGTGTTTTCATATTCTTACTGCTTGCCTTGATTCTGCGAATCTCGACTGCCGGTGTTTTGAGTTTCGGCACTCTCTTTGAACGATGGTTCCCGAACACCCCGCAGGTACAACTCGCCATGTTCCATACTTTCTTCAACGTGTGTACCATGTTTGTGGCATTGCCCATGACCAACCTCCTGGTGAACACCGCATGCAGGATCGTTCCCGAGAAAAATGATCCCAACGACGGACGTCCACGTCTCAAATTCCTCGACCCATCCATGCTCTCCACCCCCGCCGTGGCACTCCGCCAGTTCAAAAGCGAAATCGAGAATATGGCCGAGATGGCCATCACCAATTTCAGACGCTCCATCAAAATCATCACTACCATGGACTACTCCGAGATTGAGGAATTCAGACAGGTAGAAAAGACTCTTAACTTCTTGAACAAAGAACTTTTACGTTATTCCATCGCCCTTTCGGAGAACAGCTTCAGCAGCTATGACCAAGCCTACCTGACCTCCACCATCCGCACCGTCAGCGACTTGGAGCGTGTAGGCGACTACGCTGAAAACATCGTGGAATACGCTGATTCCCTGAAGGAACAGGATGCCAGATTCTCAAAAGAGGCCACCGACGAAATCCTTCAGATGGAAAAGCTGGTAAACAAACTCTATGACGAAGTGATGTATGCTTACCACCACAAAGACAGAGAGGCCCTGAAGAGGGCGAATGTCATTGAAGATCAGATCGATGACCTGACCGAAGAGATGGAGCGCAACCACATCCGCCGTTTGAATGACGGTACCTGCAGCCCCGCTGTCGGCGCAGAATACCTCTCCCTGGCGCAGAACTCCGAACGTGTCGCCGACCACCTCATCAATGTCGGGAACACGGTTTTGGATCTCTACAAGTGATTTTCTTCCAAAAAAGTCTTGATTTTTAATGGTGCGACTGACAAAAAGTGCCATTTTTTTCTTTTTTTTAGTTCAAATTTTCTTCACAACAGCCTGTCTTTCTGTAAGATAAAAATATTTGCGTAAAATTTACACAAATTAAGTTTTTGTATTGAAGAAAATGTATTTTTGCGTAAAATTTACGCAATTAAAAACAAGACAAAAAAAAGGAGGGAATCAGTATGAGTTACACCTACCAATATCCTCATCCTGCCGTGGCCACCGACTGCGTGGTGTTCGGCTTTGACGGCAAAGAACTACAGATTTTGCTGATAGAGAGGGGGTTGGAACCATTCAAAGGAATGTGGGCCTTTCCGGGAGGTTTTATGCGCATCCAGGAGACAGCGGAGGAATGCGCAAGACGAGAACTGTTAGAAGAGACAGGTTTTCCCATTCAAGTTCTCAAACAGTTAGGTGCATTTTCGGGTGTGAATCGTGACCCGCGTGAACGTGTGGTCTCTGTTGCGTTTTACGCCTTAGCGCGCCCCTCCGATGTGAAAGGCGGTGATGATGCGCATGACGCACGATGGTTCGCCCTTGACGATGTGCCGCAGCTCGCCTTCGACCACGACTTCATCCTCCGCAAGGCGATGCAACAACTGCGCAAGGACATTTACTTTGAGCCGATAGGGTTCGAGTTGCTGGACAAAGCGTTCACCATGTCGGAGCTGCAGAGGCTCTACGAAACTATCCTCGGTGTGCGCTTCGACCGCCGCAATTTCGAGAAAAAGATGCTGCAGACGGGCATCCTCCAACCCATCGACGAGGAATACGACGCGATCGCGGAATCTCTTTCATGCAACGCAATCCCTGAGCCAAAGAGGGCTTTTTTCGGGGAAAGGCGGGAAATGCGCACAAAAAGCATTGACGCGCTGTTCGGCACCGAGCCGGAGAGACCTCGCGAAACAGTTATTCTCGCAGACATTGCCCATTGTGAGTGTACTTCTCCTATTGAAGATAATGAAACCACCAGGCGCAAACCCGGGCGGAAAGGACGAAAATTTTCATTCAACAAGAACAAATACGACAGCTTCAAACAGAATAACAATTTCAGGTTCGAATTTTAATTATCATCAATTCATTTTATTCATCAATTCAAAAAACAAAGTTATGTTTACAAAAAGATTCAAAAAACAACAGGAAGTCACAGACAATCAAAGTGAAAACACAAACACCGTTCCTCAAGAGAGTAAGCATGGTGACAAACTCAAGGTCTATAACCTCGTCATCCTTGACAAGAGCGGTTCCATGAGCAGCATCGCCGAGGCCGCCATCTCCGGTTTTAACGAGACTGTGGGCGGCATCCGCTCCGCACAGGAACGCTATCAGGACTCCCAAGAACATTTCGTGTCGCTCTACGTTTTCTGCAATTGCGACAAACACTACATCTATGAAAACGTTCCCGTGAATGAAGTTAAGACGCTGACATCCAGGGAGTACCATCCTTGCTGCTGCACCCCGCTCTTCGATGCCATGGGAGTCTCCCTGAACCAGCTGCTGAACAAAATCCAATCGGACAAGAACGCCACTGCTGCCGTCACGGTCATCACCGACGGTTTGGAAAACGCCTCCAAAGAATACTCCGGTTCGGCCATCAAAGCCTTGGTGGACAAGCTGAAGGATGAGGAGGGCTGGAATTTCGCCTACATCGGCACCAACCAGGATGTGGATGCGGTGGCCGCCAGAATTTCCATTACCAACACCATGTACTTTGAGGATGATTCGGCAGGCATGAAGACCGCGTGGGAGAACGAACGAAAAGCTAAAATGCGGATGTACGACCGGATGCAGGAGGATTATGTCTGTTGCAGCGCCGCACCCGAACCGATGAGTGCAAAGGTTATGAAGCTGTTCCGTGCGAAACGTAACCGCGAGGAGAAGAACTACCGCTCCATGGACGAGTTCCGCAACCGCATCACTCCCAACAACATAACCACGCTGAAAGACAACGAGATTTTTGTGTTCGGAAGCAATTTAGCGGGGATGCACGCGGGCGGCGCGGCGAGAATCGCGGTCGAAAAATTCGGTGCGGTGATGGGACAAGGAGTCGGTTTGCAAGGACAAAGCTACGCCATCCCCACGATGCAAGGCGGCGTGGAGACCATCAAGCCCTACGTCGATGAGTTCATCAAGTTCGCGGACTGTCATCCCGATCTGACCTTTCTGGTGACGCGCATCGGCTGCGGCATCGCAGGTTTCACCGATGAGGAAATCGCCCCGCTGTTCGTGAGAGCAATCAACTTACCCAACGTGCATTTGCCGAAGGAATTCTGGGGAGAGCTGGTTTAAAAATCCCCTCATAAAAATCGTAGGGTTGCCACATTGTGACAACCCTACGATTTTTTATGACAATCCTTATGTTACGACCTCCTGAACTTATGAAAATCGCTCGCATCCCACGATTGGTACAGCAGAATGTGATGAATCTCGTTGATAATCAGGATAAAGAGCCGCAAATCATTGTCGGCAAACCATTTGATGGCCTCCGTTTCTTTGCGACAGGCGGCCGCAAATGTTGCCAAAAACGTGCAATGGTACTTGTCTAACCACGCGATGGCGGCATCCTCGTTGTCAATGGCGTTGCTCAGCACCGCGAACTCAGGATATCCGTTCTCCAACAACCATTGCAACGCCGCCTCGTTGGAGTGTATCGCCGACGACAACGCCTCCAACTCGCGATACCCGTTGTTCATCAGGAAATCGCTGAACTTCCGGTCGCCCTCCAGACTTTTGAGGAAAGCGACTAGTACCTTAGGATCGTAATCTAATAGGCTCTTCATTAAATTGATAATTGATAATTGATAATTGATAATTGAGGGGAAACGTTTCGAATCCCCTCATAATTATCCATTATCAATTATCCATTATAAATTAAAACTTACTGTTTCAAACTAACGGTCTTGTTAAACACCAGCTTTTCCTCACTCGAGTCGGGATCGCAATAGAAGTAGCCGATGCGCTCAAATTGGAAGTGCTTGATGGAGGAAGCCTTCTCGTAGGTGAGTCCTTCTTCCACCCAAGCTTGCTTGATTTCCAGCGAGTTGGGATTCAAGTTGTCGATAAAGGTTTTGCCTTCTTCGCAATCATCTGGAGCGGGCACGTTGAAGAGACGGTCGAAGAGGCGCACCTCAGCGGCTTTGGCGTGCTTCACAGGCACCCAGTGAATCGTCGCCTTCACCTTACGGTTGCTATCGGGCATACCGCTCTTGGTCAGCGGGTCGTAGGTGCAGTGGATCTCGGTGATCTCGCCGTTTTCGTCCTTCACGATGTGCGTACACTTGATGATGTAGGCGTATTTCAGACGCACCTCGCGGTCGATGGAGAGGCGGTAGAACTTCTTGTCGGCGTTCTCTCGGAAGTCGGCGCGCTCAATCCACAACTCCTTGGCGAACGGAATCTTACGGGTTCCGGCGGCCTCGTCCTCAGGATTGTTGACGGCATCCATCATCTCCACCTGATCCTCAGGATAGTTGTCGATGATAAGCTTAACCGGGTCGAGGACGGCCATCGTACGGATGGCAGTCTTGTTAAGGTCCTCGCGGACGCAGAATTCGAGCAGGGAGACATCAATGATGTTGTCACGCTTGGCCACGCCGACGGTCTCGGCGAAGTTGCGGATAGCCGCAGGGGTGTAACCGCGACGGCGAAGACCGCAGATGGTGGGCATACGCGGGTCATCCCAACCGTTAACATGATGTTCCTTCACAAGTTGCAGCATCTTGCGCTTGCTCATAATCGTGTAGTTGAGGTTGAGTCGCGCAAACTCGATTTGCTGCGGGTGATGGATGCGCAACGCCTCGCAAAACCAGTCGTAGAGCGGACGGTGTACCTCGAACTCCAGCGTGCAGATGGAGTGCGTGATGCCCTCGATGGAGTCGCTCTGTCCGTGCGCGAAGTCGTACATCGGGTAGATGCACCACTTGCTGCCGGTGCGGTGATGGTCGGCGTGCAGGATGCGGTACATGATGGGGTCACGGAAATGCATGTTGGGCGATGCCATGTCGATTTTGGCACGGAGCACGCGGCTGCCATCCGGGAACTCGCCCGCCTTCATGCGACGGAAGAGGTCGAGGTTCTCCTCCACGCTGCGATTGCGGTAAGGACTTTCCACGCCAGGAGCGGTGGGCACTCCCCTACCCTTGCTGATCTCCTCCTGCGTCTGGTCATCCACATACGCCAAGCCTTCCTGAATGAGCTGCTCAGCCCAAAGGTAAAGCTGGTCGAAATAATCGGAGGCGTAATGTTCCTCCGCCCACTGGAAGCCCAGCCATCTGATGTCGTCCCGGATGGAATCCACATATTCGGTATCCTCCTTCACAGGGTTGGTGTCATCAAAACGCAGGTTGGTCTTGCCACCGTATTTCTGAGCGATACCGAAATTCAGACAGATAGATTTTGCGTGGCCGATATGCAGATAGCCATTCGGCTCAGGAGGGAATCGGGTATATACTTTCGCATCGTTTTTCCGGTTCTGGATGTCTTCTTCGATAATTTGCTCAATGAAATTCATATTCTTCGGTTTTAGGGTTGGTAAAAAACAAACGGCAAAGATACGATTTTTTTGGAACACTTCAAAATCAACAATCAAGATTTGCCGCTGAAATTAAAACCCATCCCTGAACTCTGTGGGAGACATTCCTGTCTCGCGGCGGAAGTATCGGCAGAAGGTTGCCTGTTCGTCGAAACCCAGCATGTCAGCGATAGCCTGTACATTGAGGTCGCGGCGAACGTGCAAAAGCATCTTTGCCTCCGACACGACATGATTGTGTATCCAATAGGAAGCGGTTTGGCCGGTTTCCTGCTTGATTACAGCACTGAAATGCTTTGAACTCAGACAAGTCTTTCCTGCATAGAAACCAACGTCCCTATGCTCGCGGTAATGCTGCGCAAGATCGTTGCGGAACTGGTCACTTACCCGATTGTCCGTTCCGGTTTCATTCAGTTTTTGATTGCGATAATAGTTGAGCAATCGCAGCAGAAACTCCAATTGCCGCACCATTAATTTACGTTTGTCAGGGATGTTGATCCGCGATGTTTCTTGCATCCCCTTCACCACATGCATTATCATCTTGTATTCATGTTTGTCAAGTTTCACGCATGGGTGCGGCTCGTAACGATATCGCATCTGCTTGATGATTTGCAACAAGGGATCATTCAGCACTTCCCCATCTACAACAATCAGTGAGGCAAGGTAATCGTTGGTCTTACTTATTTCCTTAAGACTATGATTTGGAAAAATCACGCCAACGGTGTACTTTTCCGAATAGTCAACATAGTCGTCGTACATCAGATCGGTATGACCTCTTTGGCCCACACAAATCACATAATCGGGCGAGACAAACGGTTCTTTGCTGGTCGGCAACCCTCTTACATCGTCAAGAACCACGATGCCTTCCTCTTTAATCCTCTGACCATACAGGTACAGGGGATGAATGTATGGCTGTTTCTTTTTCATAGTGCAAAAATACGGATTATTTTGACAATTATGGCGGTATCGGTCTTTTTGCCAATCATTTCCGCCGTTCTGACATTTCTGTAGGATGATGAGTTTGTACTTTTGAGCTTTTTAATGTAAAATTTTTCAATTGAGATAAAAAACTAAAAACCAACAAATTATGTTCAAAAAAATTATCCTTTTCGTGATGCTCGGTTTTGCCATCTGTGCCTTTGCGCAGACACCGGGCAACAACACCGTTGAAGTTGTCTATAATGGAACGACGGCGACGGTTAATGTGGCAGAAAACGTGTCACAATATCTGACCGTCACTCAGAGCGGGGCGCATGTCTCAATCGCGCAAAGCGCAAGCCTCGCCGATGAAATCACGTACAAGCTGAGCGGTACATCAACCGACGGCGAGTTTTACATGTCAGGATCCTATAAGGCTACCGTTGAGCTGAACGGCCTCACCCTGACCAATCTCACGCCTGTGTATAGCGGTGCGGCCATTCACATCCAAAACAGCAAGCGCATCAACGTGAAGGTTGCCACCGGCACCACCAACACGCTTGTCGATGCGGCCACTGGTTCACAAAAGGGCTGCCTTTACGTAAAGGGACACGCCGAGTTCAAGCAGAAGGGCACACTTAACGTGGTGGGCAACGTGAAACACGGCATTAAGGCAGGCGAGTATATCAGTCTGAAAAATGCTACCATCAATGTGACCTCTGCGGTGGGCGACGGCATTTCGTGTAACCAGTATTTCCTGATGGAAAGCGGCACCGTCAACATCAGCGGCACGGGCGACGACGGCATCCAATGTGACCTTGACGGCGACACCTCAACAGGCGAAACCACCGACCACGAGGATGAAGACTCGGGCAACATTTATTTCAAAGGCGGCACTGTTAATATCACCTGCACTGCTGATGCCACCAAAGGATTCAAATGCGCCGGCGATATGTTCATCTCGGGCGGCAACATCACGGTGAATGCCAATGGCACGCTG
>JAEEGJ010010416.1_pt1 | contig 24207 bp, 17 predicted proteins | sample 8958761 | NCBI WGS metagenome assembly JAEEGJ01 (sample SAMN16246546, study PRJNA631951) | gut metagenome | biome: gut microbiome; feature: rumen; material: RS-attached | host: Bos | place: Iran: Karaj | collected 2018-10 | reverse complement strand
GTCAACGGTGAGTAAAATTCCGCAATGGGCTTACACGTATGCGCCAACAACCGAAGGTATCTGGGCGCCTGACATTTATTACATGAACGGCGAATACCGCGTGTATTACTGCGTTTCCGTTTTCGGCAAGCGCACGTCTGCCATTGGCTATCAGTCCACGAAGTCGATTGTGCCGGGCACAACGGGCTACGGCTGGACGGACCATGGCCACGTTTTCCATACGGTGGCATCGGACAAGTACAATGCGATTGATGCCGATGTCGTTCGTGATACCGAAGGTAATTACTGGATGGCTTTTGGCTCGTTTGGTCTTGGAATTCAGTTAATTAAGTTGGATGCAAAGACGGGCTATCAGGCGAGCGATGACAAGACCGTCTATAACATTGCACGACGCACGAGCAAGGCTAGTAACGGTGCCGAAGAAGGTCCGAGCTTGATTGAACATGGCGGCCAGTATTTCTTGTTTACCGCATGGGATATCTGCTGCCAGCAGGGCAACGATATTGAAAAGACGACTTACAAAACTGCTTATGGCCGTGCTGATAAAGTAACCGGTCCGTATAAAGACCGTGCAGGTTACGATATGGCTAATGGCGGTGGCACAATCCTTATGGAGCGTTACGGACGTTATGTCGGTCCGGGCGGCGGCGAAGCTTTCCAAGACTTGAACCGCGTACGTTTTGTGCATCACTATTATGATCTCAATGGCGACAAGTTTAATCACATTCACATTCGTGATGTTGTGTTTACCGAGGATAACTGGGCTGAGATGGGACAGCCCTTCCTCGGGCGTTATTTGAGTGCCGAAGTCGAACACGGCGTTTTGACGCGAGCTGTTTCGGGCGATCTTGCAATTACGCGCAGCAATACTGCTTCGAATGGCGAATACCTTGCTTATATCAATACCGCAGGTTCCAAGATTCGCTTGCCGATGAACATCATGCAGGCGGGCGAGTACTTGTTGCGTTACCGCTATGCAAACGGCGGCGAAGGCGATGCTACGCACAAAGTCACAGTCAATGGCAAGTCGCAAACCGTGACGCTTCCGCCGACAGGTTCCTGGGGAACGTTCCCGGAAAAGTCTATCGTGATGATTCCGGCTACGCTCAAGCGCGGCGGCAACTTCATTGAAATCGAGCCGCAGCCGAATGGATTCTTCTCGGAACTTGACCGCATCGACTTCTTGCGCGTGATTCGCGATACGATTCCGGCAAATGGCTTTGACAACGGCATCCGCGTACGCCTCACCGACAAGGATGAATTTGCCATCAAGGACGGTGGCTATGCGATTTTCGAAAACGTCGTGACAGATTCTCTCAAGAGCAATACGAACGTCTCTATTCAGGTGAAAAACGCAGCCGCAGGTAAGCTCGCTATTCGCGATGGCAAAAAGGACGGAACCGTTCTTGCTGAATGCGACCTCTCGACTGCCAAAGCTTCTGCAAACGGCTGGTCCGAAGCAAGCTGCGGAACGATTAAAGTAAACGGCATTAAGGACTTTTACCTGACGGCTAGTGGCCTTTCGGGCGAAACCGTTGTCGGAAACATTATGTTCAAGTCGAACACTCCGGCGTCAAGCTCTAGCAGCGTTCCGGCCGAATCCAGCTCTAGTGAAATTGCTGTGAGCAGTTCGAGCGAATCTTCTGTAGCGCTTCCGACAGTCCGTCCATCATTGAACTACAAGGTATCCAAGATTCCTAACGGTTACCGCGTACACTTCGATAACGGTGGCGTTCATCAGGCTTACCTTTTGAATCCGATGGGGCAAATTGTCTCCCATAAAAAAGCTTACGGTACCGATATTGAGTTTAATAACCTTCCCAAGGGCAGATACATTATCAAGATGAAGTAGGTTGTCGTCTTCTTGTCAAAAGACGACGATTCAATTTTCTATCTTACATTCTATGAATCAGAAAATCCCAGGAATCCTTTTTTTACTCGCTATGCCATGTTCTGTTCTCCTTTACATCAAGGTGGAGACGCTTTCTGGCTCGGAGATTCTTGGGCTTCTTTCTGCGGTAGCGCTTTATTTTATTGTTGCGCTTATTATCGCTTTCGTGTTCAACAAAAATGATAAAGACTAGTTTAAGCTCAGCCTGCTAAAAACTACTCTTCCTTCATGTTGTACGGCAGCAGTCTGACTCCTACGGGATTCAATTTTGCATGTCCACGGACATTTGCGGGCAATTGCAACCCATAGCCTTTAGCATTAAGGCGTTCTTCCTTGATTCCTTTGTTTATGAGGAACTCGTAGATGAATGTCGCGCGCGCATCAGAAAGTGCCTGTGGGACCATTGCTTCGCCCGATTTGACGCTGCACTGGATTTCAATGGCGATTTGCTTGTTGTGTCGCATAATTGAAACAATGTCACTCAACGCTGTATAAGAGGAGTTGAGCGGTTTGTCCATGCCTTTATGGAACTGGATGCGCCTTGCTATTTTATCCAAGTTTAATTTTTCGCGAATAGGGCATCCGCTCGAATCAACTTCTGTGCGTTCAAGTGTGTTCGGGCAGTTGTCGAGGTAATCTACAACGCCATCCTTGTCTGAATCTATCGGGCATCCTGTAGAGTCTACGGGTGCTTCTTCGGGCGTGTCTGGACATTTGTCGTCTTCTTCGAAAACGCCGTCGTGGTCCAGGTCTATTCGGCAGCCTATGCTATCGACCATTACTCCTGATGGCGTGTTCTCGCATTTGTCCATAAAGTCTGGAATGCCGTCTTCGTCTGAATCGATTGGGCAGCCGTACATGTTTACAATTTCATTGGGGGCGCTGTTTGGGCATTTATCCCATTCGTCTGGAACGCCATCCTTGTCCCTGTCCAAAAAGCATCCGTATTTATTGACTGTGAGTCCTGCGGGGGTATTGGGACATGAGTCAAGAATGTCTGGTACACCATCTTCGTCCGTATCTAGAATACATCCGAAATCATTGACTTCTTCGCCTGGCGCACTGTCATTGCATTTGTCGAACTCATCTGGCACACCGTCCTTATCAATGTCGTGAATACATCCAAATTCATCAACGGGGTGACCACTCTTTGTCTCAGGGCACTTGTCCCTGTAGTCTGGTACGCCGTCGTTGTCGTTGTCAAAAGGGCACCCTCTGTCGTCGATGAGGACTTCGGGCGGTGTATTGGGGCATTGGTCTAAGTCGTCTGCGATGCCGTCTTTGTCGGCGTCTGGAGCGCATCGGTATTTATTTTCCTTGAAAGTTCGGCCGGACTTGGGGCATGCGTCCATTCGCTTTTTGAAGTCTTCAATCTTTCCGCTGAGGTCGAATGTTCGGCTGAGCTTGATGGATGCTGCAATAGTGGGACTTCCGGGTACGGTATAGGAATACTTTTTCCCTTCGGTTAATACGGTAATCTGGTGTCCTCGGCCAATCTTCTGTTTTCTGAAAAGGTCCATGCCGAGGTCTGCGTTGATTGAAAGCGTCGTGAATTTGGGTAGCCTGATTTTTAAGCCCGGGGAAAACCTCAGCTGGTCGTTCAGGAATCCTTGCCACACATCTTTTGTGCGGATCCATGTTTCTCCTGAGGCTTCAAGAACGAGCGACACCCATTCGTAAGGGAACAGCTGAATTCCCGAACCCCATATAAAGATGTTTTCGCTGTTTTGCAGATTTCTAAGGACACCTGCATAGTTATTCCAGCTGATAATCTTATGGAGGTTCATCGTCATGTAAAGAGTGCCGGCGACGGAAAAATCAGCAGAGGAATAAGGGTGTGTAATTTCTTTCTTGTGAATGTACCAAAGGTGTCTTGGACGTAGCCCTTTCTCGTTAGTTCCGCTGGGTATAAAGAGTTCTAGCGCTGCGGCGAAATTAAAAAGATCCTTTGGAGACTGGTTGGGAAGTTGAGCCTTGACCAATAGTCCGAGGTCTCCAAAACCAGGACCTTTAAGTTTTGTACCGCCAGCATTGCCGTCGTAGTGGACGCTGATGTTGAGGCCGACTTCTAGGTAATTAAGGAGTCCGTATCCCACATAGCCAAGGACCGAGTTCGAAGGGGAGTCGTCGGAAAGAGTTTTTTTATGATCATACTCGTCAAGTATGTAGCCTTCAATACTGGCTGGCTTGCTGCTGCTAGCCATTTCAAATCCGCCCATGACAAAAAGGTCTCCTGGACCGATCGTTCGTGCTCCAGGAACATGGATTCCGGTACTATTGAAGGAAAATCCGGACTGCGCAAACAGGAAAACGGCGCATGCGAGAATGGATAATAGAAATTGTTTCATTTTTCATAAAGAATTTAGACATTTTTTTTGTTTAACTGTTTGCATTTTCAAATTTATGTATATATTTCACTTCCGAAGTGAGAAACAATAACTCCGCAAATAAATTGCCATCATGGCATCGTAAGTCGCAAAAGGCGTATAAGATTAACAGAGTGATCATCATTCTGCAAATCGTGACCGCATTTGTGATGTGTGGGGTTATCCTATATGGCATGAACAGATTGATGCAATAAACTGGAGGAAAGCTTATATGAATAAGGCTTACTATTGTGGTCGTCGTCCTAAGAGTGATGCGTTCGATGATACCCCGGATCCAACTTTCTTGGGCGAAGAAGATGATCTGATCAAGGAAGAAGAAGAACCGCAGGAAGAAGAAGTTGACGAAGAAGTCGATTTTGACAAGCCCTCTTTTGGCCGTAACCCAATCTGGTCTGACTACGGCGAGGATATGGATTTCGACCAGTGATATGGTCGGATAAATTCGTTAGACTCGGCTTTGCTTTAGTTCTTTTGTTTTTGACCGCCTGCGCACCTAAGCAGGCGAAGCTTGCCGCGTCATCTCAGGGAAAACCTATCCAGCCGGAAAAGGTTTCTATTGATGTGCCCGGACCAAATCCAGGCAGGGAAATCGTCGGGGATTCGACTAGGCCTTCATGGGTCTATTATCAGTATGGTCTCCAGGCGATGGATAATAATGAATGGGCCGTTTCCAAGCATTATCTTGAAGAATCGCTGCGATTGCTCGTGACCGAAAAGTACGACTCGACCAAGAGCAAGCTTACCCGTTCCGAAGATTCCATTTACAAGATGCAGATGCCTGTGCGCATTGTCCTTGCTCTGGAGGAAGTTTACCCGAACCTCTCGGAAGCGGGCGGGGATTCTACATCTCAAGATAGCCTTACCATTGATGGCGTGGACGCTTACGATGAAAATACGGCGGACAGTGCGTCCATGCGCGTTATTGAAAATTTCCTCGATACGGTGGATGCTGGGCGTTTTTCTCTCCCGATCCGCTTCAACGAGCGCGTCATGCAGGAAATCTACTACATGACGACATCTGCCCGTGGCTTTATTACGCGTTCGCTCTCCCGCAAGACGGCGTACGATTCCTTGATCTATACAAAGCTTGCCCAGAAGCGCATGCCGCGAGACCTTATTTATCTCGCTCTGGTGGAATCTGGCTTTAATGTGAAGGCGTATAGCCGTGCAAAGGCGGCTGGCATGTGGCAGTTTATCCCGGAAACCGGCATCCGCTATGGTCTTGAAGTCGATTTCTGGGTGGATATGCGCCGCAATCCGGAAATGGCGACTGAGGCCGCCTTGAGCTATCTTTCGACTTTGTACGCAGAATTTGGCGATTGGCTCTTGTCGATGGCGGCCTACAACTGCGGTGAAGGCCGAATTCGCCGGTTGATTCGGGAAAAGAAGGCTGATTCAACGTGGGGCAACCGTCCTGTAACGTATTGGGACTTGCAGCTTCCGCAAGAAACCATGCATTACGTGCCTCGAATCCTTGCCGCTATGGTGATTGGGCACTTCCCGGACCATTACGACGTGGCGATCAACAAGCGTCAGCTGCCGGCTTACGATACGGTTACCGTTTACGATTCGTTCTCTCTCGATGAAATTGCAAAGTTCTTGAAGGTTCCTGAAGATACGCTCCGCACGTTGAACATGGAACTTACCATGTGGTGCACTCCGCCAAACCGCGATGCCTATTTGCTCCGCTTGCCGTATGGGACTCGTGCCGCCTTTGTGCAGAATTATGACCGCATGGAAAAGAACGGATTCTCGAGCTGGAAACAGCACAAGGTTCGTAAGGGCGAATCGATAGGGGTGATTGCGCAACAGTACGGTGTCCGCGTAGCCGAAATCCAGCGTGCAAACGACATGAAGAAGACCAAGCTCAAGCCTGGCCGTACGCTTTTGATTCCTGTCAAGGTCGCTCCGCGCAGATCTACAGGCAAAAAGCCGACAAAGGTCCGTACGTATGTGGTTCAGCTGGGGGACAATCTCGGTTCCATTTCCCGTCGATTTGGCGTTTCCCAGGAATCATTACGCATCTGGAACAATATTGAGACCGGGTATAACGTGAAAAAGGGCGATACCATTTTTGTCTCGAAACCGGATTTGAAGCCGTCCAGTTTTATTCAGCAGCGCGTGGCCCTTAAGAAAGGTGAAAAGTATGTGGTCAAGGCGGGGGATACTTATGCCGAAATCGCAAAGAAGTATAAGGTCCCTGTGTTCCTTCTGTTGCAGGCTAATAGCGGCTTTACTAAACGCTTGACTATCGGTGATTCTCTTGCTATTCCAGCCTACGTCCGTCCGCCGCGCAAGATGTCCAAGGCGAACGAAGATGAAATTCCTGTGGAATTGGCCAAGTCTATCGAGCAGGATTCTAAAAAGTCAAGCAAGTCGTCTAAGAAGCCGGCCGAAAAGTCTTCTGAACCTTCGAAATCCTCGAAGAAGGAACCGGTCAATACAACGATCATTTATACTGTCGAAGCCGGTGACAATCTCTTTGCCATCGCCAAGAAGTACTCCACGACTGTTGCCGCCATTCGCGAAATGAACGACATGGGCAATTCCTCGAATATCAAAATCGGCCAGAAGCTAAAGATCCCCGGAGCAGCAAAGCCTGCGGCAAGCTCTCCAAAAGTCGAGGAAATTACTCACGTTGTCAAGAAGGGCGAAGGTCTTTGGGATATTTCCCGACAGTACGGCGTAACGATTGAAGATATTGTCAAATGGAACGGCTTAAAAGATACGAAAATCAAAATAAACGAGAAACTAAAAATCAAGACGACCAAGAAACCGAAAAAATGATAGCATTAAACGAGGGGAAAGCCTGCTTAGGGCGGGGCTGCAATTTCTAGAAGGCGTTGAAACGATGTTTTTTGATAAAAAAATGTGTAAATTCGTGTTTTTTATGTTATATATTGAAAAAAATAGTGTAGTTTTAACTTGAAAAATCAAAAATCACTGGAGTATAATATGAAGAAGAAAATCTTGGCTCTCTGTGCTGCTGGTCTCATTTTTTCCTTGATCGGTTGTGAAGAAACCATGGACCCGAACGATCCGCAGTCTGTTCGTAGGTATTTGACGAAAAAGCAGATCGGTTTTACGCCGAATCAGTTTGTTTCTTATGCGGTCAACAGCGATACCGCCAAGATGACGTTGTTCCTCCAGGCATCTTTCGAAATTGACCAGCCGGCTGATAACGGCAATAACGCTGTCGCTATTGCCGCCAATAAGGGCAACATGATGGTGCTTAACTACTTGTTCGATCATGGCGCAAAGGCCAATGTCAACAATGGCAATGGTGAACCGGTTATTGATAACGCTGTGATGATGGGCAACAAGGAAGTTGTCGTCCGCATTTTGCAGCAGCTCAAGAAGGAAGGCGTTGAACCGCAGAACCTCGCAACGGCTGTGCTTATTGCTGCAAAGACTGGCAAGGCTGACATGCTCGAAGTTCTTGCTGATGCAGGCGCTCCGCTTGAAAGCCGCAGCCCGGATGGCTACATGCCGATTCACTGGGCAGTCAAGTCTGGTAACTATGACGCCATGATGTTCCTCATCAAGAAGGGTGTTGATGTGAACGCCAAGTGCGGTCAGGGCTATTCTGTACTCGACTGGGCAACGAACGAAGGTTATACTCGCCTCATCAAGGCTTTGAAGAAGGTCGGTGCTAAGAATACTGCAAAGTATAAGCTCGATTCTCGTGGCAGATAAGCGAATCTTTTCTGCTTGAATTTACAGGACGGGCTTAAAGCCCGCCCTTTTTTTCTATCTTGTCAAACGGAAAAACAACAGGAGATTTTATGTCCGTTCAAGTGATGGTTAATGGTATTCCGGGTAACATGGGCCGCATCGTGGCCGAAACTTGCGTTGCCCGCGGTTTGGAACTTGTCCCGTATTCTTTAACGGGTGAAATTATTGTCGAAAACGAAGCCGAAGTGGCGGGCAAGACGATTCAGCTCTTGAAGCCCTCCAATCGTGAAGCTCGCATTGGCGAAGTGCTTGCCAAGTATCCGAACATGATTTGCATTGACTACACGCATCCGACTGCAGTGAACGACAATGCCGTTTTTTACGTGAAGCACAAGATCCCGTTCGTGATGGGCACAACCGGTGGCGACCGCGAGGCTCTTACAAAGCTCGTTGCCGAAGCGAACCATCCGAGCGTCATCGCTCCGAACATGGCTAAGCAGATCGTCGCCTTCCAGACGATGATTGAATTCTTGGCAAATGAATTTCCGACGGCATTCGAAGGCTACAAGCTCTCCGTTGTCGAAAGCCACCAGAAGACCAAGGCCGATACGAGCGGTACGGCTCGTGCAGTCGTAGGCACTTTCCAGAAGATGGGCTTTGACTACACACCGGACGATATCGAAAAGGTTCGTAACGAAAAGGAACAGATGGAACGCATGCACGTGCCCGAAGAATACCTCGGCGGTCACGCATTCCATACCTACAGCCTCGATAGTGCAGACGGTACGGTTCACTTTGAATTCCAGCACAATGTTTGCGGCCGCAAGATCTATGCCGAAGGCACGGTCGATGCCGTGAACTTCCTTGCCGACCAGATTGCTGCAGGCACCGCAAAGCCGTTCAACATGATGGACGTCCTCCGCTCTGGAAAAATGCGTTAGAGGTCGCACTTCGTGCTTTGAGCTATGAGCGCGCACCTTCGGTGCTTTGAGGTCGCTACGCTTTGAGCTTTTCGAAAGAAATTCCTCAAAGGACGCCGCAGGCGGACGACCCCAAAGCGAGTGGCACGAGCGACCCCATACCCCATACCTATTTACCATGCGTTCTTATATCCTTCGTCGTTTGCTGCTAATGATCCCGACGTTAATCGGGATTTCATTGGTGTGCTTTATCCTGATTCAGCTCTTGCCGGGAGGCCCTGTGGAAGAGCTGATTTCTCGTGCGCAGCAGGCGGCTTCGATGAAGGGTGGCGTGGATGCGTCCAAGGCGCTCTCGCCGGACCAGATTGCGCAAATCCAGGCGTATTTTGGATTTGACCAGCCTGCGTGGAAACGTTATCTCACGTGGCTTTGGAATGTTTTGCATTTGAATCTCGGGGAAAGTTACACTTACGGACTCCCGGTCTGGGACGTGATTGTAAGTCGTTTCCCGATTTCCTTGTTCTTTGGCGTGACCTCGTTCTTCTTGAGCTACCTTATCTGCATTCCGCTTGGGCTTTGGAAAGCGGTGCATCACGGCAGCAAGCTCGATTCTTTTACGAGCGGTCTTATTTTCTCGGGTTACGTGATGCCGGGGTATGCGCTTGGCATTTTGCTCATCATCTTCTTGGCGGGCGGTTCGTACTTGGACATATTCCCGCTGGGTGGCCTCACGAGCGATGATTTCGAGGATTTCTCGTTCTTTGGGAAGGTCTTTGACTTGGCGCAGCATCTAGCGCTCCCGATTTTCTGCTACATGATTAGCGAGTTTGCGTTCCTCACGTTCCTCATGAAAAACTCGGCGCTTGAGGAACTGGGCCGCGACTACATGCGTACGGCTTTGGCTAAGGGCTTGAGCTTTAAGCAGGCTCTTGTGCGCCACGCTCTCCGCAACGCGCTTATTCCGATTGCGACCCGCCTTTCTGAAATCTGCACTCTCATGTTTGCAGGTGCGCTCCTTATCGAAAAAGTCTTTGATATCGATGGCATGGGGCTTTTGTATTACAATTCGATGGTCAATCGTGATTACAACGTGGTGATGGGGATTATCTTCCTCAGCAGCCTTATGGCAATGGTCGGGCGCCTCTTCAGCGATATACTTTATACGCTCGTTGACCCGCGAATCAAGTTCTCGTAAGATAGTCAGTAGTCGTTAGTCAATAGTCATTAGCCGTTAGACGTTGGTTTGACGTTAAGAACAATGCTTTAATGACCAATAACCAGTGACCAATGACTAATAACCTACATTTTCTTTGTCATTTTCCTCTTTCTTTAAGTATATTAAAAGTATGCAAAACGATATGATTAAAATTTCTCCGAGTATTCATGAGTTCCTCTTGACTCATGGCTATACTGAAAACTTTACTGTGACTCCCATTGCCGGTGCCGGTTCTGGAAGGCGCTATTTCCGTATCGCCGGTGGCGAACGCCAGAGCGTCTTGCAAGTCAGTGCCGAAGTGAATGAAGATTTCAAGCACTTTGTCGAGTATTCCAAGACGTTCAGGGAATACGGCTTGCCTGTTCCGCGCGTTTATTGCGTAGATGAGAGTGCTTGCCAGGTCTTGCAAGAGGATTTGGGCAAGCGAAGCCTCTTGGACGAGGCTTTCCCGAATGGAGCGCAGGCGCTTTCGGGCAGCATCCGTATTCTGTACCCGGAAGTGATTGATGCGCTTATCCAGTGGCAGAATGCGAGCCACCAGCTGTTCAGCCATCACACCGAGATTTGGCTCCGCCGTTTTGATTTTTCGGCGCTTAAGTGGGAATCAGATTACTTTACCGAAAATTATCTGAAGCTTCATAAGGGCATTACCGAGATTCCTGAATCGGTGCGTAATTTTTATTCGCTCGTGGCCGTTTCTGTTGAAGCGCAGACAAAAGTTCTGATGCACCGCGATTTCCAGAGCCAGAACATCATGATCCGTCCGAATTCGGAAGTCGCTTTTGTGGATTATCAAGGCGCTCGTCGCGGTTCTATGTTCTATGATATCGCATCGCTCTTGTGGGATCCGTATGTTTGTCTCCCGCTGCCGATGGTTAAGGATTTCTTCGAATATTGGCGCAGCCAGTACCGTGGAACTAGAATTTATACGAAGGACGATGCCTGGGATGGCTTTGTGCATGCCAGCTTGCAGCGCTTGATGCAGGCTCTCGGTGCATACTGCTTCCTTTCCAAGGTGAAAAAAATTGAAAAGTTCGAACAATACATTGAACCGGGTAAGGCTCAGCTCCGTACGTTGTTTGGTGAATTCAAGCTTATCGCCAAGGCTACGGATCCGGAAGTCTTCAAGTTTATGGATTGGGCGCTTTCCTAATGGTTCCTATTTATACGCGTATTTACGCGCAGCCTGTTGAATTCAATCGTGCTCTTGGCTATGCTTACGACGCTTTGGTGAAGGGGCCTTATCGGTTTGACGCTTTGTCGGCTTGGAAAGGGCTTTCGGAACGTGTAGCCCAGGGCATTTATATGGGGCAGGGGCTTTTGCTCCCGCATACGCGCGTTCCTGGATTGCAGGGACCGCTGATGGCTTTTGTCGTTGCCCGTGAGGGAATTACGGGTGTTAAGACTCGTAATGACGAAATGGCTCAGTTTATGTGTGTCCTGCTTTCTCCTGCGGAATCGGCGATGGCGCATACGGTTGCCATTGCGAATGTGGCAAAGCTTTTGCTTGACCCCGAGTGGAAAGAAAAAGTCCTCGCCGCAACCGACGAGGAAGAGCTTAAGAAAATGTTCTGAGATGGAGATGCCCTCCCCATACGCGGATCATGCTCACATAAGTGCTAAAGCACTAAGTGATCAAAGAGCTCAAGGCGGGCATGACAAAAATATTACCATTGCACGCTGCCGGCGGCGTAAGCGCGATAACCCTCATAATCCCCGAAAAACCTTGTGTAGCTGGTTCTAAAGCTGAACCAGTCCCACGGGGTTATATTTAAATTAAATCCCAGTTCCTTGTATCGCTGGGTTGTTTTTTTGCTAAGGAACTTTTTGTCGGTTCTGCTTTCGGGCGTGTGGAGGTCGGTGAGGTTCCCTCCGAAGGCTGTGTCTTTGGCGACTGCGCCAAAGAAAAGTGTCGCTTTTACAAATTTATATGTTGCAGTAACTTCGGTGTGGATTTCCTGGCTGTTGGGGCCGAGATCGCTTCCGAGGCTCTGGGCGTAGCTTGCATATGTGTAACCGCCGCCTTTGTGGTGTGTATAGACCCACGGTTCGATTCTGGTGTATTCGAACATCCAGTCTAAATTTACGGGACCGATTTCAAGACTGTCGCGCGCAACGCCGAGCGTTGTAGCCCACTTGTTGCCCCACCAGCTGTCATCGAACATGCTTGTCGGGGATTTCATGTCGTCCCATAAAAGTTCGGCGTAAAATTCCCAGTTTGGAATTGTTTTTACGCTCAAGTCAAAAGCTAGCGATATGTTGTCCTGATCGCCTTGCAGGTGTTCCTGGAAAACGTAGGGGATGAATGGAATGGCGTACGCCCATTCAAATTCGCGGCCCGTGCTGTCGCCATCGATATTGGGGTTTGTACCGGCGAGTTCTGTTGTTGATCCGTAAAGCGATGTTTCCGAAATTCCAAGCGTGATTTCTTTCGGGAGATTTAAGTTGAGGCGGTGGGCATGGAAATATTTGCCCAAGCCTTTCTTTTCAAAAAGCTTGGCTGCATATTGCGTGTACTCGATTGGGCCAAGCTTGAATTGATAACCGAAATAAGGTGTTGGTGCTGCGTCAGGGATGCGGCTCGAGCTGTCTTGCCACGGTCGGTAGATGTTTCGTTCTCCTCGCAATATGACATGGTTGCGGCGGGCAGGCCCCCATTCCAGAAAATCGAATCCGGCGAGGAGTTGCACAGGCTTGAGATCGTAGCTGACGTTTGCGGCAAACAAATCCCATGTACGTTTGTTTTCGCTTTGCTTGTTAAAGGGAATGCCTTCGTCAGGATTGTAATAATTAAAGTTGATGTATCGGTTTGTGTAATCCGTGCTGATCTTTACACGTGTATCGAAAAGGAATTTATCAGTAAATTTACCGTTGGCGAAAAGTCGTACGGACATCGAATTATCGTAATGCGTTTTTGCATTTGTGAGATTCGTGACCGCGACAGAATCCATGAACTGTACGTTGATGTTCAGTTCTTTTGTGTGTGCAGAATCCGAGAATGTTATGTGGTGCGTCATTTCGGCTGAAAATGCCGAGCTTGCAAGTGCAATGGCACTCCAGAAAGTCCACTTAAATAAATTAATCTCGAATTTCATAGAATCCCCCATTTCTTTCGATGAATCTTTGAAATGATTTCTTCGATAAGGTGATTTTCAAAATTGTAAAAACTCTTTTGATTTGACATCTTTTGATGCGGAGTGCAAGGCTGATTGCAAATCCGATGAGTACTCCAAAGATTGGAAAACCGTTTTTTAATGCAAAGTAGATTCGATTTCGAATCATGAGGCAGTCGATAAAATAGGGAACACCGCCTTTTGCGATTTCGCTCCCGGTCGATGAACCGATGTCATGTAAGATGATGCTGTCGGTTGCCCAGGCCAGCTTGAATCCGTTTTGCCTAGCCTTTAAGCAGTAGTCGCTTTCTTCGAAGTACAGAAAAAACTCTTCGCTTAAAAGTCCTGTTTTTTGTAAGCATTCAGGCGAAATGAAAAACGATGAACCTTCTACATAGTCAAAGCCTTGTTCATTGGCTGATTTCGGGCGCCGCACAGAAGCGAATTTCGGATGGATGAAGCCGACTCCGCCTGAAAATTCTCCATTTGCTTTTTTGATGAGCGATCCTGTGATTCCTGCGTTTGTGGATTGCGCTTTTTCGAGGAGCTTTTCGAGTGCTGTCGGCGTTGCTTCTGTGTCGTTGTTCAGGAGCCAGATGTAGCAGCCTGCGTGTTCTTCGGTTGCGGCCTTGATTCCCTGATTGCAGCCTGCTGCAAAGCCGCGATTTTCCTTGTTCCAGATCCAGCGGACGTCAATTGAAAAATTTAGACTCTCGAAATATTTTTGCGAAGCTTCGGTAGATGCATTGTTGATGACATAAACGCATACTGGCTTTACAGTATTTTTTTCGAGAGAACGCACACAGTCGGTTGTTTTCTGGTCGTTCTTGAAGTTAACGAGAATTGCGCAGACGTCGGTCATTATTTTTTACCGAAAAACTTGGTGATGACAGGAGCACCGATAATGCCGTGCAGAATGCGCGGGATAAATCCGGTGATATTTTTGACATACGGGTAAAGGCTTGCGACATTCATGATGACCCACATGAGGTATTTCGGGATAAACTTTTTGTGGAGCCTATCTTCGGTGTAGGCGATATAGCGCTTTAAGAATTTTTGGTTGCTTGTTGAGAGCGCATTAAAATGCGGCGTCTGCAAAATCATCTTGGCCCATTGTAAGTTCAGTTTCAGGTTCCCTGTCCAGGTGTGCGTATCGCCGAGTCCGATTGCGTTTTGTCCGTGAATGCGATACTGGATGACGGCTTCGCTGATGGATTTTACGCAGGCGTCGTGATCTTCGAGGCTTGCGCAAAAAGTTATCCATTGGTCATGGACGGGGACTTGCTCTGGAATGGGGAGAATCTGCTTCAGAAGTTTTGATCTGAATAGCGTCATGCATCCTGTGACATTGGTAAATCCGGTTAAGATTGCCCTTAATGTGAGGTGCTCCGGGACGCCGTCCATTTTTCGCCAGGATTCTCCGGTGAGTTTTCCTTCGCCATCGATGACCTGGGCATCTCCAAAGACGAGATTTGTTTTAGGATCTTCCTGAATGGTCGCTTCAAGAATTTGCAATTTCGCAGGAAGCCAGACATCGTCCTGATCGGCAAGGGCGATAAGGTCGTTTTCACCTAGTTGCGGTGCTGCAAGTTCAAGCGCCTTTGAAAATGCGGCGCGGTGGCCCGTGTTTTGGGGTAGGCAAGTTACTTGCAGGGGGAGGCGCCCTTCGTAACTTTTGAGGATTTCTGGAGTGCTGTCTTTTGAACCGTCATCGACCGCCACAATGAAATCGGCGGGTCGCTTTTGTGCTATGAGCGAATCGAGCATCTGCGAGAGATACTTTTCGCCGTTGTAAGTTGCAAGGACTATCCCGATTTTAGCCATGTTGTGAATATAGTAATTAGTGGTTGGTGAATTGTTGCAGAATTTGTAACTTTTAATTCTATATTTATGGAATCACCATGAAGCAGAAAATACTTTTTGTTTGCGATAAGAATGAATGTACCAGTTTTGGACGCTTGACCATGAACTTGGTCAAGGCTGTTGCTGGGGAATTTGAGCCACATGTATTATGGCTCAAGACTCCCAAGTTCTTTGGAGTGCGCTCATCCAGTGAATCCGCAGGAGAACATTCTATTTACACATCGCATGAGGTGTGGGCGAAATCGCTGTATTCTGGTTTTGTTTCGTTCCGTAGTCCGCTAAAAAATCTGGTGAAAACGCTTCAACCTCAGGTGGTTTTCTTCATTCGTCCGGAACTGGGTTTTTTGGTGCCGGTGGTCAAGGGAATGGCTCAAACGGTGATGTTTGTGCATGATACCTTTGCTGAAACACTCTATCCAAATTCGATCAAGTTCAGGCTTCTAAACTTGTTTTACATTCGCCCGACCGTTGAAGCTGATTCCTTTGTTTATAATTCGAACTGGACGCGTGAACAGGCCGCTTTGCATTTCGGCGTGAAAATGTCGAACAAGCCAGGCTGCGTTATTGGGTGCCCGATCGATAGAGACTTGTTCAATAAGCCCGAAGTCAAGCCTTCTGCTTCAGAAAAGAAAGCTTTTGCGCGCAAGTATGGCATTAGAAATTTTGACGGGATGTGCTTGAACGTAAGCCTTGATGAGCCGCGAAAAAACATCGAGACTTATTTTGAAATGGCTAGTCTTCGGCCGGATATAGCCTTTGTCCGCATCGGTAAGTTTTCGGATCGGCTCCGTGGAATCGTAAATGAGAAGAAACTCTACAACGTCTATCATTTCAGCAATTTCAATGCGGATGAATTGCGCGATTTCTATCGCCATGCCGACTTGATGGTCTATCCGTCGCTTTTGGAAGGTTTTGGGTTGCCGCCAATCGAGGCAATTGCCTGTGGTATTCCTGCTGTTGGCGCTGCGACTTCTGCAGTCAAGGAAAATCTAGAAGGGGTATGCCCGCTGGTGGATCCGCCGACAGATGCCGAAGCGTATGCCCGTGTTTTAGACCGCGTTCTTGCGGGTGAAAATGTCATAGACGAGAAAAAAGCAGCGGCCCTTTTGGACCACTGCTCTATGAATTCTTTCAGTAAGCGAGTTCTTGAGTTCTTGAACTCTATTTTTTCCAGATTTTAATCAAGCTGCGATTCTTTCTTGTGGCAAGCCAGAGGGTCGGCCAGATGAGGATGAGGTCGCGGATGAGGCTTGTCCAGGCTTCTGCCTTGTCATGGGCGTTGCCGTCTTCGAGTTCAAAGCAGCCGCAGGTGATGCCAAGGTCGTTCCAGAGCGCCCAGGCGAGTGCGATGATGAAGCTTACGAACATCCAGAAGATAGCAAATGCCGATTCCTTGACGAACGGCGATACGATCATGGCGAGGCCAAACCAGAACTCAAATTGCGGATAGACAAGCGCAAAGAAGTTGTTCACGAAGTCCAGGTGCAGTGCCGAGAAGAACTGGTACTGCGCAACGAGAGTCGCGAACTGGTGCGGGTCCTGGATCTTGTAGACCGATGCAAAGATGAACATGCCGCCAATGCCTACGCGGCAAAGCGTTTCAAGAGCGCGGATCGCGAAATCCTTTTGAATCTTGATCGCGGGGACGATCAGGGCGCATGCGATGACGACTGCGCCAATTCCAACGTGGATGTTGTAACGGTAAGCCTTCGGCCAAATGTTCAGGAGCCAATCCTGGTCGGTGAATGTGAGGAATGTTTCCGGGAAGCTGATTTCAGCAACGCCAACGGTCACAAAGAATGTCGCGATGAGGAGGAGAACGCCTGCAATAATGGTGTTTTTCATGGATGCTCCTTAAAGAATGTCTGCCGGTTTTTCAAGAATTTCTTGCGAGCCTATCCAGTCAACGGATTTGGCGTCGTCAACGCGGATGTTGTTGATGATGGCAAGTGCAATGCTGAACGCGGCAATGCCGAGCAGGACAATCCAATTTAAGGATTTGAGGTAGACGAGGACGTCTTGATAAATCTTCTGAATTCTTTCTTTCATGCTGTTCAATATACAAAATTATTGTAAGGTGTTTGCGCTTTGATAAAAAGCTGAATTTGAAAAAATAGTGATTTGAAGGCGAATAAAAGCTGATTTTGAAAAATGTGCGCTTTTTACGTCAAAAAGTGGACTTTTGTGCAATTTTTGACGTAAAAATTTTAGTTTATATGTGCTTTTCGGAACCGCAATTTGATTTTTAGGGGCAAAAATGCCTTGAATCGCAGAATGCTGGACTAAAAGCAGTCGAATTTCGATGCGATTTTCGCTTACAACTTTTTTTTTCTGCTTAACGTGTAAATATTTGCACAGTTTGTTCGAAATTTTACGTCAAAAAATGGATTTTGGGGCTGTTTTGACGTAAATTTAGACGTTTTTTCGATTTTTGCTTTTTTTAGACGAAAAAAGACTCGCCGAAGCGAGTCCGTAAATTAGTAAAAGTCAGTTTCTCTGTGAGCCATAAGCGACTTAGTGAATGCCCGCGCCGTCTGCGACGTCGCAGGTCACCGGCTTGCCGTTCACTTCGAGAGCGAGCGTATCGCAGAACACGGCGCCACCCTTTGCGGTAAGGGCAATCTTTTCGAAGTCCTTGACCTTGAGCTCGCGCGGTTCGCTCGGGGCTACACCCTTGAACAAAGCGCGGTCACCCGGCTTGGCGTCTTCCGGGACGCTCACGAGTCTGCACTTATGCGTTTCCGGTTCGAGGTCACCAGCAAAGAGCATGCCCTGGCTCATGATGCCACGGAGGGCGCTCGGTTTCAAGTTTGCAAACAAGAGAATCTTGCGGTCCTGGAGTTCGTTTGCCTGGTAGCTGCTCTTGAGGCCACTGCAAATCGTGCGGAGTTCACCTTCGCCTGCATCGACCTTGAGTACGTACAAGCTACTTGCATCCGGATGATCGGCAACTTCCTTAATTTGTGCAACACGGAGATCCATTGCGGCCGGAACGTCAGCAGCCATCAGCGGCTTGTTCTGCTTCGGCTTGGCCTGCTGCGGTTCTGCTTTCTTGACTTCTTCTTCGATACGCGGGAAGAGCGGCTTGCCTTCGCCGAACTTTTCACCACCCTTGAGGATGCCCCACACGAGGTCATTCTGGTCGGTGAACTTGCTACCGATCATGGCGAGACCTTCTTCGCTCTTGCCCGGGATGACCGGCCAGAGCATGCTGAGGGAGAGACGCACGGCTTCAGCAGAAATGTAAAGCACGGTTGCGAGTTCGTCCTTCTTGGATTCGTCTTTGGCGAGTTTCCACGGAGCCTTGATTTCGAGGTAGCGGTTCACGCTGCGGACGAGCGTCATGATTTCTTCGACGACCTGCGAGAGCTTGACCTGCGGAACCCATTCCATCACGTTTGTGCGGACGCGGTTTGCAATCGTAATCACTTCGTTGGCTGCATCGTCGAGAGCGTTCGGAGTCGGGAGTACGCCTCCGAAGTTCGTGAGCACCAAGCGGTGGACACGGTTCAAGACGTTACCGAGGTCGTTAGCAAGGTCGCTGTTGATGCGGCGGACAAAGCCTTCGTGCGTGAAGTTCGCGTCCTGACCGACGACCATTTCACGAGCGAGGAAGTAACGGAAAGCGTCGATGCCGTACTTTTCCATATAGTCCATCGGGTTAACGACGTTGCCTGCGGACTTACTCATCTTTTCGCCACCGTTCACGAGCCACCAGCCGTGAGCGAGGATGTGCTGCGGGAGCGGAATGTCGAGAGCCATGAGCATGGTCGGCCAATAGACGCTGTGGGTCGTCAAAATGTCCTTACCGATGAGGTGGTAAGAGGCTGGCCAAATCGGAGTGCCGTCAGCATAAGTCTTGTGGAAGGCGGTGGAGGCGCTCACGTAGTTGAGGAGAGCGTCAAACCAGACGTAAGTCACGTAGTCCGGGTCGAACGGCAGCGGAATGCCCCAGCTGAGGCGGATCTTCGGACGGCTGATGCAGAGGTCGTTCAGCGGCTGGCGGAGGAATCCGCGGATTTCGTTCCAGCGGTAGTCCGGCACAATCCAGTCCTTGTGGCTTTCCAAGAAGTCAATCAACTTCTGCTGGTAAGAACCCATCTTGAAGAAGTAGTTCTTTTCCTTGAGCCATTCCACCGGGCGGTGGCTGATCGGATCGCACTTGTTTTCGTCGAGTTCGTCTTCGCTGAAGAAGCGTTCTTCGCCAACGGAGTACCAACCTTCGTATTCCTTCGAGTAAATTTCACCCTTGTCCCAGAGCTTCTGCAAGCATTCCTGCACGTAAGCCTTGTGTTCCGGCATCGTCGTGCGGATGAAGAAGTCGTTCTGGATGTTCATCTTCTTCCAGAGGTCTTCGAAGCGGTGGTAGTATTCGTCCACGTGTTCCTGCGGAGTCACGTTGCGCTTGGCAGCGGCGCGCTGCACCTTCTGGCCGTGTTCGTCGGTACCGGTCAAGAAGAATGTCTGGTAGCCGATGATCTTGTGGAAGCGGGTAAGGATATCTGCGAGAACGGTCGTGTAGGAATGCCCGATATGCGGGGCATCATTGACATAATAAATCGGAGTAGTGACGTAAAAATTTTTCATGACTCCAAATTTAGTAAAAGGCGAGTGCCGCGGCAAAGTAACTTGTTACTTTGACATGGTCGAGCCGTACTAAATGCATCCCGAAGGGATGCAAATATAGTAAAAATGCTTATATTTCATAAAAAAGAGGTACTTATGTCATTTATTGATTTGGCTAGAAATCGTTTCAGTTGCCGTGCTTTTAGCGAACAGGAAGTTGAACCCGAAAAACTGATGCAGGTGCTCGAAGCGGGCCGTATCGCTCCGACGGCGGTAAACGGTCAACCGGTATTTATCAAGGTCTTACAGTCCCCTGAGGCGCTCAAGAAAATCCGTAATATTACGCGCATGGCGTATAACGCTCCTGTGGTGCTTATGGTCTGCTACGACGACAACAAGGTTTATACGCCGGTGACCTACATGGATAATTTCAAAAGTGGCATTATGGATTCTAGCATTATCGCAACGTCGATGATGATGCAGGCGACCGACCTCGGACTTGCAACGCTCTGGGCACGCGGTTTCAACGCTGCTCACATTGAACATGAATTCGGTTTCCCGGAAAACATCAAGCTCGCTTGCCTTTTGGACATTGGCTATGCCGACCCGCAGAACGGTGTGCCGTCACCTCGTCATGACGTGCGCAAGCCGATGAATGAATTTGCCGAAAAGCTTTAATACAGGCAAAAATTTGCAATTATAGAGGGGTTATGAATAAGCTAAAGTACTTGTTGCCTTTGGTTGTTTTTGGCGTATTTTCTTGTTCAGGGAAACAGCCTCAAGTTGAAGGGCGTTCGAATGCTTTGGCTTCGCCCCGGAGCATCGTAGTTGTTTACGAAAACGATGTTCATTGCAATATGGATGGCTATGCAAAATTTGCAGGCCTTCGCGATGCGATTGCGGATACGGCGGATGTCTTGACGGTCTCGTCCGGCGATTTTTTGCAAGGCGGTGCGATGGGGAGCATTTCTCGCGGTGGCTATGTTGTAGCGCTCATGAATGCAGTCGGGTATGACGTTGTTACTCTCGGGAATCATGAATTTGATTATAAGATTCCGCGCTTGATGGAACTTTCGGACTCCCTGAAAACGCCTATAACCTGCGCCAACCTTGTGCAAAAAGGAACTTCGACGCCGCTGTTTAAGCCTTACATTCTAAAGCAGGTTGGCTCCAAGAAAATTGCTTTTGTCGGAGTGCTGACTCCGCAAACTTTAGTGGGGGAGTCTTACGCATTTACGGATGATTCGTTAAAGACTTTGTACGATATTCCTGCGGAGAAAATTTTTATTTTTGTGCAGTCGGCGGTTGATGATGCGCGTAAAGCAGGTGCTGATTATGTGATTTTGCTTTCGCACTTGGGGCTTGTGCCGCCGGTGAGTTCCGTTGAGGTTGTTCAGAAAACGACGGGGATTGACGCAGTGCTGGACGGACATTCGCATAGCGTTGTTAATGAAGAATTTGTTTTAAATTCTAAAGGCGATAGCGTTCTTATTTCGCAGACGGGAACGAAATTCCAGAATGTCGGAATGCTTGACATTACTCGCAATGGGAAATTCCACTCTCGCTTGATTCCGATGGATAGCGTCGTTGCTGTGAACAAAAAGGTCGCTGCGGTACACGATAGCTTGCTTGCTTTGACTGCCGCCGATTTGCAGAAAGTTGTCTCGAATACGAAATTTGAATTGACAATCAATGGCGCTGATGGGAAACGCTTGGTTCGCAAAGGCGAAACGAACTTGGGCGATTTGGCGGCGGATGCCATGCGCTTTTCAGTAGGGGCGCAAATTGGAATTGAAAATGGCGGGAGTGTCCGCGTAACAGTTCCTATGGGCGCAGTGAAATATCAAGACATTCTGAACGTGATGCCTTTTGCGAACGGAATGTGCTTGATTCGCGCGACCGGGCGTCAGATCAAGGAGGCGCTTGCTCAAGGAGCTTCGAAATTGCCTGAGGAATCTGGTGGATTCTTGCACGTTTCGGGACTCCGCTATACGGTTGTCGTTGATACGAAAAATGGTGGTGATGCGGCGCGAGTACGCGTTGAAAATGTGCAGGTCGAAACGGAGAATGGCTTTGTCGCTATTGACGAGGAGGCTTTATATACGGTCGGATTGTCATCTTATGTGGCGTATGAGGGCGGTGAAATTACAGCCTTCCGCGAAAGCGAAATAGTTCTTGACAAGGTGATGACCGATAGCGATGCTATGGTGAAATTCTTGAAAAGCTTGGGCGACGAAATCCCTGAAGTTTACCGAAAACCACAGGGGCGGATTGCGGTGAAATACGTTCGGTAAGAAAAATGCCCCTTTTAATGTGTTCTGCAAATTTTTATCTTTGCCTTTGTAAAAACTTAAAAAAAGGATAAATCATGCGTGATCAATTCGAAAGCCCGCTTATCAAGCGTTATGCTAGCAAGGAAATGAGTTTCATCTTCAGCCCGCAGTACAAGTTCCAGACTTGGCGCAAGCTGTGGATTTATCTCGCCGAATCCGAAATGGAACTCGGCCTCCCGATTACGCAGGAACAGGTGGACGAACTGAAGTCTCACGAAAAGGACATCAACTTCGAAGTGGCCGAAGAAGAAGAAAAGCGCCGCCGTCACGACGTGATGAGCCACGTTTACGCTTACGGCGTGCAGTGCCCGAAGGCTAAGGGCATCATCCACCTCGGTGCAACGTCTGCTTTCGTGGGCGACAACACCGACCTTATCCAGATGCAGCAGGCCATGATCCTCGTCCGCAAGCGTCTTTGCCGCGTGATGGACAAGCTTTCCAAGTTTGCCATGGAATACAAGGACATGGCTCAGCTCGGTGCAACGCACTTCCAGGCCGCTCAGCTCACGACCGTCGGTAAGCGCGCTTGCCTCTGGCTCCAGGACATGCTCATCGACCTCGAAGAATTGAACTTCCTCATCGAAGTGCTTCCGTTCCGTGGCGTGAAGGGTACGACCGGTACGCAGGCTAGCTTCATGGACTTGTTCAACGGCGACGAAGAAAAGATTATGGAACTCGACCGCCGTGTGACTGCCAAGGCTGGCTTCAAGCGCGTGCTCACCATCACCGGTCAGACCTACACTCGTAAGTGGGACAACCGCGTGAACCAGGTGCTCAGCTCCATCGCTCAGAGTTTGCACAAGTTCGCCACCGACATGCGCCTCATGCAGGGCGTCAAGGAAGTCGAAGAACCGTTCGAAAAGACTCAGATTGGTTCCTCTGCCATGGCTTACAAGCGTAACCCGATGCGCAGCGAACGCATTTGCTCCCTCGCTCGTTTCGTGATGGCTCAGGTCAACAGCACCGCTTTCACGCAGGCAACGCAGTGGTTCGAACGTACGCTTGACGACAGTGCGAACAAGCGCTTGGCAATTCCTGAAGCATTCCTCGCTATGGACGCCATGCTCATCATCGCTGAAAACGTCACGAACGGCCTCGTCGTTTATCCGAAGGTCATCGAAAAGCGCATCATGGCTGAACTCCCGTTCATGGCAACTGAAAACATCATCATGGAAGGCGTGAAGAATGGCGGCGACCGTCAGGAACTCCACGAAGAAATTCGCGTGATGTCCATGGAAGCAGGCAAGGTCGTGAAGGAACAGGGCAAGGACAATGACTTGCTCGAACGTGTTCTGAAGAACGAAAAGTTCCAGAAGCTCGGCATCACCGAAGCTAAGCTCAAGGAAATCCTCGACCTCCGCAAGTTCGTGGGTCGCGCTCCTGGTCAGGTCGTGAAGTTCGTGACCGAAGAAGTCCGCCCGGCTATCGAAGCAATCCCGGCATGGGATTCCATTGATGCTGGCGAATTGAAAGTTTAATTTGCCTTATTGCCGTCGCGATACGGCTTCATTTATGCAAAAAAAAACGAGTCCTTGCGGGCTCGTTTTTTGCATTGTAACTAAATAGTGTTACGGTTTGAATGGCGGAATATAATCATCGCCTTCGTTACTGCGATTATGCGGTTCCATATACACCCTCCTTTCCTTTTTGGATGACGAAAATATATTTAGTTTTGCACGTTTTTTAATGTGAAATCCATCACGGTGTGATTTTGTTCACTTTTAAAAAAAGTGAATTTTTTTGTGATTTCTCCAATAAAATGGTGTATTTTACCTTTATGGAGAAAATTGACTTATCACAATGGACGATGTTCAGCAATCGTCACAATTCCGAGAACTATAACAGTCCGGATGGCAAATGGATGCTGAAATTGGGTTTTCCGGGTTTTTGCTCGACGAAAGAGGAATTAATTCGTGAGCAGGATATTTGCCGGAAAGTGGTTTCACTTGGAATCCCGACGCCGCATGTGGGCGATATTGTCGAACAGGACGGTCGTTTGGGCCTGATTTACGAGCGTATCGTGGGGAAGCGTTCGATTTCGAAATGCGTGGGCGAAAATCCAGAACATCTTGAGGAATACATCAAGGTTTTTGCAGAGCATTGCAAAAAGCTGCACTCCACGTCGTGCATTCCTGGCACGTTCCAAGATGCGGAGGAGAAGTATTCGCGCTTGATCGAAGAATCGAAGATGTTCCCTGAGAATGTCAAGGAATTTGCGCGTAACCTCATTAAAGAAACGCCAA
>JAEEGJ010010414.1_pt1 | contig 24209 bp, 18 predicted proteins | sample 8958761 | NCBI WGS metagenome assembly JAEEGJ01 (sample SAMN16246546, study PRJNA631951) | gut metagenome | biome: gut microbiome; feature: rumen; material: RS-attached | host: Bos | place: Iran: Karaj | collected 2018-10 | reverse complement strand
GCGGGGGAGTTCCGCCTGATTCATTTGGGTGTCGCAATGAAATTGCCCGAAGGTTACGAGGCTCATATTGCTCCGCGCAGTTCCACGTTCAAGAACTTTGGAATATTACAAGTAAATTCAGTTGGCGTGGTAGATTCTAGTTACTGCGGTGCAAATGATTGGTGGAAAATGCCCGTGTATGCCACCCGCGACGTGGTAATCGAAAAGGGAAGCCGCATTGCGCAGTTTCGCATCATGGAAATCCAGCCGACGCTCACCTTTGAAGAAAGCCCGCTCGACGGTAAAGACCGCGGTGGATTTGGCAGCACGGGAATTTAAAATTCTAACATCATAATTACGACAAGCCGATAGCTTTGTTTCATGCTATTGACGCTGCGATTTAATGCATTTTTATGCATTTTGCATAAAATTAACAATAAATAAAATAAAATTCTAAAAATTATTTGCATTTTGCAGTCAATAAATGTATGTTTGTAAGGTAACAAAGGAGCATTATATGGCACAGGCAACGATATCCGCACGCATCGACAGCAAGGACAAAGAAAGCTTCGACAAGTTCTGCAGCAATGTAGGGCTGTCCACTTCTGCCGCCATTTACATGTTCGTGAAAAATGTCATCAACGAGCGCCGCCTCCCCTTCGAAGTCCGTGAACCCGCAGCCCGCTACAACGCAAGCGACATCGAAGCCCTCAAGAAAGGCATCGAACAGCTCAACGCCGGGAAAGGGATTGTGAAGACAATGGAAGAACTGGAGGCGATGGAGAATGGCTAAAATCGCTTTTTCCGAAACCGCCTGGCAAGATTATCTTTATTGGCAACTCCAAGACAAAAAGACCCTGAAAAGAGTCAATCAATTGCTAAAAGACATTGAACGCAACAATTTTGAAGGCATCGGAAAACCCGAAGCACTGAAGGGCAACCTTAGCGGATTCTGGAGCCGCAGAATTGATGACTCAAATCGGCTAATCTATCGTATCAACGGCGAGTTCATCGACATACTTTCGTGCAAAGGTCATTACGAAGATGTTTGACGATTAAGTCGGCTTACTGAAGGCTCTTGATGAATTCCGGGGCGAAATCGACGCCGTTCGACCATGTGATCGTGTGCGCTTGCAGCGTGAAATCTTTAAAGGTTTTGATGTCTGCTAGTTGCTGCACGATGGGTCGGTGGTCCGACTTGATGACACTTTCAAAATCAGCGACAAAACGGCATCCGTCATTGAATTCGACGGATATCCTGTAATCGCCAATATATTTCGCATCAATCACGTGAAGCATTCTCTTGTATTCTCCGGTGTTTGAAATATATGTAGTGTTGAAGGCTATTTTGTTTCCTGTCCGCAATAAAAGACGCGCAATATAACGACGACTCGCTTGTCATGGTCAACATGGTAAAACAATCGGTAATTATCTACAGACATCGATCGAACTTCACGTAAAATCCAGGGTTCATCTTGACATAAGGCAAAAGCTTCTGGAAAATCGGACAATGTATTCACCGATTCCTGAATTTTTCCCATTAGATTCTTTGCCGCGATAGGCGAACAAAGTGCTACGCTGATATAGTCAAAGATTTGATCGATATCATCCTGTGCTGCGGAAGAAAAATGGACTTCGAAATTCATACCTTGTATTTTTTCTTGACATCGGAAAGGACCATCGCGGCTGGGCGGGTGCGACCTTTCAGCATGTCATTGTAGCCTTTCTCGAGTTCCGCATCGAGGCGCTCTTTAGACCATTTGGCGGAGTTTTCGGGAGCCTTGGGTATTTTCACGTCAAAGGGAATACCCTGTTGCAGAATAATCTGTTTATAGAACATGTTGATGGCGCTGGAAACGGATATGCCGAGGGTTTCCAGGACGTTTTCGGCTTGTTCCTTAACATCGGGCTCTATGCGAGCGTATAAATTTGCAGTCTTGTTCATGTCACTTAATATACATTTTTGTGCGCACAACTGCAATACATTTTGAAAACTTCTTGAAATTCACCAAAACGTATATGAGCGTTGTAGTAAAAAGCGGGGTTTGAGGTTTAGTGTCTGCGACAAATATACTTTGATTGCTATGTCAGATTATGACAAAATTGGCTAATTTTGGTTGTGCTGGATCACGAATGTTTTATCCATTAAAAAGGGGGGACGATTCCCCCTGGCTCGCACTTCGTTGCTCCCCATCCCCTCGCCTAAGGGCTCTGCCCCTAAGACCCCGAAACATCATGCCTGATTGTGTTCGGTCACCATCCGCTCGTATTCGTTGATGTCGGAGAAATAGTATTTTGCAAAGGGGGAGGGTATAAATAGTTCTCTTTGCGTAACACACAGATTGCTTAAGCAAAATTTAATGATATTTGTTCATCCGTATAGTCTTTTCTTTTCCTAGTGTGAACGAGTGCTTTGTATGCGTAATTGACAATTTTGTTTATCGAATCAAGATTTTTTTGATTATAACTTTGTATTAATTTATTTTCAATGTTTTTCCCCATTTCTTTTATATTGGGTATTCGTAGTTTTCTTAAATGCTGACTCTGCCAACGCGGAAAACCTCCGTTCATATTGTTTGTAATACTCGAAATTTGAGAACGTATTGCATCGGACATCAAAAATGCACTCAAAATTTTTTGTTCACGAATCGTATTTCCAGTGATATAATACAAATTGTGAAGAGGATAATAATTGCCCTCATCCATAAAAACAAACCGGTTTCCAGAAATGTCTGGCAACAAAATTTTTGACTTGTATTTTAATTGAGAGTTAATTTTATCAATTGTTTTATACCATTTGGCGTTATTTTTTTTGACAATATGTCTTTTTGAAAGTTTTTCTTTGTAAAAATTTAAATATTTTTTTACGCGCGGGAATTTTGATAAATTAATAAGTTCTCCGTTTTCTGCATAGGGATTCAATAAATACTCACCATTCCATTGTAATTGATTTCCTGTCAGATTCTTAGCGTTCAACGCTGGCAAAAGAAGTTCTTTTTCGACCAAATTTGGCAAATCTTTTGAGACGAATACGTGATCTGCTCCCGTTGCGACTCCTATCCCAATTCTAAAACCTAGTTCTTCTATCGTGTACAGATTTTCGTTAACCACGGCTTGATTAAAAATACAGGACCAATCGTCATTTTTAGGGGCAGGCCTTGTAGCAAAAGAAATTTTTTCTAATTCTTGTACAGACTTAATCTCTGCGTATGATAATGTAGATGTCCTAGATTGGTTTGATATCAACGTTATTGCTGGGTAGGCGAGAACTTTTTCTTGAAATGCATTAGCTTGCTCTAGATCGATGATGGTTTCTAGTCGATAGTTCTGCGCAACAAAATTTCTCAATTTCTTTCCGTATTCATTTTTATGCCATCTGTTCGCACAAATTAAGCAATGCTTTCCGTTCGTTTTAAGGCATCTTAATGATTTTTCGTAAAATGGAACGTAAAGATCTGCTCGATAATGAAATGTTTTAAATATATTCTTGAACAAATTTCGCTTGGTTTCAGGAATGTTTTCATAGCGGACATATGGAGGGTTTCCAATGACCAAATCAACCTTAGGAATCTCGGTTGATAAAAAATCTGCAACCCGACAGTTTTTTTCTGAAGGTTCTATTCCTAATGCCAATAGCTGTTTTTTACATTTATTTATTTTAGCTGTGTCAATATCATAGGCGAAAACACATCGATAAAAAGCTTCCTTAAAATCAAAATGATAACGTGATGCGGAGTCTTTCAATCTTCGTGCAATTTCGATAATAAAAGATCCTTCTCCACAGGATGGTTCAAGAACAATAACTTGTGATAAATTACATGATGCCGTATATCCAGCTATATCTAGCATATAACACACAATCTCTGGTGATGTAAATACATCGCCATGAGCGTTGCCGTTTGCTCTCACGCCATACATATCACTTGAATTCATTAGCAGAACCTTTAAGATGGGCGGCGAAAAAATTTAGAAAAGAATTTAGTGAAATATCTTCGGCAACATCGCCATATTTCTTTTCACTACTAGTCCACAACAAAGCAGTAGAAGTATAATGTCGCTCTAATTTTAATTTTTTACAGAGGATTTTATATCTGTCTATATACGAAGCTTTGTCAAATTCTGGTAATACAGGATAAATCAGTTCGTTGTTCTTTACAGGAGTTGTTGATCCGGTATCCTTACCGACAACCATGAAGTATCCAACCCATGGTGTTTGTTGATTGGGAAATTGATTTTCTCTATAAGCGGTCCAAAGATCTACTGCTGAACCAATGGCTTCTTCGGTTCGATTATTAAAGTTATTACCGTATGACCCAATTTGCGATTTCAGTTCTATGGCTGCAATCAATTTTTTTGATGGCGAAATCACTAGAAAATCCCAGTTTTTGGATGAACGAAAAAATCCTGGCAAGTAATTGTTCTTTGTAAATATGCAAGAACTTGGAACTCCAGAATTTTCAGCAACTTTTTTTAGCAAAGAGACGAATCCGTCCATTTGCTTTCCGCCAACAACAGCCCCTCGATTACTTTTGTCAACGCTTGCAGCCAATTGTTTTCGCTTAGATTTCCAAAAAAACGAAACGGCTTCTTTTATTTCTTTTAAATAAGTGTACTGATTCATTCGATCAATCCTTTTTGTACAGTAAAAACATAGATTTTTCATAAGTTCATTTTTTGTCGGAAAAATTTTTTTTACCCCAAAACAATGGATATTTATTTGGGGCGTTGCGGGGCGGCGAGCGCCCGCTCGAGGGGGTGGCGGCCCTTCGGCAGGCTCAGGGACCTTTGTCACGGAGACTGACGATGGAAGCCAGGGGGACAACTGAAAAAGGCGAGTGTCGCAGTCTTGCTTGCAAGACTATGATCGAGCCGAACAGTTGGGACTTGAACGAAGTGAAAGTCCAGCCTTCCCCCCTTTACTCCCTATAAATTTTACATGAAAATCTCTCGTCTCTCGTCTCTCGTCTCTCGTCTAATTCCTATATTTTCTACGCAAAAATTTTTAACAAGGATATTGTTATGGCAAAGATTGCTATTCTCGGTTACGGTAACCTGGGTCGCGGTGTGGAATGCGCCGTGAAGCAGGCTCCCGATATGGAACTGGTCGCCGTTTTCACGCGTCGTGACCCTTCTACGGTCAAGATCCAGACGGCTGGCGTTCCGGTGTTGAACGTTTCTGAAATGGAAGCTTGGAAGGACAAGGTGGATTTGCTCATCATTTGCGGTGGCTCTGCTACGGACTTGCCGGTGCTCACTCCGAAGTACGCTTCTATGTTCAACGTGATCGACTCTTTCGACACGCACGCCAAGATTCCGCAGCATTTCGCCGCTGTTGACGCTGCCGCCAAGGCCGCCGGCAAGATCGCGATGATCTCCGTCGGTTGGGATCCGGGTATGTTCAGCTTGAACCGCGTGTATGCTCAGTCCATCCTCCCGGAAGGCAAGGACTACACGTTCTGGGGCAAGGGTGTTTCTCAGGGCCACAGCGATGCTGTCCGCCGCATCAAGGGCGTGAAGAATGCTAAGCAATATACGTGCCCGGTCGAAGCAGCTCTCGAAGCTGTGCGTAGCGGTTCTATGCCGGAACTCACCACCCGCCAGAAGCACACGCGTCTCGTTTATGTGGTTGCAGAAGAAGGTGCCGACAAGGCCTACATCGAAAACGCCATCAAGACGATGCCGAACTATTTCGATGAATATGATACTACAGTCAACTTCATCAGCGAAGAAGAATTCAACAAGAACCACAGCGGTCTCGCTCACGGTGGTTTCGTGATCCGTACCGGCAAGACGGGCATGAACAACGAACACACGCATGTAATCGAATACAGCCTCAAGCTCGATTCCAATCCGGAATTCACGACGAGCGTTCTCGTGGCTTACGCCCGTGCTGCTCTCCGTATGAAGGCTAACGGCCAGACCGGTTGCAAGACCGTTCTCGACGTTCCGCCTGCTTACCTCAGCACCTTGAGCGACGAAGACCTCCGCGCACATTGCTTATAAGACCGCTCGCGTCTAGAATCATATAAAATATTGTGATTGACGCTCGCTCCCACCTAAAGGTGGCCATGCCCACATAAGCACTTCCCCAAAGAGGATAACTCTACTAAGGTGCTAAAGCACCAAGTATCGTATAAAAGTGCTAAGTGGTCAAAGGTCGCCCTTCGGCGACTCGTTGATACGAGTCGTCTACGGCTCACAGCTTGTAATTGAGCTGGCCCCGGAACAGAGTCCGGGGTGACATTGTAAAAATTTGCCTCGGGTAAAACCGGGGCTTTTTTTGTTTGTATTGGTATAGTTGTAGATAAATTGTTGTAATTTGTTTTGTTACAAAAATGTCGAAGTTGGAAAAATGTATTATATTATGTTAGATAAACGATTTTAAGACTTTTGAAAAATAATGAAATTGCGTAGAAATAAATTCACAACATTTTTGCTGCTTGCGTATGCGTGGCTGTGTTGTTGTTGTATGGATTGTCCTTTTGATGAGGGATATGGTTTCTTTCAAGGTGTTGAAGCTCGTAAACCTGTTGGCGTCGATTCTTTGGAAATGCGGGTGATGTATAAGGATTCTTTGCTTGCAAAAGAGTTCAGCTGCCCTATTGAGAATGGGGATGCTGCTTATTATGATTATAGCGTGTGTGATAGTTTGGTTTTCGATGAAGTATGCAATTTAGATATAACCATTTCGTTCTATTGTGGAGGCAAGAAAATTGAATTGCCTCCCTATACGGCTCAAATCAACGTAAATAAAAGTGGTTCTTTGGATTATATCTTGTTTGTTTTCACTGAGTTTGACGAACGAAATATTAGTGGTCATTATTCTGTTGAAAAATTCCTGCCGCCACAAGATACTTCGTGTGGCAAGTTCGTAAATTATGCTGTACTTAAGGTGGATTGATGTTGTTGCGTGTTGCATTCTTGATACTTTGTTTGGTCGTGTACTCCATAGGGGCTGTTAGCGACTCAACCCAGCAAACCAAAAGAAAAAGGTCTCGTGCACGTAATATTGTCTATCCGTATTTTGAATTGACCCTTGGTGGTATGTATTCTACATCGGAGTACAAGACGAAATCAGAAAAAAATTTTTATCACGATTTAGAACGTGGTGAAATGGTTTATGATAAGGGACTTTATTATGACCTCTATTCTTTTGATGGCGGAGGACCATCGATTGATTTCCGTGCAGGAGTTCTTTTTGTAAAACGATTTGCCATATTTCTCGATTTCGGTTGTTTTTGGTCAATAGGAGATTATCGCTATAAATATTATTCGCTTGACAAAGAAGAATTTGTTGAAAAAGCTGCTAGGACGAGAATCCAGTATGGTTTTGGTTTTCGGGTATATCCGTTTGCAAATGAACTGTCTAAAATGTATGGAACCTTTATTGGCACGACTATAAAAGGTGTTGAATTACTAAATGACGAAGATGCGTGGGAAAAATATGGAATGACTTATGTCGGTTCGGAATCGGGTTTGCAATTCGAGATGGGGAAGGTTTGGAAATTATCGGAGCATTATTTTATCGGTGCTGCGTTGAATTTTATGTTCTGCTGGAGTGAATATCAAAAAGAGGACAAGGATGTTTTTCGTATAGGGGAAAACCCGCGCCGTGAAGATGATATTACGCTAAATAGCCTACATTTTGGTCTTGCTGTTACGATTGTTCGAAAATAGGACCGTACAATCTAATTTCTTGAACCGCTCTTTTCTGCATTGTTATATATTTCCTATTGAGGTTTTTATGGGCAAGCTAATAGATGTCAGGGCTGATTTTTCTAGTGTCGTGAATTTTGCAATGCAGCAGAACGGTGTTCCGGTAATCAGTTCGTTGCAGATTGTAAACAAGACGAGAGAAGTGTTGCAGAATATAACGGTTGAAATCTTTGCAAAACCGGAATTCTCGTCTCCGGCGAAATATGTTGTTGACTGTCTTGGGGCTTTGCAACAGGTGGATGTTACGCAGCTCGACGATCGGCTGACGTTTTCACAGGTCGTTGATTTGCATTTGGATCCCAATTTTTTCATGGGCATCACAGAGCGCTTTGCGGGGCTTCTCGAAGTTGTTGTCTCTGTGAACGGTGTCGAAGATGAACGCTTTGTACAAGAGATAAATTTGCTTGCATACAACGAATGGGCTGGCGATGTGGTGTTACCGGAATTGCTTGCCGCTTTTGTTACTCCGAATCATCCGCTGGTGGCTCAGGTGTTGCGCCGTGCTTCGGAAAAGCTGGAAGGGTGGACTGGCGATGGCTCGTTGTGCGGATACCAGCGGAAAAATGAAAATCACGTTTTGAAGCAGATGGCTGCGATTTTTGCTGCATTGGAAGAACAGGACATCCATTACTCCATGCCACTGCAAGGATTTGAAATTGTGAGGCAAAAAATTCGCACATGCGATGAAATCGCTTCGCAAAAATTGGGTACTTGTCTTGACCTTGCAATTCTTTATGCGTCGTGCTTGGAACAGGCGGGCCTCCACCCGATTGTCGTTTTGATGAAAGATCATGCGTTTACGGGATGCTGGCTAGTGGATGAGACGTTCCCGAGTGCTGTTCAGGACGATCCGAGTCTGTTGTCGAAGCGGTTTAGCGATGATGTTGGCGAAATTTCGGTTGTCGAATGCACGTTGTTTGCACAAGGGACGATGGTAGATTTTGAAACGGCTGTAAATGCTGCGAAAAATAATCTTTTGAAAGATGATGATTTTCGATTTTTTGTCGATGTCAAGCAGGCTCGCCTTGGAAATTCCATTCGCCCAATTCCGCAGAGAAAATATGATGCGGAAGGCAATTTGGAAAAGTTGCCGGAATCGGATGAAAAACAAGATAAGACGACTTGGAGCGCTCCCGAAGAAATTGATATTGCTGTGAAAGACGAAAGTGAAGGGCCTGTAAAGCATAGCAAACAACGGCTTTGGCAAAATAAACTCCTGAACATGACGCTTAGGAATTCGCTTTTGAATTTTAAGCCGACCGGCAAGTCTATACAGCTGATTAGCAACAACCTTGGAACGTTGGAAGATGCTCTTGCCGCCAAAGAAGAGTTTAGAATTGTCGAATTCTTTGATGGACGTAAAAAGGATGTCGAGGACAACTTTGTTTCTATCGCCAAGGATGCGGATGTCGATGAACTTCTGGAACATGAATTTCAGAATAAACGCCTCCGCACGTTTATGGGGCAGAAGGAAACCGAAGATAAAATTTTGGCCTTGTACCGTGCCGCTAGGGTGAGCCTCGAAGAAAACGGCTCCAATACGCTTTATCTTGCGCTTGGCTTTTTGAAATGGTACGAAACGGACTTGAGCGATCGTGCTTTATACGCACCGCTTGTCCTCTTGCCGCTTGAAATTGTGCGAAAGTCGGCCCGTCAGGGATTTGTCATTCGCGAACGCGACGAAGACCCGCAATTTAATATTACGTTGCTAGAAAAACTGCGTGGCGAATATAACCTTGTCATAAATGGCTTGGACCCGTTGCCTATTGACCAAAGCGGCTTGGATATCAAGAAAATTTTTGCAACAGTTCGCCATGCAATCAAAAATAAGAAACGCTGGGATGTCGTCGATTACGCTTTTATCGGGCAATTCTCGTTCTCGCAGTATATCATGTGGAACGATATTGGCCAACGTAGCGACGAACTTTCTAAGAATAAGATTGTCAAGGGGCTTATTGATGGCGTGTTGCCCGAAGTTTTGCCGGAACTTGTTGCTGCTGAAACTTTGGACGCTTCTTTCAAGCCTTCGGATTTGGCGGTTCCGCTGAGTGCGGATTCTTCGCAGATGGCGGCAATCTGTTCGGCGGCGAAAGGTTGCAGCTTTGTGCTGCATGGCCCTCCGGGAACGGGAAAATCGCAGACGATTACGAACATGATTGCGAATGCCTTGTTCCATGGAAAGTCGGTACTGTTTATCGCCGAAAAAATGGCCGCACTTTCTGTTGTTCAAAACCGTCTCGAAAAGCAAGGGCTTGGTGCGTTTTGCTTGGAACTCCATTCCAACAAGGCGAATAAATCTGCGGTGATGGCTCAGCTGGAATCGGCGTTGGAATTTGGAAAACGACGGGAACCCGAAGAATACAAAGCTGAGGCGGAAACGCTTCACAAGATGCGTGTCCACCTGAACGACTTTATGGAAAAGATCCATAAGGTTCATGATTCGGGCTATTCGCTTTACGATGTGATTGGAATTTTTGAAGAACACCCAGAATTTGTGGGGAAAATTCCTGTTTGTGTCGATATTGCTAAAAATGCCGATGCTGAAAAATTGAAGGAATGGTTCTCGGCGTGCGAACGCTATAGCGTCATGGCGAAACTTTGCGGTGACATTTCGAAGCATCCTCTTTTGGATTGGATGTGCTGCCAGTATTCTGAAACGGAACGCGAAAAGTTGTCAAATCTGCTGAATCAGCTGGATGATTGTGATGTTCGACTTTCGGGGATTCTTTCTGAGTTGCGTCAAAAATTTGCGACGTTGAATGTAAATTCACAAGAAAAGGCCGAAGCTCTAGCATCTTTGAGCGATAATCTTGGAAATATTGATGTTATCCCTGAATCGCTTTTCTTTAGGGATGATGGTGATTTTGGAAATGTTCTTGCGGATGCGTGCAAGAATGGGCAACGTAGAAATGAACTTCAGGAGAAAATTGATGGCGAATTTGAACCTGAAATTTACGATGTCGATGCAGTTTCTTTACGAGGCGAATGGAAAGAAGTTTCTGTTAAATGGTTTATCCCCAAATTCTTCGGCCAGCGTAAAGTTTTGTCTGCGTTGAGGCGGTTTGCAAAAAATCCGCAAGTCGATAAGGAACGCGTGGGTGGAATTCTAGATAACTTAGTAGAATTTAAACGGACTTCGAAAGTTGTTGAAGAATCTTCATTGAAACTTTCGAATGCTTATGGCAACTTTTGGAAATCGTACAAGAGCGATTGGAGTCTGCTTGAGACGCAGTACCAATTGGGAACAACGTTGTATGCTCTGATGTGTCGCCTGTATGATGAAAAATGTGATATTGCGTCATCTTGCAAGGATATTGCTGATTTGAGGACGTTCCGCGAAAGAAATATCAAGGTGCTTGCTGATTTTAAACGCACTTTTGGCGAAATACAGAACCTCTGGAAATCTATCCAGGCTATAACGCTGATGGAAAATAATATTCCGTTTGGCGATAACTGGATTCAGAATCTTTTGGATAAAGTTAGATTGTGGAAGTCTAATCTCCATTGTTTGCGTGACTGGTGCAATTACAACGCATGCAAGAAAACGCTTGTCGATTTCGGTTTGGATTGTGTTCCTCAAGCGGTCGAAAAAGCGAACGTTTCTGTTGATGATGTTGCTTGTGCATTTAAGACAAATGTTGCTTACCGGTTGATTGTCCTTTACATCGAAGAAGATTCGGAATTGGGCAACACTAATGCAAGTCTCCTTGAACATGAAATCAAACGTTACAAACAGTCGAGCGAAAAGTTTGCAGAACTCACTCGCAAGGAACTTATAGCAAAACTTTCGGCGAATATTCCTTCTTCGGCAATGGTGGCCGCTTCATCGGAAATCGGCATTTTAAAGAAATGCATCGCAAGCAAATGCAAGGGCAAGTCCATTCGCCAGTTGTTCGATTCCATTCCGAATTTGTTGCGTAGGCTTACTCCGTGCATGCTGATGAGCCCGATTTCTGTGGCTCAATATATCGACCCGAAATTCCCCAAATTTGACTTGGTCATTTTTGACGAAGCGTCGCAGCTGCCGACGTGTGAAGCGGTCGGTGCGATTGCCCGTGGCGAAAATCTCGTTGTCGTGGGCGACCCCAAGCAAATGCCGCCGACGAGTTTCTTCAAGAAGGGCTATACCGACGAAGACAACCTCGACAAGGAAGATTTGGAAAGCATTTTGGATGATTGTCTTGCAATCTCCATGCCCGAAATGCATTTGCTTTGGCATTACCGCTCCAAGGACGAAAGCCTTATTGCGTTCAGCAATTACAAGTATTACGAACATAAGTTGTTTACATTCCCCTCGCCAAGCGATATTGAGGGTAGCGTAAAATTCATTCCGGTCAAGGGTGTATATGACAGAAGCAAGAGCCGCCAGAATCGTGCCGAAGCCGAAATGGTTGTTGCTGAAATCGTCAGACGCTTGAAAGATTCGTCTGAACGTAAAAAAAGCATCGGCGTTGTCACGTTCAGCGTGGTCCAGCAGAACCTTATTGATGATTTGCTGGAAGCTGAATTCGCCAAAAATCCAAAGTTGGAAGAATGGTCGAAATTGTCGGGCGAAGAAATTTTTATCAAGAATCTCGAAAGCGTGCAGGGGGACGAACGCGATGTGATTATTTTCTCGGTGGGGTATGGCCCGGACCAGAATGGAAACGTTTCGCTCAATTTTGGCCCAATCAACAATGTGGGTGGATGGCGTCGCTTGAACGTGGCCGTTTCTCGTTCGCGTTACGAGATGCTTGTGTATTCGACGTTGCAACCGGAACAGATTGATTTGAACCGTTCTTCGTCCGAGGGCGTTGCAGGCCTCAAGGCGTTCTTGACGTATGCGAAGTACGGCAAGCGTTCTCTCCCAGTATCGCATGTTGCAGGTGGAACGTCTGCAAAAGATTTCTTCAAAATTTCGATTGCGAATGAATTGAAAAAATTGGGCTATAGCGTGGAATTGGATGTCGGTTGCTCTAAGTTTAAAATGGATTTGGCCGTTGTACATCCCGAAAACGAAAAGAAGTTTATTTTGGGCATCCTTTGCGATGGGGCGAATTATCGAAAAGCCCGGACGGCAAAGGACAGAAATGTTTTGCAACAAAGTATCCTTGAAGTGCTGGGATGGAATGTTGTCCGCTTGTGGTCCTTTGAATGGTTCATGAATAGGGAACATCGCGACCGCATTGTGCAAGGGATTAAGCAAGAAATTGACCGGCTTGTCGAAAAGGAAAAGCAACCAGTCGAATTAAATGAAGTGGAAACGACACGCCCGGAAGAGCCTGTGATGCCTACTAGCGAAGATGTAATCAAGCCAGCGGACGATTCAGATGGACTTAAAACATTCCAGTCCATGTTCAAGACGTACGAACTTGCGGAAGTTGCACGTGTGCCGAAGGGGAGTGACGTTTATGATATATCGTGTACAGAACTTTTAAAAAGTCAAATCCAGAAAATTGTGATGGTAGAATCGCCTGTTTCTGCGATGGTGCTCGACACTCGACTTTCGGATTTGTGGAACGCCAAACGCACACAGAAATTTTTGAACCGGATTCATGGCGTTTGCAAGTATCTGCATTTTATAGAAAAGCAAGAAAACGGCAAGACGTTCTTCTGGAATGCAGAGTGCAATGGGCCTGTCGAATTCAGGGTACCGCCGGATGGCTTTAAACGCAACGTGGACGATATTTCGATGCAAGAAATTGCTTATGCGGTGAAGGCTATTCTCGATAGCCAAATGAGCATGGAACTCGAAGAAATGGAACGCTTGATGGCAAAAGTTGCTGGTTTTACAAAATGCACATCGCAAATGAAAGACGTTATTGACAGGGCTATCGACTGGGCCGCCGATATGAAGCTTATCGCAAAGGAAGGTGGGCGTATTGCATCCATTTCGTGAGTTGAGCAAAATCCCAAGCGGAGACGCGTGAGCGGTAAGAACTCACGAAGGATAAAGCGGGGGGTAATATATTACTTCAACTTTTCTTTCAGTGCGGAAATTTCTTCTGTTGTCAATCCGAATGTTTCCAGGTATTTTTCCGTAGCGGTTGCCCAGTCGATATTGTCGGTATCGGGGATGTTGACTCCCTCGGCGCGATAGACTTCCTTTAGATTCCTTAGAACGACTTCTTTGAAAAAATCTACCTGTTGCTCGTTCAATGCGATTTGCTTGCCATCGACGACATTGTAGTAGTTGCTGAAAGTCTTTGCGTAATCGGCCTGGATTTCTGCGGTCGTCGCTCCCATCAGCGCTTCGAGGATGGCGATGGTAAAGCCGGTGCGGTCCATGCCGTAAGTGCAGTGAACCAAGTACGGACCTTCGTGTTCAATCATGTAGCGGAAACCTTTTGAAAGTCCCTGCTCGAAGGGCTTTGAGAAAAATTCTACAGGCAGTGCAAGAAAGATGGCGTTCTGCGATGCGTAATAGGAGCTGTCGAAATCCTTGAAGGATTTGGCGCTATTCTCCGAGTCTGCGAGGTTTATAAATGTGGCTACCCCCGCTTCTTTTGCGAGAGAATCCGCCTTGAGATTACGTCCGAGGCAATTGTCGATGGGGCTGGAGGAACGGTAAAGCTTGTTTTTGCCCATGCCCGTGGTGCGGACTTCCCTGAAGTTTGCGAATTCTTCAACGGAAAGATTTGGGTAGTTTTCGGTGTAGTAGTCCATGTATTGTACATTGAGCATTTCGAGGCCGAACTTAAAGCCTCCCTTTTCCTTCATGGACACGGTAACTTCTATGGGTGTCTTTACGTCGTTGATGCCAAGGACTTCTGACAGATAACCGTTATGCATGGTCAAACGTAGTTTGTCTGAACTGTTTGTTGCCGAAAGCACGAACCATGCGATGGGGACGTCCCCGGAGGCTTCCGCTACCGGCATTTCAAGGGTATCGTAGCCGTTTATCGCAACAGTCACGATGTCGCCGAGTTCGAATTTGGTCAAGAAGGAATCTGACGGAAAGTCCAGATACAGTTTGCCGGAATAGAGCTGGCCTGATTCGTCTCCCAAAACGTAGGTGTGGAGTACGTTTTCTTCGTCAAAACCTGAAATGAGTTTTGTTGTACCCTCTGTAATGGAATCGGGCTTTACGCTCTCTTTTGGTGTTGAATCGGACTTTGCAATTTCCTTATGGATGGAATCTTGCTTTGTTACATCTTCCTGTGCTGGATGTGGCAGTGCAATCGCTTCTGCTGGAAATGGCGGATTTGATTCGGTGCAGGCGAAAAACACTTGCGTGCAGAAAATAAATGCCGCAAGAATAGACATATTCTTTTTTATCTGTAACATAATTCCCCTCTATTTGAACGTGTTACCGTTTTTGCTCCTAACCCTATATTTTAATCTTGTCCTTTAAATTCTAGTCGTGTATCGCGTTCTTCAAGCTTTCAATTAAGCGTGCGAAGCTCGGGTCGGTTTCCATCTCCTTCTTGACGCTCTTGATGGCGTGCACGACGGTGGAATGGTCCTTGCCGCCAAAGCGGGACCCGATGCTCTGCAAGCTGATGGGGGAGAGCTCGCGCATGAGGAACATGGCGACTTGCCTTGCTTTAGAGATTTCCTTGGTGCCGCGGCCCGGTTCGATGAGTTTCGTCTCGGGAACTTCGTAGTGCTGCGATACGGCGTGGAGTACGGAATCGAGGCTTACGCGGCGGCGGAGCGTCGGGGCAATTTCGGTGACGACCTTCTGTGCAATGTTCATGTCGATGTCGTGGCTCATGAGGCTCGACTGGAGCGTGAGCTTGATGATGGCGCTTTCGAGGCAACGCACGTTGCTTGCAATATTTTCAGCAAGGTAACGTATGACTTCGTCGCTGATTTCGAGGTGGCGTTCTTCGGCCTTCTTGTGGAGGATGGCTTCGCGCGTTTCCACGTCTGGCGGCTGGATATCGACGGTCAAGCCCCACGAGAATCGGCTCACGAGGCGGTCGGAGAGGTTCTTGACTTCGGCGGCAGGTGCATCGGAGGTAAGCACAATCTGTTTGCCTGCTTGGTGCAGTGCGTTGAAAATCAAGAAAAATTCGTTTTGCGTTTCGTACTTGCCCGTCCAGTTCTGGATGTCGTCAATCAAAAGAATATCGACTTCGTTGCGGTAGAAGTCCGACATTTCGGTGATGCGCTTTTCTTGCAGGCACTTCATGTACTGCTGCGAGAAGTCTTCGGATGTGAGGTAAATCACGCGCTTGGTCGGGTCTTCTTCGAGAATGTAGTTGCCGATGGACTGGAGCAAGTGCGTCTTGCCAAGGCCAGAAGACCCATAAATAAATAACGGGTTATATTGCGTACCGTCTGGATTTCTTGCAACGGCGAGGGCTGCGTTGAATGCGAGCTGTGCCTTGTCGCCGGGGACGAAGTTTTCGAAACGGAAGCTGCCTGAAAGCGGGACGCTTGGCTTGATGAATTCGCGGAAAGAATTTTCCGTAGCCCTTGCTTGCGGTTGATAGACATCTTGTGGCTGGAAATCAAATTCAATCGGGGAGTCGTCGTGCGATACATCTTTCCATGCAAGGCGGATCAAATCCTTGTAGGCTGCATAGACTTTGACATCGAGTCCAGGAGGAACAGCAATAACGGCGTGTCCCGTGGTCTGGCTTACGAGCTTGGTCTGTGCAAAATATGTCTTGAATACCGTATCCGACAGCATTCCATGGAGGTAGTTCAAGCATCTTTCCCATTCAACCTGCATTTCTCAATCCTCGTCCTGTGAGTTCGAAATCTATCAACAACTTGGCGTTATAATTTAGCTAATTTGGCGGACGTGTTGATAGGTTCATACGAAATTAAGTTAAAAAAAATATTTGTTTGAATGTAACTAAATTTTAACATGTACTTTTCCTTAAAGTCGGTTCGCCTTTGTCCTAAAAAAATTGCAATTTTTTCTATTATTTACTACAATGGATGTGAATTTTTTACTGGAATTTTTTTTCTGGGTCCCGCTGCTTTTGTGGGTGGGGCTTCATTTTTGGTTTAGGAACGTTTCGTATGTCGTGTTTATGAAAAAACAGGTCAATCGGGGCGAAAAATGGGCTTATGTCTCGGAAGGCTATGTCAAGCACCCTGAACGTGTGAAACTCTTGCGTTTTTGCGATGTCTTGTTTACGCTCGTCGCTTCTGGAGCGTCGTCGTTTGTCGTTGTGTGGCTTTTGAAGATGCAGGGACTTGAGCAATACTCGAATTTTGGATTTTTGTCGGTGGTTGTCTTTGTGGGGGTTGCGTATTTGATGGTGCGTCGGACGGAGCTCAAGCTCACGGACTTGTTCCAGTCGGCGTTTTACTTGGAGTACCGCTGGGTTCGCTATGGGATAGACCGTAAAGGGATTTTGATGGACGAAAGCAATGTGAAAAACCGTGCGGGGCTAAGCTTTGCGCATAAGCTTAATAACGCCGAGAACCATCGCCGCTTTTGGAGGTACGTGAAAGCGATGGCCAAGTCCAAGAAAGTCCCCCCGGAAATGTTTGAGGTTTATTAGTAGGTAGTAGAAAGTAGACAGTAGGCGGTAGGAAGTTGGAAGTGGGATGTGGGCGGTGTCATCCTCGACCAAGCGTAGCGCGGGAGGGGATCCAGTGAAGTTAGACGAAAGACGAGAGAACGCCCTTCGGGCTACAGACGAAAGAGGTTTGTTAGGTGATAGGTTTTAGGTGGTAGGCAGTAGGAAGTAGGTGGTAGGAAGTTGAAAGAGGAAAGTGGGCGGTGTCATCCTCGACCAAGCGTAGCGCGGGTGGGGATCCAGTGAAGTAAGACGAGAGATTAGTTGGAAGTAGGCGGTAGGAAGTAGGCAGGAATGAATTTAGTGGTTAGTATGCAGTGGTTAGTAAACAGGTATGAAAAAAACATTTTAATTGCAATTCTAACCACTAACCACCAACCACTAACCACTAGAAAGAGCAAGTATGATAGATAAATTGGATGGATTATACAGGGTTGAAGAAGTCCTCGAAGGCAAGGCGGCGTGGAAGTACGCTGAGGACATCTTGCAGTTGGTGTCGCGCACGTTTGCGTTGAACATCCAGGTTTTGCGGGGCAAGCTGCACCGCAGTATTTTGCTTGCGTATCTTTATTTGCGTATTGCCGATACGATCGAAGACGACCCGGACATGAAGGCGAGCGAAAAGGACCGCGTGCTTGCGCTGTTTGCCGATGTGTTCAAGACGGGGGTTCTGGAAACCGAAAAAATCCGTGCGTTTATCGCAGCTCTCCCGCAGTCCTGGCATGGTTCCGACGACCCGAACAAGGATTTGTGCATCAAGTCCGAAGTTGTGGTTCCGCTTTTGAAGTCGCTCCCGGATGCGTATAAAAAGCCGGTTTGCGATGTGGTGGTTGAAATGTGCGGAGGCATGGCGAAGTTTGCTCTCCGCCAGGAGGCTGCGCTTTCGTCGGGCTGGTTCACGCTGGAATCGGTCGAAGAGTTGGACGAATACTGCTACTATGTGGCTGGTATTGTAGGCAAGCTTTTGACGAAACTATTCTCTGCGGACACGTGCCTGATTGGTGCAGAACGCGAGGCGGAACTTTCGAAGCTGGACGTGAGCTTTGGATTTGCTTTGCAGGTTACGAACATCGTGAAGGATTGCGTCGAGGATTCTGGCCGCCGCGTGTGCTTTATCCCCGAAGAAATTTGCCGCCGTCACGGGTTCGAACATTCGAGTGATTTGTTCAAGGCGGGAGCTGATGCTCAAAAATGCGGCGCAGTGCTCTCGGAACTTGTCCAAAAGGCTTGGCGTCATTTGGACGATGCTATTGCTTACACGAAACTCATCCCGAATGTCAAGATGCGCACGAGGCTTTTCTGCCTTTGGCCGCTATTCATGGCTGCCGAAAACCTGAGCTTGATTGGAGATGGCGTGTCGGTGTTCACCTCGGATAAAAAAGTGAAAATCACCCGCGATACGGTGAAACGGATTGTCAAGGAAACGTCGATGCACTTCTATTCGGACAAGTGGATTGATGAGGCTTACGCGAGGATTAAGAGGCGTGGTTAGACGAAAGACGAGAGACTAGAGACGAAAGACGAGAGTGGTTCGACATAGTTCGACAGGTTCACTAACCGAGCTCACCAACCGATTGTCATCCTCGACCGTTAGGGAGGGGATCCAGTGATAAAAGGATTGATATTGTCATTGCGAGCCCAAGGTCACTGAGCGTAGTCGAAGTGGGGGCGAAGCAATCTATAAAAAGGAATTTTATGCAAGATAATACGAAGTTTTATAACAAGTGGCCGTTTCATGTGGCGGTAATCGTTTTTAGCATTATTTCAGACCAGTTGACGAAGCTGTGGGCGTTGTCGCGTTTTACCGATGAAGCCGGGAATATGACGTACGAGAAAATTCCTGTGATTGGAGAACTTGTGCGGTTTCAGCTGGTGTTCAACAAGGGCGCTGCTTTTAGTAGCAGGCCGCAGGATTTGATGCCGTTCCTGCCGCCGTGGCTGTTCTTTTTGCTGATATCGATTGTGGCAGCTGTTGCACTTGCGTGGTTCTACAAGTCCATCGACAAACGCGATTACTTGAGCCGCCTGGGTGTCGTTATGATTCTTGGCGGTGCTGTCGGAAACTTCATTGACCGCATGCGCATGCAGATGGTCGTCGATTTTATCGACTGCGATTTCCCGGACTTTATCATGACTCGATTCCCGACGTTTAACGTAGCGGACTCGTTCGTGACCGTCGGCGTTGCATTGGTGATTTTGTCTCCCGTGATTCTGCGTAAGTTGCACAAGCAGATAAAAGAAGAAAAAGAATCTAACAATCAGTCGGAAGTAGACGGTAGGAAGTAGACAGTTCTACTTCTTACTTCTTACTTCCTACTTCCTACTAAATATGAATTACATCGTAGAAGAAAAGCATAATGGTGAACGTATCGACAAGTTTCTTGTCGGCGCTATGGAAAATGTCTCCCGCACAGACGTGCAGAAGCTGATTGAAGCGGGCGAGGTCAAGGTCGGCGGTGGCAAAGTCGCAAAGAACTTCCGCGTAGAAACGGGGATGGCGGTTGTCGTTGAAAAGATGATTGAGAAGGAATCTTCGACGCTTGAACCCGAAGACATTCCGCTGAATATTGTATATGAAGATGACGATATCGTGGTCATCAACAAGCCGCGCAATTTGGTGGTGCATCCGGGTAATGGTATTAGCAAGGGAACGCTTGCCGCAGCGCTTTTGCATCACTTCAAGGAAAATCTTTCGACGGTGAACGGCCCGCTTCGTCCAGGTATCGTCCATCGTTTGGACAAGGATACGCCGGGACTTATGGTGGTCGCGAAAAACGATGCCGCTCACAGGCATTTGGCGCATCAGCTCGAAACGCGTACACTCCACCGCACGTACAATGCGCTTGTATGGGGTTGCCCGCGAGACCTCGAAGGAACGATTGACGCCCCGATTGGTCGCAACCCGAAGAATCGCCTGAAGATGGCGGTGGTAAAGGGCGGCAAGGAAAGCCGTACACATTACGTTGCGAAGCAGTTCTTTGCGATTGCAACACTCTTGGAATTGCAGTTGGAATCTGGCCGTACGCACCAGATTCGCGTGCATAGCCGTTACACGGGCCATCCGGTTGTAGGCGATCCGCTTTATGATGGTCGCGACGAAAGCTTGAATCGTGTGCCGCCTCTGATGAAGCCGGTGGCAGAAAAGGTTCTTGAAATTGCTCCGGCGCAGCTTTTGCAGGCCGTGAAAATCGAACTCATCCATCCGCGCACGAACAAGAAGCTTACCTTCAAGGTGCCGATGGAAGAACCGTTTGCGAACGTGCTCAAGCTCTTGAAAAAGGAATGCCCGGCGTCGGCACCTGTGTATGACGAAGACGAAGGATTCCGCGATTTCGATGCCCAGATTCGCTTTGACGAAGGTGATGATGAATTTGACGAATACGATGAACCGCTGGCTATCACTCCCGAAGAAGCTGCACCTGTAAAGGTTCGCAAGACCCGTGCCGAACGCCTTGCCGAAAAGGCTCAGACCGCCGCGAAACGTCGTGCCGTTGCTGCCGAACGCAAGCTCATCAAGCAGATGAAGGCCGCTCGCCGCAAGGGAATCGCCCCCGAAGACTTTGTCGAACCCGGCTACGAACCCACAATCGACCCGGAGCTGTTGGAGTAGTGGTTAGTAAACAGTGGCTAGTAAACAGGAATGTTATAAGTGGTTAGTAAACAGTATGCAGTAAACAGGAATGTAAAAGGAACGTTCTTATTGCAATTCTAACCACTAACCACCAACCACTAACCACTGACTACTTCTTCCTAACCCCTAGAACCTATAACCTAAAACCTAATTATGAATTCTTACTTCTTTATCGGTGTTGCTGGCGTGGGCATGAGTGCCATCGCGCAGTATTTGGTGGGCAAGGGCGTTGCTGTGAGCGGTAGCGACCGCCAGTTCGGCGAGTTCCTGAACGGAAATGCCGAGAAACCGCTTGTCATGAGCCAACTCGAAGATTGCGGAATCAAGTGCTTTGCGCAGGACGGTTCCGGTGTTGTCGAAGGTCTTACCGCAGTCGTGGTGAGCACCGCTATCGAAGATTCGAATCCGGATTTGAAGCGTGCGAAAGAACTGGGCATCCCGGTGATGCACCGCAGCGAAATGCTCGCGAAAATTTCGAAAGAAGCCCGCACGATTGCTGTCTCGGGCACGAGCGGTAAATCGACCGTGACCGCGATGATTTACCACATCTTGGAATACGCTGGACTCCAGCCGTCCGTGATGACGGGGGCCGGTCTCGTAAACTTGCAGGCTCAGGGCAAGATTGGCAATGCTGTAAGTGGCAAAGGTGAATGGCTCGTTGCCGAAGTCGATGAAAGCGATGGAACGCTTGTTCGCTATGAACCGGAAATCGGCATCATTTTGAACATTGACAAAGACCATAAAGAAATTTCTGAACTCGAACAAATTTTCTTGAAGTTCAGCCAGAACGTCTTGAGTGCAGGGCATGTGCTGATTGTGAACGATGCGCATCCGCTTGCGAAGAAGTTTAGCGCAGGCCGAGAATTTGACTTTGGCTATGAAAGCTATGTGAGCGTCCAGGGAATTGACTTTAAGGCGGTCGGGACGCATATCCAGTTCCGCGTGCGTCACGAGAATGAACTTGTGAAGTTCGAAATTCCGCTGCCGGGCAAGCACAATATGGAAAATGCCTTGGCTGCGACAGCCGCCGCTCTCCGTGCGGGCGTTTCGCTCCACACATGCGCCGATGCACTTTCGACATTCCCGGGCGTGTTCCGCCGTCACCAAATTCTCGGAACATTTAACGGCGTGACGCTTGTGGATGACTTTGCTCACAATCCGGCAAAGATTGCTGCAAGCATCAAAAGCGCCCAAGACTTTACCGAAGGCCGCGTGATTGCTTGGTTCCAGCCGCATGGCTTTGGCCCCACGCGATTCTTGCGCAAGGATCTTGTTGAATTTATTGCAAAGACGCTTCGCCCGATGGACATGGATTTTGACCGCAAGAACGATGTGATGTTCTTCAGCGAAATCTATTACGCTGGTGGAACGGTCACGCGTGACATCAGTGCGGGAGACCTTGCAGACGACTTGATTCTCAAGGGCTGCGAGGCGATTTACATTGCCGACCGCAACGAGTGTGCGAGGAAAATGCTCGAATATGCGGAACCCGGCGACACGATTTTGCTGATGGGCGCTCGCGATCCGAGTTTGCAAGAATTTGCATTTTCCGTGAAGAAAATGTTAGAAGAACGTTAAGCTCCTATCATCAGCATAGTCTCTTTGGACTAAGGTCCCTCTTGCCAACCTTATGCCGAAGGGCTGTGGCTGGCTTACACGTTCCCCTTTAGGAAAAAAGAAAAAACGTTAGTTTTTTCACAATCCGTGTGGCTTCTTAACACAGTTCTATTTGCGTACACGGTTCTCTTTACAAATTCGTTCTCCCTTCGTGTTGTCTTTCCCGACTTGTTCGGGGAACTCCTTACACTGTACTAACCGCAGATACGATACTCACTGCATAATAATCCAAAAAGGCTCCTCGAAAGAGGAGCCGTTTCTCGTGTTGATCGCTATTCTTATCTCAACAACTCAAACTTTCCATCGCCGCAATTTTTGCTGACGCAGTTTCTTCCGTGTTCCTTGGCGTAGTATAGAGCTTTGTCCGCACGTTCTATAAGCGATTCTACGGTGTCGTTATCGATTCGTTCTGCATAGCCGATACTTACCGTCACTTGTAGGATAGTTCCGTCGGTCAATGTTACGCTCATGTTTTCGATGTTGCTGCGAATGCGGTTGGCGACAATTCTTGCGTGCTCGTCGGTTGCTCCCGGAAGGAATATCGAAAATTCTTCTCCGCCATAGCGTACCGGCATGTCCGATGGTCTTAAACTGCGGATGAGTGTTTGTGCCACAGAAATAAGCACAAGGTCTCCGGCGAGATGTCCATGGGTATCGTTCACTTGTTTGAAATAGTCGATGTCGAGCATGAATGCGACAAGCTTGAAATTGCCTACGTTGCTGCGGTGCATTTCGCGTGTGTACATGTCTTCTAGCCAGCGACGGTTGTGCAGCCCTGTCATCGGGTCGATTTTTGCATTTTCTTCGATGCAACGGATGTGGTGCAGTTTTTCGCAGACTATAATGTTGTCCATGCGGAGACGTTGGCTCAGCAGAAGTAAAAAATTCAAGCAGAGTTCGTGCGAAACGCGGACCATCGACAGTACGATGTCTGCCGGAATATAAAGAATTTTGCTTTTTTCTTTGGCTATGATTGTCGCGCAGGGTGAGGTGTTATCTAATGCAGACATTTCACCGACGCAGTTGCCGGGTTTGATTTCTACAGAGAATGTTCCTCCTTTTTCCGATTCTACTGTAACTTGAAGTAAGCCGTTGATGAGGATATAGACCGCTTTTTTGCGGGTGGCGGGGGAGAGGATAGTTTCGTTTTTCTCAAAGTATTTAACGGAACATCTTAATAGAAAGCCTGCAAGTTTTTCGAACTGTATATTCCTGAACAGTTCTATCTGGGAAAATTCATTCCTCGAAATCGGCAAAGTTTCTGGACAATCGTAGTTCATATTTTTATAATATAATCAAAAAAGGTGCAATTCAATATTTTTTTTGCGATAAGAAGGAAAAAATGAAAAAGACCATATTGAAATCTGTTTTGTTACCGAAAAAAGGGGCGAGTCCGGTTCGTACTGATATATTGATTGTCGGTAAAGTTTTTGAAAAAGTGAATCGTGTTTTGGAACCCGCTGATTACGAGGGTGCCGAAGTTGTCGATTGTTCAAATTTTGCAATTATGCCCGCATTCTATAACGGTCATACGCATGCGGCGATGTCCTTGCTGCGAGGCTTTGCCGATGACATGGAACTTGGCAAATGGCTCAACGAATATATTTGGCCGACCGAGGCAAAACTTACGCCTGATGATATCGCTGTGGGGAGCCGCTTGGCGATTCTCGAAATGATCAAGTCGGGGACGGTGTTCTTTGCAGACATGTACTGGCACCGCGAACAAACGATGCGTGTGGTCGAGGAGATGGGGATTCGTGCGGCCATCGGTGTCACTTTTGCGGACCCGCTGATGTCGGCAG
>JAEEGJ010010413.1_pt1 | contig 24209 bp, 11 predicted proteins | sample 8958761 | NCBI WGS metagenome assembly JAEEGJ01 (sample SAMN16246546, study PRJNA631951) | gut metagenome | biome: gut microbiome; feature: rumen; material: RS-attached | host: Bos | place: Iran: Karaj | collected 2018-10 | reverse complement strand
GCCTTCTCCAATATACCTTTCAGTATATGTACAGGTTCTATCACCTGCTGACCGTTCATCTGGGCCGCATTCACCGCTGCCTGAACAGCCTCTTGTGCTTTGATTGTAAATTTGTCGAGTGTCATATTAAACTCCTTTCTTTTTAATTAAGGAGACAAGGAGTCAAGTAGTTCAAGGAGTTCAAGACGTATGTTAAACCCTTGGAGTTCTGCTCTTGGAGTAATGTCCTGTACTCCTTGTCTCCTTGTCTCCCTGTCTCCAAAAAAACTTCATCAATTCTTGTGCCCGAGGGCTTTGATGTGTCAAATTGGCGGAAATAGACGACAAAATGGCGCAGAAATGCAAAAATCCATATAAATGGGGATTGCATAGGTCACAAAATTGTTGTACCTTTGCAGCGCGTTTCTGAGGAAACACGCTGCGAGTGAAGGCTGCGGCTCAGCATAGCTCGAGTAAACTCGGCTCTGCGTTCGCCTTGCACTTCCCTTGCACCCGCGATTCAAACAATAGGTATTATAATTTGTAGTAAAATGAATAAAAAGGTATTATTCTGTAGCGCTTTTGCAGCCTTAGCCATGCATGTTCAGGCTGATGTTGTGGAGGAACTTACAGACTCTTCTCGTGTGATTGACCTCGATGAGGTCGTTGTAGTATCTCAACCCAAGGAACAGGTACGTCTGCGCTTACAACCCGTCAGCAGCAATGTGTTTGGTGCTGAGCAGTTGCAGCAGCTCCATGTGCACGATCTCTCGCAGCTCTCGCAGTATGTGCCCTCGTTCGTGATGCCAAGTTATGGCTCGCGCCTTACGTCGTCCATGTATATCCGTGGTATCGGCTCGCGCATCAACAACCCAGCTGTAGGTGTGTATTACGATAACATCCCCCTCATGTCGAAGGCAGCCTTCAACAACCACTTCTATATGTTGGATCGTGTGGACATTCTGCGTGGTCCCCAGGGCTCGCTCTATGGTCAGAACACAGAGGGCGGACTGGTACGTATCTACTCCAAGAACCCCATGAATTATCAGGGTACGGACATCCGTCTGGGCATTGGTACAGGTCTGTATAGCAATGTGGAGGTGGCTCATTACCATCGTCCTTGCGATAAGCTCGCTTTCAGCGTGGCTGGTTTCTACAGCGGACTGAAGGGCTTTATCAACAACCAGAACTTCGACCAGAAGAACGACCTCACCAATGAGGCAGGAGGTAAGGTGCGCCTGATTTTCCAGCCCACCACCAAACTCAAGTTCGACTGGACAGCCGATTACCAGTATGTGAACCAGAATGGTTTTGGCTATGGCGAGTTCCATCCCTTGGATTATCTGCCTGAAGTTTATAGCAGTTCGTTTGTATCAGCAGATCCTGATGTGAAGGATCCTGCCACGACCATCATGAACGGCTATAAGCGCAACATGTTTACCACAGGCCTGAGCATTGGTTACGAGACAGAAAAAATCCTCTTCACCTCCACCACCAGCTATCAGTATCTCAACGATCAGATGGCGATGGACCAGGACTATATGACGCCTGATTATCTGCAGCTGCACCAGTATCAGAAGATGAACGCGCTCACACAAGAGTTTGTGGTTCGCTCTCACGATACCAGTCGTTGGCAGCATGCCACAGGTCTCTTCGGCAGCTACCAGTGGCTTAATACAGAGGCTCCTGTGTACTTTGGCGATGCCATCACTGGTCCTATCGGCGATGCCATCACCAACGCCATGCGCTCAGCCATGAGAAACTCCATGTACCCCCGCATGTATCAGCAGATGCTCGAAGCCATGCTGGCCCAGGGCATGCCTCAGGCTGTAGCAGAGAAACAGGCTCAGGCTGCTGCTGAGGCTGCAGTAGAGAAAGCCCTTGCAGGTGTTACCATGAGTGCTGAGATGGCTGTGCCCGAGAAGTTCAAGACCCCCTCTTGGAACTTCGCCGCCTTCCACGAGAGCAACTTCCTCCTGGGTGACAACTGGAAGCTCACGCTGGGTCTGCGCTTCAATGTGGACAAGGTGAAGATCGAGTATGATGCCCTCGCCTATATGAACATGACGGGTGGTACTGCTGAGCGTCAGGCTACCTATCATCTCACATCGCATGTCGTGGACTCTCGCTCGAAGACCTACACCCAGCTGCTCCCCAAGATCGGACTCACCTATAGCTTCGATGAGAACCTGGGCAACATCTACGCCCTCGTATCGAAGGGCTATCGCGCTGGTGGCTATAACATCCAGATGTTCAGCGATATCCTGCAGACCGACCTGAATGCCCATCAGCAGGATGCCATGAAGGGAGACTACGATGTGGAGCATACTCCACAGGACTACGATCAGATAGAAGAAACGATCAGCTATAAACCCGAGGAGTCATGGAACTATGAGGTGGGTACCCACCTGAACCTTTTCGGAGGATCTACCCACTTCGACCTCGCCCTCTACTACATGCAGATCCGCAACCAGCAGCTCTCTGTCATGGAGCCTCATAGCAACTATGGTCGTATGATGGTCAATGCTGGTAAGAGTCATTCTTGTGGTCTTGAGGCCACTCTGCGTGGCAAGGCTGTTGACAACGCCCTCGACTGGGCCGTTACCTACGCCTTCACCAACGCCAAGTTTGATGACTATAATGCAGGCGAGAATCATAGCAGTGCAAAGGGCAGCGATGAGGTCTTCGTGGAAACGATGGACTACTCCGACAATTATGTGCCTTTCGTACCCCAGCATACCGTTAGCGCCCTGCTCGATTACCACGTAGGCAAGTTCACCATCGGCGCCAACATGAATGGCCAGGGTAAGATATGGTGGGATGAGGCCAATACCTACGCCCAGAAGTTCTATGCCCTCCTTGGTGCCCATGCTGATTACGACTTCGGCCCCGTCGTTGTTTCTCTCTGGGGTCGCAACCTGACCAACACTAAATACAATACCTTCGCTGTTGCCTCAAGCGCAGCCGGAGGCCAGCGCTACTTCGCGCAAACGGCCACACCTATTCAGGTGGGTCTGGATGTCAACATTCACTTCTAAACAATGATCCCTCGGCAACTGCCGAGGGATCATTGTTTTTACATCGTTACTTCTACGGTATGTTTGCCAGGAGAGTAGGGGATGACAGTGCCATCAACCTTCTGACCATCGAGAGTGATAGCTTTCACACCCTTCTGCTGACCATTGGGATGGATGGTGATCTCATAGTCGGCCTCGCGGAACTTACGATTCACAGTGTAATCGGTGGCAGTCTCGGGCAGACAGGGATCAATGCGGATACCATCATAGTCGGGTTTGATACCGAGGATGAACTCTGAAACAGTGTACCACATCCAGGCTGCGGTACCTGTGAGCCATGAGTTCTTACCCTCGCCAGGCTTGAAGGCATCCTTACCTGCTACCATCTGACAGTTCACATAAGGCTCTACCTTATGCAGCGTCTGGTATTTCTCCTCCACGTAAGAGGGGAGGATCTTGGCGTAATGGCTCCAGGCATCGTTACCACGACCTGCGAGACACTCGCCAATGATGACCCAAGGATTGTTGTGGCAGAAGATACCGGCGTTCTCCTTGTAGCCCTCAGGATATGAAGAAATCTCACCGTATTCGTAGATATACTTGGTGAAGGCGGGATTGTTGAGCACCATACCATGCTCGCACTCGAGGTACTTCTTGCAAGAATCCAATGACTTGGCTACCATACCATCCTCAGCACCGATCTCGGCCATGGTACACCAGCCCTGCGACTCGATGAAAATCTTGGCCTCTTCGCACTCGTTAGAGCCGATCTTACGACCATAGAAGTCGTAAGCGCGGAGATACCACTCGCCATCCCAGCCGTGCTTCTTCACAGCGTCGATCATGGCGTCGACAGCCTGCTGCATTCTTTCGGCTTCAGCCGAGAAGAATGCAGGGGTTAGGGGTGAGTGGTTAGAGGTTAGAGAAATGTCTGCGGCAGGAGTATTCTCTAACCCCTTACCTCTAACCGCTAACCTCTGGCAAAGATTAACATAATCTTTGCCTGTAACCACGAACAGACCTGCGATCATGAGGCTCTCGGCCTTGGTGCCTTCAGAGACATTCTCAGTGGTCTGGAAGCTCTCGTTAGGATCCCAAGAGAAGCAGTTCAGGTTCAGACAGTCGTTCCAGTCAGCACGTCCGATGAGCGGTAACATGTGAGGACCCAGGTTCTTGATAACGTGGTCCATCGAGATCTTGAGATGCTCGAAGAGGGTGACCTCAGAGCCTGGCTGGTTGTCGAAGGGTACCATCTCGTCGAGGATGGAGAAGTCGCCTGTCTCCTTGATATAAGCCACTGTACCGAAGATGAGCCAGCAGGGGTCATCGTTGAAGCCACCACCAATGTCGTTGTTACCACGCTTGGTGAGGGGCTGGTACTGGTGATAGCATCCACCATCAGGGAACTGGGTGGAAGCGATATCGATGATGCGCTGACGAGCGCGTGGTGGAATCTGATGAACGAAGCCCACGAGGTCCTGATTGGAATCGCGGAAGCCCATGCCACGACCTACGCCACTCTCGAAGAACGATGCTGAACGAGAGAAGTTGAAGGTAACCATGCACTGGTACTGGTTCCAGATGTTGACCATGCGATCGAGCTTGTCGTTTCCCGTGCGTACCTTATAGATATTAAGGAGGTTATCCCAGAGGGCGTTCAATTCAGCGAAAGCCTTGTCGACCTTCTCGGTAGTATCGAGCTCACCAATCAGGGCGTGAGCCTTGTCCTTGTTGATGACCTGAGGGGCAGAGAACTTCTTATCCTGCTCATTTTCGATGTAACCCAGCAGGAACACAAAGTCCTTCGACTCGCCTGGCTTCAGGGTAACCTCGATATAATGAGAGGCGATGGGGCTCCAACCATGGGCGTGGCTGTTGCGAGGCTTGCCCTCCATCACGGCCTGAGGATCAGCAAACTCGTTGTAAAGACCTACGAAGGTCTCACGATCAGTATCGAAGCCCTGAATGGGGGCATTCACATGATAGAACGCATAATGGTTACGGCGCTCGCGATACTCCGTCTTGTGATAGATGGTGCTGCCCTCGATCTCTACTTCACCTGTAGAAAAATTACGCTGGAAGTTCTCCATATCGGTAGCAGCATTCCAGAGACACCACTCCTCGAACGAGAAGAGCTTCAGGCTCTTAGTCTCGCTTGACTCGTTCTTCAGGGTGAGCTTCTGTACCTCGCACCACTTCTTCAGGGGTACAAAGAACAATACGCTGGCCTCGATGCCATTCTTCTTACCCGTGATGCGGGTGTAGCTCATGCCATGACGGCACTCGTAGAAATCGAGTGGGGTCTTGCAGGGCTTCCAACCTGGATTCCAAACGGTATCGCCATCCTTGATGTAGAAATAGCGTCCACCATTGTCCATGGGCACGTTGTTGTAGCGATAACGCGTGATACGGCGGAACTTGGCGTCCTTGTAGAAGCTGTAGCCACCAGCGGTGTTAGAAATGAGTGAGAAGAAATCCTCGTTGCCCAGATAATTGATCCAAGGCCAAGGAGTCTGCGGGTCAGTAATCACATACTCGCGATGCTGGTCGTCAAAATGACCATAACGTTTCTGTTGTTCCATATTCGTTGAATAGTTATAATTGTTTTGTATTTATTGGCGATTCCCCATTCGCCCGCAAAGGTACGAAAGTAATCTGATATTGCCAAGTTTTTTGCCAAACTTTTCTTGGCTAAATTGTATAAACTGCTAAAAAAGTACCATGAATTGCTAATTTTTTATTATTTTATTTGTTTTTTAGGAATATTTTTATACCTTTGCACCTTTGAAGACTCTTTATTGGGGTAGAAGATTTTGATAATACAGGCAACTATATTACTAATTAATTCATAAATTAATAACAAAAGAGATGAAAAGACTCAGTATGATTCTTGCCAGCCTTTTCCTGTTTGTAGGAATGGCCTTGGCACAGACGACGGTGAAGGGTACCGTTGTGACCTACGAGGAGAATGAGCCGATTATCGGTGCCACTGTCCAGGTAGTAGGTGCAGACAACATTGGTACCATTACTGACGTGAATGGACAGTTCACCCTGGAGGTTCCCGCAGGGAAGAACACGTTGAAGATTACTTATGTAGGTATGGAGCCCCTGGAGGTTGCCGTTTCGAGCAAGCCCCTCCGCATCCAGCTCCGCAGCGATGCCAACAGCCTCGACGAGGTGGTGGTGGTTGCCTATGGTACACAGAAGAAGACTTCGCTGACTGGTGCTATCCAGGAGGTGAAGAGTGAGGAAATCCTGCTCCGTCCCACCTCTTCAGTAGCCAGCGCTCTGGAAGGTACGGTGACTGGTGTACAGGTGAACAGCACCTATGGTGTACCTGGTGAGGATCCTAGCATCCGTATCCGTGGTATCGGTACCGTGAACGGTTCTTCTACTCCCCTCTATGTCATTGACGGTGTGCCCTATGGTGGTAACATCAGTGACTTGAACCCGCAGGATATCGAGTCGATGTCAGTGCTGAAGGACGCTGCCTCTGCAGCTCTGTATGGTAACCGTGCTTCTAACGGTGTGATCCTGATCACCACCAAGAAAGGTAAGCAGGGTAAGCTGAACATCAACCTCGACGTGAAACTGGGTACTTATAGCCGTGGTATTCCCGAGTACGACGTGATGGGTGCCAACCAGTGGATGGAAGCCCAGTGGCTGAACATGAAGAACAACCGTATGGCTGCTGGCGACGATGCTGCTACAGCTGCCGCCTACGCTTCGAAGAACCTGATTGCAGACCGTCTGTATCTGAACATCTATCAGGCTGCTGACGATGCCCTGTTTACCTCTGACGGTAAGCTGACAACCACAGCTTTGAAGGGTACCTATGGCGAGGACCTCGACTGGTATGACCAGGCTATCCACAACGGAAAGCGTGAGGAGTACAACCTGAGCGCCAACGGTGCTACCGATAAGGCCGACTACCTGTTCTCTGTAGGTTATCTGAACGAGAATGGTTACCTGAAGACCTCTGGCTTCGACCGTATCTCTGGTCGTGCAGTGGTTAACGTACAGCCCACAAAGTGGTTCAAGGCCGGTTTGAACGTCAATGCTACCCATCAGACATACAACTCCAGCTACGGTACAGGTACTAACGGTTACACCAACCCCTTCATGTATTGCCGTAACGTTGCGCCCATCTATCCCGTACACCTGCATGACGTGAACACAGGTCAGTACATTCTCGACGACTTTGGTGCCAAGCAGTATGATGGTGGTTCATATATCGATGCCAACGGACAGGTACAGATTACCCGTAACCAGTTCCAGGACCGTCACCTTATGTGGGAGAACGAGCTGAACCAGAACAAGACCATCCGTAACACAATGAACGCCATTGCTTACGCTGACTTCATCCTGCCTTACAACTTCACCTTCACCCTGAAGGGTAACCTGAACACCCGCCACTCGGAGAACAACGAGTACAACACTGCTGTGATTGGTGACGGTAAGGGTAACTCTGGTCGTGGCAAGCGCGTAGACTACCGCTATAAGAACTGGGCTTTCCAGCAGCAGTTGCACTGGAGCCATGAGTTCGGCCAGCACTCTGTCGACGCTTTGATTGCTCATGAGAACTATAGCTATACCTATAACTACCTGTATGGTTATAAGACGGGTGAAATTGTGCCTAATATGAATAACCTTATCAACTTCACCAGTATTACAAGTTTAGAGGATTATAATGATACTTATCGCACAGAGTCTTACCTGGGGCGTGTTCGCTATGGCTATGACAACCGCTATAATGTGGAGGCCAGCTTCCGTCGTGATGGTTCTTCACGTTTCCAGAAGGATGCCCGTTGGGGTAACTTCTGGAGCATCGGTGCCAACTGGGTGATCTCTAACGAGGCCTTTATGAAGAAAGCCGACTGGGTGAACTACCTGAAGCTCCGTGCCGACTACGGTGAGGTAGGAAACGATGCTGGCTCTGGCTACTATGGCTATATGGCTCTCTATGAATTGAACCAGAATGCCAATATTGGAGCTTTGTATAACGTTCAACTTCCTAACTACGACCTGAAGTGGGAGACTGGTCAGTCTTGGGGTGTAGGTCTGGACGGCCGTCTGTTCAATAAGCTGAACTTCAGCATTGAATACTTCGACAAGCGTAACAAGGACCTGCTCTTCAATGTTTACAACCCGCTGTCAGCTGGTGCTACCAGTTCTTCTGATGCTGAATCTGTTATCACTAAGAACTTGGGTACCATCTCTAACAAGGGTGTCGAGATCTCTGCCGACATCGATGTGTTCAAGAACAAAGACTGGCGCATCAACGTTGGTGCCGACATTACCTTCCTGAAGAACGAGGTGGTGAAGCTGCCTGAGCAGAACAAGGACGGCATCATCGACGGTACCAAGAAGATTGTGGAAGGCAAGAGCCGCTATGAGTTCTTCACCTATACATGGGAAGGTGTCAACACTGCTAATGGTCTTTCTCTATATAAATTTGATGATGAGAAGTATTTCTTTACTACGGACGATGGTCAGACCTTTGGTAACGAGCAGGGTTCTGAGATTAAGGGCGATAACGTGAACGCTCTCGTGGTGATCAATGGTACGCCTTACTCTTACCTCACCACTTATGGTAAGAAAGAGTTCCATGGATCGGCTATCCCCAGTGCTTATGGTGGTTTCCACTTCACCGTCAGCTGGAAGGGTCTGAGCCTCTACAGCCTGTTCACCTATCAGTTGGGTGGTAAGGTGATGGACTCTAACTACTCTTCTCTGATGAGTGCCTCTGGTACTCCTTACTCTCTCCACAAGGACGCTGCCAAGGGTTGGACCTACGAGCAGGCTACAGATGCCAACGCTATCGACAAGGACGGTGTTCCTCAGCTGAACAATGCTCCTCTGATTCCTGGTACCAGCATCGAGCCCGACCTGAACGCTACCTCTTCCCGTTGGCTCACCAGCGCACGCTACCTGATCCTGAAGAACCTCAACCTGAGCTATGAGCTGCCCAAGAACCTGGTTCGTAAGATTGACCTCGATGCAGTGGCAGTGACGATTGCTTGTGAGAATCTCTTCTCGTTGACAGCCCGTAGGGGTATGAACCCGCAGCAGAGCTATAACGGTACACAGGAGAACAAGTTTGTAACTCCTCGTGTGTTCACTGTAGGTCTCAACGTTAAGTTCTAATATGATTATTAATAAAAGAATACAATTATGAAGAAGTATTTTTATATATTAAGTATCGCTGCACTAGGTTTTACTGCCTGTGAGAGTGATTATTTGGAGACCAAGCCTGAAGATAAAATTGACAAGGAAGTGATTCTCGGCACTACAGAATATGCTGAATTAGCAATCAATGGTATGTGCCGATCTATGTCAAAGCAATATTTGGGTACTCAGGGCTTGAATGGTGAGGGTACTATCCTGAACTGGTATGGTACGTTTACTGGTAACGATGCTCAAAAGAGTAATCAAACGGGATGGTCTGCTTTATGGAATTCAACCTATCATCAGCGTACCAGTAGTATTTATCTCTACTATCCGTGGTTTTATTACTATAAGTTGGTCTCTAATGCTAATGCTGTAATTGGTAGCATTGATAATGCTGTGGGAACTGATGGAGACAAGGCGTTTATAAAAGCCCAGGCTCTGACCTTCCGTGCTTACTCTTTCTTCCGTCTGGCTCAGCTCTACAGTTTCCGCTGGAAGGATACTCAGGGTAACACTCCTGGTATCGTCCTCCGTGTTGATGAGTCTACTGGTGATATACCTCTGTCAACTCTAGCAGAGACCTATGCTCAGATTTATAAGGATCTCGATGAGGCTATCAGCCTTTACCAGAAAAGTGAAAGAGATCGTGATGATTTCTATCAGCCAGGCTTAGATGTCGCCTATGCTATTTACGCTAAGGCTGCTCTTACTCGTGAGGATTGGCAGACTGCAGCCAACTATGCAAAGCTGGCTCGCGAAGGACATCCTTTGATGAACGAAAGCCAGTATAAGGATGGTTTCCATACACCAAATAATGAGTGGATTTGGAGCGTATATGATGCAGAGGACCAAACTATTTATTACTATAGTTTCTTTGCATATATTGGAGCAAATTCTAGTGCTGGTGTATGTCGCAACTATCCTGTAGCCATCAGCAAGGAACTCATCGATCAGATTCCTGAGACCGACACTCGCCGCTGGCTGTATCTCGTTCCAACAGACGAAGAGTATGCAGAATGTAATGCTGCAGGACGTAGCACAAAGGCACTTTATGCGCGTGCAATAAAAGAATACGAAAAGCGTATGTACGAAACATCGCTCGTATTTGCCTATATGCAGTATAAGTTCCTTGTTGATTTCTATCCTGGTGGTGGTTCATTCCCCCTTATCCGTGCTGCAGAGATGTATTACACAGAGGCTGAGGCTGACTGCCACCTTGGCAAGGATGCTGAGGCACAGCAGCTGCTCTTCGATGCTGTGAAGGGTTACGACGCTGCCTACGAGAAGAGCACCAAGACTGGTGACGACCTTCTGACCGAGGTGAAGCTCTATCGTCGCTTCGACCTTTGGGGCGAGGGTAACGACTGGTTCGACTACAAGCGCTGGGGTGATCCTATCATCCGCAAAGCTAAAGGCAAGGGTGGCAGTTTCCATACTCAGTTCGCTGTAACCATCATGCCTGAGGACGGTAACAACTGGACATGGGCTATCCCTGAGAAGGAGACGGATTACAATGATCTGATTAACTAATAAATTCAGATTAACTATCATAGAGATACCCCAGCCGTTTGGCTGGGGTTCTTTATTGCTGGCTGATGGCGCGAGCCACTGTATAGGCAGTGGTCCAGGCGGCTTGGAAATTGAAGCCTCCTGTGATGCCATCGATATCGAGCACCTCGCCTGCGAAGTAAACGTGGGGGAGGTGTTTGCTTTCTAAGGTGTTGGGATTCACAGCTGAGAGGTCGATGCCTCCACAGGTCACAAACTCGTCCTTGAAGGCAGCACGCCCTGCTATCTGGTAACTGTCGTTGCAGAGGATGTTTACCAGGCGATTCAACTCCTTTTGATTGAGATTCTGCCATCGATTCTGTGCTCGCTCGCCCAAGGCCTTGTCGATGAGGTAGCTCCACAAGCGACTGGGTAGATTGAAAGGACGAACTTTTGAAACTTTCTGCATGGCGCTTTGAGCTTGTAGCTTGATGATTTCTGCCTTGGCAGCTTCTTGATGGTCCACTTTTCCACTGATCCAGTTGATGGCCAGAGGCATCTGGTAGTTATGATCATGGAGCTCACGCGCTGCATAGCTGGAGAGCTTGAGGATGGCAGGACCACTCATACCCCAGTGGGTGATGAGTAAGGGTCCAGTCGCACGGAAATTAGTGCCTGGGATATAGGCTGTGGCACCTTCTACCACTGTGCCCATCAAGGCGCGCAAGGCTGAGTCTTCGATGGAGAAGGTGAAGAGGGAGGGGACTGGTGAATTCAGAGGTGAGAGGTGAAAGGCTACGGGTAGGCGAGCTTTGCTCGGGAATGAAGCTAGAGGTGAGAGATTACCTTGCATGCCGCCTGTGGTGATGACGATGAAATCGAAATCGCTGAGCTCTTCGAGGGATTCAATTTTGGATTGCGTGCGGATTTCGATGTGGTGTCTGCGGGCTTCCGCGAGGAAGAGGTTGATGATGGTGTGGGAATCCTGCGAGGCAGGGAACACGCAATCGTCATCCTGTGTCACCAATCGCACGCCATGACGCTCAAACCACTCGTAGGCATCGCGATAGTCGAAGGTTTTGAAAAGTCGTTTCAGCAATCGATGGCCACGAGGGTACACCTGCGAGAGGTCGCTCACAGAGGCGAAGCTGTTGGTACAGTTGCAGCGTCCACCACCTGATACTTCCACCTTGGCGAGTACCTTCTTCGATTTCTCGAAAATGGTCACTTCGCAAGCAGGGTTCATTTCCTTCAGGTTAATGGCGCAGAAAAACCCAGCCGCACCCCCTCCAACAATCGCAATTTTCATTTCCTTCATTCCTTCAACACAGAGACACAAAGATACAGAGTCCTTTTTTAATCTCTTTACACAAAATCTCTGTACCTCTGTATCTCTGTGTTTGATTTACCTTTCAATGAGTATTCGTGCATCTACTGCTACGACGTTATTTTCGTCGGCCAGGAGTGGGTTGATATCCATCTCCTTGATCTCTGTGGCAAAACGGAGTAGGGTAGAGAGTCGCACGATGATCTCAGCATATTTCTGTTCGTTGATGCCCTTCTGTCCACGCGTACCTTTTAATATCTTATAGCCACGCAGTGAGTGGATCATCGAATAAGCCTCGCCATAAGAAAGCGGTGCCAGACCACTGGATACATCCTTCAATACCTCTACGAAGATGCCACCCAGACCACAGAGTACTACGTGACCAAACCTCGTTTCGTACTTGGCGCCAATGAAGAGTTCCGTACCCTTCAGCATCTTCTGGACCATCACACTCGTGGCATCCTGAATCTGCATCATGCGGTCGAACTCCAGGGCTAAGTGCTCTGGGGTGCGAATGTTCAGAGCCACACCACCCACGTCGCTCTTATGAACAGGTCCTACTACCTTGGCCACCACAGGGAATCCCACTTTTTCAGCAAAGGCAATGAGCTCCTCCTTCGAGGTGCTAACCATCTCAGGCACGAGGGGGATGCCAGCGCATGAGAGCAACTCGCGCACAGCATCAGGAGCCAGATAGCCACTTTCGATGCCCTCGAACTTCAAACGGCGAGTTTCGCGATAGATGATATCGCGAATCCTGGGAACATCCACACCATAGAGCTCCAGCTCAGGCGAGGCAGGCTCTGGGGTACGGATAATCTGACTCACTGCTGTGGCCAGTGTCACCTCGTCGCTGAAGTTCACGTGCCCCTTCTTCAGGAACTCCTCTACCTCAGGACCTGCGGTATGCAGACTGGGCAGAATGGGGAAGATGGGTTTCTTGCACTCCTTGATTTTCTTATCCAGCACATCGTAAGCCTCGTAAAGTTGGGTGAGTCCAGGCGTGCCATAGATCACGGCAATCACGTCGATGTTATCAAATTTGTTTTCGCAATAATCAATCACAGTGCCCAACTGCTCCGCTGTACCTGTGGCCAGGAAGTCGATGGGGTTAGCCACTGACGAGCCTGCGAAGAGCTTCGTCTTCAACTCCTCCGCATCTGGACCTTCAATCTTGGGCACAGCCAGTCCGCCCTTCGAGAGGGCATCCGTCAGCATCACTCCAGGACCACCCGCATGTGTCACGATGGCAAAGTTGATGGGGCGATCTTCCATGTTCTTGGGCTTCTCGCAATTAGCTGTCACCATGAAGATACAACCAGCCGTGGTGAGTTCCTCGCGTGAGTAACAGCGCACGATACCTGCCTTACGGAACAGAGCCTCTACAGCAGAATCAGAGGAAGCGATGGCGCCTGTATGACTCGAAGCAGCACGGCTTCCACTCTCGCTTGAACCAGCCTTGATGGCAGCAATGCTACAGCCCTTACGTATCAGACTGCTGGCATGGAACAACAGCTTGTCAGGGTTCGAGATGTTCTCAATATAAAGAAGTTTTACCTTTGAATCCGTCTCAGGATTGAAGTTCTCGTCCATATATTGCAGCACATCTTCGATACCTATCTGCTTACCGTTGCCTATGCTCCACACGCTGTTGAACTGCAGACCCTTGATGACAGCACTCTCGAGGATGAACACAGCTGTGGCACCAGAGCCTGAGATGAAGTCACACCCTTGCGGATTCAGGTTGGGGATGGGGAGTGTGAAGACACTATGATGGTTGCGTGTCAGGAGTCCTATGCAGTTGGGTCCTATCAGTGCAGCCCCGTATTTCTCGCAGGTATCGAGTATCCGTTGCTCCAGTGCAGCACCCTCCTTCGTCTCCTCACCAAAACCAGCTGAGATGATGACAAAAGCCCTTACACCCTTCTCTGCGCAGAGATAGTCCACGTAGTCAGGACAGAACTTCGCTGCCACCACGAGCACAGCCAGATCTGTTTGGGGGATGTCCTTCACATCCTTGAACACCTTGATTCCCTGCACTTCGTCTTCCTTGGGGTTTACGATGTGCAGAGGACCACCGAAACCACCATTCAAAATATTTCGCACAATAGAGCCACCAGGCTTATGTACGTTGTTGGAGCCGCCAATCACGACGATACTCCCCGGATTCAATAGTTGTTGGTTAATCATGGGGACAAAGATACGAATAAGCGAGTAAACTACAAAATAAATTAGGATTTATTTTTAGTTTCGAGGTGCAGCTTATCTTCGGCGAAGCCAAAGATACGATTAAGTGAGCAAAAAACCAAATAATAATATAATTAATCCTAATAATAAAAGGTAATTCAATTATTTTTTCTACCTTTGCCAGAGAAATCCATTAAAATGGTGTAAAAATGAAGAAAAGTATCTTCCTGTTTATTGCAATAATGATGCCCATGTTTCTATTCGGACAATCGTATAAGGCTCTCTGGAGTCAGGTAATGGCGGCAGAAGATAAGGACCTGCCACAGACGGAATATAAGGTTCTGCAGAAGATCGTGAAGAAGGCCACCAACGAGAAGGCCTACGGACACTTGCTGAAGGCAGAACTCCAGGCTGCTCAGGTGATGGCTGAGATAGCCCCTGACTCATTGAAACCTACGATGGACGGACTGAAACAGCATGCCCTCAGCACCAACGACGATGTCTTACGACTCATTTGGCAGACAGTGCTTTATCGCGTTTCGAGTCGTAACCCCGATCTTGAGCTCAAGGTGGATCGCCCCCAACTCACGGATGATCTCTGCATCAAACTCGCTCGTATCAAGGACGAGGCTTACGATCCTGTGGTTATCAAGGGCGCGGATGCTGGCATCTTTAATCATGACCTCCTTCACGTGGTGGGCTATGAGCTCGACGACTATCGCCTGCTCCATGAGTATTATAAGCGTGTGGGCAATCGTCGCGCAGCCTGTATCACCGCCTCTGAGGTGTATAGCTATGCCTCCGTCGAGGAGCTCGACTCGCTCATAGCTGAGTATCAGGATCTGCCTGAGTCTGGCGAGTTGGCCATCCGTCGCTATCAGCGCATCAAATATAATAAGGAGGTGCCCATGGGCGATAAGCTGGCTTATCTACAGGAAGCCCAGAAGCGCTGGAAAGGTTGGAAACGTATCAGTGTGCTTACGAATGCAGAGCACGATATGACCAATCCCCAGTTCCGCCTGCACTTCGAGCGTAAGGTGGCCCAGCCACAACAGTCGCAGGAGGTGAAGCTGGAGCAGCTGCGCAACCTTAAGTCGCTCACCATGAAGGTGTTTCGTGTCAATGCCAAGGGTGATATAGATGTTGCACCATCCTATGACGAGGGCTATAAGAAAATCAAGCCCCTTTTGGGCGATGTAGTATTGCTGGAGGATCGTCAATATGAGGGTCATGCGCCTTATGAACTCTTCGAAGATAGTTTTGCGCTCAAGGGTCTGCCCGTAGGCGTATATATGGTGGAATTTAAGACCAATCCCTCTACTGAGGTAGAGCGTTCGCTTTACTTCGTCACTGATGTGTATACCATCGCTGAGCCCCAGCCTCAGGACGAATCCATCCGCTATGTGGTGGTCAGTGCCTCTACAGGTCAGCCCATTGCTGGTGCCAAGCTGCATATCAAGGAGAAGGTGGCTTACAACAAGTGGGAAGAGCATGATGCTGTGACTGATGGCAAGGGCGAATATTTCTTCAAGGCCAAGGATGCCGACCATCGTATGGAAGCCTTTGCCTATACGGAGGCTGATACTGCCTGTCCACCCCTCGAAGGCACCTTCCGCTATAGCTATTATGGCGATCAACTTCAGGTGCAGAAGGCCTGCATCTATACCGATCGCGCCATTTATCGACCAGGTCAGACGGTTCATGCTTCCGTCATCCTGTATAATGTCATCAAAGGTTGGCGCCACAGTGTTCGTGCTGAGGCCCCTGTGACGCTCTCTCTCCGCGATGCCAACTATAAGGTTATCGCTGAGCAGCGTCTTACTACGGATCAATATGGAACAGCGACAGCTGATTTTACCCTACCCAATTCAGGACTCACGGGAAGATTCACCCTCCGTGCAGACAACCAGAGCTACTCGTTCCGCGTAGAGGAATACAAGCGTCCCACGTTCCATGTAGACTTCCCTGAAGTGAAGGAGACTTATCAGGCTGGCGACACCCTCACTGTGAAGGGTAAGGCCTTGACGTATGCCGGTGTGCCTGTGCAAGGTGCCAAGGTAAAATATAAGGTATCGCGTCGCACTGCTTTTTGGTGGTGGAGTTATAGTCGCTATTGGGATGCTGCTGCCCTGAACTATCGTAGCGAGGGCGATGAGATTTTGAGCGATGAGGTAGTGACTAACGATGATGGCACCTTCGATGTGCGTATGCCACTCGAACTGCCAGAGACCAGCTATCCCATGTTCTACCACTTTGTGGTCACAGCCGATGTGACAGACAGTGCTGGTGAAACCCATCATGGCGAAATGTCGTTGCCTCTGGGCAATCGCAAACAGGCTCTGAGCATTTCCCTGCCAGAAAAGATCCTCCTTGAGGATAACCCCAAGGTGACCTTCCATTTGCTCAATGCTGCTGGCAACGACCTCGATGTCGAAGTGAAATACAGAATAGATGGTGGGAAATGGATTACTGCTAAGACTGCCACAGAGATATCTCTAACCTCTAACCCCATTCCCGAGCAAAGCTCGCCTACCCGTAGCCTTTCACCCCTCACCTCTAAATTGAAGAGTGGCAAGCACACCCTTGAAGCGACCTGCGAGGGAGATTCTATCTCCCGCGACTTCGTTCTCTTCTCCCTCGACGACGAGAAGCCTGCTACTGAGACTGACGACTGGTTCTATCAGTCCGCTAGTCAGTTCCCCAACGATGGCACACCTGTCACTGTTCAGGTGGGCTCTTCTGCCCCTGATATGCACATTGTCTATAGCATCTTCTCAGGCAAGACACTCATCGAACAGGGCGCTTACGATAAGAGCAACGCCCTCGTGAACCTCAAACTGAAATACAAGGAGGAATACGAGAACGGACTTCTGCTCACCTTTGCCTGGGTGAAGAACGGACGTTGCTATACCCACTCAGCCACCATCCGTCGCCCCTTGCCTGATAAGAAGTTGCGCATGGAGTGGACCACCTTCCGCAATCGACTCACACCTGGTCAGCAGGAGGAGTGGACGCTTACCATCAAGGATGCAGACGGAAAACCCGTGGATGCTCAGCTGATGGCGACACTTTATGATCAGAGCCTCGACCAGTTGCAGAAGCATTCATGGAGTCTGGTGCCCCCTATGTCAGTGGCCCTGCCTCATAGCGCTTGGAGTTTCAATGCCATCCGCAGTGTGGGAGCCAGTGGCTATTTCCCCTGGCGCAACGAGCCTGTCGATGGTCTGGAGTTCAGTCGTTTCGACGATGGCATCTTCCCCAACTTCTGGAATGGTCATTTCCGTCGCTTCTCGCGTGGTGCTATGATGGGTGCCAAGTACGATATGCTCGAGAGTGGTGCCATGCTGGCTGACGAGGCACCTATGATGGCGAAGTCTGTAGCTCGCGAGAGCAACGATGTTGAAGTGGTGGGTTATGCTGTGAAGGCTGCCCCTGAGTCAGAAGCTGCTGGTGCTGAGGCTCCTGAGGAAGAAACCCAGCAGGAGCAAGTGCAGATGCGCGAGAACCTCAACGAAACGGCTTTCTTCTATCCCCAGCTTGTAACGAATGAGGATGGTTCCGTTGCTATGAAGTTCACACTCCCTGAGAGTCTTACTACGTGGCGCTTTATGGGTATCGCCCATACCAAGGATATGCACTATGGCTCGCTCCAAGGCGAGGCTGTAGCCCAGAAGGATGTGATGATTCAGCCCAACATGCCCCGCTTCCTCCGCGAAGGTGACGAGGCCACCATCTCCGCCCGTATCTTTAATATGGTTGATAAGCCCCTCAAGGGTAAGGCCACGTTAAAATTCCTCGATCCCGAAACCAATAAGATGCTTCTGGAACAAACCCAGGAAGTGAATCTCACTGCTGGAGGCACCACCTCCGCCACCTTTAATTGTCAATTGTCAACTGTCAATTGTCAACTCCTCATTTGCCAAATGGCAGTGAGCGCCAACGGCTACACCGACGGTGAACAGCACTACCTACCCATTCTCCCCTCTACGGAGCGTGTCACAGTGTCTGTGCCCATCACCCAGCATCAGCCTGGTGAGGCCAAGGTCGATCTGGCTGCCCTCATCCCAGCAGATGCAACGAATGGCAAGTTCACACTCGAATATACCAACCATCCCGCTTGGCTGATGATTCAGGCCCTGCCTGCGTTAGGTCACCCCGCTGATGATAATGCTATCTCACAAGCCGCCTCTTATTACGCCAACGCCTTGGGTCAGTACATCATCTCCCAGAACCCACAAGCCAAAACGGCTTTCGCCCTCTGGAAGAATGATACCTCTCACCTCTCACCTCTCACCTCTCACCTCTCTCAAAATGAGGATTTGAAAAATCTCGTTTTGAGCGAGACCCCTTGGGTCCTTGATGCAGAACGTGAGACCGAGCAGCGCCAGCGCCTCGCAGATTTCTTCGACGAGAACCTGATGCAGAATCGACTCAGTTCCGCCATTGAGAAACTCGAGAAGCTCCAACTGAGTGATGGTGCCTGGACCTGGTGGAAAGATATGCCAGGCTCGTTCTATATGACGGTTGCCGTGTCAGAGATGCTGGTACGTCTCAATGCCATGGCAGGTACACAGAGCGACACCCAGCAGATGCTCAATAGTGCCTTTAAGTTCATGGGGCGCGAGGTGGTTGATGAGGTGAATGAGTTGAAGAAACTAGCGCGCAAGGGTCATAAGGTGTCCTTCCCCAGCTTTAAGTGTTTGCAGTGGCTCTATCTCGCCACCCTCGATGGTCGTGAACTCCCTGCTGATGTGGTAGAGGCCAACAACTATCTCCTGAAGCTCCTCAAGAAGGACATTAAGAGTCAGAGCATCTATGAGAAAGCCCTCACAGCCGTCATCCTCTCCAAGAGCGATCCTAAGCGCGCCCTCGAGTACGCCCAGTCGCTCAAGGAATATACCGTTTATCGTGAAGAGATGGGACGTTATTACGACACCCCACGTGCAGGCTATTCTTGGTACGATTATAAGATTCCCACGCAGACAGTGGCCATCGAGGCCCTGCAGCGCCTCACTCCCGATGATCGTCAGACCATCGAAGAGATGCAGCGTTGGCTCCTCATGAGCAAGCGCACCCAGTCCTGGGATACACCCATCAATAGCGTCAACGCCGTTTATGCGTTCTTAGGGAGTCAGAGAAATAGGGTGACAGGTAGTCAGGACAATAGTCTGAGACTAGATGCTGAGAACGCCACAATGAAGATTGACGACAAGGTGCTCGATCTCCCGAAGGCTACAGCTGCCATCGGTTACGTGAAGACTAACGTACCAGTCGAAAGCAAAGAACTCACCATCGAGAAGACCTCTGAGGGTACCTCTTGGGGCGCTGTCTATGCCCAGTTCTTCCAGCCCACGAAGTCTATCGCAGAATCTGGCTCTGGTCTGAAGATCACTCGCGAGATCCTCACAGCCGAAGGAAATCTCTCACCTCTCACCTCATTCCCGAGCAAAGCTCGCCTACCCGTAGCCTTTCACCCCTCACCTCTAAAAATCGGTGATCGCGTAAGAGTTCGCATCACCATCACAGCCGATCGCGACTACGACTTTGTTCAGGTGATTGAGAAACGAGCCGCTTGCATGGAGCCTATCCACCAACTCAGTGGTTGGCATCAGGGCTCATACTGCACCCCACGCGATTGCAGCACGAACTATTACTTCGATTGTCTTTCGAAGGGCAAGCATGTGATAGAAAACGAATACTATATCGATCGCGCTGGAACCTACGAGACAGGTACCTGCACCGTTGAGTGCGCCTACGCCCCTGAGTTCCGAGCCACGTCATCTTCGATGACAATAAAAGTAAAAGAATAAAATAATAAAAAAAATATATGAAGAAAAAGTTTTTGATTCTACCATTGCTTCTTGCCCCTTGCTTCTTGCCCCTCAAGGTAAGCGCGCAGCGTTTAACCATCGAGAAAACCACAGTAGAGTGTGGTCGTACAGGCTACGAGCAACCCATTACCGCTACGTTCGACCTCCGCAATAAAGGTCGTAAGAAACTCGTTATTGAGAGCGTGAAACCCGATTGTGGTTGTACAGCTGTGGAGTATCCTAAGGAAGTGGGCTCAGGCGCTAAGTTCCAAATCAAGATGACCTACGATGCTCGTCAGCTGGGTCATTTCCATAAGATGGCAGCTATTAAGAGCAATGGTTCCAAAGATATCGTCTACCTGACTATGAAGGGCATCGTCATCCCTGAGATGGTGGATTACACGGGCGAATATCCCATCGCCATGGGCGACTTGCTGCTCGACATGAACGAGCTTTTCTTCGATGATGTGAACAAGGGCGACGAGCCTGTACAGGAGATTCACATCTTTAATAATGGCACCATACCCATGCAGCCTCGTATGTTGCATCTGCCACCATACCTCTCGGCCACTGTCACGCCTGAGACGCTGGCCCCCTCACGAGGCGCCACCATTGCTGTGACCCTCCATTCCGATAAGTTGCGCGACTATGGTCTCACCCAGACCTCCGTTTATATGGGTAAGCAGTTGGGCGAGAAGGTAAGTCCCGACAACGAGGTGCCTGTATCTGCGATCCTCTTGCCCGATCTAAAGTCGTTTGCAACTACCAATAAAGATCTGGCTCCTCGACTGGGTATCTCCGCTACAGAGGTCGACTTTACCGACTTTGGAGGAAAGTCGAAGAAGACTGCCGATATCGTGTTCACCAATAATGGTCAGACCACCCTCACGTTCTCGTCGATGCAGATGTCATCAGGAGGTATGAAGGTTACCCTTGGCAAGCGCGATCTCGAGCCAGGACAGAGTACCACGCTCAAGATTACTGGTTTTGCATCCGGTCTTGCGAAGATCCGCAAGCGTCCTCGCATCCTCCTCATCACCAACGATCCCGACCATGCCAAAGTGGTCATTAACATCAAGGTTTCAAATTTCAAAGCAAATCTTTAGCAACGGACAACATGACTTAAAGACTTATTTAATCTCAGCATCAAGGGAAAAAAGTCCTATTGTCCTGTAGTCCGTTGCAAAAAAATAATAAAAAGTATGGACCATCCAGAGAATAGTCAAGAATATGCAGGCTTGCAGGTGAACAGCGGTGTGGAGCAGCCTCCCATTGTCAACCCCTACCTGAAGCGCAATCGTCGTCGCGAACTCACGGCCGCCGAAATGGTCGAGGGCATCGTCAAGGGCGACGTCACCATCCTCTCTCAGGCCGTGACACTCATCGAGAGCGTCAACCCCGATCATCAGGCCAAGGCCCAGGAGGTCATCAATAAGTGTCTGCCCTATAGCGGCCACAGCATCCGCGTAGGCATCAGTGGTGTGCCAGGCGCAGGTAAGAGTACCTCTATCGACGAGTTTGGCGTTCACGTGCTCCGCGAAAAGGGAGGCCGTTTAGCTGTCCTCGCCATCGACCCCTCGAGTGAGCGCACCAAGGGTTCTATCTTGGGCGATAAGACACGCATGGAGAAGCTCGCGCAGCATCCCGACTCCTTCATACGCCCTAGCCCCTCAGCAGGCTCCTTAGGTGGCGTGGCGCGCAAAACGCGTGAGACCATCATCCTCTGCGAGGCAGCAGGTTTCGACAAGATTTTCGTTGAGACCGTTGGTGTGGGTCAGAGCGAGACCGCTTGCCATTCCATGGTCGACTTCTTCCTGCTCATTCAGGTGGCAGGAACGGGCGATGAGCTGCAGGGCATCAAGCGAGGCATCATGGAAATCTCGGATGGTATCGTCATCAACAAGTGTGATGGCGACAATGTGGATCGTTGTCAGATGGCAGCCACCAACTTCCGTAATGCTCTCCACTTTTTCCCCATGCCTGAGAGCGGTTGGTTGCCTAAGGTGCTGTGTTACAGCGGTTTCTATGGCACCGGCGTTAAGGAAATCTGGGATATGATTTACGAGTATATTGCCTTCGTCAAGGCCAATGGCTATTTCGACTATCGTCGCAATGAGCAGAGCAAATATTGGATGTACGAGAGCATCAACGAGCATCTGCGCCTGAACTTCTACAACAATCCGCTCATCAAGTCGCAGCTTGCTTCCGCCGAGTCCTCCGTCCTCGCCGGCCAGAAGACCTCCTTCATCGCCGCCCAGGACCTCCTGGATGAATATTTTAAATTATTAAAGAAATGATTCAAATCGAAATCGATAGCGGCAGTGGCTTCTGTTTCGGAGTAACCACCGCCATTAAAAAGGCCGAAGAAGAACTGGCCAAGGGAACCAAACTATACTGCCTGGGTGATATCGTCCACAACGGTATGGAGTGTGAACGTCTCAGTGAGATGGGACTCATCATCATCAACCACGACGACATGCGCCAGCTCCACAATGTCAAGGTGCTGCTCCGTGCCCATGGCGAGCCCCCCGAGACTTACGCCCTCGCTCGTCAGAACAACATCGAGATCATCGATGCCACGTGTCCTGTAGTGTTGCAGTTGCAGAGGCGTATCAAGGAACAATATGACGAATCAGCAGATAAGCAGATTGTCATATTTGGTAAGAAAGGTCACGCCGAGGTGCTCGGCCTGGTAGGCCAAACTCAATCTACCGCCATCGTGATCGAGAGTTTCGACGAAGTAAAGAAACTCGACTTCTCGCGCGACATCTACTTGTATTCTCAAACCACGAAGTCGCTTGACGAGTTCCATAAAATCATCGACTACATCCAGTCCCACATTTCCAAGGATGCTACTTTCAAGAGTTTCGATACAATCTGTCGAAACGTGGCCAATCGCATGCCCAACATCTCCCAGTTCGCCACGAAGCACGATCTCATCCTCTTCGTCTGCGGACGCAAGAGCTCCAACGGCAAGGTGCTCTACAACGAGTGCCTGCGCGTAAACCCCAACACCCACCTCGTTGAGGATCCCCACGAGATCCAAAAAGAGTGGCTCGAAGGTATAGAGACCGTTGGCATCTGTGGTGCAACCAGCACCCCCCGCTGGCTCATGGAGCAATGCCGCGACGCCATACAAGCTATGCAATAAACAACAAAGCCCTCCGGAAAAATTCCGAAGGGCTTTCTTTTTACCTTCCTGAGTAGGAGGATAGGGGAGAGGTAGTTCATCTACCCTCGCATAATTGAGATTCTTCTGCGATTGTCCTTGGGGCGGACTGCGAAGTGAATCCAATAGCGGCCCTGCTTATTTCGCTCGATGAAGAGCTCATCGAAATCGCGCTTGGTACCATCGGCGATATCCAGCAGGATGTTGGCATAGCGGAGGGCTTGCTCTATACCCTCGCATCGAATATCAACTGCACAACCTGTCAAGTGGTTGCTGGATGGTGAGCCTCCAGCGAGTTTGTTCACTTCTGGTGAGCGATACCCTGAGTTGATAAATATAGGGAGATCCTTATTTCCATATAAGGTGTTATTACTATACCTGAGATCTTCCAGCCAGTCCTCACAAATCCTGCGAAGATTCTCTATCGCCACGTGGCTGGGGATATTCCCATCGGCCGTCTTGTGGCTGGTCTTGCAGAGCTCTCCGAGCGTAAAGTGCTCGGAAAGCTTAGCGTTCATGTTTATACTTACTTCTCTCATAATCTTAGTTGTTTAAATTCTACTTATGGCGCTGTGACGCTGTGTAGCAGTGTTGCTGCGTCAGAGGATCACAGCTCCCGTCTTCTTGTATCGGGCCTTGGTGGTGCCGTTCTCCACAAACTCCTCCACCTTCTCCACCAGTCGGTCCTTCTGCAGACGAACCACCCTGGTACGGGCAGAACCATAGTTCGAGAGCGAGAAGCAGCGCATCACGTCGTCCACGGTAAACGTATCGGGCAGGCGGTTGTAAGCATCGATAGTCTTGCCCCTACGCTGCACGTTGGCAGCAGCATCGCGCGTCTTGTCGTCGAAATACTTTTCGGCCAGGGCTCCAAAGTAGTGACGCTGACAGGCGTACTGAATGGTTACTATCAGTTCCGCGAGTCGCCAGTCCGTATCGTCGGTCTCGAACTCACCACACCAGTAGTCGCCCTCCTGACGGATGTTGGCCCAATGGCGCATCACGATAAACGGCGCAGCGAAGTTCAGTCCATGGTAGGCGCAGCGCTTCAGCAGCATCTC
>JAEEGJ010010410.1_pt1 | contig 24214 bp, 23 predicted proteins | sample 8958761 | NCBI WGS metagenome assembly JAEEGJ01 (sample SAMN16246546, study PRJNA631951) | gut metagenome | biome: gut microbiome; feature: rumen; material: RS-attached | host: Bos | place: Iran: Karaj | collected 2018-10 | reverse complement strand
CTCATTGTGCTTGAGCGTGCTGTGCCGTTGGACGATGTCGTGGTGACTGGTGATCTTATTGATGCGGCCATCAACCAACGGCTGATAGAGAACATCTTCTTTAAGAACTCTCCCCTGCATGACGGCGCCGTCGTCGTTGCCAATAAGCGTCTGAAGGCTGCGGGGTGTATCTTGCCAGTAAGTCATAACCTCGACATTCCCAAGGAGTTAGGCCTGCGTCACCGGGCGGCGATGGGTATCTCCCAGGAGAGTGATGCTGTGGCTGTTGTGGTGTCAGAAGAGACGGGAGGCATCTCCATAGCAGTTAATGGCGCGTTCCATCTTCGCCTCTCGGCAGAAGAACTGGAAAGTATTCTTACGGAGGAATTAGAGTAGTATCGTAAAGGTTTTCACTTAAATTTCTGAAAAAACGAACGTCAATCTTATAATATTTGGAATTTTTTTATTAACTTTGCAAACTACAAGATAAACTGAAATTAAAAAATAGCGAACTATGGATTTATTAAGTCAAATTGTAGCGCGTGCTAAGTCTAACAAGCAGCGCATCGTGCTCCCCGAGGCAGAGGAGGAGCGTACACTTCGTGCAGCCGACAAGGCTCTGGCTGACGACATCGCAGACATCGTCCTGATTGGTAATCCCAGTGAGATTTTCAGACTCGCTAAGGAGTGGCGACTGAATCATGTAGACAAGGCTACCATCATCGACCCAGAAAACAATCCGAAAGCAGAGGAATATGCTCAGAAACTGGAGGAACTTCGTCGGAAGAAGGGTATGACCATCGAGCAGGCCCGTGAGCTGATGAAGAACCCTCTTTATCTGGGTTGTATGATCATCAAGACCGAAGGTGCTGACGGACAGATTTCTGGTGCTCTCTCAACGACGGGTGACACCCTGCGTCCCGCTCTTCAGATTATCAAGTGCGCTCCTGGTATCTCCTGTGTAAGTGGCGGTTTGCTTCTGATTACCAAACAGCCCCAGTTCGGTGAGAATGGTGTGTTGGTGATTGGCGACGTGGCTGTGACACCGATGCCCGACGCTAACCAGCTGGCTCAGATTGCTGTTTGTACGGCCCAGACCGCTAAGTCGGTGGCTGGCTTCGCAGAGCCCAGAGTGGCTATGCTGAGCTTCTCGACGAAAGGCAGTGCTACCCATGAGGTGGTGGATAAGGTGATAGAGGCAACGAATATCGTCAAGAAAATGGATCCCGAGTTGAAGGTTGATGGTGAACTTCAGGCCGATGCCGCTCTGGTGCCCTCTGTCGGTGCCAAGAAAGCTCCCGGCTCAAAAATCGCTGGTAATGCCAACGTGCTGATATTCCCGAACCTGGAGGTAGGAAACATCGGTTATAAGCTCGTGCAGCGTTTAGGTGACGCCATTGCCATTGGCCCAATCCTGCAGGGTATTGCCCGCCCGGTAAATGACTTGAGCCGCGGTTGTTCAGTCGATGACATCTATTATATGATTGCCATTACGGCTTGTCAGGCTATGGATGCTAAAAAGTAAGGCTATGAAGATATTAGTTTTGAATTGTGGTTCGTCCTCTATTAAGTATGCTCTGTACAATATGGACGACAAGAGCGTGATGACCAGTGGCGGTGCAGAGCGTGTTGGTCTCGACGGTTCTTTTGTGAAAGTGAAGCTGGCTAATGGTGAGAAGAAGCAGATTATGCACGACATTCCTGAGCATACCGAGGGCGTGAAGTTCATCTTCTCTTTGCTGACAGACCCTGAGATTGGTGTCATCAAGAGTCTTGATGAGATTGATGCCGTTGGCCATCGTATGGTGCATGGCGGTGAGAAGTTCAATAAGTCCGTGATTCTTACTGACGAGGTGCTGAAGGCTTTCGAGGAGTGCTCCGACTTGGCTCCTCTTCATAATCCTGCTAACCTGAAGGGTGTGAATGCTGTGAAGGAACTGATGCCAGGCCTGCCTCAGGTAGGTGTGTTTGATACAGCCTTCCACCAGACTATGCCGCCAAAGGCGTTTATGTATGCCATTCCTTATGAACTGTATGAGAAGTACGGCATCCGCCGTTATGGATTCCACGGTACCAGCCATCGCTATGTGTCGCAGCGAGCCTGTGAGTTCCTCGGTATCCCGGCTGAGGGCACGAAGATGGTGACCTGTCACGTGGGTAATGGTGGTTCTATCGCTGCTGTGGTTGACGGCAAGTGTATTGACACTTCGATGGGTCTGACTCCGTTGGAGGGGCTGGTGATGGGTACCCGTGCAGGTGATATTGATGGTGGCGCAGTGACCTTCATCGAGAAGAAGCTTGGACTTGATGCAGACGGGATGTCGAATCTGCTCAATAAGAAGAGCGGTGTAGCTGGTCTGACAGGTGGCTCTTCTGATATGCGCGATGTGGAGAACGCTGCTAAGGAGGGCGATTCTCGTGCCCAGTTGGCTCAGGATATGTATTTCTACCGCATTAAGAAGTATATCGGTGCCTATGCGGCTGCTATGGGTGGACTCGATGTCGTCGTATTCACGGCTGGTGTTGGTGAGAATCAGATTGGCATGCGTTCTGAGGTCTGCAAGAACATGGAGTTCCTCGGTATCAAGTTCGACGATGAGAAGAACAAAGTGCGTGGTGAGGAAGCAATCATCTCTGCCGATGATTCCAAGGTCAAAGTCGTCGTCATCCCTACCGACGAGGAGTTGATGATTGCTACTGATACGATGAATCTGTTGTAAACAGATAATGTATTTAGATATTTAGAAGGCGGTCAGAAATGGCTGCCTTTTTGCTTGTTTGACATACTTTTATCAATAAAAAGTGCGAATTAACAAAAAAAATCGTAAAAAGAATTTAAATATCAGATAAAAGTGTTACCTTTGCACCCTATTATCGTTATAATTTGCAACATTATAATATAGTTGATATGAAGAATTTTGCGTTTGTTGTATTTATTATGGCTTGTCTTGTGTCCTGTAAGACAGATTTGTCCGATATTGAAAAGCGTATTACTGAAGTGGAAAAGCAGGGACAGACACTAGATAGTAAGACGAAACAACTCATGGATGAGAGCCAACGCCTTTCCGATGCCGTTAAGGAACTTCAGAAGAAAAGTGAAGAACTTGTTCGAGAGAGTGAACGACTTGAGCAAGAGAGTGAGGAACTTGAGAAGGCAAGCCAGGAACTTAAGGACTCACTTACAAGCCTTAGGAATAAAAGCTTAGATTTGGCGGCAGAGCTCTTAGCCTTGCAAGAAGAAGGTAGGGTTTTATCTGATTCCTTGGACATCCTTGATGCAAAGAACGAATTGCTTGTGGAGGAGTGGAATGCACTCCAGGAACTGATAGACCAGACACAGAGGACGATAGAGGAGTTGAACGAAATAATCAATCAGACGTATCCGAAGTTGTTGCACATGGAGTTTTTGGCCTCAGAGAATCCTTTGCAACTGGTTGAGGATGCTGAGTGTGTAATAGTCGGTGATAGTGCCGTTGAGTGTAGAGTCCTGAATTTAATGAGTGCAAAAACACTCATCCCACGATTCAACTTTACTGGTGATTACGTGACGATTGATGGTAAGGAGGCTATAAGTAGCAGGACGGCATTTGACTTTTCCAAAACGCGCGTTCTTGTTGTTCATTCCGGGGAAAAGACCAAGGAGTACACTGTTACCGTCAGTGCTTATACAGGCCTTCCCACTTTGTGGGCAGAGACAAATGGTCGTTCGTTAAAGGATGCCAATTATTATTATAAAGGTACTTTCAGTATAGTGGATAATATAGGTTATGAGGGTAAAGGGAGCCTTCCTGAAACAGCAGCTAGGATTATGGCCCAGGCCCCCCTTCGTTACTACACGAAGAAGGCTGACAATACAGGTGTAACAGAGTGGGGTAAGAATGATTACAGATTGACATTCTCCAGCGCAGTCTCATTGTTGGACATGCCTTCACATACGGACTGGAAATTGAATCCCAATGTGTATGATATTACGATGCTGCATAATCAGACAGCTTTCTTGATGAGCCAAATGAGTAAGCTTGATTACACACCTCGTTTCCGCTATGTGGACATGATGTTTAATGGGCGCTATTATGGCACTTATATGTTGGGAGAATATCTCACCGTCGGGACAAAGAGAGTTAATGTTGGTGATGACGGGTTTATCCTGAGTATAGGTTCTAACACATCTGGTTCGACGTTCAAAACAGGACACCTTGAGCAGCCTGTAAGCATCTTATATCCTACTTCAAAACCGACATCGGTTGTGAATTATATTGCGAATGTTGTAAAGGAAGCAGAAAGTGTGCTTTTCTCTTCAAATTTTGCTGATTCTCATGGATGGCGAGACTATATGGACGAGAACTCTTTTGTTGATTGGTATCTGATTAATGAGATTGCCAAAAATCAAAGTGGCGCATTTAAGTCCAATTGTATCATGAACTACAAACGTGGCGGAAAGTTAAAGATGGGACCGGTGTGGGATTTCGAGAAAGCATTCGGCGATGCTGGTTCAACAAAGGCTACTGGATTTGTTGTCAAAAATGTCAATTGGTATAAACGCCTGTTCAAAGATCCTGCTTTTGTGGCTAAGGTGAAGGAGCGTTTCGACTATTATTTTAATCATCAGGAGGATATTGTTAAGAGTATTAATGAAAATGCGCAGTATCTTAAATATGCGATTCAGGAAGATAACACGAAATGGGATACATTTACGTCTTATAAGTCTTCTGATGCCGATACTTGGGTGTTATATCAGGGTCAGGTAAGCAGCATGAAGAGCTGGCTTACTGAGCGAATGAATTGGCTTAAGGTACAGTTTGATGCAATGTAAAAAGATGTTTAATCATGAAGGAGAGTATGAAAAGGATACTGTTCATAGCTTTTGTGCTTCTGGGCTTTGTAGCTTGTAAGGAAGATCTTTCGGAATACTTTGACCGTCTTCAGCAGCGTGAGACAAAGAATAAGGGTATTGAAGATGATAATGCCGCTTTGGAAGCCCGAAATGCTAATCAGAAAATCCAAAATGCTAATGTGGAAGCAGAGAATGAAGCTCAGGCACTCCGCAATGAAGAAAGAGAGAGATGGAATGCTGAGCAGATACTGAGAAATGCCGAACAGGGAATTCTGAACGACTCTATGTCTTATGTGCTTGACTCATTGTTGAGAGAGAGGGATTTGGTCTTGGATCAGAGAACAGATCTTAATGGTCAAATAGAGGGACAGGAACAAATCAATGCGGACCAGGCTCAACGCAATGAGCAGCTTCGATTAATGTGGGAGGCTCTTCAGCAAAGACTTGACAGTCTGGAGAGGATTCTTGAAGAACGTGTGGAACCGAAACTTCTCACAATGGAGTTTGTGACGGCTGACAATAAATCGCTGAAAGAGAATGTTAAATGTAAGATTGTCGGCGACAGTATCATCGAGTGTTGGCTGCCAGGAACGACAAATGATAAGTTACTGAAGCCCAGATTTACCTATGAAGGTACGATGGTGGTTATCGACGGCTTTGAAGCAGAGAGCGGTAAGACTAAGATAGATTTCACAAGACCTCGTACGGTTGTTGTCGCTACTTCCCGCAAAAACCAGTATTACACGATTTATGTTCATTCCTTTACAGGACTTCCAATGATGTCTATTACAACAGATGGTCTTAAGGAAGTCACTTCAAAGGATTATTATATTAGGGCCAAGATGGTGTTGAGGGAAGATGTGAGGACTCGCGCTGCAGGTGATGTGGTAGAGGCAAGGGTAAACATAAAGGGGCGAGGTAACTCCAGCTGGAAAAATGCCAAGAAACCTTTCAGTCTGAAATTCGATGAAAAGATTTCATTGTTGGACATGCACAAGGATAAGTCCTGGGTACTGATTCCCAACTATAGTGACAAATCTATGCTGCGCAATAGTCTGGCTTTCTACATGAGTAGCATCAGCAATCTTGATTATACGCCAGAGAGCCATTTCATCGATTTTACCTTTAATGGCAAATACTGGGGAACTTATCTGCTTTGTGAGAAACTGGAGATCGCCAAGCACCGGGTGAATGTCGGGGATGACGGTTTTTTGTTTGAGATAGACAGCCGGGCTCCAGGCGAATCAGATTCCCGCTATTTCTCAGTGTCTCATATGGAGAATGTGGTTAGTATTAAAGATCCTGATGTGGAGTATTCAGATGCTAACTTTAAATATGCGAAAGATTTTGTAAAAAAAGCTGATGAAGCGTTGTTCAGCAGTAACTTCACCAACCCTTCAACAGGGTGGCAGGCGTATATTGACATGGATTCTTTCGTCGACTGGTATCTGATTCAGGAAATAGGCAAGAATCTGGATGGAAATTTCGACACCAGTTGTTTTATGCATCTTGCCCGTGGTGGGAAATTGAAGATGGGACCGATGTGGGATATGGATGTTGCTTTTGGAAATATTGACCAGGCAAATCAATCATGTTATCGTCCTACAGGATATTATATTAAGTATGTGCAGTGGTATGCTCGTTTGTTTAAAGATCCTGCTTTCGTAAAAAGGGTAAAAGAGCGTTTCAATTATTTCTATCGTCGTCAGAATGACATCCTGGCCAATATCAATGCCGATGCGCAGTATCTGAGGTACTCTGCCCAGGAGAACGATGATGTGTGGCATCTGTTGAATGTATGGACTTGGTCCAACCACAATATCTGGGGTAGTTATCAGAATGAGGTTCAGGACCTGAAGGTGTGGTTCACCAATCGCATGGAGTGGCTAAAGACTCAGTTTGATAAAATGTAAACATGTCATTTGCTACAACGGATCTACGTCGAAATAGATCTGGAGGGAGACATAACGCTTGTCTTGCAACATCTGCTGCTGGGCAAGCGTTAAATATTTGCGGACGGTGGGGAGATCGAGGCCGGACTCTATCTTGAGCAGAAGCTTGCGGATGGCAAGAGACTTGACCTTCGCGACAGCGGGGCGGTCTGGGCCGAGGACTCGGGCTCCGAACCACTGGCGCAGACGGCTACCCATCTCATGGCTGGCAGTATCGACGAGGCTGCCAGAGCGGTGCTTCAGATAGACACAGACCAGACGGGAGAATGGCGGATAACGGAACTCCCGCCGCTCGGCCATAAGGGAATGGAAGAAGGCTGCATAGTCGTTGTCGACAATCTGGCGGATGACGGGAAGGTCGGGACTCTTTGTCTGGAGGATAACAAGTCCGCGACGACCTTTACGACCAGCGCGGCCACTGACCTGCGACATCATCATGAAGGCATGCTCATAAGCGCGGAAATCGGGGTAGTTGAGCATAGTGTCGGCATTGAGGATGCCAACGACAGAGACTTTATCGAAGTCGAGACCCTTGGAAATCATCTGCGTGCCGATGAGGAGATTGGTGCGGCCGGAAGAGAAATCGTTGATGATACGTTCATAAGCCTGACGGGTGCGGGTGGTGTCGAGATCCATGCGGGCAATACGGGCTTCAGGGAAGATAGCGCGTACCTCGTCTTCAATTTTCTCTGTTCCGTAACCACGTGTCTGAAGTTCACGACTGCCACAAGCAGGACACTCGACAGGCACCTGATAAGTATAGCCGCAGTAGTGACACGTGAGTTGGTTCAGGTTACGATGGAGGGTGAGGGATACATCACAGTGCTGGCAATGGGGCACCCAGCCACACTGTTTACACTCAATCATCGGAGCATAGCCGCGACGATTCTGGAAGAGGATGGCCTGCTCGCCACGTTCGAGAGCCTCGCGAACCTTTAACAACAAGATAGGCGAGAAGGGACCGTGCATCATCTTACGGTGCTGCAGGTCCTTGATGTCAATGACCTGTATCTCTGGCAGTTCAATGCCCTTGTAGCGTTCTGTGAGCGTGACGAGACCGTATTTTCCCGTCTGAGCGTTATGCCACGTCTCTGCACAAGGCGTAGCTGTGCCAAGAAGCACCTTCGCTCCCAAAGACTGCGCCAGCACGATCGCGGCACTGCGGGCATGGTAGCGGGGCATGGGATCCTGCTGCTTGTAGGAGGTCTCATGTTCCTCGTCAACGATGACGAGACCAAGGCGCTGGAAGGGCAGGAAAACAGCACTACGGGCACCAAGGATGACATCATAGGGATTCTTGGAGAGTTGTTTCTGCCAAATCTCAACGCGTTCAGCATCAGCATATTTTGAGTGGTAGATGCCTAAGCGACTGCCAAAGACACGCTGGAGTCGATCCATCATCTGAACGGTAAGCGCAATCTCCGGCAAAAGGTAGAGCACCTGCTGTTTCTTATCAAGGGTCTGCTGGATAAGATGGATGTATATTTCCGTCTTACCGCTGGAGGTAACACCATGGAGCAATGTGACAGACTTCTGGAGAAAGGCAAATTGTATCTGGTTGTAAGCCTCCTGCTGGGGCAGGCTAAGAGGTTTGATATGTTCGGGATGGGGTTCTCCGCCATGGTTCAGGCGGCCCACTTCCTGTTCGTAGGTCTCGATGATACCACGCTTAACAAGGGCAGAGATGGCGGCGAGGGTGTGGCCTTGGTTCAAAAGCTCGTCACGGGTGATACAGGGGGACGGTTCTTTTGTTACATCTGCAGGCGATGTAACAAAAGAACCGTCCCCCTGTATCATTGTCAGATCGAGGAAGTCGATGAAGGCTTTCTGCTGAGAAGGTGCGCGTTGGAGCATGTCAAGGGCGATGTGGAGCGCCTGCTCAGAACGGAACTTAGGAGTAAGACGGATGTATGTCTCCGTTTTGGGACGATAGCCGTCTTCAGCCTTTAAACCGGCAGGGAGAGCTGCCTTATAGACCTCGCCAATGGGTGAGAGGTAATAGTCAGATATCCAGCGCCAGAGATTAAGCTGGGAGTCTAACAAAATCGACGATGTGTCAAGGACTTGAAGGATGGGTTTTATCTTCGACACACTGGGGACAGTCCCCCTGTAATCCGGTCGCTGCGCTTCCTTCTCACAGAGGGGACTGTCCCCGTGTGTCGAAGCGACGATGCCGACATAGGTCTTGTTGCGGCCAAAGGGTACAAGAACACGATAGCCAACGGCAACCTGCCGCTCTAACTCGGGCGGAACAGAATAGGTGAACACGCCGTCGAGAGGAAGCGGCAAGATGACATCAACGTACAACTATCTACGATTTAAAAATAGTAAGCGGCAGATATTTGCCAGGCGTGGTTGTGGGTATCCACGTCATTCCAATTCTTGAATTCACCCGACTTGCCTGCAGCAAGGTTATAGGTAACGCCAACCTCGAGATGGCCCAACATATAGACGCCTGCACCAAAATTGATACTCAGATTGGCATCCTTCAGACGGTACTCACCGAAATCAGTATCGAAAACCTTATCGGCCACGGGGAAGCCAAACTGGGGGCCTAATGCGAAGTATAGACCTGCGAGGCTGCTTAAGCCGATGCTGTAACGCAGGTTAACGGGCACCTGAATAGACTTCTGCTTGATGGTCTCACCGTTTGTGTTCACGATTACCTTACTTTCTTCTTCCTTATAACCGCCAGTAACATCAGCACTACGCTCATCGTAAAGGGCTGCGATGTCTACTCCGAATCCAGCGGGTAGTGAAATCTTTAATGTAGGACCAACGAAAAAACCCGTCTTATTATCAGACTTGACAACATCCTTACTGAACGACATCTTGGTGATATTCAGACCACCCTTCACGCCAAACTTAATACCTTGAGCCTGCACTGACGTTGTCATAGCAGCCAAACATACAACCAATAATAAAAACTTTTTCATATTTCCTTACTATAGTGATTAATCTGGTGCAAAGATACGAAAAAAGAGCGAATGAACGCTCTTTTTTTGATAAAATTCTTTATAATGGCAGAAATTAGTGTCTCTGGCGGCGGACTGAGACACGAGCATTTCCGCTGGAAGAAGTAGCAGAACTGCCCTTGGACTTCGATGATTTGGCAGGTTTCACGCTACTCTTCTGTGCCCTATTGCCCCTAGCCTTTGCCTTCTTAGCAGCCTTCACATTCTGAGGGTTGATGTTGGCCAGGCTGTCAAGAGAGTCTTTCTTCTCAGGATCACCGAAGATATTCTTACGGAAGGCCTCGAGTTCCTGTTCGATACGTTTCTGCTCGGCAGAGAGCTTCGTCGTGTCACCGTCGCAGAGTTGCAGGAGCGTCTTGCCCTGGGCGTTGTTAGTCTTATAAATCTTACCACGATACCGGTTAAGCGTAAAGAAGTCGTCCATCGTCATCGTGGCAGCGTTGTTGAGGTTCGAGGTCATGACGGTCTGACGGTTGAGGAAGGGTTCAAGGTCGCTGTACTTCACCCAGAATAGAGGGTATTGAGTAGCCTCGCCTCCAAAATCGTCCTCACGCATCATCACCGGGCAGAGAGCCATTACCTTGATATGGAAAGCAGCGTTGGCCTGATCATAATAAGCACTCTCTTTCAGATAATACTTCGTGACTTCCTGCGAAGGGATGTCGCTATTGTCGACCTTCAACTTGCCGTCCTGTTCCTCGTAGAAGATATGACGGTCGTCGAGCAACGTCTTCATATCCACCTTTGTCTCATCATTGAACACATCGGCACCATCGTTGGCGATAGAGTATTCATAGATGGGGATATAATTATTCTGCGCCAGTTTGAAGATATAGGTAAAAAGGTTCATCTGCTTACCTTCAGGCTGGACGGGGTAGTAAAGTCCTGCATTGGCATCCTTCGTGAGGTCAATCTCGCGGTAGATGTCACGACGCCACACCACGTCCTCTGGCATATCGACGGCTGTGGGAAATGAGATCTGTGCACGGATGGACATGGCCGATGAGGGACTCTTCTTCTGTTTCTGCTGAGCCTGTTGCTCCGTCTTCGGCTGACTTCTACGCTGCTTCGGCTGCGCCTGCACGACACCCGCCATCAGCACTATCGTCAATAAGAACAATACTCTTTTCATATCATCTATATACTATAAACAATAAACTCTAAACTATCAACACTACTTCACAATGACCTCCATCGGATTTGGGAGGGTACGCGTCAGACCATCAGGACCGACAACAGTCACACGGGAGATGTAGAAACGGCGGTTACGCGCCAACTTGCGGAAGGTCTCCTTCTGACGGCCAGAAAACGAAGCACCCTCGCTGACGATAGGCACAGCGTTACCCATGTTGTCGAAGAACACGGTCTCAAACGACTGCACCTTGAAGGCGATATCAAGGATGCCGTCATCGATGGCAGCACCAAGCGTATTGGCACCCACCAGCTGACCTTTCACCAGGCCGCCACCCTTGAAACGAGTAGGATTGCCATGTTCGTCGTTCATCGTGATATAAGGTGTGGGGTCAGGCAGACGGCGCACACGGAAGGAGAACTGTCCCATCTGTTGCGGGCGTCCTGTATTCGTGGAGATGACGGTGATGGTGGCATTCTCGCCAATCTTCGACGGACGGGCGATATACTTGCCAGGACCTACGGGTTGCAAGGTACCATTGGTCATCGTGGCCTGAATCTTAGTGAGGGGCACACCCGGCACACTGATGCTGATGGGGTTGTTATAGCCCGCATAGAGCATGTTCATGAGGTCGGCACTGACGGTGGCACTGGGATCGACGACAGTGTATTTCTGGGAGAAGTCACGACGCACCTTTTCACCATTACCATTGACGGTTTCGAGATAGCCAGCCAATGTAAAGTCCCCCGTCGTGCCGCAGATACGCTCGTAGAGATTGTCTTTGAGATCCACCTTCTGGTTACCTATATATATATCAGGCACCTGCGTGGTATCGACAGCAGCCATGACGATATGGGCAGAGAACTTGTCGCCGCGGACAATCGTCTGTGAATTGGGGATGACGAAGGCTTCCAGGGCGTTCACACGGATATCCTTCACGTCAATGTTCTGCACCAGGGTATGGAGCACCTCACCCTCGGCATAGCGCACATCACTCTGTAATTTGGACAACAAGGTAACGGCAGCAGCGGCAGGCATGGCCTCAAACATATATTCCTGCCAGTTCTTGCCCATCGCGGAGATGTCGGAAGGGATGTCGGTGGAGAGGTTAGAGGCAATCATCTTTTTCTGACGATAGGTGCCCACCATCGACACCATCTGCTTACGATAGGCTGCCACGGCATCGTGGAGTTCCTGTCCACGGCCACGTCCTGGGGCGAGCATCACCTGATTGGCAGCTTCAAGGTCTTCCTTGTTGCGGATGTTGCTCACGTCACCGTCCCTGCCGTCGGCCTCAATGACGATGGCCTGTTTCAGGTCTGCAATCAGATTATAGAGCGAGTCGCTCATCTGCTTTACCTCACGCGACTTGTCGTACCACTCCTTCGTCTTCTGCGGGTTTGCCTTCATCTGTACGGCAAACTCATCATATAATGCCAGGTTCTCCAGCGTCGAGTTCTGCGTGGTGCGGTTCAGGCTCTTCTCCACGATAGAGAAGCCATTGAGCACCTCGTTGGAGACGTTCAGCGCCAACATGGCCATCAAGACGACGTACATCAGATTGATCATCTTCTGGCGCGGAGAAACAGGTCTTTTCTTTATTGCCACAGGTATTTACGATTTACTGATTTACTATTTAGATTCATTAGCCCAGAGGGGCGGCGGCCTTCATGTTGACGGTCATTGCCTCAATCATGCGAGTATAAATCTGATTCAGTTCTGCGATCTGCTCTGCCATACGACGCGTCTGGGTATTAATGTCATCGATGGTGCTGATCTGTGAGCTGGCACTCTTCAGCTGCAACTCATAAACCTTGGTGATACCGGTAAGCGTGCGGTTGAGGTTCTCCATCTCCTCGGAGTCACGTGCCAGCCGCTCACTCTGCTCTGCCACCTTCGACAACATCTCAGTGAGGCGCTTGAGCTCGTCAACATAATTAGCGGTAGCTTCCTCGAGTTCGGGATTCACCTGAGGAATACCAGAAATTCCAGAGACTCCTGATATTCCTGAAACAGTAGCAACGGATGAAGATACGGCAGCAATGGCCTCGGTATCGACGGCAGTACCAGAAGGAACAGGTTCCATCGACGGTTCAACACTTCCTATGCCTCCCGCATTGCCGCCTCCGCCACCAATGATGATGGTGCCGCCATTGCCACCAATGACGGTGGCAGGGGGTTGTTCTGCCCCAAGCTCGTCCTCCCAAGTCTTCACATGGGCGTCGAGCTCCATACCGTCAGTCGTCTTGTCAAACGGACGGTCAAAGGCTGAAATGAAGAACACGAACACCTCCGTTCCCATACCTAAGAACAGGAAGAAGTTCGCACCTGGCAGATGGGTCAGTTTGAAGAGCGTTCCCAAAATCACAATAGATGCACCCCAGCTGTATGCGTAGTTGAGAAACGTCTGTCCAGGCACACTATCCATCCACTTCTGCAGACGGTAGACAATGTTGTATTTGCTATATGTTGTCATCGGCTTTGAACTTTAAACTTTAAACTTTTCACTTTTTCGTATCCTTGGCCTTGTCACTCATTGTGTTAGCCAGGCTACGAACGCAGCGGAATCCTATATAGGAGCGGGGCTGGTTCTGATATTCTGACGAACGCCAGGCGGAACGGATATAAGACTCCGGATCCTTCCAGGAACCACCACGCACACTCTTCTTCTTCAGGCGATAAGGGTCTTCCTTAGCAGCGTTATAGCGCAACTGAGGATTAATATCGTTCATGGCATCAACACCTGCCTCGGTATAGACGGTGCTCGTCCACTCTGCCACGTTACCAGCCATATCATAGAGGCCATTGCTGTTGGAGGAATAGATACCCACACGACTGGTGATCAGGTTACCATCCTTAGTATAGTTACCATCGTCTGGCTTGAAGTTGGCGAAGAAACATCCCTTGCCGCTGGCAACGTCTTCATTATCCCAGGGGAACTCGTTCTGGTCTTTTCCACGGGCGGCAAACTCCCATTCTGCCTCTGTCGGCAGGCGGTAGCGCTGCACAAAGCGGGCAGCAGGACCAAGTCCCTTCAACAGATACTCCGTACGCCAGAAACAGAAGGCATTAGCCTGTTCCCAGGTGACACCCACCACAGGATAGTCGTTGTAGGCGGGATTGGAGAAGTAATAGCGCATATACACCTCGTTATCTGCATTGGGGAAGTCGTTTACCCAACAAGTGGTGTCGGGATAGATATTCACGATATAGGTGTTCAGAAAGTCCCACGGACCCGTCAGCTGACGGTTAATGGTCTCACGCACAATCTTACCCTCATCATCGATATAGGCAGTATCCTTCGATATCCAAACTTGCTCATTGGGATCGACGGCGATATCCGTATTCAGGTTTCTCTCCTCGGGATCGAGACGGTTACGGCGCAAGGCATAGGCAGTATAGTCGAACACCTCATAGCGGTAGTTCATCTGTTTACAATCGAGCATCTTCTCGCCCGTGACAGGATTGGTGGCGTAGAGACCGTCGATAACTTCCTGCTCATCCTCACTGGGCTTACGCGGCAGGGCTTTCTTCCAGTTGATCACGGAGCCGAGTTCATTACCCTCCTTGTCAGTCTTCACGGTGCGGTAGGTCTCGTCGATCTCTGCCAGACGCTCCCTGAGGATGGAGTCACGCACATAGTTCACAAACTGACGGTACTTGGAGTTGGTCACCTCTGTCTCGTCCATCCAGAATCCGTCAACGGAGATGTCGCGCAACGGAGTCTGACGCCCCCAAAGACTATCAGTTTTCTCAATACCCATCTTCAGGTGACCGCGTTTGATCAGCGTCATGCCGTAGGGTGTCGGTTCCGTAAAGGCTTTGCCACCAGTACCAGTCACCTCACCGCCTCCAGAAGAAGCAAGCTTACTGCCAAAACAACTTGTCAGCAAAAGTGAAAAGGTGAAAAGGTGAAAAAGTGAAGCACTTCTCACCACCCTTTCCTTTTTCCTATTTGCAAATTCCTGTATCATTTCTTTATATTTTATCATTTTGACTTTTCACCTTTTCATTATTTCACCTTTACAGGATTCTCACGCTCTTATGCAGGTTCCGGCCTTTCTTAAACAGGTTCAGCTCTGTCTGGTAGCAGACGTAGAGTTCGTGGTTCCCGTTGCCGATGTTGATAGCCGACGTATAGATCTCATAACTGTATCCCAGATGTACGCCGTGGAGATCACCACCTATCTGTACTGTTATGGATGTTGACGGACTATACGACACCCCTGCATACATCACCCGCTTCTCGTGTGTGTACTTCAGCCGCCCGGAGATATCTGCCCTCCAGGCAACGCCATCTGTACGCCCTAAGACGGAGGTGTGTATGGTAAGAAACGGATTTTTCAGCCGAATATTGTATCCACCCGTTAAATAATATGTCGAAGAGACGTTCAATTCATTCTTTTCGCCCAATTCCACCTTCGGTGCGTTCAGGTGGAGTACGGATATACCGGCATACCAGTCGCGGTGGTTGTAATAGATGCCGGCACCGATGTCGAGTGCCGTCCCGTTGACGGATGTCGTGGGTAAAGCAGGATCATTATCATCGTTGACTTCCAGCTTCGAGCCGTCGAAAGTCTCCGTAAGCATCGTAGCCTGTACGCCTAAACACAGCTTTCCTCCCCAGAGCTGTGGCTGGTAGGCATACTGCAGACCAAAGCGTTTGTGGGTGAAGAGACCGATGGCATCGTTAATGAACTGGATGCCAACGCCGTGATAACTGTTCAGGGCATAGAAAGGCATATCCGCAGCAGCATACATCGTCTTAGGGTTATTCTCGAAGCCCGACAACTGGGTGGCATAGGCAACAACAGCGTTCAATTTATCTTCCTTGCCCACGGCAGCAGGATTGAAAGAGGGTTCCATCGCCCAATAATGACCGAAGGACACATCATACTGAGCCCTGACCGTCACGGCAGCCAGAGACAGGAGCAGCAATATGGTATAACGTCTAAACACCTCCTTAATAACGCAAAAGGACGGGATTTATTGCATCAACACCATAAACGGGTACTACGATATGCTTTTTACGGTATTTATGATGGATTTCTGTACCACATAGGCCGTAGTCCACGCTGCCTGGAAATTGAAGCCGCCTGTGATGCCGTCAATGTCAAGCACTTCGCCAGCGAAGTAAAGAAGAGGCACATGGCGGCTTTCGAGTGTAGCGGGATTGATGCTCTTGAGCGATACGCCGCCACAGGTGACAAACTCATCCTTGAAAGGGGCACGTCCTACGACAGGATAAGTAGCATTGACCAGGGTATTTGTCAGGCGGTTCATATCCTTACGGCTCATCTCCGCCCAGCGAATCTGGTTTCTTTCTCCCAGTCCTTCTGTCAGCAGATGGTTCCACAGGCGTTGCGAAAGACCAAAGGGATTAAGGGTCGACAGTTGTTTCTGTGGCTGGCGGATGGTCATCTCCGAAAGAGCCGACTGTGTGTCAGCCTCATCCTTCTGCAACCAGTTGACTGAGAGGGACACCTTATAATCATTTTCTGCCAAATGGCGGGCGGCATAGCTGGACAGCTTCAGGATGGCAGGACCGCTCACGCCCCAATGGGTGATGAGCAAGGGGCCGTCAGCACGGAATTTTGTTCCTGGCAGATGGACCGTCACATCGTTGACCACCGTCCCCATCAGCCCGCAAAGCCTTTCACTGTCCACTCGCAGGCTGAACAATGAAGGCACAGGCGGCTCTGTCTCATGTCCCAGTGCCGCGAGCCATTTCAGGCCCTCGCCAGTAGGAGAACCGCCAGTCGTAACGGCCACGAAGTCATAATCAGACAATTCCGTCAAGGTGGATATCTTCTCTCCTTGACGGATCTCTATCTGATATCGACGGGCTAAGGACAGGAAGCAGTCGATGATGGCCTTGGAGTCCTGGGCGGCAGGAAACACGCACTGGTCTTCCTGCACCACCAACGGCACCCCATGACGTTCAAACCACTCGTAGGCATCACGATAGTCAAACGTCTTGAACAGTCGTTTCATCAACCGATGACCACGGGGATAGACAGCCGAGAGGTCGCGCACATCGGCAAAGGTGTTCGTGCAGTTGCAGCGCCCGCCACCCGACACAGCGACCTTTGACAGCACACGGTTGCTCCGCTCGAAGATGGTCACCGCCATCTCAGGCATCGCCTCCTTCAGGTTCACGGCCAGAAAGAATCCCGCTGCCCCGCCGCCTATCACCGCCGTCTTCATCAGGCTGCAACGATTAGAAATTCTTCCTGACGCCCTGCCATTCAGGGAACTTCATCTTCAGATATTCATCGTCGAGGAAGAGGGCTGACTGTCCTACCAGACCTTTCAGCTGCCAGTCGAGCCATTTCACTACGGCCTTGGCATAGTTGCCGCCATACTTCTCGTAATAGGTACCGCTGTGACCGTCCTTCGAGTTCAGCATCACCACAGGGATATTGTCGGCTATGCGGTCGTAATCCTTCTGGGCATTAGCATAGGCGATGTCGCCAGGACCGCCGATCATATAGAACATCGGTGTGTGAAGGTTCTTCAGGTTATCCTTCGTCGTACCCATCATCTCCATATCGCCGATACCCGAGTTCAGCATCACGCAGGTCTTGATGCGGGGATCATAGGCCACGCCCAGCACTTGGGCACCACCGCACGACTGTCCCATCGCTGCCACATGGTCGAGAGCGAGACAATGATAGTATTCCGAGCCTTGGGTGGCATTCTGCTCGGTCAGCCAGTCGAGCACCTCAAGCAGCATCTTGGGATATGTGCTGAACTGCGGGGCAGCGGGAGCCTGCTGCTTCTTATTCTTCTTGGCAGCCTTTGCAGCCAGCTCTCTCTGCTTGGCCTGTTCCTCCTCACGGGCCTTCTTCTCCTCGGGCGTCATAGGCAGGATCTTCTCACCATTAGCCATCACGACCTCACCCTTAGTTTCAGGATAAGCCGCTTTCAGCACGCCTCTCCACTGAGCCATCACGTCTGCTTCGTCGTACGGGCCGATAGCGGCAGCCACATAACCATGGGATACCACCTCGCTCAACAGCAGGCGCATCTCCACATTATTATTAAAACAGGCACCGTTGGCATAGACAATTACGGGCAGGGTACCCTGCTTTGCCACAACCTCTTTCAGGTTCTGCGGACGATACACCGTAAAACCCGGGCAGGAGACATCACCCACCACTTCCGACTTGAACGGTCCTGTACCGCCTTCTTCCACTACTTGTTTCTGAACTGTCTGGGCCGTCGTCAGCCCCACACTTGCAGCGACCATCATCGCCATCATCAATAATTTCTTCATATCCATAAGTTTTAGTAAATCAATTCGCAACTGTGTGATACGCATGTCGTACAGCCAGTAGGGCCGTCACGCCTGCCAACACGTTGGCAACGAAGGCAGCACCTATCAGCAGCAAGATGACGATCAGACCGTCAAGGGCAGGAACACCTCCTACCAGCATGCCCATATACAGCATCGGCATGACCAACATTCGCCGCAACATCTTCCTGTCGATGAAGGCAAGTGCCATCATCGCTACAACCACTAAACACGCTACCAGAGCTGCGCCCCATAAAGGGATTTCAGACACTATCATATATAATACTTTTGATTTCCCATTTTCCCTCTTGTCAGAGCCTATTTGGCTGCAAAGGTAGTCTATTTTATCTGAACAAACAAATATTTCACCAGCAATTCGTTTTCAAATTACTTTTGTTGTGATGTTAAGTTGTATTTAAACCCGTTTTTATTTTTCCACCCATATCTTGTGTGAGTGATCTCCACGAGTGGTGATGCCTGAATCGGCATCGGCCACTATTCGCTTGAGGTCGTATGAAGCTGCCGCCCTGGACTGCCCAGTTGCCACAGCATAGTCAGTAAGCGTCATGAATCCATGTCTGCCGATAATCTCTTTGGCCTTTGCCAGACGCTCTTCACGGCTGTACTTGCGCTTCCTGGGAACTTCTACGCCAACGCGGTCAAAAGTTGCCTGCCTGTTCATTTCTTTCAGCAGATTCGGGTCGGGCTTGAAATTGATGCCCTTAATGCACACATGCCTGTATTTCAGCTTGGGATCGGCATCGTCATCCCTCTCCTGTTGCCGTGCAATCTCCTTTTCAGAAGGCGTAGAGGTATCGAATCCTAAGGACAGGGAGAATACGCCCAATCCGTCAATCTTGATGTTGTGTCCCCAAGGCATACTGCTCTTCATCTCCGATGCCAGCGCATCAAGGACGGCCCGGATAATCCCTTCGCTAATGCCTCCGGCAAAAACGCGCATGTGCTGAATCACCTTATCATAGTCATACAGCGAGTATGTCTGCATCTTGGGATAAACGATTGTCTTCCCATCTGTCATTTCTCCTGGAAGTTCCTTTAAAATGTAATTTGCCATATCCTTAATTGTTATTTATTTGAAATACTTTTTATGTTTCCGCACGGTGAACTTATATTCAACGGCTTTGAACTTATGTTCAGCGACCTTGAATTTATGTTCAACGGCCTTGAACAACATTTTTAACGCTGCAAAGATACATTTTTAATTCGATACCACCAAATAAATCAGCCGAAATCCATAAAAAAGTGCATCGTGCCGATGATAACACCGCCAAGGCTCGCAGCAGCACACAATGACCGTCACGGCTTCCTTTAATCAATAGTACCTTCATATCTACTTAAATCATAAAGTATTGTAATAGTTGGTGCAAATTTTAGGATTCAGACAGTCATCTGATACATTTATGCATAAAATCAAGGTGTGAAAATAATACATATTTTCACACCTTATTGAAAACCAGACGGTTACGCCTTTACAGACTGATTAATATTCATCCTCGTTGAAGTTTAAAGGACGTGCTGATTTACAGCGAGTTACGCTGGCCTGTGCCATTATTGTGCCACTAATTTGGCACTGAAATGCGGCAAAAATCCGTTCTATTGTTAGTTTCTGTCACTTATATTCGCGTACGTTAATTATATATAGGCAGAATCATAAGAAATCCTCGCCAAAGAAGATGAGTATCATCTTTCTGATAGAGGAAGAGTATCAAAGATAGAACACAAACTTTGAGCCTTTCATTCCGACTCCGTCGTAATCGGCAGGGAAGGGAAATTGGCAGCATAGATTGCTGATGACATCATCACCAAGCGTGACAGTCAGTTCCAGTTCAATAGCCATGCGTCGATCGCTGTAGCTGAGATTCCAGATACATTCGCCCAGAACGGCATTGACCACCGTTCTGATTTCATCCTGTGTGCGCCATATGGAATCGAAGTCAGTCATAGTACTCGATTTGCAGTTCTTCGCTGACGTTGAAATCATCATGGAAACCGTCATCATACGAATAGACGATTCGCATGCCACGATAGGTAGAAGGAACCTTCAATGTTTCCAGCAGATGCCATTTGGGGCGACCAAAATCGTAGGATTCCCTGTCAAGGAGGATGCGGTTGGAAACAAAGTCAAAGTGATAGTATCCACCACCGATGCACTGATCACCCTGCTTCAGCAGATGCTTATGCTGGTAGACCATGCCAAGGCGATAGTAGCCATCAAGAGTTATTATGAATTTCGGAAGAGTCATAAGGCATGTCCACCAGATACTTTAATGACTTGACCTGTTAGCATTCTCGCCTGCTCACTTGCCAGAAACAGAATCGTTTCTGCAATATCTTCCGGCTGAATCAGTTTACCCATAGGAATGACTGGAAGAACAGACTGTTCCAAATCGGTGTCAATCCATCCCGTCTGAGTCGGACCTGGTGCAACACAATTGACGGTAATGCCGTACTTTGCCACCTCCAAGGCTATGCTGCGGGTAAGTGCTTCAATAGTAGCCTTACTTGCTCCATAGGCTATCTGCCCGGCAAAAACCTGTGATGCATCGGTTGAAATATTGATGATACGTCCATAATCACCGCGATGGGTAATCATCTCCCTTGTCATCAGGATGCTTCCGCGGACATTGACAGCAAATGTATCATCAATCACCTCCTGCGTAATTTTTTCTATGGTATCGATACCGTCCATGTCGCCATCAGCCGCATTGTTGACCAGAATATCGACCCTTCCGTATCGTTCAAGGACTTTCGAATAGATGTCCTTTACGGCAGCTTCATAGGAAATGTCGCTTTCCAGAATCATATAGTCAGCATTCATTTCCTTTAGCCTGCTCTCAACACGATCAGCATTCCCTGAGTTTGCTTCGAAATACCTGTCCACACCGTTCTTGTCAGTCTTCGATTGGTCAAACTGCCTATGGATTCTCTTGTATACCAAGACCACTTTTGCCCCTTCACGGGCAAAAGCAAATGCTGTTGTTGCCCCAATCCCCTGTGGGTTATTTGCTCCTGTAATCAGTGCTACTTTATCATTAAGTCCGTAGTTAACCATAAATTTACCTTCTTTTGTTTTATTTGAAATCCCAAAATCCTGTGCCAGTTTCAGGATCAAACTTCCTGCCGATAGCACCGCTGACTGTAGGACGCAGTTCTATTTCGGCAGTATATAGAACGGTTGTGGCTTTCAGATGCCCACCTGCCATTCCATGCTGACCATCCTTCTTGAAAGTGAACAGGGCATGAGTATGGTGGAAGAGTTGTCCGTCAGCTTCTCTTACCACATTGCCGTTAAGTGATACTAGCTCCAACATTCCCTCTAACCGTTCAGTCTCAAAACTGCCAGTTTCAGGGATGAACACCTGTAACTCCGCACTCTGACAGCCACCGATCCCAGAGAAAACTGCTGACGGTATAGATTCCTTTTCGCAGATTTCAAGGAGGTTACTGATAATCTCGTCCCCTCGATCCATACGGATATAGTAGTTATCGCCAATCTTTCTGTATTCCATCTTAATTATTTGTAAAGTTGGATGCAAAGATACGAATAATAAAGTAAAAATGAGTACCTTTGCCCTCCGATTTAATAAGAATTGTGATATGGACTACCTGCCGAAAGATCCTGCGATACTGGTATCGAGTGTGAATATGCTCCTGAGAGACGAGGAGTTTGACACGCTGGAATCACTGTGCTATAACTTCGGAACGGAGCCGAAAGAGATAAAGAACTACCTATACGGACACGGATTCGTGTACAGCGTGAAACAGAAACAGTTCCGTCCGATAGGTTATGACAAAGTAACAAGATGATAACAAAGGACAGTATCGAGACCGCCTACAGTTTCCTGCATCAGAAGCAGCGCATCTATGTTCATTCCACGCTCGACTGGCAGAAGGATGACATAGAGCTGGCCATTTCTGACTATGCCAATGACATGAGCCAGGAACTGTATGATACCATCAGTGGGGGCAGGGCTGACTTCCTCCGCGACCACAAGCGGTTCCAGGAGGACATCACCAGGGCTGTGGAGATACTTGAAAAGATGCTGTAACACAGATGAACTGATATGAAGAATATTGATTATAGTAAAACATGGAAGGTCTTAGATTCTGAGTATCTAATCAAAAGACCTTGGCTGACAGCACGGCGCGACCATTTGCTGTTGCCGGACGGAAGAGAGATTCCAGAATATTATGTGTTGGAATACCCAGATTGGGTCAATGTTATCGCTATCACTAAGGACGGCCACTTCGTTATGGAACGGCAGTATCGCCATGCATTAGGCTGTACTTGCTATGAGCTTCCGTGTGGCGTAATGGAAGAAGGTGAAACACCGCTTGAAGCAGCCCAACGTGAATTGGAAGAAGAAACTGGCTATGCAGGTGGTGAATGGAAGAAACTAATAGTTCTCTCGGCAAATCCGAGCACAATGACAAACCTGACACATTGTTTTCTGGCAACAGGAGTTGAGAAAGCATTTGAGCAGCATCTTGATGCGACGGAAGAATTGGAAGTCCATCTACTCACTCGTGAAGAAGTCTGCTATTTGTTACGAAACAATGAAATGATGCAGTCTCTCATGGTTGCATCGTTACTTAAATATCTTTCGCTTGAACTAATATAAGAAGATGACACTGACCTACATCTTCCATAGCGGCTTTGTGCTCGAAACGGAGCAGTCTATCCTGGTCTTCGACTACTGGCTGGATCCAAACGGCGTGATAGGAGGTGTGCTAAAGAAGGACAAACCCCTATATGTATTCTCCAGCCACTTCCATGAAGATCACTTTACGAGGGCTATCTTCGAGTGGAGGAAGCGGAAGTCTGATATCACTTACTTTCTGAGCAAGGATATTCTCAGACATAGACGGGCCAACAAGGAAGATGCAGACGTATGGCTGGCTAAAGGGGGCTCGTGGACTGACGATAGAATTTCCGTCAAGGCATTAGGTAGCACAGACAGCGGCGTTTCATGGATTGTCAAGACTGAGGGCAAACGTATATTCCATGCAGGTGACTTGAATAACTGGTACGCGAGATTCCTGCCTGATGTTATGCCTGGAGAGACTATCTACAGTGAGGAGTTTGAAGAGGAGATAGACCCGATAGCCCACGAAAAGCAATACTTGGGCGAACTGAAAGATATACGTAAGGTGGCTGATGGCTTTGACCTTGTAATGTTCCCGATAGACGGGCGCATAGGTAATGGCTATACCCTTGGCGGCAGACAGTTTATCGAGCGCTTCAAGGTCGGCATGTTTGTTCCTATGCACTTTGTCGCCAGCGGCTTTGAATCCGCATGGCGAATGAAGGAGTATACAGACGAAAAAGGGATTCCTTTCTGGGAGATAACCAAGGAAGGAGAAACGATAGAATTATGAAGTGGACTGTATTATCAGATAATCGAAGCAATGACAGCCGTCTCTTTACAGAGCATGGGCTTTCTATCCTGTTGGAAACAGAACAACATAGGATTCTGCTTGATACTGGAGCAAGTGACGTGTTTATAAAAAATGCAGAGCAGTTGGGTCTAGACCTCAGCACAGTTGACTATGTTTTCATTTCTCACGGACATAGTGACCATGCAGGCGGCTTACGATATTTCATGGAGCAGAACACTAAAGCAAAGGTCATTGTTTCGCCTGATGCCATAAGCGGTAAGTTTTACTCTAAACGGAATTATCTGCATAGTATAACGACGGTGTGGCCAGAGAGCATAAAGAACAGGCTTATAACTGTAGAAAAAACATGCGAGATTGTAGATGGCCTCTATATAATAGCACATATCCCACAGATTTATCCAATGCCAAAAGGAAATGCACACCTTTTTGTGAAAGATGCTAATGGCGAATATGTGAATGATGATTTCCGTCATGAACTTGCTTTATATACTGATGGCCTCTTGTTCACGGGCTGCGCTCATAGTGGACTGGAGAATATTCTTGCTGCTTGCCCTTATCCTGTAAATTTTGTAGTAGGTGGTTTTCACTTACTCGATGGTCAGGAATCGGAAGAAGAACTACAGG